>Ga0272442_10009339_pt1 | contig 12281 bp, 11 predicted proteins | sample SSMForm2O_FD_200262 | JGI IMG/M metagenome (GOLD analysis project Ga0272442, IMG submission 200262) | Marine sediment archaeal communities from Little Sippewissett salt marsh, Falmouth, MA, United States - SSM-Form-2O | ecosystem: Environmental > Aquatic > Marine > Wetlands > Sediment ... | reverse complement strand
ATGGACACGATTTAGGTGTAAAATTAATGGATACTTTAAGAATTGTAGCCTATTATCAGTTTAGGCACTATTTTTTATAATAAAATTTTAGAAGAGTAATAATTAGAAAACGCCTCATTTAATGAGGCGTTTTTTGGTTTAATTAAAATGCAATTTGCAACCCTTCTGCAGCCAGTCACACTACCTTGTTCCATAACGATTTCCAAGTATGGCCAGAATAACTATCAAACAACACGATATTACAGATTGCGGTGCCGCCTGCCTTGTATCTATAGCGGCCCATTACCAATTACAGATCCCAATTGCCAGGATCAGGCAATATGCAGGCACCGATAAAAAAGGCACTAATATACTAGGCCTTTTAGAAGCTGCCCAAAAACTGGGATTTGAAGCCAAAGGGGTACGGGGAGATTTTGACAGCCTTTTTAAAATACCTAAGCCGTCCATAGCACATGTTATAGTAAAAGAAGTATTGCATCATTATGTGGTAATCTATGAGGTTACTAAAAAGTATATAACCATCATGGATCCTTCCTATGGGAAGCTCCAAAAAAAGACCCATGATGAATTTCGAAAAGAGTGGACAGGTGTTTTGTTGCTCATACAACCTGAAGAGAATTTTGTAAAAGGCAATGAAACAGTCTCCGTTTACAGACGTTTCTGGTTCCTCTTAAAACCTCATAAATGGATTCTCTTACAGGCATTTGCCGGAGCTGTTGTGTATACACTTTTGGGATTTTCTACGTCTATTTATATTCAAAAGTTAACTGATTTTGTTTTTGTTGGCGGGAACACCAGGCTATTGAATTTATTAGGGGTCATCATGATGGTATTACTTGTACTTCAGATCCTAATTGAGATATTTAAGGATGTTTTTTTGATAAAATCGGGTCAGCAGATTGATGTGCGTCTTATCCTGGGTTATTACAAACATCTTTTTAAACTACCCCAGCAGTTCTTTGACACAATGCGGGTCGGTGAGATCATATCCCGTATCAATGATGCGGTAAAAATCAGGGCCTTTATTAATGGGGTTTCATTGAATCTTACCGTAAATGTGCTTATTGTTATTTTTTCTTTTGCCCTCATGTTTTCGTTCTACTGGAAACTGGCCCTAATCATGTTTACAGTTATTCCTGTGTATGCCATAATATATTTTACGGTGAACAGGCTGAACAGAAAAACAGAACGAAAGATCATGGAAAAATCTGCAGAATTGGAAAGTCAGTTGGTAGAATCCCTGAATGCCGTTGGAACCATAAAGCGATTTGGGCTGGAAAGCTTCGCCAATATCAAGACCGAAACCAAGTTTATTAGTTTACTGAAAACCGGGTATAATTCTGCATTAAATTCGGTTTTCTCTTCAGTAAGTAGTAGTTCAATATCAAAATTATTTACCATCATACTTTTATGGAGCGGTTCCTACTTTGTCCTAAAGCGAGATATTACTCCGGGAGAACTGATGTCTTTTTATGCCATTGTAGGCTATTTTACCGGACCTGTGGCCAGCCTTATCGGGGCCAACAGGGAAATACAAAATGCGCTGATAGCAGCCGACCGGTTATTTGAGATTATGGATCTGGAAAGGGAGGATACCGAAAATAAGATTCATATTAAAAAAGAAAATCTTGGGGACATACTTTTTAAAAATGTAGCCTTCAGATATGGAACGAGGGTTGAGGTCTTTAAAAAATTAAATTTGGTTATTCCCAAGGGTAAGATTACGGCCATAGTGGGAGAAAGTGGCTCTGGTAAATCTACGCTTATAGCTTTGTTGCAAAACCTATATCCCATTCAAAAAGGAACCATTTCCATAGGGGAAATTGATCTGAAATATACCGATAATGCAAGCCTCAGAGAACTTGTTTCTGTAGTTCCCCAGAAAATCGATTTGTTTGCGGGTAATGTGATAGACAATATTGCTGTCGGTGAATTTGCCCCGGCAATGGAAAGGATTACTCATATCTGTAAGAGGATTGGTATTCTGGATTTTATAGAAAACCTACCTGACGGATTTAATACCTATCTGGGTGAGAATGGCGCTACCCTCTCCGGCGGACAAAAACAACGGATAGCTATTGCGAGGGCACTATACAAAGAACCGGAAATTTTAGTGCTCGATGAGGCAACGTCCTCCCTGGATAGCAGCTCAGAAAACTATGTACAAAGAGCTGTCGCAAGCCTCAGAGAAGCCAACAAAACTATAATCCTGATTGCACATCGACTCAGCACGGTACTGCAGGCAGATAAAATAGTAGTATTGAATCAAGGCAAGGTATTGGAGGAAGGCTCACATAATTTTCTATTTCATTCGCAGGGATATTATTACAGGCTTTGGAAACAGCAAATGCCGGTAGCCGTATAATTTATTAGCTGGTTACAACGATGATTTCGATTTACAAATTAGTAGCTATAGCAACCACCAGGGCAATTGCACTGATGCCAAAAATTACCAGGACGAATTTAATGGCAAATTTAAACCATTTATCGAAAGAGATGCCGGCAATTGCAAGAACGGCCATAAGCCCTCCGTTGGTTGGAATGATCAGATCTGTCATCACCGCGCCATACTGATAGGCCAACACACAAACCTGTCTTGAAAGCCCTATTAAGTCTGATAAAGGCGCCAGAATAGGCATGGTTAAAACGGCTTGTCCGGAATAACTTGGAACAACCAAATGGAGCAATGACTGCGAAAGCATCATAGAAATAGCAGACAGGCTGGTAGGCAAATACTGCATAGGGGTAAACAGTCCGTAAATTAGTGTATCTATTATCATTCCCCGCTCAAGGATAATAGAAATACTGCTGGATAGCCCCACAATCATCGAGGCAAAGATCATAGCCTTAAAACCTTCAATATAGGCTTCACTCGTTCCGTTTAAGCCCAGTTTTCCTATTAAACCCACCAGTATGCCTATCACAAAAAATTCGGCTGACATTTCATTAAAACCCCAATTGTACTTTAGGATGCCTACAATTAGTATCACAAAAGCCAGTGCCACCATTCCCAGGATGAGCGCGCTTCTGAGGTTGAGGTTCTTTTTTACAAATAGGTGTTCATCTTCTTTTACCACCCTATTTTTATTGGCATATCTTATTACCATAAACATCCAAACACAAAACGCAACCGCCATCACCACCAAACGAAAACCACTGCCCGATAAAAATTCCAGATTCGTCTCTTTTTGGGCAATAACTACCGCAAAAGGGTTGATGGGGCTAAACGCTGCGCCTAAAATAGCCGAGCCGAAGCTTATGGCCACTGCAACAAAGGAATTGTAGCCCATACGGGATGACAGATATAAAAGCACCGGGGTCATGGCAATAATTTCTTCCTGAAGTCCGCTCAATGCTCCACCGGCAAGAAAAGCCAGCGATACTACAATTAAAGCTACTTCTTCCCTGCCGTTTAAAAGCATGGTCAGATATTCAATACCATCTTTTAAGGCACCGGTTTTTTCAATAACAAAAAAACTGGCTCCAATTAATAAAATGAGTGCAATTAAATCAGCTCTGTCAATAAACCCTTCAGGAATGGATAATAAGATATCAAAAAAAGAAACTGACGGAGCTTCTATTTGCTCGTACGACCCCGGAATAACATTTGTCTGTTTAGTATCTGAATTAATGATTCTTTCGTATTCACCCTGAGGAACAATATAGGTTAATACGGCAGAAAACAAAATAAACCCAATCATGATAACAAGGGCATTAGGGAATTTCTTCATTTATTAGGAAGTTAGTTGGCGTTATAAAAAGCGTAGCCTTCATTTTAATATGAAGGCTTTATTGGTTTTTAAATTGTTTTAGTTTAGTAAGATAGGTATTATAAAATTTTTTTTCTGGTTGTTGGTAAAATGTTCTCGAATCATTATTATTTTAAATGGTAAATAAGCGGCATGGCAGGAGGGTATTTAGGCCCTATTATTATGAAAATTAAATGATTATATTTAAGAAGGGCGAAATTTTTGAATATGAAAAGCCAGACTGTACTTCTGATTCTTGCATATTATATGTTCCTGGGGCAGGTTATGTTTTCCCAGCAAGCGAGCCTGGAGGAGGGTTTTAAAGAAACTACAGTGCTTTTTAAAAATCAGGAAGCGCTATCTGTAAAATTAAAATTCTCAGCTAAAAACCTCAGGGAGAACACTAATGACAGCACCTATATAATGTCAACGCTATGGTACAATGATAAAGGAGCTGCATGGGATTCAATGAATATAAAGCTTAGAGCCAGGGGTAATTTTAGACGAGACAACTGTTATTACGCTCCATTGCGAATTAAACTAAAAAAATCTGCAACAAAAGGAACACTCTTTCAAGGAAACAAAAAACTTAAGGTTGTGCTGCCCTGTTTGGAGGGGAGAAATGGCAATGACTATGTTATAAAAGAGTATTTAGCCTACAAGTTATATGAAGATATTTCGCCCTATCATTTCAAAACTAGATTATTGGAGCTTGAATTCCTTGAAGAGAAAGGACAACGAATAAAAAAGCATCAAATACAAGGGTTCCTAATAGAAGATATTGATAATGTAGCTGAACGTGTAAATGGAAAGCAGATCAAAAGGGTTATCCATCCACTCCAGCACGATCCTACTTTTGCAGTAGAAAATGCGTTTTTCGAATATTTAATTGGAAATACAGACTATTCTGCAAGGGTTCAACACAATCAACGGCTTATGTTTATAGAGGATAAAATAATTGCAGTTCCCTATGATTTTGATATGTCCGGGCTGGTGAACACCCATTATGCTACTGTATCCAATATCCAGAATATACCCACTCAAATAGATGAAGTTACCCAGCGTGCCTACAAGGGGTATAATCGTGATGAAGCAATATTCCAAAAGGTACGCCAAACTTACCTGGATCATAAAGAACAAATCTTTGCCACTATAGAAAGTTTGGAAATATATTTCCGAGATCCTGGTCAATTTCGAACAGCAAAAGAATTTATCGAGGATTTTTATGAAATCCTGGAAAATGACAAAAAATTCGAAAGAAATATAGTTAACCGCACCAGGCTTAAATAAGGAATTTCATCTCTTTAAAAACTTCTCTCTAAATTTAAGGTGATTGAGGAATAAAGTTTATCTTGACAACCATAATCACAAACAGGGCATTCTAAATTTGATTTTAGGGATGTCTTTTTTGCTTACTAAAACCAACCAATTGAGATGAATGAAACAACCAACCAACTTGGCCCCGTTACCGGTGCTGAACGAATTAGATCTCTTGATGTCCTAAGAGGCGTTGCTCTTCTGGGAATATTATTAATGAACATTACGGGTTTTGGCCTGGTCTTTTGGGCTTATGTGGACCCTACTATACAAGGAGGATCAGAAGGGTATAACCTTTATGCCTGGGTTATGAACAACATGTTTTTTGAAGGCACCATGAGGGCTATGTTTTCTATGCTCTTTGGGGTAGGGATGGTACTTATGACCTCAAGAATGATTAATAAAGGTGGTGGAATTGAAGTAGCAGATATTTACTATCGAAGAACCATATGGTTGCTCATTTTTGGAGTTATCCACGGGTATATAATTTTATGGACTGGGGATATCTTATTTGCCTATGGCCTCTATGGTCTGTTTTTATTTCCATTTAGAAATACTTCTCCTAAAAAATTGATTATGGCTGCAGCTATCCTTACACTTATTGGGGTTGCTTTGGCAAGTTATGGTTATTCTGAAGACATGAAACATCTAGAACAGTATACTATGGCACAGTCCTATGAGAATGAATCGGATATTCCTGAGGACATAAAGGAAGGCAAAGAAGCCTGGGAAGCGTTGGTGACCGAGATGAAAACTCCTGAAGAGAAAGTACTGGAAGATACAGAGAGTATGCATAAGGGTTATTTTGATATTGTCTTGTTTCTTGCCCCCGTAAACAGGTTTATGCAGAGCACTTTTAATTACGATTATAATCCCTGGGACATATTGGCCATGATGCTATTGGGCATTGCTTTGTACAAACTAAGAGTAATCACTGCTGAGCTGAGCTATAAATCCTACCTGATTATGATGGTTGTTGGTTATGGAATTGGCCTTTCTGTAAATTACTATGAGACCATGCTTATTTTGAACGATAATTTCTCTGTTCCCTCATTCCATAAGGCAGGACGCACATATGCTATTGGACGTATAGCGGTTTCCTTTGGGCACATTGGGCTGGTCATGATTTTTTGCAAATTAAACATCATTGTTTTTTTAAAAAACGCACTGGCTGCCGTAGGTCGTATGGCGCTTACCAACTATATTATGCACTCCGTGATTTGTGCAATAATTTTCACAGGAGTTGGCTTCTCCATGTTTGGAAAATTGCAACGTTATGAGCTGTATTATGTGGTGGTTTCAATTTGGATCTTTCAGTTGATAGCTAGCCCAATATGGCTAAAATATTATAGGTTTGGGCCTTTAGAATGGATGTGGAGGTCACTTACCTACAAACAAATACAACCTTTTAAAAGACAAATTCCAAAATAATTTTTAGTTCCATTATTGAACTAAGCAGAGGGGAAGTTTATCAGACTTCCCTTCAATTTTTTTCTCCCTGCTTTCATTCCGGTTATCTGCCTGATAAGTCAGGGTAATACCTATCAACACCAGTAAAATTTCACCAATGGCATATTGCAGGTATTTTTTTAAGTTGCTTTCTTGAATGAATTGCTGCCTAATTCCTATAAATAATTTCATTTTTCTTTTAAATATTAACCTAATCAGTTGAGTGCCAAACTTTGTGCATTTACTTAAGTATTTTGGGGAACCAAAGTTTTGTTAAGCGTTAAAATCACAAAGAGCAACACAAATATTCTGATATGAATTAATGTTAAAGGCGATGAATTTTCTCTTGATAAAAAAAGGAGTATGTTCGGACAAAAAAAGCTTGACTTCATCCTCCATTGTTAGGATCATACCTTTAAAAGTTATATACTGGCAACATATCCTTGTATTAAGGTATATTTATTAACCATTAATTCACTTTAAAAAACATGAAAAAAATTATTCTTTTAATTACTGCTATCGTACTTCTGGGTAGTTGTCAGGAAAAAGTAAAAGAACCTGAAGCACCGATGCCAGATCCGAATATGGAAAAATTCCATAAGAACGTTGAAACTACTAAAGCTTTTTTGGAGGCATTTTCTAACAATGACTCCCTTAACTTTGGATCTTATGTTACTGAAGATTTTATCTGGTCACCGCCCAGTGTGGGTAGAGACTCTCTGCCGAAAGCTGTCTGGGAAGAGGCCATGAAAGGATTTATGAAGACGTTTGACAACAAAAAATTAACCGATGCTCAGTTTTTTGCCGGCCTGGATGAGAATCAAAAACCTAATGGAGATGTCAGAGTTTACGGGCTATGGAAGTCTAATTTTGCAGAAACCGGAAAGAACGGAAGACTAAAATGGTACGCTGTCTACTTTTTTAATGAAGAAGGTAAAATTACCCATCAGGCAGAATGGTATGATACAGCAGATCTGTCTAAAGAATTTTAGGAAAACATCTCATTTTCCAGGCACTTTACTTTATGTGCAGGAGAATATTTCCTAATAGAAAATCCGACTTTTTACGAAAAGTCGGATTTTAAATTTTTTGATTCGTTTTGTTAATAACGTTGAGTAGTCTGGTATTTAAAGTGCAGATTCAATATCAATACCGGCTTCCAGCAAAAGATTAAAAATTAAGCGGTATTCATCCTCATTGAACTCTCCATCGGCGTTGGCCATCTCACTCAACATTACTCCTAATGCGTGTTTTTTATTTTCAGGCATTGCCTTAAGGACTTGTATACATTCCTTAGCCGTAATCTTCCTGGCTTCTTCAATAAGAACACGGTCAAATTTTAGAATATCCATTAATTGGGTAAGGAAGTCAATTTCACTTTGTTGAACTTTTCCGTCTACCAGAATAACCTCATCAATGGCTTTTACTATGGCTAATTTTTCAGCTAAATTAAATTTCATTATTTCTTTTTATAAGAATTGATATGATGATTCTCCGTTAATAGATTATGATATACAAGGTAATTAAAAAAAGTCATTCTTGTATCCTTTTTAACTGCTTTCCGATAGGAAGCACAATTAAAAAAGGTTTTGTAACTTATCTGATAAAAGCTCGTAATAGTAAAGCACGTTAAATAAGTTTGCAATCATTTGGCCTGAAACCCTGGCCTGGGCTACATATTAATTTGTCGAAGCTGTAACGAGCAGAATACTCTTGAGGATAAGATAAATGGATCATATGTGCGGGCTGAGACGCTTATTACAGATGCCGAATTGTTAGGTAAGGTTTAAAAACAAACGATTTGAATTATGAAACAAATAAAGCTTTTATTGCCGATGTTATTTTTGCTGACAGCACTAAATTTGAATGCACAGGATATTACCGTGCTTTCATATAATATTCGTTTGGATGTGGCTTCTGATAGCCTGAATCGTTGGGATAATAGAAAGGACTTTTTAATTGGTCAACTCAACTTTCATGAACCCGAGGTTTTTGGAATCCAGGAAGGCTTACTGCATCAGTTGGAGGAAATTAAGAATGGGATGCCCGGATATACCTATATTGGAAAAGGTAGAGAGGACGGACTTAAAAATGGGGAGTTTTCGGCAATTTTTTACAATCCGGAGAAATTGGAATTACTGGAAGAAAACACTTTCTGGCTTTCCGAAACGCCTGAAATACCATCAAAAGGATGGGATGCGGCCATAAAACGGGTCTGTACCTACGGGTTATTTAAAACCAAAGGGGGAGGCCAAAACTTCTGGGTATTCAATACGCATTTCGATCATATTGGAGAAGAAGCAAGAAAAGAAAGTGTATTCCAGATTATTGAAAGAATACAAAAATTAAACACGGAGAATTTCCCGGTAATACTGACAGGGGATCTTAACCTGGAACCGGATCACCCGAGTATCTTATTGCTCTCCAGTGCCATGCAGGATACCCATCTGCTTGCCGGGGATAGGGCTTTTGGTCCTGAAGGAACATTTAATGGGTTTAATTTTTCAGAACCTATAACACGAAGAATCGACTATATTTTCCTGTCCCAAACAGGTTTTCAGCTTCTTAAATATGCCATTTTGAGCGATTCGAAAGACTTGAGATATCCTTCAGATCATTTCCCTGTTCTCGCAAAATTATCTATTACCGAAACAGAATGAGGATTGCCCCTATGGCGGTTAAAATCAGGATCAATTTTCTGTAAAAACTTTCACGAATAATTTTAACCAATCGTACACCAATAAACAACCCTAATATGATTCCGGGGATTAGTTTTAAATCTATAACCAATGTTTCCCAACTAATAGTTTTCCAGACAAAAATGTGAAAAGGAAGTTTTATGGCATTTACTATCAGAAACAACCATGCCGCAGTGCCTATAAATACATTTTTAGGAAGTCGCATGGCCAAAAAATAAATATTTGAAAAAGCCCCTGCCAAATTTCCTATCATAGTGGTAATGCCTGCCATTACCCCCATAAAACCTGCAAAAGCCCAATGTGAGGGGACAGATTTTGATTTGCGCAAATCCCACCAGTACATAAGCAATACACTTGCCAGAATAATACCCGACATTCCAATTTTAAATGCCTTTTCAGGAAGGTTTTTTCCAATCAGAACCCCTATCAACAACCCTAATATCGTCCAGGGTAGAAAGCGTAAAATATACTTCCATTGTGCGTGCCTGTTGTAATAAATTACAGCAAAAATATCACCAACCAAGAGTAAAGGTACAATGAGACCTGTAGATTCTCTGGCTCCAAAGGCGAGCGCCATAAGGGTAACAATAATAATGGCGATACCCTTTAGTCCTGCTTTAGAAATCCCCAGGATTACCGAAGCAAAAAACGCCAATATCCAAGAGGTGGTTGTGATTTCCAAAATTGGAGTTTAAATAGATTATTAGGTTTAAAGAACAAAAAACAAATGTATCCTAAAAAATAATATCTTTATACCACCACCAAAACCAAACTATGGAACTAAGCACTTTAGACTATTCGTTTATAATTGTATTTTTCTCAATTGTTCTTCTTATCGGAATCCTTGTTTCCAAAAAATCAGGGAAGAATACCTCAGAATTTTTCTTATCAGGAAGGACTATGCCCTGGTGGTTATTAGGCCTTTCTATGGTAGCAACCACCTTTTCTACAGACACTCCAAACCTGGTGACCGATATTGTAAGGACGAATGGGGTTTCAGGAAATTGGGTCTGGTGGGCCTTTCTTATTACCGGTCTGCTAACAGTATTTGTTTATGCCAAACTATGGAGAAAATCTAATGTAAATACGGATCTCGAATTTTATGAATTACGTTATGGCGGTGCGCCGGCAAGGTTTTTAAGAAAGTTTCGCGCTGTTTACCTAGGGGTTATTTTTAATGTAATCACTATGTCCGCGGTTACACTGGCAGCCATTAAAATTGGAGGAATAATGCTTGGGCTGGAACCCTGGCAGACTGTAATAAGCGCCGGATTAATTACTGTAACTTTTAGCGCATTAGGTGGATTTAAGGGTGTTGTTTATACAGATTTCTTATTGTTTTTTGTAGCAATGGGAGGGGCAATTGGCGCGGCATATTATTTAGTAAATTTACCCGAAGTAGGAGGGATTGAGGCAATTATGGCTAACGAAAATGTAAAAGACAAACTCTCTATTCTACCAGATTTTAGCAATAAGCAGGCGTTAATTACACTCTTTATTATACCCCTCGCAGTACAATGGTGGAGCTCATGGTACCCCGGAGCAGAACCTGGTGGCGGAGGTTATATTGCGCAAAGAATGCTGGCTGCCAAGAATGAAAACCATGCTATTGGTGCTACCTTTTTCTTTAATATTATGCATTACGCTTTAAGGCCATGGCCGTGGATTCTTGTAGCTTTGGCTTCATTGGTGATTTATCCGGATATTGCGAGTATTCATGAGGCTTTCCCAAACGTAGCGGATGATAAATTAGGACATGATTTGGCGTATTCTGCTATGCTTACAAAATTGCCCAGCGGGCTTCTGGGATTGGTTTTAGCTTCTTTAATTGCTGCCTACATGAGTACGATTTCTACTCAGTTAAACTGGGGGTCTTCTTATATAGTCTATGATTTTTACAAACAACAGATCAATCCAAAGGCTTCAGAAAAAAGATTGGTTGCAGTAGGGCGATTATCAACAGTAGGCCTAATGATACTTAGTGCCCTTCTTGCTTTGCTGCTGCAAAATGCACTTCAATTATTTGAAGTACTATTAGTTTTTGGTGCGGGCACGGGCTTAATATTTATTCTAAGGTGGTTTTGGTGGCGCATTAATGCCTGGAGTGAAATTACTGCAATGTTTGCTTCCGGAATAATATCTATTGTTCTTAAACTTACCGCAGTGGGCCCATTTTTATTTGCAGCAGATACCGGCGTTTTCCCGGACTGGTCTGAGTATATTTTTGTTGTTTTGGCAACTACTATCATTTGGCTGGCGGCTACTTTTATGACTCAGCCGGAATCAAAAACAGTACTAAGAGATTTCTATAAAAAAATACAGCCGGGGGGGCCCGGCTGGGAGAAAGTTATTAAGGATGCAAACTCCGATGGGGTCGTAATTTCTGATCCCAATGAAAAATGGAGCGTCCCGCAAGGAATTTCGGCAATGGTTTTGGGTTGTGTGCTTATTTATACCTGCATGTTTGCCACAGGGTATTGGATTTACGGGGAAATTAAACTGGCCTCCATATTAACCGTAGTAGCAATTGTTTCTGGAATTTTATTGGCGCGGGTGTGGAACCGGATGAAAGAAAATATTTTATAGCAGTGTGAAAGAACGAATTATTTCCGTTGATATTTTTCGGGGCCTTACCATAGTCCTTATGATTTTGGTAAACACACCTGGAACCTGGTCTCATGTTTATGCACCTTTTTTGCATGCCAAGTGGCATGGTTATACCCCTACAGATCTGGTTTTTCCATTCTTTCTTTTTATAGTGGGAACTTCCATAGCATTTGCGTATAATAATAAAACTGCAACTTCGGCTACCTACAAGAAAATTACGGTAAGAGCTTTAAAACTAATAGGGTTAGGGCTTTTTCTGGGGGCATTTACAATCCACTTTCCTTTTTTTAAGGATTTTGAAAGTATTCGGTTTCCGGGTGTTTTGCAACGTATAGGGATAGTATTCTTTTTTGCAGCAATTTTATTTATAAATTTTAACTGGAAAGTACTTCTTGGAATTTGCATAACAATAGTACTTGGGTATTGGATATGGATGGGATTTATTCCAATTAATGGGATG
>Ga0272442_10009338_pt1 | contig 12281 bp, 10 predicted proteins | sample SSMForm2O_FD_200262 | JGI IMG/M metagenome (GOLD analysis project Ga0272442, IMG submission 200262) | Marine sediment archaeal communities from Little Sippewissett salt marsh, Falmouth, MA, United States - SSM-Form-2O | ecosystem: Environmental > Aquatic > Marine > Wetlands > Sediment ... | reverse complement strand
TAGAAAGTGAATATGGTCCAGATCGCAACATTTGGGCGGATTCAATTTTATATGTCACCTCATATTTGTGATTGTAGTTGTATGGACCAAGTCGCCTAAAAATCTTCCGTCAACTGCGTAAGTCCTACCAATATTACAACTTCTCGGGCTCCAACATAGTTTAAACGAATAAGCTCATAAATATGCCAGATAGAATTTACGATCATAACAAGATATTTGACGATTCGAAAAGAGGTGTTTCAAAGTGTTAAAACCCTTGATCTTTGGACTGGCGCTGGCGTTCCTGGCGCTGATGGCGGCGGGCCCTGTTGGTGGAGCCGCCGACTATGAGGTGGCCGAGTACACCATCGCCGATGCCACGGGAGACTGGGGCTTTCCCTCCCCTTACGCCCACTACTCCCGGGGGCCCGGATACGTCCGGATGAGCTTCGTCTTCGACACCCTGGTCTGGAAGGACGACGAGGGCTACCTTCCAGCCCTGGCCAAGGACTGGGAGTACCTCGAGGACGAGAAAGCCTACTCCTTCGACCTGAGGGAGGGCGTCACCTGGCACGACGGCGAAAAGTTCACCGCAGATGACGTCGTCTTCACCGTCGAGTACATCCAGGATCACCCCTACCAGTGGGTCGACTCCGGCATAATCGATCGGGCAGAGGCTGCTGGAGATTACAGCGTGAAGCTCTACTTATCCGAGCCCTACGCCCCCTTCATGGACCTGGTGGCCTGCACCCTTCCGATCCTCCCCGAGCACGTCTGGGACGGCGTCTCCGACCCCGCGAACTTCAGGGATGATGAGGCTCTGATCGGTTCTGGCCCCTTCAAGCTCTCCGACTATAACAGGGCCCTGGGGACCTACCTCTACGAGGCCTACGAAGACTACTACCTGGGAGCCCCGAAGGTGGGAAGGATCATCTTCGTCAAGATGTCTGACCAGACCTCCCCCGCGGGCCTGAGGCAGGGGTCGGTGGACGCGGCCTCCGTACCTCCTGAGGCGGTATCCCAGCTGGAGGACGGGGGGCTTGAGATCATCGAGGGCGCCCACGACTGGAACGCAAAACTGATGATCAACCACCAGAAGGAGCCCTTCTCCGACCCCGAGTTCAGGCGGGCCCTCGCCCTTGCCATCGACCGGGAGGCCCTGGTGGAAGTGACCCAGCGCGGCCAGGCCCTGGCGGGCAGCCCAGGACTGGTACCCCCCGACAGCGACTGGTACAACTCTGACCTCGAAGACTATGATTACGATCCAGACGAGGCCAGGGATATGATTGAGTATCTCGGATACGAGGGCGAAGAGGTGGAGATCCTGGTGGCAGAGCGCGGAATCGTCGGCTGGCCCGGCTCCCGGGTGGCTGAACTGATCGAAGAGCAGCTTGAGGACGCAGGCCTTGAGGTCACCCTCCGATCCCTGGACGGCGCCACTCTGGACACCAAGGTTATGGCTTGGGACTTCGACCTCGCCCTCCTCGGCCACGGCGGCCTGGGTGCAGACCCCGACTACCTGCGGAGGATGACCCTGGACGAGACTCTCAACAGCGCGAGGTACTATGAGGACGGCGAGCTGGTCGACCTCCTGGAAGATCAGCAGAGCGAGATCGACGAGGACGATCGGGCCGAGATGATCTTTGAGGCCCAGGAGCTCTACGCCGAAGACCTTCCGGCCCTCACCCTCTACTACCCCAACTGGTACTGGGCCCACAACGGCGAGGCGGACCTGTTCTTTACGAAGGGCGGCATCGCCATTGGGGTTCCCATACCCCTGAACAAGATGGCCTTCCTCTAGGCGAGAGGGGAAAAGCCAAAGCAAGTAGCCGAAGACCGATGCTCCATCTTTGGGGCGTCGCTCTTCTTTTTTCATAATCGCATCACCGGGGGATAGCTACTTAGAGAGGACCTGCTCTCCGGGATCGAAGTCTGAGTCAACAAGATCGACTTCTGAGGAGAAGGTCCAGATGACAGACGAAGACCTGATGTCGAGGATGGAGAGGTTCATCCACTCGGAGAGGCACGTTTCCTCCGCCCGGATAGCCAGAGCCTTCGGCGAGGACCCGAGCGGAGCACTCACCTGCGCCGAGAACCTGGTGGTGGCGCCGGGCCTCTCGCAGAAGGCGGGCGAGGCGCTGATCGCCCTCATTGCCGAGGGGAGGGTCTTCTGGTCTCCCATCTCCAGGACCGCCTACCACCTCGACGGCCTCTTTCTGGACCTGCCCGTCTCCTATGTCCAGAGGCCCTACGATGCGCCAACCTGGCTCCCGGCGGCCTTCAACTCGCCGCAGGTCCATCGAAGGGTGATGGAGGCGATCCGACTGATGGGAGGCGTCGGCTTCGATCCCGCGATCCCGGATCCCGATTATGGTTCTCGTCTCTACAAGATCCAATCGGAGCTCAAATGCGAGAGGTGCGGTAAGTGCTGCACCCTCTCCAGCCCCATAAGCCTGGAGCCCCAGGACGTCGAGAGGCTCTCAGCCCACCTGGGGATCAGCATCAAAAAGACGATCCAAAAATATGCGGACACCGTCGAGGTGGGTGGCCAGCAGGCCTGGGCCATAAAGAAGACCTCACCCTGCATCTTCCTCGACCAGTCATCGAATCTCTGCAAAATACATCCGGCAAGGCCCATAATCTGCAGGGCTTTCCCCCTCCTTTCGCCCCGGACAGTCGGGGGCGAGCCGATGCCCGAATGGTGCCCGACTGCTGAAGGGCTGTCCAACGGGCGCAAGTCCGGGGAAGGCAATAATAAAGATTGATCCGAATTTGCCATCTTGAATTATCAGGATCTTCGAGTCGCCCCTTATTCCCTTTATCGACGGGCTGAATTTTTCATCTGAAATGGATTTTGTGTTATCAAGCATCCGTCTGATAGTTCGATACGCATACGATTCGGGAAAGTTTCATAAATAATGACCCGATTAGATAAAGCCTTGAGAAATAACGCGCTATATTAAACGCAATTTATTAAGAGGGCCGGATCGAGACGGCCAGGACGGATATCGGATGCAGGACCTAGAGATGCGCCACCTCGAAAGCCCGAAGGTGGGATGGAACTATCAAAGGGCGACGGCAAAGGCGTTTGCCCTCCTCAGGCGAGGGGCCTTCTTCTCCAACTACGTCATAGCCTTCGCCATCATCCTCACCCTCAACTTCGTCCTCCCGCGGATGATGCCCGGCGACCCCCTCCAGGCGATCTACGGCGAGGAGGCGCTTCTTGCCATGACCCCCCAGCTCGAAGCGGAGCTCATCTCCAGGCTCGCCCTCGACCAGTCGATGGGCCAGCAGTTCGTGGCATACATCCTCGCCCTCTTAAGCGGCGACCTCGGCCACTCCTACTACTACAACCAGGAGGTTCTGGCGGTGATCCTCGATTTTCTACCCTGGACCCTCCTCCTCACGGGCACGGCCCTGGTGATATCCACCTTCGCGGGCATGATCCTGGGGATAGAGTCCGGATACCGTCGGGGACGCCACCTGGACAAGGCGCTTCTTGCAGGGCTGATGTTTCTCAACGGATTTCCCGACTTCTTCATGGGGATCGTCCTCCTCCTGGTCTTCGGGGTGGTTTTGGGGATGGTTCCCTTATCCGGGGCCCTGACCCCCTATAGCGGCCTTGAAGGGCTGCCCCTGGCCTTCGACATCCTCCACCACCTCCTTGCACCCCTGGCTGCCCTCATCCTGGTGAGGGTCACCTCAGCCTACCTTCTCACCAGAAACACCATGATCACCACCCTGAAGGAGAACTTCATCCTCACCGCTCGAGCCAAAGGCTGCTCCGAAGGGCAGATCAAGTACAGGCACGCCGGCCGAAACTCACTTCTCCCTGTAGTGACGGCGACGGGGCTGATGATGCGCCATCTGATCACAGGAGCTCTATTCGTCGAGATCGTCTTCTCCTATCCTGGGGTCGGATGGCTCCTTTACAACGCCCTCCTCACCAGGGACTACCCCCTGATCCAGGGGATACTTCTGATGGTAACCGTGGGGGTGCTGTTGGCGAACCTCCTGGTGGACCTCCTCTATTCAAGGCTTGATCCGAGGGTGAGCCATGCACGTTAACGTCTGGCACGAGCTGGTCGAAAGCAATGTGGGGAAGGCGGGCCTCATTCTGATCGGGCTGATGGTCTTCCTCGCGGTCTTCGCCCCCGTCCTCTCCCCCTACTCGCCCCGAGAGAACACCGACGCTCCCGCCTTCAGCCGACCCTCGGAGGATCACTGGCTGGGCACCAACGACGCCCGGCAGGATATCTGGACCCAGCTTCTCTACGGGGCCAGGACCTCTCTATCCGTCGGTTTCGGGGTCGCCCTCCTCTCCGCCTTCATCGGCGTCCTCGTCGGCGGCACGGCGGCGATCTTCGGCGGCCTTTACGACCGATTCTGGATGAGGGTCGTCGACGCCACCATAGCCATACCGGACATGATCGTGATCATCCTGGTGGCTGCTTACTTCCGGCCGAACGTCCTCCTGATGATCCTGCTCTTATCAGCCCTCTCCTGGCCCGAGGGAGCGAGGGTGGTCAGGGCCCAGACCCTCACCCTCAAGGAGAGGATGCACGTCTCCGCGGCTCGGACCTTCGGGGCCAGCTGGTCCCACCTCCTAGTTCGACACATCATCCCCGACCTGGGACCGATCCTGGTGGCGATCATGATCCAGGACGCGAGGAGGGCGGTCTTCATGGAGGCTGGCCTCTCGTTTCTGGGGATCTCCGACCCCTCGGTGATGAGTTGGGGGATAATGATGCAGTACGCGAGGATCTTCACCTACCTGGAGGTCTGGAAGTGGTGGCTATTGCCGACGGGACTCGCCCTATCCCTGACCCTGATCGGGCTGAGCTTCACGGGCTATTCTCTGGAGTCGGCCCTCGACCCCCGCCTCCGAGAGGCCGACCACCACCACCACCACGATGGAGGAATCTGACTTATGCTCGAAATAAACGACCTGAAGGCGTCTTACGACGAAACCGAGATCCTGGCGGGGGTCGACCTCGACCTCCTCCGGGGCGACTCCCTCGCCATCATCGGCGAGTCCGGGGCAGGAAAGACCACCCTGGGGCTCGCTGTAATGGGCCTCTTGGACGGGAGGTGCTCGGGCAGAATCCTCCTGGACGGAAAAGACGTCCTCTCCCTGGACGAGAAGGAGAGGCGGAAGATGAGGGGTAAGGATATGGCCATGGTATTTCAGAACGTCGAGGACGCCCTCGATCCCCTCATGACCGTCTCCGATCAGATCGGGGAGGCGATCTCGGCCCATCGGGAGAAGGACGATCCCTTGGAGGTCGAAGATCGGGTTCGCGGGCTTCTCAGGTCGGTTGGTCTGGGCGAGGAGAAGGGGGGGTCCTTTCCCCACCAGCTGAGCGGGGGGGAGAAGCAGAGGGCCCTCATCGCCATGGCCCTCGCCAACGACCCCCAGGTCCTGATCCTCGACGAGCCGACCGCGTCCTTGGATGCGGTCACCAAGGCCGAAGTCACCCATCTTCTCAGGGAGAGGATCAGAGAGAAGATCGTCCTGGTCATAACCCACGACATCTCCACCGCAGCGAAGCTGACGGAGAAGATGGCCGTCCTCTACGCCGGAAGGATCATTGAGATGGGTGAAACCCGAGACATTCTGGATAACCCCCGCCATCCCTACACTCGAGGGCTGATCAGGTCATCGCCGAACATGACCACCACCAAGGACCTTCAGGGGATACCAGGGAGGATGAAACACGGCGTTCCTGGCTGCCCCTTCAGCGACCGATGCACCCAGAGGATTGATCGGTGCAGAAAGGAGGTTCCGAAGCTCACCGATGCGGGCGATCGGATGATCGCCTGTCATCGGGGCGGGATCGTGCCTCTCCTGGAGCTATCAGGGGTCAGAACCAGCTTCGGCGACTTTGCGGCCGTCGACGGCGTCGACCTCACCCTCTACGAGGGGGAGACGATCGCCCTCGTCGGCGAGAGCGGTTCGGGCAAGACCACCCTGGCCAAGACCGTCATCGGCCTCTTCGAGCAGGAGGAGGGCGAGATCCGGCTGGAGGGGGAGCCCCTGATCAAAAGGGACCGGGATTTCTATAAAAGGGTCCAGATGATCTACCAGAACCCGAAGGAGTCCATCAGCCACCGGATGAACGTCCTCGAAGCCGTGGCTGAACCCCTCGCGATCCAGAAGGTGGGAAGCCCCTCCGAGAGAGTAGCAATGGTCAAACGGGTTCTCGAAGAGGTGGAGCTTTCCTCTGACGATGCCTTCCTGAAGAAGTACCCACACCAGATCAGCGGCGGCGAGGCCCAGAGGGTGGCCATTGCCAGGGCCCTGGTCCTCAACCCTAAACTGCTCATCGCCGACGAGCCTACGTCGGCTCTGGACGCCAGCGTCCAGGCAAAGATCCTCAAGCTCCTCCTCAACCTGCAGGAGAAGAGGGGGCTTGCCATCCTCTTCATAACCCACGACATAGCCCTCGCAAGAAAGGTGAGCGATAGGATGGCGGTGATGCTGAAAGGAAAGATCGTCGAGGAGGGGCCCACCAGCGATGTGACGACCTGCCCGACCCACCCCTACACCATGAAGCTTCTGGAGGTGGCCCCCGGCCTGGCCCCTATGAGCAAGGCAAGAGAGACGAGGGAGGAGAGAGGCGGCCTATGGGATGTTTCCGAGATGCCACCGCTCCGGGCGAGGGAGCTCTGAAGGGCCGACGAGAATGAAATCCCAATTCCCACAGTAAATGTGGGTGAGGGATTAATCGAGAAAATAGTCAGGTATAGAGGCTTCGTTTTCTTTTTCGGTTTCAGCTTCAGAGCTTCACTCTTCAATCTCGCCCATCAGCCGTTCCATGATGAGGCTCGCGGCCTTACAGAGAAAGGCGTCGGTCTGGCCCACAGCAGCCTCACCGCCGAGCCTTCCTGTGACCATCTCTTCTACGATCCCGTCGCACTCTTTTCTGATCTCGATGATCTCCTGCGAGGGCTCAAGCTCTCTCAGGCATTCGGAGAGGTCCAGGAGCTGGTCCACCTTCAGGTCCACCGCCCTCTCGACCCAGTCCTCCTCGGCGGCCGCCTCTTTTCCGCCCCGAAGTTTGCGGATCTCGGCGAGGAAAGGGTCGGCCTCGTCTGCTGGGGAATCGATCTTGGTATTTGACATATGTCTTCAGCTTCTCAGTTCTGCTCAGATTCTGGGATGAACCTCTTCGGCTAAAACCCTTGTGCAGAAGATTGCGAAGACGGAGGGAATACGACCTGGGCCGACATCGATGGCGCAAGGCCGGGAAGATCGTGGAGAGGCTGCCAAAGGCGTTTTTCCACCTCGGGGCCCGAAAAGATGGGGCGTATTGCGCGATGGGCAAAGAAGGCGCGGGAGGCGTGGCAACTTGTCATCTCGCTCCCGAGAGGATCGCTAGGATTGGATGCCATCTGGGGCACCATCCGTTCGGGATCGCTGGGTTCGTCGGGGAGATCTTCTGAAGGCACATGGGCAAAGGCTTAGTCACTGACGCAAAGTCAAACTGGCGGCGGCGCACCCCGCAGCAAGCTGCGGGGTATTCGATAAAATCAAATTGCTTGCGGCCCACCCCACCCTAAAGGGTGGGGTATGCTTCGGGGCCGCACGCAATTTGATTTTCCGGCCCCTCACTGTCCGCCCGCTTAGGTAGAACCCGGCTCGTGCATCAGCGAGTTGAGGTCGCCTCGTCCGTCTTCGTCCTCTCCGCGACGTCGCCCTTGTAGGCCGTCAGCGCCTACAGTCCCGCCGCGATCTGCTCGTATTCCGGCCGCTCTGAGATGTCCCATCGCCTCGCGAAGATAAACGGCGCCACAAGAGGGGATGGTCAAAGGGCAAGTAATGCATGGCGCAAGAAAATATATCGCGGATAAAAAGCAGCTAATACGCCTCAAGCTCTCTGGCATTTGCGTAGGCTTCGTTCGCCTCGTAGGTTCTGCCAAGGACTTCTAAAGCAACGCCTTTGTTGTACCAGGCATCGGCAAGCTCAGGATCAAGCCTTATAGCTTCATCGTAAGCCTGGACGGCCTCGTCGTACTTGCCCTGCATCAATAGAGCATTCCCTTTGTTGTTCCAGGCCGCGGCGTACTGAGGATATAGCCCGATGGCTTCGTCGTAGGCCAGGATCGCCTCGTCGTACCTGTCCAGGTCATAGAGAGCATTGCCCTTGTTAAACCAGGCCCAGGCATTTTTAGGATCGATCCTGATGTTTTCGTTATAAGCTAGGATTGCTTCATCGTACTTGCCCTGCATCCCGAGAGTATTGCCCTTGTAATACCAGGCCAAGGCATGATGAGGATTCAGCCTGATGGCTTCATCGTAAGCCTCGATTGCCTCGTCGCACTTGCCCTGATTCATGAGAGCAACGCCCTTGTTGTTCCAGGCCATTACATACTCTGGATCGAGCTTGACGGCCTCATCGTAACATTTGATGGCCTCGGTATAGTTGTCCAGGTCATAGAGTGCATCGCCTTTGTTATTCCAGGCCATGGCGTCCTCTGGATTGAGTCTGATGGCTTCGTCAAAAGCTAGAATTGCCTTGTCGAACTTGTCTTGGTAAGCGAGAGCACTGCCTTTATTATTCCAGGCGGTGGCAAACTCAGGATATAGCCTGATAGCTTCGTCGTAAGCCTGGCTGGCTTCGTTGTACTTTCCCTGATCCATGAGAGCATTCCCTTTGTTGTTCCAGGCCAATGCATACTCTGGATCGAGCTTGATGGCCTCATCGTAACATATGATGGCCTCGGTGTAGTTGCCCTGATTCTTGAGAGCGTTCCCTTCTTCGAACCAGTCTTTCGCGGTCTGCTGTCCAAACGTGGGCATGGCCAACACTGCCATAAATGACAGGGCAAAAACGAGTTTAAAGCTCATCTTGATCACCCACCAGAAAGTGATAGTGCAATCATCCACAAAAATATGTTTCGGTGTTATCCCTGCGATGAACCTGGTTTGCCCCGGTGAGATCCCGCCCCCCCTTCGCTATCGTTTCATCGGCATTCCTTTCCAGAGTTATCGACCAGCTATCTTTTTTCAAGGCGGTGAATTGAGGCGAGTTAGAGCCCCGAGAGCCGCCAGCTGCCGGGCCGAGGTGGACCGCGCCACGGTGCCTATGGCCACGATACCTCGCCAATCGAAACGTCAGCCCTATTCGGCTATAGGCACAATTTTTGCATGGGTCTTGGGCGGGCAGAAGCCCTAACGGCGCGGTCATCAGGCTGGCGCAAAGGTCATATATTCCGGACGCCCCTAAAAATATGTCGATGACTGAATCGATGGATATCAGCCACCGCCAGAGTTGAGGGGGGTAAATATGAGAATAACTGCGTTAGTTTCACTGGTGACGATATTCGGCCTGATTTTTATGGTCTGTCCGTCAATTTGCGCAGAGGATGAAGAGGGCGGGATCGCCGCCACAGGCGAATTTGAAATCCTGACTGGGTCTTACGTCAGCCTTGCGATGGACGATCTCCGGGCCCAGGACGATAGAGTGCAAAAGGCGGATCAGTATCTTTCAAGCCTGAGCTTCCAGCCGGCGAGAGAGGAGACGGCGGACAACTTCTTCGGGATCGAGCAGACCTACTCCGGCCAGCCGGAAGGGGTGGACGCGGAGCAGACTTATGAGCTCTATCTCCAGGAGTACTCAAACCCCGATTCGGAGATGACCGCCGCCCTCGGTCGGATAGTCTTGAGGGACGCTTCGGGGACCTATACCAACACCTACACCTTCATCCTGGAGGCCCCAAAGTCGGACGTCTCCTCGATCCAGGAGTATTACGTCGGAGGCTCTCCGGGGGCGCTTGATGTGGTGGAGGCGAACAGCTGGTGGACCTGCATTTTAGGCCAGCTCTCCGAGATCGGAGATGAGTGCGGATCGTCGTTCAACAATTGCAGCCGAGAGAACACATCCATCGTCGGCTATATCGGCTGCATTGCCGCCAACTGCGGTCCCGCCTTATCCAACGCATCCATCTGCTGCAACTGCGGTTGTGAACGGTGGTGCCGCTGGGCGTACGGCTGCTGCCGGATGTGATCGCAGGACAGGTCTGGTAGTATAAGCGTCATAGGCGCTTATACTACCAAAATTTTCTATGCATGATTATGTGATCTTCGACCAAGCTTCGCACCAGAGGTGTCTTGGGCCTCGTTTCATTCGTCCAAAATGACGGGAGCGTTCGGCGGTGTGACGCCCGCTCCGCGAGGGATGCCTGTTTTCTCTTTTACAGTGGAGTCAGTTTTCTTATGTAACCCGTCGGCCCATTCTGCCACCTCTGGTTACATAAGAACAAAGCATAGGCCTTGGTGCATCGCTGACTCTCTTTTGGAATGTGACTATATCTCACATCAGTCAACTTCGAGGCCGCAGGATCCTTCATCTGCCACCCTGCGATCTTATGAACGTCTGGGTCAGGTCGCGGCCTTGTCCATTCAAACTTCTTCTGAGACTAAGCATACCGATTTTGCCAATCGCCAATCTAATCGTAATAATCGGCTGGGACTAGGATCGGTCTCTCGTAGTGCTGAGACAAGAACCAGGGATCGGTTGAGGAGAAGGGGTTCAGGAAATCTGCGGTGCCGGTGACGTTGCTCAGATTCAATCTCAATGGCGATCCCTGAAACTCCGTTCCGAGCCATCCGATTTCATTGTAATTGATCTCTTCATCGTCGTCTTCAGGAACCAGGGAACCATTGACCACCTTCATCCCGCTGGGGGTGCCTCCCCAGGACCACAGGCCGACGCTGCTGTCGGTGGGTATCCTCTCAGGCTGACTTGCAAGCCACGTCGCTCCATAGTCGCCTCCGACGCTCACCGTCTCCGTTCCGAAGGCTGCGACACCGGCCGCTAGAAGGGCCAGGAAGGATAACGCGATAACCGTTCTCATAAACAAACCCCACTCAATCCTTGGCGCCGGTGATGCCTGCTGTCGATAAAAGCCTTTCGAGAAACCAGCAGAATCGTCTGCCCCGCCTGATAGTCCCGAAGCCGCCGGGAAAGATGGGGCCTCGGATCGATCGGAGAAACAAATCGGCGTCAGGAGATGTAGGCTCATCTCCCTCGGGGGCGAGCAGGATCCCGGTCCGAGCGAACTCGGACCTGATATAGCCGGACCTGATGTTCGTCTCCGATGCCGCTGACCGCCACGTATAAGGCGGCTGCTTTAATCAATAGTAAATATTATGAATAAGATCGATAAACTCCTCGCCGAATTTCCCTCCTACTCTGAGGAGCTGGGGATAGACCTGACCACGCCTGCTGGCAGGTTCAAGTGGTTTCTCGCCTCCATCCTCTTCGGGGCGAGGATCAGCGAGAAGATAGCGTCGAATACATACGAAGAATTCGAGAAGGCCGGAGCAGATACCGCAGAGAAGATCCTCTCGGCCGGGTGGGATGAGCTGGTCAGAATCTTGGATGAAGGGGGATACGTCCGCTACGATGAATCCACCGCCACCAACCGCCTCAACATAATGGCGGATCTGAAGGAGATATATGGATCGCTGGAGGATCTTTATGAAGGATCGTCCGATACTGAGGACCTGGAAAAGAGGCTGCAAGATTTCAAGGGCGTTGGACCGGTCACAGCCCAGATCTTCTTGAGAGAATTGAGGGGCGTTTGGGATGTAGATCCAGAGGCGTCAAAGAGGGCAGAAGAGGCCGCCAAGTGTCTGGGAATAGACCTGCAGGAGTTCGAGGGGGAGAAGCTCTCACGGGTCGAGGCCGCCCTGGTCAAGCTCCACCTTCGATACTGCAAGAGGGAGAAATGCTCAGAATGTCCCATGAGGGAGTTTTGCGAGAAGGCTGAGGGAGCAGACGCTTAGGAGTTTTGACGCTAAAGAAAAATGAGTGCCAAGACCCGAATCTGATAGGCAGAGGGCTTAGTTAAGTGAGATAAGTTCCCATACCTAGAAGCGGCTAAAAAAATCTTGAGCCTGAACTCTCATGGGGCCAATACCGAAAAATACGGGTTTTTCTCTGCGTGGAGCCTTCCCTTGTGAGAGCTCCATAGATGCGTTGGAATGGCGGGCGTTGATAAATCTGGATAGCGGAAGCTATTTACTTCTCTTGATGGATATTGATCAATAATGGCCGAAATCGATAGTGAAAAATTGAACCAAAATCTTGCCATAGGAAAATTTGCTGAATTTGTTACTAAATATCTGTATGATATGCCTTGGTCAAAAATTGCAGAATTGTGTGGTGTCTCTGAGATTTTAGATCAAGAAAAACACATGCGTGTCAAAAGGGCGCAAACATGGCACGATGATGATTATGCAGAGGCCATCTCCAAATTCTTAAGAGATATTTTCGAATCTGATAGAGCTATCG
>Ga0272442_10009336_pt1 | contig 12283 bp, 8 predicted proteins | sample SSMForm2O_FD_200262 | JGI IMG/M metagenome (GOLD analysis project Ga0272442, IMG submission 200262) | Marine sediment archaeal communities from Little Sippewissett salt marsh, Falmouth, MA, United States - SSM-Form-2O | ecosystem: Environmental > Aquatic > Marine > Wetlands > Sediment ... | reverse complement strand
TGAGAGCACATCTCCTTGCAGTTGAGCCATCGATGCGCGGTCTATTTTTCCCGAGGCGTCCAAGACTTCGACGATCCTTTCAGCGCGGTAGCCGACGTCGAAGTAATGGGATACGGGCAGCCCCACATCCTCTTCCGTGACCCGATTGTTCGCTGTGGCGACAAAGCCCTTGCTCGGGTTGAGGATTTGAGGCAGGAGGTCCTGCGGGATGGTCCCGAGCCAATCGGATTCCGGTTCGGATCCATCCAGAGGCATACATCCGTCTCCTTTGGCCCTCACCGGGATTCGCCCGTTGGCGATGTAGGCGATGTTTCCCTCAACGTCCGCAAAGACCCAATTTTGGACGGGTCCCCCGGCCCGCTTCATTCCATCCAAAAACGTTTCCCAAGACGTGGCGCTGTTGACCCTGAGGAATCCGTCCACCAAGTCCGTGGGATCATAGGATGTCCACTTGAGAGAAATGGGCGGATCGTCAGGGCCCAACCATCCTATGAGGGGATTAATCACAGGACCGTGCCGCGTGTAGATGACGTCCCTTCTCACCTCTTTCAGTCTTTTCCCTTCTCGGACCAAGAAGACCTCTTCCATCGCCTTAAAAGATTCCAATTGGTCTCCATATTGATAGAAGGCGTGCCCCTCTTCAGAGCCGCCTATCTGGGGCTCGGCTGCGATCGTTTCGATGAAGAGGTCCTGATTGTCCGCGCAGGTGGTGGTCGCCCCCCAGGCGACATGTTTGTTGTGTCCGATGCTCAGGATTGGAGTGCCCGGGAAGCAGACCCCTGTGACGTCAAAGCCTGCTCCGCAGAGGTGCATCTCCACCCAGACCGAAGGAAGAAGGAGCTCGAGATGCGGATCGTTACAAAGGATAGCGTTTCCGCTCTTTGTTTTCTTTCCAGAGACGACCCAGCTGTTACTGGCCAGGACAGGACGCTGCATCTTTGAGAAAAGTCCCAGGCTGCCGCCTGAGAAGTCTCTCGCCAAATACCGCTTCAATTCTTTCAACGAAACACCCCTTTGGAGACGGTTGTAGGGGGCTATGATTTGAGGTAACGGATCAGGCTTTACTTCGGTCAGAGCGTCTATGCAGAAAGGTTCTTCTGCTCCTTCCGGCAGGATCACAGGACAAGGGCTGCGATGATGGGGAGCCAACTGTTCCGCCCTTTCTTCTCCGATCCTTTGGAGGAGTCCCCATCGTTGTATTTCGTTGTCGTAGTTCCCTGCAAGATTCCAATCCAAATACAGCGCCACGGCCACGGTGTCCTCAGGCTTCCAAGGACCTGGTTCGTAGCCCCTGGCCAATTTGAGAAGCCTGTGTTCCAAGGGGGGGGTGCGTCTGAAGGTTCTTAGACAAGCATTGACGCCGTCTGAATAGGACTGAAGCACTGCCTGAGACCGGGGAGAGAGCTTGTGCCAGGCGTGTTCGCTGAGCCGCTTGAAACCGATCAGCCTGTTGCGGAAGTCCTCTTCTAGGGAATCCTCTCCTGCAATTTCGGAGAGGCGTCCCTCGATGGAGAGACGCATCAGGTCCATCTGGGCCCAGCGATCCTGAGCGTGAACGAAACCCACCGCAAAGAATAGATCATGTTCGTTGTCGGCATAGATATGAGGAACGCCGTGGGAATCGCGGATGATTCGGACTTCGCCTTTGAGTTCCTGCAGTCGAAGCACGCCGTTGATCTGCGCCAGATCGCCATACAGAACTCGTTGGATGGCGATCAGCGCAACCAGGGGCACGATGAGGAGAAATGCTGCTCCAACTAGGAGCTTTGACCTAGATTTGGTCGTTTCTTTTCTGTTCAAAGATTTCTCCTTCCCGGAAACGCCGCCACATATTTTCAAACCAAGGTTCCTCCAGAGGGAGGGGACGAACTGGGCGCCAAGAGGCTGAGAAGGCGTCTTCATTGAAACGGACCTCGAGGATCTTGTTCCTCAAGGCATCCTTCTCAGGAAGCCAGGTTTCTGCGCCTTCCATGTTCCCTTTCAGGACGAAACCTCCTCGGCTTCCACCGCCTTTGAGGGCATATTCTGTCACCGAAGCTAAGACCGTCCAGCACGTGAGGACGAGTCCCTCCAGTCTGAGTCGTTCAACCAAGGGACTGTTTCCGTAGGCCACTTCACCGTTCTGGATTTGTCGCCATCTGAGAGCCGCAAGATCTTGCCCGCTTTGCGCCGTTTCACCCTCTCTCAGAGGCCCGGCCGCTTTGAGCGCCAGGAGACGGGTATGTGCCGCCACCTCGTCGGAGGAGAGCGCTCCCCGAGGACGAAGCGTCTTTCCCACGTTTACCAGAAACTGTCTCACCTGCTCGGTTATGATCTGTCGTTCCTTATCCCTAGGGTCCATATCTTTTCTCGAGGCGATCCGTTGCGCCGCTCGAAGCCCCCCGACCTGACCTGCATTGAGGGCCGATCCGCCGGGACGACTGATGCCGTGGCTTCCGTTGGCTTCGCCCACGACATAAAGGTGTCTCACACTGGATTCCCACCAGAGGTCCCCCCGTATGCCTCCATTGAGGTGTTGACTGCAGACATCAATTTCGATCGGTTCCTTCCGTAGATCGACCCCAGCTTCCAAGTATCTCTCCACCGCTGGGCGGTTCATTCTTGCTAAGCGTTCCGCTGGACCCGGCACCAGACAGTGGGACGACTCCAGGTAGGATCTAGCTTCCGCAGGAAGAAGTCCTGGATCCAGGACGCCTTCTCTTTCTAGAGGATCTTGGGTGTAGTCCAGCCAGACCTGCCTGCCCTTGAGGGCTTCCTCCAATACGAGTACATCCACCTTAGAGGAGCCGTCGGAAAGGAGTTTCTTGGCGTCAAAGGGCCACTCATATCCTTTTCTAAAGACGGCTCTCGTCATCTCCCTTGGCGCGCGGAACGCCTCATCCAAGAAGCGTTGTTCCCCTCCTCCTTCGGCATCGGTGCTTACATAGCAAGGGATCACCTGTTGGTAGCTGCCCGAGAGATTCCACCGGGGCTGGAGCGAGGCGATGCCAAACTGCATTTCCGTCATATTCTGCGCCACCGCGCCGGCCAAGATGGGGACCCCTATACTGCACCCAATACCTTCTGGATAGACGGAATGGGGGAATAGGTCGCCAGGTCCGCCGCCAGCCCAAATTACATCCCTCGCCAGAACGACTTCTACCGCTTCAGGGGAGCCTTCTTTCTTCACGTCCAGCAGGATGGCACCCAGGCAAGAGATTCCTTCGGGAAGAGTCTTGGTGAGAAGTCGCGCCGCAAGCTTCCCTTCTTCGATGGAGATCCCCTTCTCTTGTGCCGCAGCCAGGAGACATTCCACCATGTTTCGTGAGGTCCAAGGTCCGGCCGAACTAGCCCGCTGTCTGGGATCGTTGTCCGTCCGATACCCTCCAAATCTTCCGAACTCATCGTGAGGGAAGCCGACCCCCAGGTCCACCAGATGGAAGAATTCTCTGGGGGATGAGGCGGCTTCTATCAGGGCAATGTCTCCATGAACACAGCCACCAGAAAAAAGATCCGTTGCCATCTGTCTGACCGAGTCCGCTTCCTCCCCGGCCAAAGAGAGTTTGTAATACGTTTGTTTGTCTGAGCCTGCGTTGCGAGAGGTGCTCAAAGCTAGACGTTCACAAACGAGAAGAAGGTCCTTCTTGCCCAAAGCATGTAGATGAAGACACGCGTTCAATCCCGCTGCTCCGGCCCCCACCACCAAGACGTCCACGGAACGGACAGGGATTTCAAAGCCTTCGACACCCAAGCTCCTGATGTCCTTCTGCGACAAACGGCCCCCTTTCTATGGCGTTCCTTTTAGACCTTGGATTAAGGGCTTCGTAGCTGCATAGAGCTGGGCATATACCTTCATGCGTTCATCGTATGCTGCGGCCCGTTCCCTGTGGGGTTCGTAACGCTTTGTCCTTTGTATTGCCGTTTGGACTCCTTCCTTGGCGTCGGTGTAGCTTCCTGTCGCGACACCGGCCATCACGGCCATGCCCAGACAGGCCGCTTCCGTCACATTGAGGCTGTCCACGGGACGTCCGAACACGTCGGCCTTGAGTTGGAGCCATTTCCGGGACTTGGCTCCGCCTCCGATGGCGCGAAGGCTCCCAACGCTCACTCCGGCCTCTTCAAGAAGGTCGAGGTTGAATCGCATCTCCATGGTGACGCCTTCCAGGAAAGCCCGAAGTAGCTGTCCCTGGGTGGTCTCCAGGGTGAGCCCCAAAACGGCGCCTTTGGCTTCTTCGTCGAAGTAGGGAGTCCCGCTCATTCCGAAGTAGGGAAGAACCAGTAGCTCAGTGGGTTCCGAAGGCATTTCTTTTAGGAGCACGTCGTATACGTCGCGTCCCGTTTCTTTGGCTTTTCTCACAGAGTCGGCTCCCAGGGCGTCCCTGAACCATTTGAGTATCGATCCGCCCGTCCAATTGAAGGCGAGGGTCAAAAACTGGTCCGGCACCACGTGACGATAGCAGCAAAAACTGTGTTTTCTCATCTGCTCGTTGAGGACGGGCTTTGCCAAAGCTACGGCGATGCATTCCACAGTGCCCGTGGCGTCCATGGCTAGTCCAGGTTCCACGACGCCGCATCCCAGGCAGCCCGCCGGCTGGTCGTGTCCGCCTGCTACGATCTGTACCCCGACCGGGAGTCCCAGGTCGTTGGCGGCCTCCTGGGTGACTTCGCCGATGATCGTGCCGGATGGAACGGGCTTGGGAAGTTTATGGGACGGTACCTCCGCCGTCTCCAGGATTTCCTCGCACCATCTCCCTGTGGTCACGTCCAGACACAGAGTCCTTCCAGCCAGACTCAGATCGATGGAGGGCTCGGCCCCCAGCTTCATAGCTGTCCAGTCCTGGAAACACAGGAAACGGTGCGCCTCTTCAAAGAGTTTCGTCTGGTTGTCTTTCCACCACATCAATTTGGGAAGGCTGTAGCCCGAGGAAAGAGGCATCCCTGTGAGGGCCATCATTCGTTCCTCTCCCAAGGTGCGCTGAAGCTGACTAGCGGCTTCGACGCCGCGGGGGTCAAAGCCCAAGATGGCGGGAGCCAGGGCTCGCCCCTCTTTGGAGACTGGAATGATTCCTTCTCCCAAGGAGGAAACGGCTACAGCCCGTACAGGATCTTTTTGGGTTCCCCTCACCGCCTCTCGTATCGCTTCGCGGGTTCTGTCCCATACCAGGGCCGCATCCAGCTCCATCCATCCCGGTTTGGAATGGTGGAGCGGATACTCCCTATAGCCTTGGGAGAGCAGTTCGCCCTCTTCGCGAAAGGCGATTGCCTTGCAGCCTGTCGTACCTACGTCGACTCCCAGAAGACTCATATTCGTTAAAGCCTATCTCATCTCCTGGCCGCCCGTGATATTGATAGCCTGTCCCGTCATGTATGCGGCCTCGTCAGTACAGAGGAACACGGCCACGTTGGCGACATCTTCCACCGTGGCGTCACGTCCCATCGGGATTTTTTTCACATAGTGGTCTCGAACCTGTTCCTTGGGTATTCCCAGCTTTTTGCCGTAAGCCACCTCTAACTGGGCCCATTGTGGAGTGAAAACGATTCCTGGACAGAGCGCATGGACCGTGATGCCGTGCGGAGCGAGGTCCATGGCAAGGCTTTGGGTGAATCCAATTACACCAAACTTGGTGGTGCAGTAGGCCGTGAGCCAGAGGCCCCCTTGTTTTCCCGACTTGGAACTCATGTTGAGGATTCTTCCGCTCCTCCGTTCCACCATGTGTTCACCCACCAGCTTGGAGCAAAGGTACATGCCGCGAAGATTGACCCGAACGGAGAGATCCCAGTCTTCGTCCTCCAGGTTCAGGATGTGTGCCGCCTTCACCACCCCGGCGTTGTTGACCAAGATGTCTATTTTCCCGAGGCTCTTTAGGGTTGAATCGACCATGCTTTGCACTGAAGCCCTATCCGAGACATCTCCAGCGCAAGCGAAGCCCTTTCTGCCCATGCCCTCAATTTTGCCAACCACGGTTTGAAGACGTTCCTCATTGATGTCGTTCACAGCCACATCACAGCCTTCACGGGCAAACCTGAGCGCGAGACCTTCTCCTATGCCCTGAGCAGCTCCTGTGACCAGGGCCACCTTCCCTTTCAGTTTTGGCTCCATAGGCCTGACACCTCCATCCATGTCGTCAGCGTTCAGTGAAGCCGAGCAGGACCTCCCGAAATTGGCGCTGAACTGCGGTTGCCGACCCAGCCTTCATTTTCGTCAGCTTTTGGCCTGCGCCGTCGGATGTCACGCTGCCTCGGGCCTTTTGGCGCGCGACCTGCAACGGTTCGGAGCCAACGTGTCGAGAAATGCAGGCTGGTACTTCTTGTAAGCGTAACCCGTTGAAGCTAGCATAGGGTGAAAGCCCCTTCAAGCCGCAGGAGGTCGACATGGTCCCCATGGGAGACGCATTGATGGAACAGATTAGAGATCGATGTAGGTCCTGCTATGAAGGCAACGCCCATGGATGGGATCATGCTTGCCGTGTGGCTTCGCTTGCCAGGCGGCTGGCACAGCGTGTTGGCGCGGATGAAAACGCCGCGGAAGCGCTAGGATATCTTCACGACATGGCTCGACAGCGGGAAAGCCAAGGGGAAGTAGCCTGCCACGCCCAGGCTGGGGCGGAGATGGCCTGCGAGCTTCTCGATGAGTTGGGAGTAGACCCGGCGTTGAGCCAGGATATGGTTTCATCCATCAAAACGCACAGGGCGAGCGCCAATCTGGATGCAAAATCTGTCCTGGCGGCCCTGCTGCAGGATGCGGACAGGCTGGATGCCATCGGCGCTGTGGCTGTGGCTAGGGTCTTTGTCAGGGCAGGACGAAAGGGAACCCCCCTTCATGATCCCATGAAACCGCCTCGACCGTCCTATAACGGGATCTCTGCGACCGCCATCAACCATTTTCACGAGAAGATCCTGCGTTTGACCCCAGATACATTCCACACCGCTGAGGCCCAACGGATAGCCGTAGAGCGTCACAGGTTCGTGAAAGAGTACGTCAGACGTTTCCTCGAGGAATGGGATGCACTAGTCTAAGCCTTTTCGATGGAGACGTGGAGCGTCTCGTCCCCCAACTGGATCTCTTTGGTGTGTTCGCCCTCCGGCTCCGCTTGTTTGAGGTCGGTTGTAAGGGTCTCCGAACAGAGGTATTTAGAAAAGGCTTGGATCGCTTCACTGACTGCTGGACTTCCCTCGTATCTCAGCTGAATCCGATCCGCTACGTCGAAGTCGGACTCCTTCCGGAGCGATTGAACATGGCGAACGATATCCCTGACTTGTCCCTCCTGGACGAGCTTCTCAGTGAGTTCCAGAGATACGGCCGCCAAGCCCACAGGACCCTCAGAGATGGCCCAACCTTCTTTTGGAGCGCTCACCAATTCGAATTCCTCAGGCGTTAGCTTGACCTGCTCACCTTCCACTGTCAGAATCCACGGCTCATCCCGTTTCTTTGCCTCGGTGGCGCGATCCACGGAGGATTTGGGAAGAACCTTGAGCAATTTGGGGAAGAGCGGGCCCAGCCGGGGCGCCACTCGTTCAGGTTTCACGTGAACCGACACCTCCGCCACCTCGCTGGGATCGCTCCCGAAGTCGACTTCCTTCACGTTGAGTTCGTCCCTTATTTCAGGGGACATCTGTTCCACAGCCGACCGATCTTCCTCCTCAGAGAGGTAGAAGACGACGCGCTGTAAAGGCTGACGCACCTTGATTTTGGCTGCTTGCCTGGCAGCCCTAGCCGCCTCTACTGCCTGAATTGTGCGAGCCATGCTGCGATTAAGCTCCTCGTCCATCAGGGCTTCGTCGGCCTGGGGAAAGACGGTTAAGTGGATGCTGATGGGAGCCTGCCCGTCGTGGGTTCGCACTAGATTCTGATAGATGGCTTCCGTGGCGAAGGGAATGATGGGCGCCAGAATCTTGGCAAGATCCGTCAGAACTTGGTAGAGGGTCTCATACGCGGCCTGTTTGTCTTTGTCGTCGTCCCCTTTCCAGAATCGTCTTCGGCTTCTACGGACATACCAGGTCGAAAGGTCGTTGACGAAGTCCTCGGTCCTCTTCATGAACCGATGCACGTGGTATTGCGAAAAGGCTTTGTGCGCTTCGGCGATAAGCGTCTGGAGCGAGGACAAAATCCACCGATCCATAAGGCTTCGTTCCGGAACGGGTGGGGGGTCCTTACTCGGTTGGAAATCGTCGAGCGAGGCGTAGGTGACGAAGAAGCTGTATACGTTCCAAAGGAGAAGAAAACGACGCCTCGCTTCATCCACAGTGCCGTATCCGAAATTGAGATTCTGCTCGGGGTTGTGGCAGCTGAATAGCCACCGCATGGCATCTACACCCGCTTTCTCCGCGGCTTCGTCGAACTCGATGGAGTTCCCCCAGCTTTTGTGCATCTCCCTGCCTTTTTCATCCCGCATGAGCGCATACCCAAAAAGCGTCTTGAAGGGGGCTCGCTTCACCATGACGGTGCTCATGGCCAAGATGGCATAGAACCAGTTGCGAAACTGTCCAGGGAAGCTTTCGCTGATCAGATCGGCAGGAAACCACTCTTGCCAATACGATGGGTCTTCGAAATAGCCCATCGTGGAAAAGGGCACAATGCCCGCGTCCAGCCAGGGATTGCCCACGTCCATCACACGTGACACAGGCTTTCCGCACTGGTCACACGCGATTTTGACCCCGTCGATCCAAGGCCTGTGAGGAGAGTGTCCATCGAAGCTTTCCCATCCTTCCAGTGCCCTTTCTTGGAGCTCTTCCCTACTGCCTATTACGTTGACGCGGCCGCAGTCACACGGATAGATAGGCAGAGCCAGACCCCAATATCGCTTCTTTGAGATCATCCAATCCCGCATATTCTGCAGCCAATCCATTTCCCTGTCCTTGCCGTAGGAAGGGACCCAAGTCGTCTTCTGGGTGGCTTCCATAATTTCGTGTCGAAGCTCTTCCATCGAGATGAACCATTCATCTACGAGACGGAAAAGCAGCTCTTCCCCGCATCGCCAACAGACAGGATAGGAGTGGGTATACTCCTCTCGCTCGAACAAGATGCCCTTTTCATGGAGAAGTTCGCATACCATTTCAGCCACATCTCCTGCATATTTTCCCGCGAAATCACCGAATTCTTCGGAATACACTCCGTACTCGTCCAAAGGGGCGATTACATCCAAATTGTGTTCTTTGCTGAGTTCGAAGTCTTCCGCACCGCAGCCGGGGGCGATGTGTACGATGCCTGTTCCCTCTTCTTCGCTGATTTCGGTCCAAGGGATGACCTTGTGCTCCGTATTCTTCTGAGCTTCTAGTTCGTCGAAGGGGCCCTTGTAATGGTATTTCAAGAGTTCATGTCCTGGCAGTTCTCTCAAGAGCTTGGCGTCGGGGCCCGCGACCTCCAGGCGTTCTTTGATGAGGAAGTAAGAGAAACCGTTTTTTTCGACTTCCACATAGTTGGCATCCGGGTGAACCGCTACAGCGACGTTAGCCGCGAGCGTCCACGGTGTAGTCGTCCACACCAGGAAGTACTTGTCCTTCTCTCCCACGATGGGAAGACGAATGGTGACGCTGGTATGGGTGAGAAGTCTATATCCTTCCGTGGCAATCTCGTGCTGGGAAAGTCCTGTACCACAGCGACAGCACCAAGGCATGACGTCTCGTCCCTGGTAGAGGAAACCCCGTTCATGACATTTTTTTAGGAATCCCCAAATGCCGTAGTTGTTCAGGTCTGACATGGTGTAATACGAATGAGCCCAGTCCATCCAGTAGCCGAGTCGGATGGACTGTTCCGTCTGGATCTTCGCGTATTTACGAACCCTGTCTTTACATTTCTCCACGAACTCGGCGACGCCGAAGGCCTCAATATCCCTCTTGGACTGGAAGCCTAGCTCTTTTTCCACTTCCACCTCGACCCAGAGCCCCTGACAATCGAACCCGTTTTGATGCCGCAATTCTTCGCCGAGCATGGCGTGATACCGAAGAAACATGTCCTTGTACGTGCGTCCCCAGGCGTGATGAACGCCCATGGGGTTGTTGGCTGTAATGGGACCGTCTAGAAAGGACCACTTGGGCCCACCACGATTTTTGTCCAGCAGCCGTTGGAAACAGTTCTCTTTTTCCCAGAAATGAAGGATATCCCGTTCCATACGGGGGAAGTCCATCTTGGGAGATACAGGTTGGTAACTCATTGTATGTACCCTTCACACAGTAAAAAAAACATTCTTCTGGTCAACCCATCATGTATTCCCGTTGGCGAGATCACCCCCACGCGACCTTATCCCCGCGGTCCCAGCATGGGATCGCGAGGTTCAGTCGTATCGACCCCGCCAAGCGTTGAGCCTGACCTTACAAACATCCAGAAACATTGATATGGAATCGGTCATTGGATTGACTTTGCTCTCTTCTCCATATTTCCACTCCACAGGGATCTCATATAAACGATAGCCCAATTTTCTCGCCACGTAAAGCGCCTCCACATCAAAAGCGGTTACCGCCCCTCGAGTCAATTCAGGTGCATCTTCTCCGTAGAGTTTCAGTTTTCCAAACACCTCTTGAGCCGCGTCCCTGGTGAATGCCTTGAAGCCGCATTGGGTGTCCTGGTAGTTGCCCACACCCAAGAGGCGAACCAACCCGTTGAATACGCGTCCCATCATGTGTCTGTGCCAGGGCTCGCCAATTCGATTGGCGCCGACCCCCTCACGAGATCCGAAGCAGACCTGGACCTCTCCCCTTACCAGTTCTTTTAGGAGCACGTCCGCCTGTTCGATGGGTACCGCCAGATCTACATCGGTAAACAGGACGAAGTCGCCTTTTCCCATGAGCATGCCAGTTCTCACGGCAAAGGCTTTGCCCTTATGGGGATTGCGTTGAACGCGCACAAAGGGGTGCTGTTTGGCGAACCCCTCAGCTATCTTCGCGGTGGCGTCCTGGGATCCGTCATCGACCACGATGACCTCCACCTGGAACGGCTTGGAGTCCACATAGGAGACCACCTTTTCCAGAGAAGGAAGGAGGCGTTTTTCTTCATTGTAGGCGGGGATCACTATGCTAAGATGAGGTTCACTCAAAGGCACCTCCCACTGCGAAACGTTTCATCACAAGAGGGTAGACGCTCCGTGAATGAGGGTCAAGACAGGTTCCCCGCAAAAGAAAGCCTAGCCCATTGGAAAATGGGTTTGGGAAAGGCCGTCGGAGGAACAGCGGGATTGTGCGGACTCGGCTTTATCCTGCTGGCCAGCTTGACGGATGGACCTTTTCTGACCCGATGGGCCCAGGAAGGGAAAGAGCGTCGGGCTGTCGTGGCTATCCGGGATCCGGAAAAGCCCTTCATGCAGTGGGGAACGCGTCTATTTACGGCTCCTTGCCTCTCGCGTCACTACGACCGTGCCTACTGCTTCACCCAAGCCTCCAAAAAAGATCAGAAAGAGGAGATCGAGGCGGCATTGGAGGAAGCCCTGCGGAACTATGAAACTGTGGACATCTTCCTTTTGGCTCATTCTAACCGCTACCACGAATGGGTCGCGGAGATGGATGAAAACCTTCGCTTTCAGAGGCTTAGGCTGGTCTATAACACGGGGTGTTACAACGCCAAACAGGGCGACATTTGGCTGAAGCTGGGCGCTAAGACCTATATCGGACATCCAGGGAGTAGCATGTCTCCGCCATTCTATGTGTTCTTTACCCGTCGATGGGTGAGAGGTTCGTCCGCGAGGGAAGCCTACGATCAAGGCAATGCCCTCGCGAAAAGGCTTTTCTTTCGATTGGAAAGGGCCGTTCCTTCTAGGATGGACGCAGAGAAGATTTGGAAGAACACGAAGGCGGTATTCTTCGGCGATCCCGAAGTTCATATAGCGGACAGGCCCCATACAAAGGCCGGCGATCAAGATGCGCGGCTCGTCCCCCCCGGAAAGATGGACTGATGAAAGAAAAAAGTTCGCCAAGAAAAGGGTTTCGGCATTGGGCATGGCTTCTTCCCATGTTCTCCTTGGCGTGGCACGGTGTGGTCCTTCTAAGCTTGAGATGGGTCTGTTTGCGTTCCTACGGGGAAGGCGCGTGCCTGCCCGAAGTGTGGGTGTGTCCAACCACATTCGTCATTCTTGGCGTGGGAGGGGGAGCGGCTTTCGCTGTCAACTTGCTGGGGATTTGGAAGCTTTTCAGGGAATGGCAGCTTCTTTGGTGTGTGTTTTTTGTGGCGTTTCTTTTTGTGCCCTCCTTCTTCATTAGTTGTTTTTGGGTGTATGCCTTGATGTTTTTCCTGGGATGGGCTTAAAGTTTAGGGTGAAGGAGAAAATGGATGGCTGATCCTATTCGATGCGGGATGATGGGCACCCAACATGCGCAT
>Ga0272442_10009335_pt1 | contig 12283 bp, 9 predicted proteins | sample SSMForm2O_FD_200262 | JGI IMG/M metagenome (GOLD analysis project Ga0272442, IMG submission 200262) | Marine sediment archaeal communities from Little Sippewissett salt marsh, Falmouth, MA, United States - SSM-Form-2O | ecosystem: Environmental > Aquatic > Marine > Wetlands > Sediment ... | reverse complement strand
TCCACGCCCACCTGCAGGCCGAAGGGCTTCTCCGACACGGTCCAGGCCAGGCGCGCGTTGATGAACCAGTAGGAGGGGACCCAGTCCTGCACCATGGGCTCGAAGGGGCCTTCCGGGCCGTAGACGCTGCGCCAGTACCGCTCGGAGACGAACGCTCTCAGCGACAGCAGCAGGTCCCTGACCAGGGTCAGGTCGGCTCCCGAGTTCAGACGCCACACCGGCTCGGTCCACCGGAACCGCTTGGTCTCATCATTGAAGACCTGGCGGTAGGACGCGGTGAGAAACACCCGGAACCAGTCGACCGGCCGGGCGTTGATGTACAGTTCGAGGGTGTGTCCGTTGAGCCCCCCCGACTGGTTGTAGAACCCGATCCCCGGCCCGTTGATGTCCGGTATCCTCACCCCGGGTAAGTCTATGTACTCGATCTCGTCCCAATCGATCTTGAACGCAATGATATCCCGGTACCAGGTGTAGGCCGCATCCAGGTGGATTTGGAGCCGCCCGTCGAAGAAATTACCCAGGTAACCGGCTTCCAGTGAGTCGATGGTGCGGTTCCGCAGCCCGGTGTTGGTCACGTCCAGTTCGTCGATACCCACGTTGCTGATCAGGCGCACGTTCATGGAGGTTTCCATGAAGGTGGGCTTGCGGAAGGCATGGGCGTATCCCAGCCGGAAGCTGTGGTTCTCGGTCAGCCGGTAGACCAGGGCCGCCCGGGGGCTGATCTCCAGCTGGGTTATCGAGTTCACGTCCAGGCGCAGGCCGGCGGTCAGCGTAAGGGCCGGAGCGTTCTCGGCGTCCAACAGGCTGTTGATTATCGATTTCAGGTCCACTTCATCCTGGAGATAGAAGCCGATGCGGTGCTCGTCCGTATCGGGATCGATCAGGACGTTCGAGTGGTACTGGTTGTATATGTACTCGGCTCCGTAGATCAGCCGGTTGTGGAAAAACTCCAGGGTGTGCTGGGCCTGGGTGGTGATCTTGTCCACCTGTCCGTGGAGATAGGGCAGCCTGCCGATCTCGATGCCGTTGTACACCAGCCCCATGTCGATGATCCCGTCGACGACGAAATGGCTGTAGGCGGCGGTCAGGCTGAGATCCCCGGCGTCGAACCGGACGCGGCCGAACGCGTCCAGGTGATCGTCCATGTCCAGTGTCCCCGCGTAGGTCTGGAACCTGCCCGAGGTGGCGAACAATCCTCCGTCGAGCCGGACGGCCAGGTTTTCCCCCAGATCGATCTTCACGTCTCCCCGCACTCTCCGGGCGCTGAAAGACTTGTTGTCGCGATCGGTCCAGAAGTCCGCCCGCTCCAGGCCCACGCCGATCGCCGCCGCCACCGGGCCGAAGGTCTCGCTCAGGCGCAGGGACAGCTCGACGGCTCCGTGCTCGGCGCCGCGCAGCGAAGCCAGCGCCCGCGGGCCGGTGCCGGGATCGCGGGTGATCACGTGGACTATACCGGTGTAGGCGTTGGCCCCGTACAGCGCCGAGCCCGGACCCCGGATCACCTCGATGCGCTCGACCTCCTCCATGTTGAAGCTCTGCAGCGTCCAGGCTGGGAATCCCAAAAACTCCACGGTGGCGTCGCGGTTGTCCACCAAGAGCAGCATGCTGTCGGAGTTAATCGAGGTGTTGCCGCGTATCCCCACCTCGTACCACAGGGGGTTGAGCACTTCGACGTCCATGTTGGGCACCAGCCGCAGGATCTCCGGCAGGGAGCGCGCCCCGGAGTTTTCGATCTCATCGCGGGTTATAACAGTGACTGCCGAAGGGGACTCGGCGATGGACTGTTTGTGCTTAGCGGCGGTCACCACCACGTCGAGGAGCTCTTCCAGGTCCAGTTCCTCGAAGTCGGATATCCCCTCCTGGGCCATGGCGGGACACGCCAGCAGGAACAGCGCCAGGATGGAAACCCAGGGCTTCACGCTAGGATTTGTCCCACTTTCCCTGCTTGCGCAGGCCATCGATCTCCGAGTCGGCCTTCTTCTTGAGTTCGAGGACGTCGACCTTGGCCACGCGGTTGAGGGGCATCTCGCCCTCGTCGATGAAGATGTAGTGGGAGGGGCGCTTGTAGGCGGCGACTTCCTTCATCTTGGCGTCCAGTTCCTCGCGGGTGAGGCTGGCGCCTTTCTTCAGCTCCACGCAGGCCACGATGGCCTCGGTGAACACCTCGTGCTTCACCCCCACGCAGCCGGTGCGCACCACCTGCTCCTTGAAGTTGTCGGTGATGAAGTTTTCCACCTCGGCGGGGAAGACCTGGTAGCCCTTGGGCTTGATCACGAACTTCGACCGGCCGGCGAAGTGCAGCCCGGTGTCGTTGTAGAAGCCGATGTCGCCGGTGTAGCAGTATCCGTCGGTCGATACGGTCTTCTTGGTGTTGACCTCGTCGTTCATGTAGCCCAAGAAAACCTGCGGCCCCGAAAAGCAGATCTCGCCGATCTCCCCGGCCGGTTTCTCCGCGCCCGACGACCCGTCGGATTTCATCGGCTCGCGGATCGAGATGGGGCACAGCGGCGAGTCGAAGCCGATGCTGTCGACGATCTCATCCACCTTCCAGTCGGTGGGCGTGTAGGTGCAGAAACCGGCGGTCTCGGTCAGCCCCAGACCCGAGCCCATCAGCGGGGCCATGGTCTTGAGCTTCTCCAGAAACGGCTTGTCCACCGCCTGGCCGCCGTAGATGGCGAAGCGCAGCGAGGAGAGGTCGTAGTCGTCGTAGTTGGGCAGCCGCCACTGCATGGCGAACAGGGCGGGGATCTGGCCGAATATGGTGATCTTGTGTTTCTGAATCGCGTCCAGGGTCTTCTCGGCGTCGAAGATATGCATGATCACCGAGGTTTCCCCGGCGTAGATCGGGGTCATCAGCTGCTCGGTTTGGCAGCCCACGTGCGAGGGCGGCAGGTTGACCAGCATGATCTCCCCCGGGTCGACCCCGAAGCCCACCGCCAGCCCGATGTTCTGCAGCAGTATGTTCTCGTGGCAGATCATCGCCGGCTTGGGCGACCCGGTGGAGCCGGTGGTGAAGATGATCAAGGCCGGGTCGCGCTTTTCGACCTTGCGGTTGGCCTTCTTCACCGACCCGGTGATCTTGGAGAAGATGAACTTCCACTTGATGTCCTTGGCGAACTCCTTGATGTACTGCGCCCCCTCGATGATCCCCTCGGCCTCGGGCTGAAACTGCACCCAGTACTTGCAGTAAGGCGCCGACTTCTTGACCTCCTCGACGATCGGCCGGAAATCCGCCCGCGGTGTCTTGCCCAAAAAGAAGTAGGCCTTGGGCTTGACCTTCTCGAAAGCGTCCTTGACCTCCGTAGCCTTCAGTCTCAAATCCAGCGGCGCGATGATGATCCCGGTCTTGAAGCAGGCATACTCCAGAAACACGTGCTCCTTGAGCAGCGGCAGCGAAGTGGCCACCACGTCCCCCTTCTTCAGCCCCATGGACAAGAGCTTGGCCCCAAAAGCGTCCATGGCCTGCTCGAACTTCTTCCAGGTGACCTTCTCCCCGGTGTCATACTCGATCAACGCCAGCTTCTCCCCCCGCTCCCGCGCCCACTTGCCGACATAATCAGACAGCAGCGGCAGCAGATCCTTGGCGTACTCCTTGCATTTCTCCCTCATCTCCGGCTTGTTCATGCGACACCTCTCACTGAACAATAGGGTTATCCGTATAGCGTACCGACGCTTTTACCATAAAAACCGAAAGGTTCAAAGCTCGTTGGGCGACGTGAGGCTGAAGACCGGAGGGTCGATCTGCTGGTTGCGGCATCGGGGGCAGGCGCTGGGTCGGGTCAGGCGCGTGCGGTTCTTGAATACGTAGCTGCAGGAGAGGCACACCGCGGGCTGGACGATCAGTTTGCGCTTGGAGGTGCGCAGCGACTTCTGGATGTGTTCGAGGTGGGGGACTACCTCTTTTTCGCGGATGCCGATCAGCTGGGAGAGGTCGCGGGCGGTGCAGGGGCCTTCCTCCAGGTATTTGACTATCGCCTGGCGGAGGGTTTCCTTGCGTTCGCGCGGGGGCTTGGGGCCTTTTTCCGGCATTATTCGTGGAGGGTGATTACTACCTTTTTATGGTGGACGGCGCCGTCGGCGGTCTGGGTGGCTTTCACCCAGAGGGTGTGGGTGACCTCGGTGCCCTCGTCCTCGGGGAGGTCGCTGCCATCTAACAGGAAACCGGCGGACCAGGCGGTGTCTTCCAGGCCGTCCTGGTCGGGCTTGTCTTCCACCGTCACCACGCAGTTGTTCTGGGTGGTGCCCTCCAGGGTGATGGAATGGATTATGAACTGGTCGCCCTCCGGATAGATCTTTCCGGGGGAGCAGCCGGCCATCAGGAGTGCACAGAAGAAAGCCAGGATGAGGGTCGTTTTCATGATCACGGCTCCACGAAGAGGTGGCTGTACGAGACGTCGCCGCCCTCGTCGGTTAATTCTAGCAGATCCGGGACGGTTTCGCCCGTAGATACTTTGGCCAGAAACAGGCGGTTCTTCAAGTCGGAGGCGCGCAGGACCGCGGTGAAGTAGTCCGGGTGGGTGGACCATTCGGGGAACTCCCACTCGGCCATGCCCGAAGGCAGGGTGAAGCGGGAGGTTTCCAAGAACGCGTCGGTGCCGGAATCCCAGGTGAAGATGCGGATGAAGTCGTGGGGAATGACCAGGCACATCAGGCGGCCGGTGCTGTCGGGGGCCATAGAGCCGTTGCAGGTCTGGTGATCGGCCGGGGAGGCGTCCTGGAGGAAGAATTTCTCGGTGGGGTATTCCGTCGACGCAGCAACGTCGTAGGCGATCAGGTTGCCGTAGACCTGCCCTAACCAGGACGTGTCCTGGTTAGGACCGGCGTCCATGGCGCGGTCGCAGAGCTCGACCGGGTCGCCGTCGGGATCGATGGTGCCGGTGACCAGCTTCTGGCGCCAGGTCTTGCCGCCGGCGCCGTTTTGATCCTTGTCGGACCAGTCGCAGAAGACTATGTGCTCCTCGCCGCCGGTAAAACTGAAATAACCGATGTCGCCGACGCCTACTCTGGTGGGATCGCCGCCGGAGAGGTTGCGTACGAATATTGTCTTGGGACCGTTGGCGGGGCCCTGGGAGTAGATCACCCGGGTGCCGTCGGGGGAGATTATCGGGTTCAGGCAGTCCATTTGCTCGCCCAGGGTCGTAACCCGGGGGTCGGCGCCGCGGAAGTCCAGGGACTGGATTCTGCCGGCGGCGTCGACCCAGACCAGGACGCCGGACTTGCCGCCCAAAAACTCCTTGATTTCTTCGACCGAGACGCCCAGGCCGGGGACGGCGTTCTGCAACTCGATCTCGATTACCCGGCGGTACCCGGTTTCGGTGTCGCCGGCCTGGATCTCGAAGGTCAGCTTGGCGGCGCCGGCGGGGACTTCCACCTCGGCCTCGAAGGTCTTGTCGTCGGCGACCGAGAACGTGTTGCCGGCCACCGAGACGGTAGTGGCGTCGCAGGCGGAGGGGAGCTTGCCCGAAAATTTCAGCCAGGTGACCTCCAAGGCTCCGGCTTCCACCGCCTCGGGGACGATGGTGAAGGCGCCGGAGGTGTCGGCGGGATCGCCGCTGGGTGCCCGCGCCCGGACCCGGGCCAGGGTGGTGGAGACGTTGGGGACCGTCCAGGGGAACTGGCCCCACTCGGGATCGGCGATGTTGACGGTGGCGATCGGGTCCCAGACCTGGCCGTCCAGGGTCGACTCCAGGACGACCATGTCGATGTCCCGGGCGTCGAAGCAGATGTCGAAGACCGAGTTTCCGTCGAGGGTTTCTCCGCCGACGGGCGCGGTCAGCGTCACCTGGGGGTCGCCCGAGCCCACGATGGTGAACTGTCCGGAGACGGTGCCGTTGAAGGGGTCCGAGTAGACCGTCAGCTGGATCCGGGCCTGGCTGGTGGGGGCGTTGGGCACCGTCCAGGGGTAGTCGCACCAGTCGGGGTTCTGGGTGTCCACGGTCTCGGCGATGGTCGTCCAGGTCTGGCCGTCGTCGGCGGAGAAGTCCATGCGCACGTCGTCGACGCCCACGGTGGTCCACTGGATCTGCTCGGTGTCGCCGGCGGTGAACGACTCGCCGCCGGCCGGGCGGGTGATGCTGATCGAGGGCGGGGGCAGGACGGTTATGGCGGTCTCGTCGGAGGCGCTCTGGTCGCCGTCGTCGGCGGTCAGCCTGACCGTGTAGTCGCCCTCGGAGTCGAAGCTGGCGTAGGTCTGGGGATCGTCCGGCGGGGAAAAGGCCACGTTGCCCGGGCCGGAGACCTTCGACCAGGAGATTGAGAGCACCCCGCCGGGCAGGCCGTCGTCGGTGACGCTGCCGTCTAAAAAGAGGTCCTCGCCGGCGCGGGTGGACTGGTCGGGCCCGGCGCTGACCACCGGGGCCTGGTTCTGATCCTCCCAGGTGAAGTCGAAAGTGCTGTTGTCGGCGATCTGGTTGGGCGGGTCGGCCTGGTCGGTTACGTTGTTGACCGTCAGCGTGTAGGTCACCCCGCTGCTCAACGCCGACGTGGTCAGCCTGACCGTGGCGGGATCGGCCTGCTGCCCGGCGGCGTTCACCGAAATTCCGTTGTTGATGCCGTAGTTGGCGGTCGCCTGGGCGCCGGTGGTTTCCACGGCCTCGGAGAACACCACCCAGACGGTGTCGGGGCCGCCGGGGGCGCTGACCGAGTCGATCGTCGGGGGAGTGACGTCGGAAAGCACCGTCAAGACCGCCGCGTTGGAGGTGTCCGTGCCGGCCGAGTTGGTGGCCACGCACCGGAAGCCGGCCCCGTCGTCGCCGGCGGAGGCGGTAAAGCGCAGGGTGGAGCTGGTCTCGCCGCCGATGTCCGCGCCGTCGCGCTGCCACTGGTAAGCCGGGGGAGGGGAGCCGCTGGCCTGGGCGGAAAACAGCGCCTCCTCCCCGGCCAGGACGGTCTGGTCCTGGGGGTGCTGGGTGAACTGGGGGACCTGGGGGACGGCGGACCCGACCCAGAAGTCGCCGGCGCAGTCGAACTGGTAGGAGTTGTCGGCGTTTTCGGTGACGACGATGCGTTCCTCGTCCACCCAGTTGATCAGCATCTGGTTGGCGCCCCGGGCGCCGCGGGTGCCGAAGCCGATGTGGATGCAGAACCACTTCTCGGAATTGGCCGACCAGGCGTTGCGGTTGTGGGAGGTGCCGGTGTTCCAGGTGTCCGGGCCCCAGGACTGGGCGTCGGTCCACATGATGGTTTTTTGCGAGCTCATGTCGTCCCAGCGGTGGACGATCACCCCGTCGTGCGCCCGGTTGCCCTCTAAAAAGTAGGTGCCGAAGGGATCCATGCCGGTGGAGCAGCGGTAGTCGCCCACCTCGCCCAGCGAGCGGTCCGTGCGCAGATGCCCGTCGGTGACCAGGTCGAAGGCGGTTATGCAGCCGGCCGGGTGAGGGTTGGTGTCGTCGGGACGGATGGAGGCGCGCTCCAGGTCGCGGGCGATATGGAAGCGCCAGATGCCCGAGTCGGTGGTGCCGTCGTCTTTCTTGAAGGTCAGCACGTACTGGTCGCTGTCGGTGGACGCGTTGACCCGGTGCAGCAGCTTGGATCCCGAAGGCTGGTTGAAGCCGCCCTTGGTGTAGTAGATCCACTCGCCCTCCGGCCAGTCCAGGCAGGCCTCGCCGTGGGACTGCGCGCTTTGAAGGCAGGTGGGCGCCCCGCCGCTGATCGAAATCACGCAAATGGTGCCGTCCTGGCGCAGGAAGGCCACCCGGGTCCCGTCGGGGCTGATCACCGGGTTACGGGCTTTTTCGCTGGTGGTGGAGGTGGTGTAGATGACCGTGTGGCCGGTGACCTGGGAGTCGACGATGTCGTGGCGGACGACGTCCCCGTAGCCCCCGTAGAGGTTTTTGTTCTCGCCGCTCCAGTGGCCGGTGACCGAGATGCCGTCGACTGCCAGGGCGGCGGATGGGAGCAGCAGCAGTATCCAGACCAGCCGCGACATGGTACCTATTTTAGCACGAACAACAGCCGGGGGGTCATTTCAACTCGGACAGCAGGTCGATGGCTTCCTCGTCGCCAAGCTCGGCCGCCCGGGTGAGCCAGTAGAGCGCCGACTGGATGTCGCGGCGCACCCCGGTGCCGGAGACGAAGCAAATGGCCAGCATGCGCTGGGCCTGGGGAACGTCCTGCTCGGCGGCCTTCTTGAACAACGTCACCGCCCGGCGGGCGCTTTTTTTCACTCCGTCGCCGTCTCTCAGCATCAGGGCCAGGTTGTACTGGGCCGCGGGGTTTCCCGAGGCGGCGGAGAGCTGGTACCACCCGGCCGCCTGTTTCGGGTCGCGATTGAACAGCTCGCCCTCGTCGTACAGGCCGCCCATGAGGAACTGCGCGTCGTCGTCGCCGGCCTCGGCGGCGGCTTCGAGCAGCTCGACGGCCTTTTTGGAGTTGGTCCGGACGCCGTCGCCGTTGAGGTAGCGCAGGCCCAGCTCGGTCATGGCCTCCAGGCACCCGCTCTCGGCCGACTTCTTCAGCCAGGCGAGGGCCTTCTTCATGTCGGCCTCGACCCCGTCGCCCTGGGCGTAGGCCAGCCACAGGTTGTACTGGGCGTCGGCATCGCCCTTACGGGCCGCTTTGGTGACCCATTCCACCGCGGTCTTGAGGTTCTTGCGCACGCCGATGCCCTGGTAGTAGCAGACCGACAGGTCGTACTGGGCGCTGGTGTGCCCGGCCTCGGCGGCGGTTTTCAGCAGCCCCACCGCGCGCTTGGTGTCGGGGTTGACGTCGATGCCGTGAAGGTACCTGCGGCCCAACTGGTACTGGGCATCCAGGTCGCCCTGGTCGGCTTTCTTCCTCAGGGTTTGAAGCGAAGGCTTTCTAGCCACCGTGCACCTCCGGCCCCTCCGGTTTCAGTTTCCGCAGCATCCCGCTTGTAAGGGCTACGATCAAGTAAACCGCCCCGGCGATGACGATAATCACCGCCCCGGCGGGCAGGCTGGGCGCATAGCTGATCCACAGCCCCCCCACGCAGAACAGGGCGCAAAGCAGGGTGGCCGCGACGATCATCTGCCACAGGTTCCTGGTGAAACGCCCGGCAATGGCCGCCGGCAGGGTCAACAGCGCGATCACCAGGATGATGCCCACCACGGTGGTGAGCAGCACCACGGTCAGGGCAGTGAGGGTCAGGAGCAGTAAATAATGCAACTCGACCCTGACCCCGCGCAGGCGGGCGAACTCCTCGTCGAAGCAGATGGCCACCAGCTGGTTGTAGAACAAAAATCCCAGGACAACCACTATCACGTCCAGGACCGACAGCAGCCAGAGATCGGAGGCGGACACGAACAGGATGTTGCCGAACAGGTAGCTCATTAAATCTTCGGCGTATCCCGGCGTAAGCGAGATGAACAGCACCCCCAGCGCCATCCCCACCGCCCACAGCGCGCCGATAATGGTGTCGGCCCGCTCCCGCGACTTCAGGGTGACCAGCCCGATGATCAAAGCCGCCAGCAAAGCCGCAATCACCGCCCCGTGCAGCGGGTGCAGCCATAAGAGCCCGTGGACCTTGTTGAGGTACAACGCCGCCCCCATACCCCCCAGCACGCAGTGGGCGATCCCCCCGGCCACGTAGGATATGTTGCGCACCACCACGAACGAGCCGATCATCCCGCAGGCCACGGAGGCCAATAGCGACGCCCCCAGGGCGTTCTGCAAAAAGCCGTGCCGGAACAAATCGCTCAGGAATCCGGCCATTGATGCCCCTTCTCGGCGCAGCGGTGGTCGTGACGCACCAGCCGGATATCGGTTCCGTAAATCCGCTGCAGAGTATCCCCGGTCAGTTCGCTGGTGGGATGCACCACCACCTCCCGGTTGACGCAAACCACGCTCTTGATCCGGCTGGAAACGAATCCGATGTCGTGGGAGACGATGGCGATGGTCAGCTTTTCGTTGAGCCTCTCCATCAGCTCGTAGAACTCGTTCACCGCCGCCACGTCGATGTGCGCGGTGGGCTCGTCGAGCAACAGCAGCTCCGGCTCCGCCGCCAGCGCCCGGGCGATCAGCACCCGTTGGCGCTGCCCCCCGGAAATGTCCGAGAACGACCGCCCGGCCAGATCCAGAAGCCCCACGCTGGAAAGCGCCTCCTGCGACTTTTGCTTGTCATCCTTCTTGAAGGGCCCCAGGGACATCCGCTTGCCCAGCCGCCCCATCAGCACCACCTCGAGGCAGGTGGTGGGAAACCGCGGATCATGGTGGGCGTGCTGCGGCAAATACCCGATCCGCGGCCGGGCCTTGTCCGGCGACAGCCCGAAGACCTTCACCGACCCCCGCTGGGGACGCAAAAGCCCCAGGATCAGCTTGAGCAATGTCGACTTCCCCCCGCCGTTGGGCCCCAGGACGCTGATGAACTCCCGTTCTTTGATCTTCAAATTGACATCGCTGAGCACAACCCGCCCGTTGTAGGCGAAATCGAGTTTTTCAATCGAAACCACTTCGGCCATGACTCTTGGTCCTATTCCAACGCCCCGGCCACTGCCCGGGCCATCTTCTCAAGATTCGAAATAACATCCCGCGCCAAGGGATCCATCGCCACCACTTTACCCCCAATGGCCTTGGCCACCAACTCCGCCCTCTTTTTGGAAAACTGCGGCTGCACGAATATGACCTTGGCCTTCAACTCCCGGGCCTGCTCGATGATTTTGGCCAACTGCCGCCCGCCCGGCTCTTTCCCCCCGGCCTCCACCGCCACCTGCTTCAACCCGTAAGAATCCGCAAAATACCCGTAGGCCGGGTGATAAGCCAGAATAGTCCGCCCCCGGTAAGGCGCCATCATTGTGGCCAACCGCTTGTCTATCTCCTCCAACTTCCCGATCAACTTCCCCAACCGGTCATTATACCCCTCAATATTGCCCGGGTCCGCCTCGACCAGGGCCTTGGCGATATTCTGCACCTGCACCTTGAGCCTCTTCGGATCCAGCCAAATATGCGGATCGGTACCGTCGACGGATTTCAACAACCGCACATTATCCCGCTGATCGACAATCTTCAGCTGGGGATAAGTTTCCCTGACCTTATTAATGAACCCCTCCTCAAACGGCACCCCCACCCGGATAAACAATTTTGCCTCACACAATTCCGCCAACTGCCTGGGAGTAGGCGAATAAGTAGCCGGCGACTCCCCCGGCCGCACCAGCACATTAACCTCGACCCGCTCCCCCCCGATCCCCTCCACCAACTGCGCCTGCGGCAATATGCTCACAAACACCCGGATCTTCTCCCCGGCGTTTGCGCCGCCCGTACTCAAAAGGACCAGGAGCCCCAGTAGCGCAATCCTCCGCATGCCCGAATAATACAAGGATTATTCGAGAAATCAAGCCCTTAGCAGGTATGAAGTCGTAGTCAGCAGTTATCCGGTCCCCGTTTTTCCAGCACAAATGTCTTGTACCTGAACCAGATGTCGTCCGGTTTCCCGTCGATTATCCTCTTCATGCACCAGCCGACGGGAAAAATGGTGTAGCCCTGCCACTCGAAAGGAAAGGTGTCCTCGCCGAAGGTCGGATCGTTCCTTTTCCAATCGCCGGGAGTCGAATTCCGCTCGATGACCGAGACTATATATGCTGCGAAAGCAATGGCGATCCCCATCAAGCCTTCATCGCTCTTTTTCTTTTTGTAATCCTTCTGGAACTCACCAAGCACTTTGTCGACGGTCTTTATAGACTCGTGACTGAAGTCCAGCGCAACTTGGAAATCATCTGCCATTTTCATCGCAAACTTGACACCCTCTTCTTTGAATCCATTCCCGCCCGGTTTCTTCCTGCTCATTGCCTTACCCCCACCTTTATGAATGAGTAAACAGAACCCTCCTGGTATCCGCCCAAATAACCGAAGTAGCCTCCCGCCTGTGAACGGATATAATCATACCACCAACAAATACAATATGTGAAGCCAAGCCAGGGACGGAGGTTCATTTTCTCCTTTTTCCGGCTCTTAGCGGTTTTTGATCTCTTCAGGACCGCTAATCTTCCGGCTTGGTTGCCGATTCGGCAGTAATCAGTCTTTGGCATGTCAATCAACGCAAAAACCAGCCGCTTCTATCTGCGTCAGAGTCGAGTTTTTGCCCGCAAACACCGAAAGCAGGCACACGTCTGCATCGCCCCCACCGATTTTTAGTCATTTTTCCCGGCCTAGCCGGGATCGGGCGGGTCTGATCCGGAAGCTTTCTTCGATTTCTTCTTCATCGCGGCGTACAACTCCTTCCTCATCTCATTTACCCACAACTCCCCCCCGATGAAGTGACCACGGCTCATCGTCGGATCCCGCTTCATCCCACGCTCCACCAGGTACTTGTCCAGCATGGAACGGTACT
>Ga0272442_10009334_pt1 | contig 12284 bp, 10 predicted proteins | sample SSMForm2O_FD_200262 | JGI IMG/M metagenome (GOLD analysis project Ga0272442, IMG submission 200262) | Marine sediment archaeal communities from Little Sippewissett salt marsh, Falmouth, MA, United States - SSM-Form-2O | ecosystem: Environmental > Aquatic > Marine > Wetlands > Sediment ... | reverse complement strand
GACAGGTCGTCACGCACGTCTACACGACACCGGGGACGTACAACGTCACGGTGGTCGCGGTGGACTCGCGGGGTGGAAGAAGCAAGACGAAGAGGGTCGCGGTAACGGTAACCGGAGCGGCCGGAACGGTGCTCTACGCGTACCCGAACCCGGCGGCGACGATCGCAACGTTCACCTACTTCCTACCGCAGGACGCAACCGACCCGGTTCTTCGGATCTACGATCTAACCGGGCGACTCGTCTTCGAGCAGGAGCTTCCCGCCGGTCAGTCGACATTCGAGTGGAACCTGAAGACCACCGGGAATGGCGATCTCCCCGGCGGGCTCTACCTCTGCGTCCTGACCGTAACCGGCGCGAACCGGTCTGACGTCTTCCGACTGCTGATTGTGCGCTAAAGGGAGGGAACGACAGTGAAACGGACCAAGATCGTTGTGGTGGCGGCCCTCCTCGGCCTCGGGCTTGGCATGGCGGGAGCGGCACAGCAGGCGATGACCGTCTTCGACATCGAGCCGGGCGTCGGGATGCTTGGCGCGGCGGCGGCAGGGGTTTCGATGGCCACCAATGCGGAGACGTTGTACTACAACCCGGCAGGTCTCTCGGAGCTTCCGGGGATTAGCTTCAGCTCGTTCTACGCGTCGTATCTGGGGCAGGCCGGCTATTCGGCTTTCGCGCTGACATTCCGGAACTGGGGGATTGCGGCGCTGCTGCTGAACTCGACTGGCATCCAGGGCTACGATGCGACCGGTGCCGAGACGGACGCTCTTGCGTACCGGAACACCGGAATCGTGTTCGGGGCCGGGATCGATCCGAGCGATCTCGCGTTCCTTCCGGCGTTCGCGATCGACATGTCTCTCGGGGCGCGTCTGAAGTACCTGACCGCGAGGGTCGGAGAGGAGCAGGCGACCGGGTTCACGTTCGATCTCGGGTTTCGAACAGGGTTTCCCGACATGAATCTCGGCGGATTCACGATCACCGACGCCGCGCTCGGCGTCACGGCCGTGAACCTGTTCGGTGGACTGTCGTACGAGGACCGCAGTGACGACTTCCTGATGGACATCCAGGTCGGCGGTTCGGGGCGGATTGCCGAGTTAGTCCTCGTCGCGCTCGACGTCCATCTGTCCGGATCCCTCCACCTCGGGTTCGCCTACTCGCCGGTTCCGACGCTGGCGCTCCGGCTCGGGCTGATCTCGAAGAGCGGCATTTCGATTACCGCCGGCGTCGGCGTCAACGTCGAGGGCTTCGTGCTCGACTACGCCTACGCGACGCACGCGCTCGGAGGGACGCATCGCGTGTCGCTGACGCTCGACTTCTCGAGCCTCGACATGACGGCGCTGAGCCGCTCGTTGAGGAGGCTTCTCCCGTAGAGAGCAACGGAACTGTGAGATCTCGTTGCGGGGCGCGATCGAGGGGGACAGGAGTCCTTCCGATCGCGCTTCGCCTTTCCTGCCGGCCTAGGCGACGATGCCCCATTCGGCGGCCAGCGCGTCGAACCGATCGGCCTCGATCGCGTCGCGGATCTGGGCCATCAGCCGGACCAAGAACCGGAGATTGTGGATCGTCGCGAGCCGATAGAACGACAGCTCGCCGGCGCGGCAGAGGTGCCGGAGGTACGCGCGCGAATGATCGCGGCACGTCGTGCAGTCACAGGCCGGGTCGATCGGACGATCGTCGCGGGCGAATCGCGCATTGCGAAGGTTGATCCGGTGACGATTGGCGCCATGGAGGAAGACGGTTCCGTTGCGCGCGAGCCGCGTCGGCGCGGCGCAGTCCAGGGTGTCGACGCCGCGACGGACGGCCGCAAACAGGTCTTCGATCTCGCCGATACCGAGCAGGTGGCGGGGCCGCTCGTCCGGGAGGAGCGGCATCGTCCAGTCGAGCACGCGATGCATCTCCTCCTTCGATCGGCCGAGGGATCCGCCGATCGCGTAGCCGGCGAACGGCATCCCACCGATCGTCCGAGCGCTCACCTCTCGCAGCTCGCGGAACGCCCCGCCTTGCACGATCCCGTATAACGCCTGATCGGGGTTGGGGAACCGCGGATCGTCCGCGAGGACCTCGAACGCGGCGAGGCCGCGACGAGCCCAGCGGTGCGTGCGCTCCATCGCCCGCTTCGTGTAGCCGGCGTCGTGTAGCGGCGAGGTGCACTCGTCGAGCGGGAGGATGACGTCGGCGCCGAGACGCCGCTCGATTGCGATGACCGACTCGGGAGTGAAGGTGCGGAGCGAGCCGTCGACGATCGATCGGAAATCCGCGCCTCGCTCGCTGAGCCGCACGAGAGAACGACCGCCGGCGGCGCGCCGCTTGGAGGTCGTCTCCCGTCCGGGGAAGATCGATGCGACCTTGCCGACGCCATGCTCTTTGCCCGCGCCGAGGCTGAATACCTGGAAGCCGCCGGAGTCGGTCATCGTCGGCCCGTTCCAGCCGGAGAAGCCGTGCAGACCGCCGAGTGCGGCGACGGTTTCCTCGCCCGGCCGCAGATGCAGATGGTACGTATTGGCGATCAGGATTTGGACGCCATGCTCGACGAGCGCACCCGGCTCGACCGCCTTGATCGTTGCACGTGTGGCGACGGCGACGAACGCCGGCGTGTGCACCGTTCCATGGGTGGTCACGAGATCGCCGGTACGCGCGAGCGAGTTTGGATCGCGATGGCGTACGGCATAGGAGAAAGAGCGTTTCGAACCTGCCAACAGGCCTCCCCGGTGAACGCTGGTGACGGGAATGCTACCCGATGGCTTGGAGCGGCTTCTAGTCCAGCGCGCGGTACAGAGCGTCGTACTCGCAGGCGGGATGCCAGAAGAGATACCCCTCGGCACCCGCTTGTTCGGCTGCACGGATCTGCTCCCGAATGTAGGTCTCCAGGCTCATTCCCGTCGGGAGTGCCATGTCGAACGCCTGGAGGAAAGGACGAAGGGAGGTCTCCACGCGATCCCGCCCCGCCCGGAGGGCGTCGAGGACGACCTGATACGGATCGTCGCGGTACGCTTGCTCCGCGTAATGGGACGGGTAGACCATCGGCGAGATGTAGTCGAGATGCCCGCTCATCTCCTCGAGCGACTGGCCGATCGGGTCGATCCGCCGCTCGTTCCACGGCCACAGAACCCTGCCGAAGATGTCGGCGGAGAGAGTGATCCGGGCACCGAGCCGAGCGACCGCCCCGGCGAGGAACCGGTCGACCGCCGCATACCGCTCTTCGTAGAGCGACTCGAGGCAGCCGACGTCGGCGTAGCGAATGTAGTCGAACTGGAGTTCGTCGAATCCGAACGACGCGACCTCTTCGGCGATCTGCAGGTTGTAGTGCACCGCGACTTCGTGGTCGACGGGAACCCAGTCCGCTTCTTCGCCCAGGTGGCCTGCAAGCAGCGGGTCGAAGAAGAGGACCTGCCGCGCGATGACGTAGAACCCCTCCTTCCGGAGAACGGGAACGAGCGCCGCGAGGTCAAGCCGCCCGGTCGACGCCCCGATCGTCGTTGCCAGAGGAACGGCGCTGTCATACGTGAGTTCGCCGTGCATGTTCTTCACGTTGAGGACGACGGTGTTGATCTTTCCCGAGCGCCTCGCGGTGAAGATTCCCTCGACGACATCCCGCTTGGAGAGCGCGTAGGACGTGAGGTATACGCCGACGCGAGCATCTCCTTTCGGGGTGTCGGGCGGCGGGTCCCCTTGAGCGCCCGGTTGAGAAGGGTAGAACGCAACGATGCCTACGACGACGAGGGCGACAAGGCCGCCCAGGGCTTTGGTTCGATCCATGACGCTTCACCGTACGAGAATCTGGCGGGAAGGCATGTCGTACGGGTACGCCGTCGGTGGGACGTCGGGCACGTTTCGGTCGGACGGCGTAGCGTGAAGAGGCTTCATCGGAACGCCACACGCCGTTCACCCCCGTCTCAAGGCCGCGGGATACACTGGATCGCCGTTGGGAACGGGCTCATCAGGTTGGCGTGAGTGGGGTGCTCGCTATAATGGGGCCGCAGCCTGGGGGATCGCGGGTGGTGGTCCGTCGGAAAAGGAGATTCCTACGATGAAACGAATCGGCATGGCTGTCTTGCTGTTGACCGTGACGGCGGGTGTGGCGCTCGTCGGCCTCGGTGAGACGAGGGGACCGATCACGATCTTGGGGAACGCGGACTTCACGGCGGAGAACGGCGTCGTCTCCGGAAGCGGAACGACCGAGGATCCTTACGTCATAGCCGGATGGGAGATCGGCGTCCCCGCCGGCTCGGACTATGGCGTGAAGATCGAGAACGTCACGGCGTCGTTCGTCCTGCGCGGATTGGTCATTAACGGGGCCGGTTCGCTCGACGGAGCCGGGATCCGGATCGGGTTCTCGATCGGTGCCGCGATCGAAGGGTGCACGATCGGCTCCTCGGTGAACGGAATCGAGCTGGCCTCGTCGACCGATGTGACGATCCGGGACTGCGTCCTGTACGTGTCCGGCATCGGCCTACGCGTAACCGGCGAGTCGGAGGTGGAATACCGCCACGACATCGGCACGTCGAACGAGATCAACAACAGCCCGATCCACTACTACTACGGCCTCGACGGCGACCGAATCGAGGGACTGGAGACCCGCCATCTGACGATCGCCGGGAGCCGCAACGTAACGGTCATCGACAACGCCGTGTATGACGGGGACGGTATCCAACTGGCGTTCGTGACCGACTCGACGGTGATCGCGAACGTTGCCGGCCGGAGGAGCAACGTCCCGACCGAACACGGGATCGTCCTGCACGAGTCGGACCGGAACGCCGTGACCGCGAACCGGGTCAGCAACACGCGGCTGGCCGGAATCCGGTTGACGCTGTCGTCGGACAACGTGATCAGTAGCAACCAGGTCGGGGCTTGCGACACGGGGATCTGGTTGATCGGCGGAGACGGCAACACGATTCGGGAGAACGAGGTCCCCGCGTGCTTCACTGCGATGTGGCTGACCGGCGGGACACGAGACAATCTGATCTCGGGGAACGTCATCGTCGGCAGAGTGCGACAAGAGGATGACCGGCGGTTGGGACTGCTCCTCGATCAGGCATCGGGGAACCGGATCGAGCGAAACGGCCTGATGGAATGCGAGATCGGCGTGACCGTCGAGGCGCAGGCGTCCGGCAACGAGATCGTCTCGAACACGATCGTTGGCGGCGCGTACGGGCTGTTCGTCTCCGGTTCGTACAACGACTTCGAAGGGAACCTCGTGACGCAGTACGGCCGCGCCGTCCTGTTCCCGGAGACGTACGGCCAGACGACGACACGGGGAAACCGGTTTATCGCGAACGTTCTTGGCGACAACGGCCATCACGTCTACACGAACCTCGACAGCGAGTCGAACGTCTTCTCGGAGAACGTCTTCCTCGGCGATACCTCCGTCCTCGTGTCGGATCGCGGCGTCGGGAACCGCTGGTTCGCCGACGGGCTCGGGAACTACTGGGGGGACGAGGAGGTCGAGGACGCCAACGGTGATGGCATCGGCGATGCACCGCTTGCGGTGTACCCGGCCGCCGTGAACGACGAGGCGCCGCTGGCGGCGATCGATCCCGCCGAACTGCGGATCGGCATCCTCGGCACGCTGCCGCTCGAGACGATCCGGATCGAGCGTGCTGACGGGACGACCGCCGAGGTCGACGCGTTGATCGCCGAGACGTGGGCGCAGCGGTGGGCCGGCTTTCGCGGCTTCCCGGCCGCACTCCTCGACGGGTTCCCGGGCATCCTGTTCGTGTTCGACGCGGAGGACGAACTGCGGTTCACGATGGTGACCGTCCCGTTCGACCTCGACATCGCCTTCTTCGACGGCGCGGGCGACCTGGTCGGCACCGCGACGATGACCGCGCTCTCGAGCGATCTGTACACGGCGTCGGAGCCGTTCCAGTATGCGCTCGAGTTCGCCGCCGGGCAGCTCGCCGATCTGGGGATCGGTGAGCCTGCGACGCTTCAGCTCCCGCTGAGCGAGTAGCGAGGACGAACGGTGCCCCGTCTCGATGCGATCGTGTTCGACCTCGACGGCACGTTGGTCCGGTACCACGGCGTCGAGTTCGAGTCGAGCTGGGGCGCCGTTGCCGCGGCGGCCGGTACTTCCGATCGCTCCCGCGCGCTGCTTCGGGAGTACCTGCCGCGCTCCGACGCGTACGCCGAGTGGGTGGCGAAGGATGCGGCACTCCTGACTGACGTGGTCGTCGCCGACATCGCCGAGGCGGTACTGCCGGCGCCGTACGCGGAAGGGGTCCGAACGGCGATCGGCGCCCTTCGCGGTCGATATCGGCTCGGGATCCTGTCGTCGGGTGTCGATCTCGTGGCCGACTGGGTGCGCGACGACCTCGGCCTCGATTTCGCGGTGGCCAACCGCCTTACCACCTCGGACGGCCGGTTCACCGGCGCGAGCGAGACGCCCGTCGATCTCTGGAAGAAGGACGAAGCGATGCGGCGTCTCGCCGATGAGCACGGACTGGATCTGCGTGGTGTCTGTTTCGTCGGAGACCATGTGAACGACCTCCCGGTGATGGAGATCGTCGGTCTCGCGATCGCCGCCAACCCGAAGGACGAGCGTGTCCGCGCCGCGGCCGACCACGTGATCACGAGCTTCGAGGATCTCCCCGAACTGATCGACCGGTTCGAGAGACCCTAGCTCGGCGTGTGGTAGTAGAAGATCTGGTAGACGAGCCGGTCGAGGACCTCTTCCTTGAACGAGATCCCGAGGCCCCGCGTGACGAACGCGGGGAGGCTCTGGCGGAGGGTCTCCGAGTAGTCGACGGCGAGGACGGAGTCCTCACCGAGGGTGGCGAGCGCGGTCTGCAGCAGTTTGGCGCCGATGCGCCGCAGGTCCTGGAACGCCGGATCGATCACGACCGCGGGGAGGAAGTAGATCTTCCCGCTCGCGGACCTCTCCGGATACCTGTGCTCGAAGTACGGTGCGTTGATCCATGGGATCTTCTCGAGCGCGTTGGTCAGCAGCGTCACGCCGACCAGCTGTTCACCGACATACACGAGGAACTTCTCGAAGTCGGGATCCTGTAGGACCGCCTCGAACTGCCCCACGGAGAAGCCGCCGTGGTGGATCGGCGTACGTTGGTTCAGCCGTTCGAACGCGTGGCGGTAGATCGACCAGAGTCTCAGCCGCGAGACCTCGTCGTCGACGGCGAGTGTCTCGACAATGCGGATCTCCTTGTCCATGGGTCCTCCCACTGCCCGTGACGTGTCAGGTGCCGAAGATGCGGTCCCCCGCGTCGCCAAGCCCGGGCAGGATGTACCCCTTCTCGTTCAGTTCTCGATCCAGCGCGGCGGTGTAGATCGGCACCTCCGGGTGCACGGCGGAGTACTCCTCGATCCCCTCCGGCGCGGCGACGAGGCAGAGGAATTGGATGCGTTTTCCTCCCGCCTGCTTGACTATATTGGTCGCAGCCACCGCGCTGCCGCCGGTTGCGAGCATCGGATCGACGAGGATGATCTGGGCATCCGGCAGGTCCGGCGGGAGCTTGCAGTAGTACTCCACCGGCTCGAGCGACTTCGGATCGCGGTACAACCCGACGTGGCCGACCTTCGCCATCGGGATCAGGCGGAGCACTCCGCTGAGCATCCCGGTTCCTGCCCTGAGGATCGGGACGAGGATCACGGAGACCTCGAGGCCAAGCCCGACCGTCCACTCCAGCGGTGTCTCGATTCGACGCTCACGGACTGGGTAGTCCCGAGTGATCTCGTACACCATCAGCGCGGTCAACTCGTCGAGAAGCTGGCGGAATGCCTCGTTGCCGGTCCGGCGATCGCGCATGCGCGCCAGCTTGCTCTGGATCAGGGGGTGCTCGATAACGTGAAGTGTGGACATGCTCCTCCATCCCTTGCGGGGGCTGATCGAAGATACCCGTTCAGTTGTGGTGCGGCAAACGTGCGGTTCGGTAGGGGAGCCGTGCGGCCGCGCCTGATGACGCGGCCGCACGGGTGCCTACGCTCCGGCGACCTGGAGCGAGTCGACAAGGATGTACGGCGCGAAACCGCCGGAGAGGAGGCCGACGATGCTACGTCGCTGCTCGCGGCTGACGGCCGTGACGTTGCGAAGGTCCTCGTAGATGTCGCCGGAGATCATCGTTTGGTCGAGACGGCCGACCACTTGACCGCCGACGATGTGGTAGCCGACCGCCTGGACGGCGAACTGCCCCTGGGGGTAGTTGCCGGAGTGGAATCCCATCCCACCGGTGATCAGCAGACCCTCCTTCAAGCCGCCGAGGAGGTCTCTCCAGCTCTCATCCCCGGGGGCGATGATCGGGTTCGCGAACCATGGCGATGGCGGAAGCTCCGCGCCGCCGCCGAACAGGGCTCGTTTGAACCCGTGTCCGTTCGGCGGGCGTCCGAGGGCCGCGCCGGAGCGCAGATCGACGAGGTAGTCGCTGAGAACGCCCTTCTCGACGATCGTTTGGGTTGCGCATGGGGTACCTTCGTCGTCGAACGGTCGTCCGTTTGGGTCACCGTCCCGCAGTGGGTCGTCGAGGATCGTCAGTCTCTCGGACAGGATCTGCTCGCCGATCTTCCCGACGAGGGGAGACGTCTGCTTCGAAACGAGGTCGCCGCTCGCGCCCATCAACAGAGGGAGAAGGAGCAGGAAGGCCCCCTCCGGCGCGAAGATCACGGGTAGGCGGCCGGTCGACGGTGTCGACGTCGAGTCGCCCCAGCGATACCACTCGACGAACTCGTCGATCAGCGCGTCGTCGACATCGAACGGGGAGATCGATTGGTCTCCCTTGAAGATCGAGATGCCGACGCCGCGGAACGGTGCGCCGAATCCGATCCCGAATCCGGTCGAGCGGGTTTCGCCCTCGGCTCCCTCGCTCGTTTCGACGACCAGCGTCTCGGTCTGCGCGCGGCAACGGAGGATCAACGGAGTGTCCGGAAGATGCTTCTCGATTCTGCCCTTCACCGATTCGCAGAGGTCGATCAGGTCACCGCTCGTCAGGGCGGCGGTCCGCTCGTCGAACGTGCGGACGGTCGCAAACTCAGCCGACGGGGCGAACGAGAACGTCGCGGTGTCGCCGAATCGAGCCGACGTGCGAGCGCCGTCGAGCAGTCCGTCCGCGTCGGGAAAGACGCCGTAGCCGCTGCCGATCTTGCCGTTGTCGACGACGCGAAGGGCGAGAGAGGACAGATCGTTCTCCTCGACCTGTTGGAGGCGGCGGTTCTGATAGAGGACGCCGATCGTGTGGCGCCGACTCCAGTACAGTTCGGCTTGATCGACGGATCCCTTGGCAGTCTCAATCAGCGAGTGCATCTAGACACCTCCGATCGTCACGGCGTCGATCTTGATGTGCGGCGCTCCGGTCCCCGACTTACGGTTGGTCTGCATCGGGGAACCCTTGCCGCAGCCACCGCGCTCGCCGAACTTCAGATCGCTACCGATCATCGAGATCGCTTGCAGCGTCGAGAACAGCTCGCCGCTCATGTTGATGTCTCGGACCATCGAACCGATCTTGCCGTTCTCGATCCGGTAGCCCCACTGGGCGCCGAACGTGAACTGATCACCCGAGGTCTGGCCGCCCTTCGCCCCGACGAGGTAGTACCCGTCGTCGATCGATGCGACCATCTCGTCGAACGATCCGGCCCCCGGCTCGATGAAGATGTTCGACATTCGCACCAGCGGTGTGAACGTTGCATCGACGGCGCGCATGTTGCCGGAGAGCGCCTCGCCGAACTCCGCCGCCGTTTCGCGGGAGTGAAGGCGGCCGGTGAGAACCCCCTCGGTGATCAGCCGTGTCTTGACGCCGCGTACGCCCTCATCGTCGACGGTGAAGTGGCCCGGCCGTCCCGCCAACGTTGGATCGTCGGAGACGTCGAGGAGGCTGTGCCCGAGACGAGTTCCCAGCTTCAGACGTGCCCGAAAGGCTGGGTTGTTCTGTAGACCGTCGCCTTCGGAAAGGTGCCCGAACGCCTCGTGGATGAACACGCCGGCCTCGCTCGGGTCGAGGATGACCGGGAAGATGCCGGCCTTCACCGGATCGGCGTCGAGCAGCTCGCGCGCCTTGGCGATCTGCTTCCGTAGGTCTTGTTCCCGATCGAGCAGGCGGCCGTACTCCTCGCAGCCGCCGAACGCGAACCGTACCCGCTGCACGACGTCGGCCTTCTTGGTGACGATGAAGCCGACAATACCGCAGTTGAGCAGCTCGTACTCGATCGCCGATCCGTCGGTGTTGACGAAGACGCGGCGCGAGGCGAACTCGTCGTAGGCCGTCTGCGTCGTGATGACGTCGGGACTCTCGAGGATGATGTCGTTGTAGTGCGCTGCGAGCTCCAGTTTCTCCCGCAGTGGAACCTGTCGGGGATCCTGCGTCGGCGTGAGAAGGAAAGCGTCCGTGAGGGCAGGAGCGTCGGCGAGGCGAATCTTCCTCTCACGAAGCGCGCCTGCGTGCGCTGCCGAGGCGCACGTCGAACGGGCCATCGGGTCCGCCCGCTCGGGATCGGAGAAGGAAGAAATCGCCTTCCCGCCGTCGGTGTAGGCTCGGGTGTGTCCGCCGGACGACGCAGTCGACGCCACCTCCTTCAGCTTCTTCCCCTCGTAGAGGATCCGTACCTTGCGGTTCTCCTCGTAGCGGATGTCGGCGTAGTCCGCCGGGAGCTCCGCTACGATCGCAGCCAACCGATCCTTCATCGGGCCTCCTTCTGGTCCTGTGTCGAGCGGATAGATACTAGGGGACGGTCCGAGGGGCAGCAACCGGAGGGCACTTGGCAATCGAAGCGATGGAATCGGAAGGTGGAGGCACGCGCTGGTTGGCTGTATGCTGAGGCGGGTCGGGGGGGCGATTCAGCGATGTGGGGCACGTTCGCCAGTCTCTTCATCTCGGTTGCGGTTGCGATGCTTGGGATCGGAATCATCGCCCCGATCCTCCCGTTGTACGCCGACACGTTCGGCGCGAGCGGCGTCGCGATCGGCTTCGTGTTCGCTGCGTTCTCGATCTCGAGATCGCTGCTCGGACCGTGGGTTGGGCGGTTCTCCGATCGCGTCGGTCGAAAGCGGATTCTGCTTGCCGGGCTCGCCGCCTTTGCGGGGATCTCCGTGCTCTACTGCCTCGCCGGCAGCATCTGGGAGCTGGCGGCGTATCGGTTCCTGCAGGGCGCGGCGTCGGTCATGGTGACGCCGATTGCTCAGGCGTACGTCGGGGATCTGACGCCGAAGGGCCGTGAAGGGCGGACGATCAACCTCCTGTACGCGGCGATGTTCTTCGGCGTGGCCCTCGGCCCGCTGCTTGGCGGCCAGCTGAGTGCGGTGTGGTCCTACTCCGCGGCGTTCTGCGCAATGGGCGGGCTGAGCTTCGTCGCGTTGCTGCTTGTCTGGTGGACCGTGCCGAGCGATCACGAGAGACGGATCGTTCGCGAGCGGAAGGAGACGGATCTCGTCCCGATGGGCCGGATTCTGAAGGAGCCCGCGGTGAAGGGAATCGTCGCGTACTTCGCGACGCGCGGCTTCTGGCGGCAGGGATTCTCCGCGTTCTACCCGGTGTTCGCCGTGTCGATCCTCGGCTGGAGCGAGGCGGAGATTGGGACCGTGTTGTCGGCATACTTCTTCGCCGGAGGACTCCTACAGATCCCGTTTGGCTGGCTCGCCGATCGGTTTCCGCGGCTCCCGCAGATGGTCCTCGGCTCGGTCGGCGCGCCGCTGCTGCTCGTCCTGATCCCGTTCACCCACCGCACGTGGGAGATCGTTGCCGTGATGTTCGCGATGGGTGCGCTATCGGCGCTGTCGAGGGCTTCGGTCCTCGCGATCCGGACGGAGTTGGGCCGGACGCACGGGATGGCGACGCTCGCCGGGCTGCACGGCTCGTCGTTCGCGCTCGGTCAGATGGTCGGTCCGGTGGCGTTCGGTGCGTTCTCCGACGCGTTCGGACTCGTCTCAACCTTCCCGATCGGCAGTGTGGTCGGCTTGATCGGCTCCGCCCTTGTAGTCTATTGGATGAGACAGTGGAGGCGATCGTCGACCGAATCCACCGGGTCGCTCGGCTGACTGCGTGCCGCTCGTACTACAGCAGTGCTTCGACGATCGCGGGCAGCAGGTTCTTCGGGTGGCCGACCCAGCGGATGACGCCTTGCCGATCGAGGACGAACGTGTGCGGAATCCCCACCGGCCCTCCGCTGAGGACGCCGTACATCTCGGCGATCCGCGTGTACTTCGCCCCCGGCTCCCAGATTGAAGTGAAGTCCGTATAGCCGTTCTGCGCGAGGAAGTCGATCGCGTCCTGTTCGACCGCATCGGTGCTGACGAGCACGGCGACGAGCCCGTCGCCGCCGTACGCTGCGACGAGATCGTCGAGGTGCGGAAGGCT
>Ga0272442_10009333_pt1 | contig 12284 bp, 8 predicted proteins | sample SSMForm2O_FD_200262 | JGI IMG/M metagenome (GOLD analysis project Ga0272442, IMG submission 200262) | Marine sediment archaeal communities from Little Sippewissett salt marsh, Falmouth, MA, United States - SSM-Form-2O | ecosystem: Environmental > Aquatic > Marine > Wetlands > Sediment ... | reverse complement strand
ATCCGTGTCCATCCGTGGTTCTTTAATGGGAAACTCATTAATAGAGCAATTCCTATCAGAAAATCTGAAGTTATATTTTCACCATTCCTAAATACCTGAAGAAATTGCCAGAAATCTTCTCCTGTAAGTTTTTACTCAGCCTGAGGCTTGGCGGATTTTCAGATTAGTGTTTATTCATAGTTTTTTTCTGGTTTTTGCTTGTTGTTTTTTTCATGGTTTTTGCTTGTTGTTTTTCCGTTTTTTGTTTACTTTTTTCATGGGTTTAGCTTGTTGTTTTTTTCATGGATTTTTGGTAGCTTTTTGTTCCCTGGTTTCTTAGTTCATTATTTTCTTTTTCTCTGCCTCACCGAAAAAATGTAAATACCTTTAAGCTAATTTCCTCAAGATTGTTTTGATTTCAAAAAAATTGATAGACCTTGGTGTCCTGGCGCTGAGGCAGCGGAATTCCCGGGGGAATTTCAAACCCCATGTCTCCCTTCGCTTCAGGGATGATGCCGGGAAACTGCGCATGTTTTCCGTTGACACGACAAGGACCCCCAACAAGTATCCTCAGCCCGACGCTTACCTGATCACTCATGCCCATTCCGACCACCACGGCAAGTCGGCTATGCTCTCGGAGCGCGCCCTCTGTTCGGAAAAAACGGCAAAGGCTCTTGAGATCAGGCATGATAGGGAATATAAGGGACAGACTTTCAAGCTCGGGGATGATTTTGAGCTGGAAGGGATCAGGATAAAGACTTACCCTACGGAACATACTGCCGGGGCAACGGCTTTTTACTGGGAAAACGATGTCGGGACGAAGATCCTGGTAACCGGGGACGTCAAGGACGCAAGCGGTCTTCCCCCCTGCGACGTGCTTGTTACGGAGGCGAATTACGGGGATCCGGAAGACCCAGGCTGCCATTTTACGGATGACCTGGAAAGTTTGAAAAGTGCTATTTTAGAAAACGGGGCAGTCGCTTTCGGGGCTTACGAGTTCGGGAAAGCCCAGAGGGCTGTTGAACTCCTCAGGGGTTTTGGCTATGCCGGCGCGATCCGGATGGATACAAGGGCCCGGCTGCTTACCCGCTGCATGCTCGAGGACGCCGGGGAACTGGCAGGCCTGGACTGTACCGGAGAGGAAGGTGTGTTCATAGTCCCGCCCTGGGACCTTAAAAGGCTTCCCTGTCACCTGAAAAAATACGTGTTGAGCTGCAGGATGGATTATCCCTATCCCACAATCAGGATCAGTGACCACCTGGACGCCCCCGGGCTTGAGGATATGGTCAGGAAACTCGACCCTGAAGTTACTCTTGTCTACCACCCCGGAGGGAACCGGCCTGCAAAGTTTTCAAAACATTTAAATTCCATAGGAATCGATTCGATATCCATAGATATGATCGGTAATGTTTTAAGTAATGAATATGTCTAAATCAGGGAAGTTCGCGCCGAATCCCTGAGATTTCAAGAGATTGCGGCCGTTCAGGAGAGTACGTGCTTTGAGTAAGAAAACCCAGAGGTCCAAGGGTCCAAAGCCCAGAGAGACAAAACCCGCCGAAGTAATGGAAAACCCCATGGAAGGCGTTGAAGAAGGCGCCGAAATCCCTGAGAAAAAGAGCTTTATTAAGGAAATGACTCCGGAAGAAAAGCAAAAGGCTCACAGGGATGGAATTATAAAAACAATAGTTGCGGCCATACTCGGGATTGCCGCCGGCTTCCTTGTCTTCAACCAGTACGGGGCAGGCGAAGACCGGATCTGGTATGCCCTGCTAACGATTATCTTTGTGCTTACATACTACGTCCAGAAGCTGATCTACCCGCAGCTTCAGATCGATACGAAGGAGTTCAAGTTTAAGGACTGGTTTTATGTGGAGTTCATCGTTCTGGACTTCTTCCTCGTTACCTGGACCCTGCTACTGAACTGAAAAGTTCTTTTTTCCTGAACCGCAAAAGGTCTTTTCCCGGGAAAAGGCCTTTTTACCTGATCCTTTCGTAGCTCTTTTGGCATCATTCTCTCATTGTTTTCGGTTTTTGTTCAGGTTTCGGGGCTCAGTCAAGGCTGGTATTTCAGACTAAACCTGCTTGATAAAGACTTATAAAGCAGGGCAGGCATTTCATGAGCACCGTAAGCAGCTCAGAAGTAGCAGTTAAGAAACAATTCACAAATAATTATAAACAGCTCATAAGTAGTTCATAAACACAGTTCAAAATCGTATAGTCATAAACTGAAATCATGTTCTGAATTCATACACTGAAATCATGTTCTGAATTCATACACTGAAATCATGTTCTGAATTCATACACTGAAATCATATTCTGAATTCATACACTGAAATCATATTCTGAATTCATACACTGTAATATCTATCAAGAATTGTAATCATCTCATAAAAATCAGGAAACCGTTTCAGGTAAAACGTTTCGGGGATCATCATGCGAATAGCGATACTTAATAAGGACAGGTGCCAGCCCAGAAGGTGCAGCAAGGAGTGCGAAAAGTACTGTCCCAGGGTCCGGACAGGGGACGAAACCATCGTTTTCGGGGAAGACGGAAAACCGGTCATCTCCGAAGAGCTCTGTGTGGGCTGCGGGATATGCGTAAACAAGTGTCCCTTTGACGCCATCATGATTATCGGGCTGCCGGAAGCCCTGGAAGAGCCCACCCACAGGTACGGGCCAAACGGCTTTGCCCTTTTCGGGCTCCCAGTGCCAAGGGTTGGGAAGGTGACCGGGGTTCTCGGTCCGAACGGGATCGGAAAAAGTACTTCGGTCCAGATCCTTTCCGGAGCCCTGGTCCCGAACTTCGGGCAGGGGATCGGAGACTGGGATGCCGTGCTTGAACACTATGCGGGCACGGCTCTCCATGATTATTTCAAGGACGTAATTGAAGGGAAAGTCCGCGTTTCCCAGAAGCCCCAGTACGTGGACATGATCCCGAAAGCTTTCAAGGGCAAGACCTCCGAACTTCTCGGGAAAACCGATGAGCGCGGTGTGCTTGACGAACTTATCGACTATCTGGAACTCCGCAGTGTTATGGACCGCAAGATCACGGAGTTGAGCGGCGGGGAACTGCAGAGAGTCGCTATTGCAGCCTGTGCGGCAAAGGATGCTAATTTCTATTTCTTTGACGAAATCAGCCCCTACCTGGACATTCACCAGAGGATAAAAGTTTCCCGCTTAATTCAGGAAATCTCGAAGGACAAAGCCGTGCTTGTGGTCGAGCACGACCTTGCGATCCTGGACATGCTCACGGACGTCATCCACATTGCTTACGGTGAACCCGGAGGTTTCGGTGTGGTCACCCTCCCGAAGAGCGTACGCACCGGGATTAACCAGTACCTGAAAGGCTACCTTCCGGAAGAAAACATCCGGGTCAGGCCCGAAGCTATCAAGTTTGAGGTCCACCCTCCGAGGGAAACCAGGGAGTTTGAGTCAAAGGTCACTTTCAACGCCTTTTCCAAACAGTACGGGGAAGGCTTTTCCCTGAAATCAAGCGGTGGAGACCTCAGGGAAGGCGAGGTGCTCGGAATTGTGGGCCCGAACGGGATAGGGAAGTCCACCTTCGTGAAAATCCTTGCCGGGGAAATCGAACCCGAAGAGGGAGACCCCGGTATCGATGTCAAGATCTCCTACAAGCCCCAGTACATTAAGGCCGATATGCCGATCCAGGTTCAGGACTTCCTGAGAGGAATTTCTAAGAAGTTCGGGACAAGCTACTACGAAGTGGAAATAGCAAAACCCCTGCAGCTCGAAAAGATCTACGAGCGCCTGCTTACGGACCTCAGTGGCGGGGAACTGCAGAGGGTGGCAATTGCCGCCTGCCTCTCCCGGGAAGCCGACCTCTACATCCTTGACGAACCCAGCGCCCACCTGGACGTGGAACAGCGCTCTATGATCACGAAAGTCCTGAACCGCTTTGCCGAAAACAACCAGAAGACTGCTATGGTCGTCGACCATGACATCTACATGATCGATATGCTCAGCCAGCGTCTCCTGGTCTTCGAAGGTAGACCCTCGGTCTACGGTGAGGCTCATGGTCCCTTCAGCATGCAGGACGGCATGAACAGGTTCCTGAAAAACCTCAACATCACCTTCCGCCGCGACGAAGAAACCAGGCGTCCGAGGGTGAACAACCTGGGCTCAAGGCTTGACCGGGAACAGAAGGAAAGCGGCAACTACTATTACGCGGCGACTGAATAATTGTCCAGCCGAGTAATAGGCCAACCCGGGAATTAGCCGGTTGACTAATTATCGAGATTTCGCTTTTTGCTTTCTAAAGGCGACTTGTGAGGGTGGATTTTTATATCTGCCCTGGCTTACTTTTTCAAAATAATTTTTTATTGGATGCGGGAGTTTCTGGTCTTAAATGAAAATCGAGAGTCTCGACCTGCCGGATGAAGTCAAGAAGTTTTACCTGGATTCCGGGATTGAAGAGCTTTACCCTCCCCAGGCGGAAGCTGTGGATAAAGGCCTGCTTGAAGGGGAGAATTTGCTTGCAGCGATTCCTACGGCTTCGGGGAAGACTTTGCTTGCCGAGCTTGCCATGCTAAAGGCGGTGCTTTCCGGGGGAAAGGCACTTTATATCGTACCCCTCCGGGCGCTTGCATCCGAAAAGTTCAGGCGTTTTCGGGAGTTTTCGGAACTCGGGGTCAGGGTCGGGATTTCTACCGGGGATTATGACCGGCGGGACGAGGGGCTCGGGGTCAATGATATCATTGTTGCGACGTCCGAGAAGACGGACTCCCTCCTGAGGAACGATACGGCCTGGATGCGGGAAATTTCGGTCGTGGTCGCTGACGAGGTCCACCTGGTGGATTCGGTGGACCGGGGGCCTACCCTTGAAGTAACCCTTGCAAAGCTCAGGAGGATGAACCCTTCCTGCCAGATCCTGGCGCTTTCGGCTACTGTCGGGAATGCCGACGAGCTTGCGGCCTGGCTGGATGCCGGGCTTGTGCTGAGCGAGTGGAGGCCTACCGAACTTATGGAAGGAATTTTTCTCAATGGGACTTTTTATTCTAAGGACCGGGAAAGGGCTGTTGAGCAGCCCACAAAGGACGAGGCGGTAAACCTTGTGCTGGATACCCTGCGGGAAGGGGGGCAGTGCCTGGTTTTCGAGAGCAGCCGGAAGAACTGTATGGGTTTTGCAAAAAAGGCGGCTCCGAAGGTCAAAAAGACCCTTTCTGCGGAAGATAGGGATGTCCTTGCAGGGATTGCTGACGAAATTCTGGAAAACAGTGAGACCGATACTGCAGTTACCCTTGCGTCCTGCATCCGGGCAGGGACGGCTTTTCATCATGCAGGGCTGACTTCGTCTTCAAGGGAGCTTGTGGAAGAGGGTTTCAGGGCAGGCCGGATCAAGCTGATTTCGAGCACACCAACCCTGGCTGCGGGGCTTAACCTGCCTGCCCGGAGGGTGGTTATCCGGAGCTATCGGCGTTATTCTTCGGAAGCCGGGATGCAGCCTATCACGGTCCTTGAGTACAAGCAGATGGCGGGAAGGGCAGGAAGGCCCCGGCTTGACCCTTACGGGGAGGCCGTACTCCTTGCAAAGTCCTACGAGGAGTTCGTCTTCCTCTTCGAAAACTATATCGAGGCTGAAGCCGAGGAAATCTGGTCCAAGCTCGGGACCGAAAATGCCCTCAGGACCCACGTGCTTTCCACAATCGCAAACGGTTTTGCCCATACGAAGGAAGAACTCATGGACTTTCTGGAAGCAACCTTCTTTGCTTTCCAGTACTCGAACTTCGGGCTCTCCACGGTTGTGGACGAATGCCTCGATTTCCTGAAGCTTGAGGGCATGCTCGAAGAATCCGATGAACTTCTTCCCACGATGTTCGGAAAACTGGTCTCAAGGCTCTATATCGACCCCCTCTCGGCAGCAGTCGTCGTAAAGGGCCTGAGGGAGGCAGGTGGGTCCCTGACCGACCTTACCCTGCTGCACCTTATCTGCAGTACGCCTGACATGCGCCTGCTCTACATGCGGAGTTCGGACTACGAAGTGATCAATGATTTTGCCATGACCCATTCCGAGGAGTTCGTAAAAGTCCCGAACCCTTTCGATATGGCGGAGTACGAGTGGTTCTTGCAGGAGGTCAAGACTGCGCTCCTGCTTCTGGAGTGGATCCGGGAAAAACCTGAAAACGAACTCTGTTCAAAGTTCGGGATCGGGGAAGGGGACATAAGGGCAATCGCGGATATTGGCGAGTGGATCATGCACGTGGTCACCCAGCTTGCCCGGCTCCTTGAGCTGAAAGGGGCTGAAAAAGCCGCAGAACTCGAAAAGAGGGTTCACTACGGGGCAGGTCCCGATCTGATGGAACTCCTCGACATGAAGGGCATAGGGCGTGTCAGGGCAAGAAAGCTCTATAAGGCGGGTTTCAGGTCCCTTGCAGAGCTCTCAGGGGCAGCTCCGGAAGCCGTGGCTGCGGTTGTCGGCCCGAAGATCGCGGAAAGGATTTTCAGGCAGCTTGGCAGGGACGATGCTGCAGGCATTGAGTTTTCCGCTGAAATGAAGGTGCCTGGGGCCGGGGAAGAAAAGGCCGAAGCAGGACAGAAAACGTTCAACGATTTTTGAGTTAATAGCCTGAAATCTGGTCGGAAATCCCGAATTTTCCCACTTTTTTTCTATTCCTTTCACTCTTTCCTTTTGGTCTTCCTATTTTTCTTTTCCTTTCACTATTCCTATTTTTCTTTCCTTTTGCTCTTCCCTTTTTTTCTTTCCCTTTTGCTCTTTCCTATTTTTCCTTACTTTTCTTTACTTTCCAGTTTTTCCTGTTTTTCAGTGTCTTCATTGCTTTCGGGTGAAAATATTAAATGAGATCAGGGATTTAATGGGATCAGATTATATTTCAGAGATGGTCATCATGTTATTCAAAAAATTGTCAGACGTTTCGGAAGCTGAAATGCAGGGACTGCTCTCCCGGGAATCCGGGCTTGCGGATGTGGGGGAAACTGTTTCAGCCGTGCTTGCGGATGTGCGTGAAAAGGGAGACGCAGCAGTCCGGGAATATACAAAAAAGTTTGATAAGGTTGATTTTACGGATTTTGAGGTTAGTGAAGAGGAATTCGAAAAAGCGATTTCCGGAATCGATGCGGGACTCTTGGAGCACCTCAAAACCGCAGCTTCCAATATCAGGGCTTTCCACGAAGCCCAGCTGCCTGAAAGTACCTGGTTCATGGAACTCAAACCAGGGATCGTGCTCGGGCAAAAGGCAACTCCCCTCGAAAGTGTGGGAGCCTATGCGCCCGGTGGAAGGGCTTCCTATCCTTCAACCGTGCTCATGACCGTGATTCCTGCCCGTGTTGCGGGGGTTGAGCAGGTGATTGTATGCACTCCTCCGCGAGCCGATGGTTCGGTGCACCCGTTGACCCTGGCAGCGGCAAAGGTCGCAGGGGCTGACCGGGTCTTCAAGCTCGGGGGTGTGCAGGCCGTAGGGGCAATGGCTTACGGGACGGAGAGTGTTCCGAAAGTTGACAAGATCGTGGGTCCGGGGAATGTCTTTGTGACTTCTGCCAAGATGCAGGTCAGGGACGTTGCCGAAATCGACTTCCCGGCAGGCCCGAGTGAGGTGCTGATTATTGCGGACGGGTCTGCGGATGCTGTAATGGTCGCCTCGGATATCATCGCCCAGGCAGAACACGACCCGAATTCCGTTTCCGTGCTGGTAACTAGCTCAGAAGCCCTGGCAAAAGCCGTAAGAGATGAGGTAAAGGTCCAGGCCGAACAGACCGCAAGGAGTGAAATCGTGAAAGTTTCCCTGGAAAATGCTGCAATCCTTACGGAGTCCTCCCTGGAAAAGTGCATTGACTTCAGCAACAAATTCGCCCCCGAACACCTTGAAATAATCGTTTCGGATGAGGATTTTGTGCTTGACAGGATCAAAAATGCCGGATCCATTTTCGTCGGAGCCTATGCACCTGTCCCTGTGGGGGACTACGCATCCGGTACCAATCACGTGCTTCCCACTGCCGGTTATGCCAGGATCTATTCCGGCCTGAACATAAACCACTTCATGAAATATTCTACCATCCAGAAAATCAGTAGGGGTGGGCTTGAAAGTCTGAAAGAAACTGTAATCGCGCTGGCAGAGGAAGAAGGCTTAATAGCACACGCCGACGCTATAAGGGCGCGGTTCGGCTGGAAACCTCCTAAATAATGTGTATGTTATTCGATACTTATATAAAATGTAAACGCATAAGAAAATTTGCTATTTTAAATAAATGAGGAGTAGTGGGGATTAGTATGAAAATTAGAGTGGTTAGTTCACGGGAGGAAATTCCTACCCTGAATCCTAATGAAAAAGTTGTACACCTAGCATTCAGGCCCTCGAACAGGGATGTCTTCATGCTTGCGGAGACATGTCCGAAAATTGAAGCAATTCAGCTTCCGAAATCGTATCGCCGAACAGTCTCGAAATCGATTGAGATGTTCCTGGAAATGCAGAAAATTAACCTCCTCGAAGGGGACGTTTGGGGACACAGGAAGGACATAAACGAGTACTACAATGTATCCCAGAACGTGCTGGAGAAGATTCAGGAATTAAAGGCAGACCGTGTATCCAACGATATGATTGCTGAAAAACTGTCGAGAGAAAGCAAACTGAATGCGGATATGATCCTCTATATCTTAAGCCAGAGGAACGTGGTTTGAACAGCTTTCGGTTAGGGTATTTTTGGTTGAGGTATTTCGGTTGAGATATTTCGGTTGAGATATTTCGGTTGAGATATTTTGGTTGAGATATTTCGGTTGAGATATTTTCGGTTGAGATATTTTGGTTGAGATATTTTCGGTTGAGGTGATAGTTTTTCTTTGAATCTGAAAGAGGCTTTTAGAAAGGTATGGATCCAGGTTTTGTATCCGGAGTTTTTCATTTCTGCGTGAGATTTTTTTCTGCGCATTAAGGAATCTGAAATAGGGTGTTTTACCCTGCCATGGGACAATTTTTTGTCCACCTTCAAGAATAAAACCGGTTTCCATACCCTTATTTAATTAATACATCCTGATCTATCAGGGTCCATCTTGAGTCCATTTTTGGGGCAAAATCGTATGTTTTTGGGGGGTATGAAAGCAAAGGTCGTTTTTCTAAGATGAGCAGGTGCTGTATTTCCGGAAAGTCTGGTACTTTCGGTACATCTGGTACTTTCGGTACATCTGGTACTTTCGGTACACCTGGTACTTCCGGTACTTTCTATGGGCTGGAGTTCTATGATTTCTCTCTAGGGACATTTTAAGAACTTTTTTATTATATTAATAAAAACTCCTCGAAAAAATATCTTAATTTCGGAAAACTCAACTCAGTTGGGATTTTGAAGGATTTTAGTTTTTCCTTCTTTGAATCCTTTTTTTTCAAATATTATGAGGTATATTGAATTAATTTTACGATAAATCATGGAAAATTATTTAACCTTGGTTATCCAATTAATTTTATTAGTCTTTGATTTAATCGAAGATATGTGGGGGATTTAATTGAAAATCAGAGTTGTTAGTTCGAGAGATGAGATCATCTCGCTGAACCCTAACGAAAGGGTAGTCCATCTGGCGTTCAGGCCTTCAAACAAAGACATTTTTTTGCTTGTAGAGACCTGCCCGAAACTTGAGGTTGTCCAGCTTCCCAAGTCCTACAAAAGGACGATCTCGAAATCAATCGAAATGTTTCTTGAAATGCAGAAGGTCCAGTTGCTGGAAGGCGATGTCTGGGGACACAGGAAGGACATAAATGAATATTACACTGTACCCTCCTCCGTAATCGAGAAAATAAGGGACCTGAAGGGTGAGGGGGTCCCGGCTGAAGAAATCTCGGAAAAGGTGGCAAAAGAAAGCAAGCTGAACCCGAAAATGGTAATGTATGTCCTGAGCCTGAAGCAGATCGAGTAAACGGTTTTTTTCTGACTCCTTACTGATTTTAAAACGAAAAATCATGGGGCAAAGGCCTGCTTAGCTTTGCCCATCTTTCAAGATTCCTTTTTATCGGCCTGCCTTCTTGTTGCCTTTCTGTTGCCTTCTTGTTGCCCGTTTGCTGTCTGCTTGCTGCCTGCTTGCTGTCCGCTTGCTTGCTGCTTGCTTGCTGCTTGCTGCCCGTTTGCTATCCGCTTGCTACCTTTTTGTTACCTGTTTGCCTAGCTAGCCTTCTTAAGGTCCGGTTTGCAGGCTTTTTAGCTTTTGCTCCTCTTTTTACGAGCCGTTCATTCAAGGTCGCCGCTGAAGTATTTGTCATAGGAGGCCATGTCAAAGTGCCCGTGTCCGCTCAGGTTGAAGAGGATTGTTTTCTCTTCTCCGGTCTGCTTGCACTTGAGAGCTTCGTCAATTGCACAGCGGATGGCATGAGATGATTCCGGGGCAGGCACGATTCCTTCAGTGCGGGCAAACTGGACAGCAGCTTCGAATACGGTTTTCTGCTCGTAGGAAACAGCGTCTATCAAACCTTCTGCATGGAGCTTGCTTACGATCGGGGAGTCCCCGTGGTAGCGCAGACCTCCTGCATGAATGGCTGGCGGGGTGTGGGTATGCCCGAGGGTGTACATCTTGAGCAGCGGGGTCATTTCGGCCGTGTCGCCGAAGTCGTACCTGTAATCTCCTTTTGTAAGGGTCGGGCAGGACGTGGGTTCCACCGCAATCACTTTTGCATCGTGCTTGCCTTCGAGCTTATCTTTTACGTACTCAAGGGCGATTCCCCCGAGGTTGCTTCCGCCGCCGCAGCAGCCGATAACGATATCAGGGTAGCTGTCAACCTGTGCAAGCTGCTTTTTGCTTTCTTCCCCGATAACGGTCTGGTGCAGCACAACGTGGTTCAGGACACTTCCCAGGGCGTATTTCGTGTTCTCGTTGGTTGCAGCGTCTTCCACAGCCTCGCTGATGGCAATCCCGAGGCTTCCCGGGGTGTCGGGTTGTTCTTCCAGGATTTTTCGCCCGAAAGCTGTATCAGGGCTTGGAGAGGGAACCACGTTTCCGCCCCAGAGGGTCATCAGGGATTTCCGATAGGGTTTCTGGTAGAAACTGGAACGGACCATGTAAACCTTGCATTCCATATCGAAATAACTGCAGGCAAGGGAGAGCGCACTTCCCCACTGCCCGGCTCCGGTCTCGGTGGTGATCCTTTCGGTGCCCTCTTTCATATTGTAGTAAGCCTGGGCAATGGAAGTGTTTGCCTTGTGGCTGCCTGCCGGGCTGACCCCTTCGTATTTGTAATAGATCTTTGCCGGGGTCTTGAGAATCTTTTCGAGCTGGTGGGCCCTGTAAAGAGGACTCGGCCTCCATAGCCTGTATATTTCGCGTATCTCTTCGGGAATGTCAATGTAGCGGTCACCGCTCATCTCCTGCCCGATAAGTGCCTTCGGGAAAATGATTTCCAGGGCTTCGGGGCTCAGCGGCTCCCTTGTCTGCGGGTCAAGAGGGGGCTCAAGAGGGGTGGGCAGGTCAGGAAGAACGTTATACCATCTCCTGGGCATTTCGTTCTCATCAAGGATTATTTTTGTCTGTTCCATGTTATCCCTTTCTGTATATATGTGAATAGCTATTATTTTGTACAGGTTTGTACTTTGCTGTATTTAATTGTTATCTAATTTGCAGACGTGGTGTATACTACCTCTATATATACTTTGTCGAGATTGGTGTTTTTCCTTCAAGAATGAGTGTTTGCTCCCGGATTCCTGACCCTTGATTTGCAGAAATTGAAAGGATGAATGAATACAGAAGCGGTCCTGGTTTGTTGTCGGTCAATAATAAGTTGAAATGGCCCTGGTTTATGTTTGGTCAATAATAAACTGAAAAAGCTTGTTTTGTGACCGGATTTGATAATAGTTCCAATACTGGTCTTCGCTTTCTTCGTATCGAGAAACAGGGCTCTCACCGTTTGCGTAAGCAAACGGCCCTTTCCGAAATATCTGTAAAAAAAGACTGTAATATAAACTGTGATTATTGGTTTTTACTTTTATTCAACTCACATCACGTCAATATTCTGATTTTTTTATTTACCCATTCATATTTTTGGTCACTTACCTTTTTACTGTTTTTGTCATTTTTTACTCATAATAATTATGGAAAAGCCGGTTGTCGGAGACGACCGTTGAGAGCTTCGGGACCCACCCGGCAATCGTGCAAACCCTTTTCGGATTTTATGGAAACTTCACAACGAAATGATGGGAAGGCTCATTTCGATTTCTTTTAGAAATTACGGTTGTTTCGAAAAAGTGCACGCAGCATGCCGGCACAACCAAAAAATAAAAAATAAAAAATAAAACTTAAAACTCAGCTTTTCAGTCCGCTTGAGCGAGCAAAGCGAGCGAAACGGGCCCCGTGCTGTTGCACT
>Ga0272442_10009329_pt1 | contig 12289 bp, 13 predicted proteins | sample SSMForm2O_FD_200262 | JGI IMG/M metagenome (GOLD analysis project Ga0272442, IMG submission 200262) | Marine sediment archaeal communities from Little Sippewissett salt marsh, Falmouth, MA, United States - SSM-Form-2O | ecosystem: Environmental > Aquatic > Marine > Wetlands > Sediment ... | reverse complement strand
CAGTTTAAGGCCGTGCTGGCTCATCGTCAGCGTTTCAGCGACGGATTATTGACGTTGTATGTGGCTCAGAATGATTGTGGTTATCCGCGTCTGGGCGTATCCGTCGGAAAATCGCACGGCAACGCCGTGGTCCGCAACCGGCTCAAACGTCTGTTGCGAGAAGCGTTCCGTCAATCCCAGGATCAGATTCCACAGGGCTTCGATTATGTGCTGATGCTCGATACCCGGTTCTCGAAGCGTGATGCTCGACGCGCCTCCGGCCGGCAGCCGACGTTCGAGCAGGTCAAGACATCGTTTTTGGCGTTGCTTGAAGGGCTAAAGTAAATTAAAGTGACTAAAATGACTCATACTTTTACTTTTAGGCACTTTAGGCACTCCAAACTTTAGGCACTTTTTTGGAGGTAATTATGACTCCGAAAGAACGAATTTATGCGATTCTCAGAGGCGAGTCGTATGATCGTCCTGTGGTGACGCCCATTCTTATGGCGTGGGCCGCCAATTTCATCGGGCGGTCGTATCGGGATTATTATCTCGATGGGGACGTTCTGGTGGACGCACAGCTTGCGGTAACCCGGGCGTTCAATCTCGACCAGATCAGCGCCATAAGCGATCCCTGGCGAGAAGCCTCCGCTTACGGTATGGAATTCGACTATCCGCCGGATGGAGTCGGTCAGCCCAAAGGCGTGTTGATTGAGACACGCGGGGACATCTCGAAGATCAAGCCGTTCGATATCAACGGCGCCGAGCGGACAAAACAACGGATTGAGAGCGTGCGGAAAATGGCCGCCGAGGTTGGACAGACGCATAGCGTCCTGGGTTGGGTGGAGGGGCCTTTAGCGGTATATTCGGACCTACGTGGCGTGGAAAATGCAATGTTGGATCTGATCGATGAGCCGGCTGTTTTTGTCGAGGCGGGCGAGACGATCATCCGTAACCAGATCATCTTTGCTCTCGCCCAGGTTGAGGCCGGAGCGGATATGGTGGGAGTTGGTGATTCGGCGGCAAGTTTGATCTCGCCCCAAATGTATGCCGAATTCGTCTTACCCTTGCAGCAGAAACTGATGGCCACCATTCACGAGGCCGGAGCCGCTGTTAAGCTCCACGTCTGTGGCAACATAAGCAATATCGTGGGAGATATGGCGAAGAGCGGCACGGACATTATTGACGTGGATTGGATGGTCCCGCTGGTAAAGGCCAGGGCAGATGCCGGGCCGGATGTGACGCTGTGCGGCAACTTCAATCCCGCGGGCGTTTTATTGGAGGGTACCCCGGAGGAGGTGGCCCAGGAAGCCCGGGAGTGTCTTGAAGCCGTGCCGGACAGGTTCATCTTAATGCCCGGCTGCGAGGTCCCGCCCGGCACACCCGAACAGAACCTCCGCGCCTTCTGCCCCTGCGACGGTTGCCTGATCCGCGATGCATTGAAGTGCTAATCGATGGGTTTTTTATAAAGAATTAATCTTTCACCTTCAACGGTAACTTCCCCATCAGTCAAAAAATGGCCTGTTTGAAAAAAGATTATTACTGGTAGAAAAATTAACGTGTCTCGGTGCGTTTCAGGAATCGCTCGACGTGCTGTAGTAAACGGCCGACGCCGTCGATACAGTCGCGTCTGTCGATATCCGCTTCAAGGTCCGGAAATGCTTCATAGCGAAAGGCAACTGCAAAATCAGTAAATTCCAACAGTCCATGAATGTACTCAGGAATGTTTTGTCCTGCTTCTTCAATCAAAGCACCCAACTCATCCAGATCATGGGTTTTCGGAAAAGGTATTTGTAGAGCACACAGCCAAGCCTTTAATGCCTTTTCGACTGCTTGTTGGACGTGAAATCCGAAGATTTCAGTTGAAAATGTTTCTGAATCCTCCATACCGCAGACAGCGCGATAGTCTCTCGCAGCCGTGTTTAGAAAAATCCTGGCTTGCTCAAGGTTTTTCATAGATTAGCTTCCCTTCCCGAACGGCATGGGCGATGACGTGATTAACGGAATCTTCCCACTTTTCAAATTCGTCCCGGCTGTAAACCAGAACATCCTTGGGAATGCGGAATGTTTTCAGGGCCTTACGGATGCGCTTTAATTCAGACCAACGATTGCGGTCGGACCCGAATCGGTGGTCTTCCACAATGAGCAAATCGACGTCTGAACCGGCTGTATCCGTTCCGCGGGCGCATGAGCCGAAAAGATAGATTCGTAGAGGCTCAGTTTCCTTTACGATAACCTGCACCATCTCATCAATCAACTGCTTAGAGAGGCTTACCACGTTGAATTCCTTCCAATCATTTCATCAGGGATATTCACCATTGCGATCCCATATCAACTCAAAGGTTTATCTATTTACACATTGCCAATCATAGCAGATTTGTCTGCGCATGCAAGATGGGGATATCATTTTTGCAACGATGGCTTGGTTGGATCGCAAACCGGAATCGATGTTTTATGGGCTGTTTACCAACTGATAGACCCGGATCAGTTCGGCGACGCTCCAGGCCTGCGCGAAACAACCCTTGGGTCTGTGCGGGTCGTCGCCGTCGAAGATCTCCGAGATGCTTGCGAGGCAGGCATCTTCGGTAAGATGCTTTAACAAAGGCTGAAGAAATTCCGCCGCTTGCTTTTTGCTCTCCCGGCTGAAATCGTTGACCTTCAGATAAGCCTCGATAAATGGCCCGATCAGAAATGGCCAGACGGTGCCCTGATGGTACGCTTCGTCGCGTTGACGCATCGGCCCGGTATATCGGCCCTGATAGCCTTCCGCCTGCGGGTTGAGCGTTCGCAGACCGTAAGGAGTTAGGAGCTTATCTTGCACGGCGGCGATGACCGATTTCTGCTGGTCTGTCGGCAACGCCGAAAACTTCAGACTGACGGCGAATATCTGGTTGGGGCGAAGGCGATCATTTGCCGATCCATTGGGCAGGATATAGTCATTCAGGTAACCTTTACGCTCATTCCAGAATTGCCGACAAAAGCTGGCCTGAACCTTATCGGCCATGGCTTGATAGTGTCCGGCGTCTTCTTCGTTCCGGTCGGCGAAAAACTCGGCCAGGTGGCGAAGGGCGTTATACCAGAGGGCATTGACTTCGACGGCCTTGCCGTATCTTGGGGTGAACGCGATGCCGTCACACTTGGCATCCATCCAGGTGAGCTGCGTATGCTCATCTCCGGCTACGATCAATCCGTCGGTATCGCCATGGATCCCGAACCGCGTACCATGGTTGTAGGATTCGATGATCCATTGAACCGTCGGCAGAAGTTTGCGGGTGAAGGTGTCTGCGTCGCCGGTGGTCGCCAGATATTGAAAAGAGGCGTTGATGAACCAAAGCGAGGCGTCCACGCTGTTGAAATGAGTCGTATCGCTATAGTCGTCGAAGCGGTTCGGAATCATTCCATAATCGGCCGCGGCGGCAAACGTGGTCAAGACTGATTTTGCCTGCTTAAACCTTCCGGTGGCCAGCAACAAACCCGGCAGAGAAATAAAAGCGTCCCGGCCCCAATCGGCAAACCAGGGATAGCCGGCCAGGATCGTCGTGCTGCGCCCGCGGCGTGTTTTACGTTCGGTGATGAACTGATCGGCGGCCAGGCAAAGAATATCGAAATGTGTTGCATTCCCGGTTATCGGGCTTTGGTCTTTCGATTCCCAGTTCGGGAATTCTACCTGATTTGCCCGGCATCTGAGGCTTTTTTGGTGATGATGCAAATCCCGATGGACCGCGTCGATGTTGGCATCAACGAAGGGGCCGGGATCGTGACTGGCATCAAAGGCATTCAAGTGGGCCCAGAGAATAATCCGGGTCGGTAAATCAATACGGCACTTGAAGAAACCGGGGGTCCAGAGGTCTTCGGTGAAGGCCTGACCTCTTTCTTTCTCAGCGCGATACATAAAATTAAACCACCATTGCGGATCTTTCTCATAATGTGCCGAAGGGCAGCGTAAAAACAGGCTACAACTGTTCGGCGTGCCGTGGCGCACCACTATTCCACGTTCAGCGGAGCCCAGCCAGGCCGAGCCTAACGCGGCGTAAGATTTTTGCAGCGTATGGAAGTTTCTCAATCCGACAAAGGGCCGGATTATAAATTCTACCGGTTCCCGTATTCGGGTGAAGTCATACACAATAGCGACGGTATCCGTTTGTCGCAAAAGGTACACGGACCGGGTCAGATCGACGTCGGGAAGGGCATAGTCAAAATGTGCCCCTATATCCCGGCGGAATGCCTTCTGAAATTGAAAGCCCTCCGGCGCAAATTTATCGTCGAATTCGAAGGTCGAAAGATGAAAGGTTTTTCCCTTGGACAGGATCATCTCAAGGCAGTTGGAAAGGGCCATCACCCTGTTGACGGGCGGCTGTAACGAGCCAACGAGAAGCCCGTGATAGGCTCGGGTATGACAGCCGGCAAGGGTCGATGAGGCATAACCGCCGCGGCCGTTAGTCAGGAGCCATTCCTTTGCCAGCAGCGTGTCAATATCTTGTCCGTCAGTGGGTACACAGAAACTGACAGGATCATCGGCTTTCTGCACTGTTAACACGATTTTGCTCCCACCACGTTAGGAAAAAAGGATTTCGTTTGCTGACAACAAATCGGGCGGGGATATTTGTTCCGATGCCGCATCGGAGGGTACTCAGGTTAGTTTTCACCCGATGCCGTGCACAAGACGCCCCCAGTTGACGGTCCGGAACACCGGCTATGCAGATGGTCCAGCACATTCATAAAGTTAATATACGAGTCGTATGGCGAGTCATAGGGATTAAAATATTTGTGGACGTCGCCGTCGGCAAAGTATTTCGTGCACATATAATAGAAATGGTCCGAGGCTTGCAATTTTCGCCAGTCCCCGATGATCTTCTCGTCGTTCGTTTCCTTGATTCTTTTCTCAATGCGATAGAGTTCGTGAATCGCATTGGATTGCATGGCATTACCCAGCCACGCCGAAAGGTCTCTTTCGGTGTCGGCCCAGCTGATGATATGCGGCACGTTGACCGTACCGACGCTGTCGTAACATTCGACGACTTCGGTCGGTGTTTTGAAGTTGTTGTCGGGATGTTTGAGAATCTCCTCCGGGAGATGCCGGATGAAATCGAATATGCCGGTATCCTCCCACTGATGCTCGCCGAACGTCTCATAATCCATAAACAGGTTGACGACGTTGCCGTTACCGTTGACGTTGTGGATCCACTGTGCGAATTTTGCAGCCGTCAGCGGCCACTGGGGCCAGTGACGGTTGGAAAAACGGAAGGCAATATCGTCGCTGAGCGAATAATTCTTCAGCAAGAGCTTCAACCCGTCGCAGCCTTTGGGTTGATAGACAAAATTTGGACTTCGATAACCTAAAATGTGATCGGCTCCTTCGGTGATAATGGCCTCAAAGCAGTCCATGGATTCGATTAGGCCGGCTAAATCATTGTTGTAGATCAGTTCCGTGTTTCGAAAGACTTTGGGTCTTTGACCGAAGAAGTATTCGATGGTGTCAACGTGTTTGTTGATCTGCTCGATAAATTCGTTCCGCGAGTACAGGAAACTCAGGCTATGATAATACGTTTCCGCCAGGAACTCGACACAGCCGGTTTCCGCCAGAGCGTCAAACGTGCTGAGCACTTCCGGTGCATAACGCTGGAACTGCTCCAGCAACACGCCGGTGATACTGTAAGCGATCCTGAATCGTCCCTGAAACTGACGGATGAGATTCAGGAGCAGGCGGTTGGCGGGTAGATAACATTTATTGGCCACTTTCCTGCATATAGCGCCGTTCTTATGGTCGTCAAAATACCGGTCGTCTTTATCGAAGACCGTGTAGTGTCTCAACCGCACGGGCTGATGGACTTGAAAATAGAAGCATACCGAAGGCATAATGTTTCATCTCGTGTTATTTATCCGCTTGGGCTGGATCTCATATTGGGGTTTTCTTTCCGTAGTTCTCAGACTGGAACCAGTATTTCCTCATAGATTTTTGCACATTTGAGAGCCGTATCTTTCCAACGCAGTCTTCTGACCTCAAAATTTCCATGGTTTCGCAACGTCATCTGAAGTGACGGGTATTTCAGGACCGCGACGATCTTGTTGGCCATCTCATTGACGTCCCAGAAGTCGACTTTCAGCGCATGCGTGAGAACTTCCGAGACACCGCTTTGCCGGCTGATGATGACGGGGACATCGTTGTCCAACGCCTCCAGAGGAGCAATGCCGAACGGCTCCGACACCGAAGGCATCACATATAAGTCGGCCATTTGATAAATCTTCTGCACATCTTCGCCGCGTAAGAAACCCGTAAACAATACTTTGTGTCCTATTCCCAAACCCGCCGCCATTTCTATGGATTGGCGCATCAGATCGCCGGAGCCCGCCATGACGAACTTGACGTTGTCCATGATCTCCAGGACTTTCTTGGCGGCGTGAAGAAAATATTCGGGGCCTTTCTGCATCGTGATACGACCGAGGAACAGAACAATCTTCTCGTCCTTCGTGATACTTGTCTCGTCGGAGGTCCAGCTCCCAAGACGCTCCACGCCATTGTACACGACTTTGACTTTATCGCCGCTGATGCCGTATCGACCGATGATCACATTGCGTGTAAAATGACTGACGGTGATGATTCGATCGGCGCGTTCCATGCCCGCCCGTTCGATGTCGTAGATCATCTGATTCACGTGTTCACCACTGCGGTCGAATTCCGTCGAATGTACGTGGATCACCAGTGGTTTTCCACTGATTGCCGCGACGGCAAGACCTGCGGGAAACGTCATCCAATCATGAGCGTGGATGATATCGAACGGCTCGTTTTCGGCCAACTCGGCGGCAATCGCCGCATAGCGATGGACTTCCGTATACATGTCGCTGCTGTAATCGCGCGGGAGCATTAGCGATTCGACGGAATAGGCGCTTTCCCCGAGCAATTTTTGTTTTTTCCTCAGGGTCTCTTCGATTCGTCGCTGGTACACTTCCGGGGTGGAATACGGCTGCAAAGGCGAGGGGATGGTTCGAAATTTCACATTCTTCAAATCCTGGAATTTGAAGGTTGCCCCAGACCTTGGTGATCCCGGAGTCAATAATTTGACGTGGGTCGTATATTGGCTCTCGACCATCTTGGGTAACACAAATGTGACTTTCATGCCGAGTCGATCCATCGCTCGGGTCAGACCATAGCAGGCGGTCCCTAATCCTCCACTGATAAACGGGGGGAACTCCCAGCCTAACATGAAAATTCTTTTATGATTAGCCACCGGTTTTGTCCTGCCAAATGCGTGTCCAGTAATGGATCACAAGGATTTTTTTCTTCCCACGACCCAATTATCATCAAGAAATTCGGCTCGCAGCCCTCTCGGTCACTCAGCCCAGTTACCTGTTGCCGGTAAGCATCATGATCGGCAAGAAATCACCCCGTCTTAACTTGGGTCTGGATCAAAACACAGGATTTCTCCAATACCTATTTAGTAAATCGGGCTTTTGGAGGGAATAAGTTAAAAAAATTTCACTAAAAACCGCTAATTTCGGGGTTGATAGCAGGGTTTTATGGGTCGATTATTGAAATGGAAAAAGCCGTTCCGTCTATAAAAAAACGGAACGGCCTCCGACAATTTTTCATATGACCGATAAAATGTGCCATCCAGAGATGACAGCGCACAACCCCCCCTCCGGTCATGTCTTTCAATCTGAAAAACTGCTAATGGGGATTATACATCCTGCGCTTTGACGGTGCTGCGACGATTGCCCTTCGTTCGGACTATGGCGGCGTCAAGCATGTTGTAGATATTCTCGTTCAAGGCTTCTAAGGCGTCGGATGAAGTCATCATCTTCTTGCTCTTAATATACGCCTTGACCTTACTGGCTACAACTAACGACTCTTTTTTCTTTGCCATTCTCAGAACCTCCATATTCATAGGTTAAATCAAATAGACCGAGACTAAATCCTTAGGCTCGGCACGTCATCAAGCGTTGTTCATACATGGAAGAAGCGGGCTTTGCAACAAAAAAATTCGCCAAAGTGTTAATTTTTTCTCACGATAGAGTCGATAGAGTGAAAAAGCGCTTGCGGGAACCGATGCCGATGAACAGAGTTTTTCTGGTAAAGAGAGAGATTTTTAATAATTTGTCAGGCTCAATTTGACGAAGTGTTTGAACGGGGGCTGCTAAAGGATTGGCCGGGTGAGCCAGTTAGGATGAAACAAAGATTCGAATGTGTTGAAAAGATGTAGGGCAGCAAAAGGTAATAACGGAGGAATAAAATGGCAAAGCGTTCAAAAAAACCTCAAAAATCAGAGGCCAATTTGGAAGGATATGTTGTGGTTGCGTTTGCCGAGGATATGGACCAGGCGAAAGAATACAAGAGTTTGCTGGAAACCAGCGATATCCCCGCGATGATACGGGAGCAGAGCGAACACATGATTGGCTCTCCGGAAATTGCTGTGATGGTCTCCGAGGAGTATCTTGATGAGGCCCACGTGGTGATTGAGTCGCAACATGCCTACGACGATTTCTACGATTTTGCAATGGAAGAGGGAGACGAAAGCGACTTCGACGGCGATTTCTTGGATGACGACTTTTAGAATGACTACAAAAAAAGATTCTCCAGAGCAACCTCAGAAAAAAGACCGCAGAAAAAGCGTTCTCGACCGGCGTTGCGGATTAGATCGCCGACGGGGCCCGGGCAAACGGTTGACCCAGGAGCGCAAGTCCGCCGAAGAAGGGCACATGTCCGATGAGCAGTTTGAGTTTCTCATGGCCATCGACAAATACAAACGGAAGAACGCGAGGCCCTTTCCGACCTGGACGGAAGTCCTGGAGGTGATTAAGGCGATGGGTTATCGTAAGGTCGCTGAGCCGCAATCGCTCCAACAGTTCGAGAAGGCGCCTGAACCGGACACCGTGTCTTCGAAAACCTCCCTGGACTGAGAGGGTGCTCAGCCCGGTAACGCAGAACGATTGGTTTCCCTGCTGAATTTCCACATTCGTTTCTATTCTCCGGCTTCAGTCTATGGATTGTATGGATCCCAACGGTCGGATGTTGATCGGATACGAGGGCTTCGGCGAGAGAGATGAAATACGATCCGATCATCCTTTCGGTGATGATAACATCTTGAGCAGCGTAATCATATCGGCTTCACAGCAGGTCTGCTCTCCCGGCCGAAAAGGCAATGGTTCAACAAATTGGGTGGTCACACGATAGAGCACTTTTTTGACTGGATCGATCCGGTAGGTGTAGCCGGAGCGGGTGAAATTTCGTACGGCAAAAGAGCCGTCTAAACCATGAAGGGGAACGCTGAATTGAGCTGTGATTCGTTGACTCGGAAATGGGCAGATTTCGTACGCATAGCAGGTAAAAGCAGCAGCTTCGCTGCTAATATCGACCATTTGACCCTGCATCGACGCGCCGGTGGACTCATCGGTCAACCAGATGGGCCAACGATATAGCAACCTGTGTTCCGTTCGGAGTTCATTGGGCCTATCCATTCGTGATTCCTTAAAACATTTAAAAAGTGCTACTTATGTCAAATTGGTTTTTTGTGAGGGGAATGAACACGACGTATTGATTTAATGATACCCACGTGATGAATTGATTTTTCCCCCATGGTGCGGCCTTTTCGATATTCGATGTATCTACTTGTTGGGCGCTATATAAAGTATAATACAAAACGGCCAAAAAACAAAAACGACATCAAGTTATTTTCCCAGGATTTCCTGATATCGGTCCTTTCCGCTGAAAAAATCAAGAATTCACACTTTTATGGCTGTTGGTATGAATAGTTGCTTGATTGTTCCGGCAGGAAACATAAGATGACGTCACAAAGCCGGTGAAGTGTCTAATGTTGAGATCGTATGAAAGGAAAGGAATCACTATGCAGTGTCATGAAGTGGATTATGAGATTCTCGGGGATGATATGCAGATTGTTGATATCGAGCTGGATCCGGGCGAAACGGTCGTCGCCGAAGCCGGTGCGATGAACTATATGCATGATGGAATCACCTTCGAGGCCCGGATGGGTGATGGATCCGACCCGGACCAGGGGATTATGGGTAAGCTGCTCAGCGCGGGAAAACGCGTCCTGACCGGAGAATCGATCTTTATGACCCATTTCACAAATGCCGGCTCGGGAAAGAAACGCGTCTCGTTTGCCGCCCCTTATCCGGGTCAGATCATCCCGATTGATATGGCCCAACACGCTGGGACGCTGCTCTGTCAGAAGGATGCCTTTCTATGTGCCGCAAAGGGAACAAAGGTCAGCATCGCCTTTACGAAGCGACTGGGGGCCGGGTTCTTCGGGGGAGAAGGTTTCATCCTCCAAAAGCTGGAAGGGGACGGTATGGTGTTTGTTCATGCCGGCGGAACGGTGGTTCCTATTGATTTGAACGGACAGACGATTCGCGTGGATACCGGGTGCATCGTTGCGTTCACTTCAGGGATAGACTATTCGATCGAGCGCGCCGGAAATCTCAAGTCTATGTTCTTCGGCGGCGAAGGTTTGTTCCTTGCCACCTTGCGGGGAACGGGTAAGGTTTATCTTCAAAGTCTGCCGTTCTCGCGGATGTGCGACCGGATCCTCGCTCATGCTCCGAAAGTCGGCGGCAGACGGAAAGGCGAAGGCTCCGTCCTCGGCGGCCTGGGAGACCTTATCGGAGGAAGTTGAGCAAGATCTCATATGTTAAATCGTGCCCTTGATCAAACCGTCACGAGAAGGTGTGATCCGGGGCCAATCAGTATTATTTATGGCCCGTCGAAAACCGGATCGATGGATAATACAAGAACGAACAGGAAAGTTAAAGGAGAAAGGATCTATGGTCACACATCTGCATGTTGGATTTAAAGTCGAAGATTACGATCGCTGGAAAGAAGGATATGATGCGAGCATCGAGCAGCGCAAGGCGGCGGGAGAAATCTCATTCCAGGTGTTCCGCAATGTCGATGCTCCCCATACCGTGACGGTCCTTTCGGTGGAGGAAAGCGCCGAGCAAGTACGGGCTTTCATCGATTCGCCGGATCTCCAAGCCCGCATGAAGGCGGCGGGGATCACCCAGATGGGTCAGATGCTTATCATGGAGGAAATGGACAGCGGCACGCACTAATGCTGTTGCTTCCATTGCTTTCAAGTTGAAGAGAATCGACCCTGACTACGCATAGGTGCTAAGGGCAAGCTTGTACACGTCAATAACCGTGATAGAGAGTATCAGGCCCAAAAGGAACACCCAGCCTGTGACCGTCAGAGGACTACGTAATTTGGCCGGCGAACGGTGAATTTTCTCCAAAAGGCAAAATAGAATCTTTCCGCCATCCAGAGGGAGCACCGGCAATAGATTGAGCAAAGCAAGGTTGATGTTGAGCATTGCAGCCAGGCCGAAGATTTTCGAAAAGTCCCCCGTGAGAACACGTCCCCCTATGGCTACAATGCCAATGAGGCCGGACAATTGCTCCGGCTGAGAGAATAGCTGCGGCAATGCATAGAGAACTTGAAGGCTAATTTCCTTCATTTGCACAAATGGGTAGATCAGAATTCCATAGAGCGAGAATCCCATCGTTGTTGCATTGAAACAGCTCAGGCAGACCAAAGCTAAAACGATATTTACGATAGGGCCGCCTAAGGCGAAAGCAATGCGCCGGCGAGAGGGGATCAGGAAGAAATCGTTTTCATTCTCGATTTCCGGTAACACATACCCTCCGATGGGGAAAGCCGACACACGATATTCCGTCTGTCCCTTGCCGAAAGCCCATAATTTTGGACCGAAGCCGATGGAAAACCGTTCGATAGGGATATTCGATAATTTCGCGGCAATGAGATGGCCCAGCTCATGGATGAGAATCAGGAAACTGATCAATGAGAAGACGATAAGGTAATTCATTTCTTTACGCTCCTAATAGAAATCCAATCTTACTGATTGGATTATAACGAAATCGACAATCAGACCCAAGTTAATTCTACCTGAACAAAACTTGTTAGGATAGACGATGTACCTATTCAACATTGGGGGTCGCTGAGAACGCTGCGTGAGAAACTGATCAAGATCGGAGCCATGTTGGTGACCGGATGTGTTGGAATCGAGGCCCTGAGTGTGGTATTATTGACTGTGTTGCGTGCAGTCCGCAGGATGCCTTGCGGTGGAGTACCGATTATGACGTTAAATGGGAAATCTTGGCTAAGTCAATTTGATCCACACTCGTATGCATACGACTCCTATATAAATCCCAGATTAAGACTTTTCCATTCGATTTTCTAAAAAAAACAAAAAAAACAAACCCTCCCCCCGGAAATCGGGATGTATGTATATAATGAAGATAACACATGAAGAACTTCAAGAAAAGGAGATGGCATGAAAC
>Ga0272442_10009327_pt1 | contig 12289 bp, 8 predicted proteins | sample SSMForm2O_FD_200262 | JGI IMG/M metagenome (GOLD analysis project Ga0272442, IMG submission 200262) | Marine sediment archaeal communities from Little Sippewissett salt marsh, Falmouth, MA, United States - SSM-Form-2O | ecosystem: Environmental > Aquatic > Marine > Wetlands > Sediment ... | reverse complement strand
TCCTCGGCGACATCGGCGACAACTCCTGCGAGCGTCCCGACCGCACGGTCTACATCGCGCCAGAGCCGCGCGTCCACCCGAAGCAGAGAGGTGTCGCAGGGAGTATCAAGGTCGTCCTTGCCATCAGCTTCACCTACGAGGATGGGCCGCACAACTGCGAGGCCGTCGCCGTCGATCCGAAGCAGAACGTCCTCCTACTTGTCACGAAAGAGGGCGGCGGGACGTGCAGGGTGTGCACTGTCCCAATGCGCAAGAGCGGGAGTGCTCGCCGGATCGCCCAGACCGCCGCGACCCTCAAGATTCCCACGGTTTCGGCGATGGACATCTCGAGCGATGGCCTCCGCGCCATCGTCCTGACCTACGGCAACGCCTACGAGTACTCGCGGCAACCGAACGAGGACTGGCCGGCGGCTTTCGCCCGCGCGCCGCGGATTATCAAGATGCCGCGACGTCGCCAGGGCGAGACGGTCTGTTACGGCCCCGACGGCAAGACCCTCTATCTCACCAGCGAGAAGGCCCCGAGTCCGTTCTTCGAGGTCCCCATCGTGGAAGCGGGACCGGGGAAGTGAGACTCGAACGACGCCCAACGGCGCTCGACGGTCCCCATTCTGGCGCGGTAGGCAACAGAGGCCACATGTTGTCGGAAGTGACTGTCTGTCGGCGGCGATGAGCAGGATAGGGCGTCAGGAGCGGGCCTGGCCGTCTCGGCCCCAGCACGAGCCGCTTGGCCGTCTTGCGTCGGCTCCGCGGCTTCCTGCCGACACACGGCGAGTCCCTTCGTTTGCGTCTGAGGGAGGTGGGGCTACAATACAACGCAGGAAGTGCCAGCCACCGGCATATGGGAACTCTCGGTTCAATCAGCTCGGCGGGAAGGAGACGAAATGAAGTTGCGGGTCACAGCACTGTGTGCGATTCTGGGAATGCTCGGCTCAGCCTACTCGGCCACGCCGCAGATCAACAAGACGAAGCTCCCCGACGAAGTCCGCGCCAGGCAGGTCCAGGACATGAAGTGGGGGATGTTCATCTGCTGGTCGTTCAGCTCGTTCGCCGGGCGGGAGTGGACGCCGACGAAGGGGAAAGACGCGTCCTTCTTCAAGGCGACCGGGTGCGACACCGATCAGTGGTGCCAGACGGCCAGGGACGCCGGGATGGGCTACATCCTGTTCCTCGCCAAGCACCACGACGGCTTCTGCCTGTGGGACACGAAGACGACCGAGAAGAAAGTCACGAACAGCCCGCTGGGCCTCGACGTGATCGCCAGGCTCCGCAAGTCGTGCGATAAGCATGGGATCAAGCTGGCGCTGTACTTCTCCGAGGGCGACTGGAACTGGCCCGGCGCGGTGGATGGCAAGCGGAATGGCGGCAAGAACCCCGACGTGAAGAAGGCACAGCTCAAGGAATTGCTGACGCAATACGGTCCCATCGAGTTCTGGTGGATCGACCATGCCATTGGCACTGGCGGCCTGTCGCACGAAGAGACTGTGGAGTGGATGCATCAATTCCAGCCGAACACGTTCGTGGGCTTCAATCATGGCAAACCCGCGGGACGCCTGTGCCTCCGCGAGAGGGGCCGCCCCGGCAAGATCGGCGACAAGGCTGCATCCAAGTACAACAAGGCGGGCGAGGGATCATTCAAGGGATACCTCGTCGCCGAGTTCACCTATCCCATCCTCCCGCGGCACCGGGGCGGGGCGCAGTGGTTCTACTCGCTGCCGAAGCACGACAACCTGTGCCACCCGGCGTCGAAGGTCTTCAAGGACTACCAGGGTGCGCAGCAGTATGGGAACATCTTCTCGATCAACATCGGGCCGAACTACGCGGGGAAGATCCGCGATATCGACGTGAAGACGCTCAAGGAAGTGGGGCGTATGATCGCGGCGGGAGCTTCACGGAAGTGAAGGCGCCCTGCGTGGGATAGGACCCTGGGCAACGCCCCGCGATGGCCGCGGGGCGGATGGTCCTGCGCTCATCCTGTTCCAGAGCCGTCCTCATCGCATCGGGGCGGGGCTTCGGCGAGGCTTCCACGCCTCACCGACGAGGGTGTGTGCGTCGGAAGCCTGGCCGCGTGTTCTGGCCGGGCGTTTGACGGCCAGGGCCTCTCCGCACTATTCAGGACAGCAGCCGCAACGCCCCGCGGTAGGACGTCTGACACCTGGGATGGTGGGCGCTGCGATGCTTCAATGCCGAGGCGGGGGCCGAACGGTCGCACGAGACCCTGCGGCTCTCGGCGAGATCCGCTATACCTCCGACGAACGCGCCTCGATCTACGAGTACGACGGAGGCCTCGGTCGTGAGGACTCCGAGCGGCTGGCCCGGGAGCACGTTGCGAGCGAATGGGCTTGCATCCTCAACGCTCGGCGAACGTGGAGCCGTGGCCCGATCGAACACTGGAAGCCGCTGAGGCGAGAGCACTACGAGCAATGACGTGTGTGGGACCAGGGATCTATGGCTTGGGCGCGGGCGGGCGCCAGTCGGTGAATGAGAGGCGGACGTTGTGGTGCTGAGTGGTGTTCTCGGCGTCCTTGCTGTGGTCGAAGCACGGCGGGCCGAGAGCATAGAACTTCACCGGGTAGCCCGGCTTCGGGCGCTCGATCACGGCCTTGGCTGTGCCGTGCAGGAACATCCTCTCCGTACGGTGCACCGTCCGCGACAGATCGATCTCCACGGTGACGACGTATTGGCTCGACGGCAAGTGCGACACAAGAAGTCCGGCGACTACCGTCTCGTCGCTGCCCGTCTCCACGTTCTGCGCCTGATAGAGACGAAGCCCCTTGAGTTCGAGAAGCGGCTCGGCTCTGAGAGCCGCGCCGATCCGTACGCGCTTCCCGTCGATGGTGCGGACAGGCGCCCGGCCCGCCGCGATTGCCATGCTGGCAATCGTCGAGAGGATGATGAGCGGCTTTGCTCCCACAATGCTCCCTCCTTTGGCCTTGTGTTCACGGGAGAGCGCAGTATGGATCGCCGCTCCACTGAAGTCAAGCACCAGCCGCATCGATGGCGCCCAGACCTGGTGACAAATGCGGGTTGGAAGCTGTGCGGGATGGCGTTGAGTCGCTCGTTGCTGAGTTTGCGGACCGCAAGGTAGAGCAACGATCTCGCGGTGCAGTGGGTGGGCCGGTTCACAGCCGGCCGGCGAGCCAGCGGATGCCGCGGGCGACGACGGTGCGGAAGCTGTAGTTGGTGTAGGTCCGGTTGCCGTGCCCCGACTGGTAGCAGAAGACGCGGGCGTTGCGGTGCTGGTGGGTCCAGGCGAGTGCGTGCATGCTCTTGGTGTGTTCGGTGGTCAGGAGCACGCGGCTGTCCTCGCCGGGGTCGTTCATCCCGTAGGTCTCGTCGACCATGGTCCAGGGGCGGAGGCCTTGGGTGATGGGGTGGTCGGGGTCTGCGATGTCGACGTGGACGTACTCGCCCATGTGGTAGCTGAAGGAGCGGTCGGGGATGCCGCAGAGGGTGGACCAGAAGGGCCACTCGGGGTAGGCGAGGAGGGCGTGGTGGAGGATGAAGATGCCCTGGCCGGTCTCGCCGAGGGCTTCGAGGGCCTCGCGGGCGCCGCTGGCCCACCAGCCGTCCTCGGTGCCGGGGGTGGGCTGGTGGAAGTTGTAGAAGACGACCACGTGGTAGTCGGCGCGGACGTGGCCGGCATCGGCCACGAAGTCATTGAGATGCTGTGGGTAGCAGTCGACTCCTGGGATGTTGCGGAAGACGGCGTGGAAGCCAGGCACGTCGAAGGGGTGGCGGCCGGTGACCACGGCAGCGCGGATGTCAGTCGTCGGTGGGAAGCTCGTTGCCATGCAGTTCGTCTCCGGGGTGAACGATGAGATAGACGCCGTGGCGTCGGGCGCGGATCTCCGTGGCCTCGGTCTGCTCGCCGGACAGGACGTCGCGGACTCGGACGGGCTCGTCGCGGTGGAGCGTGAGGTCGGCGAAGGCCCAGAGCACCTCGCGGTGGTCGCAGTGGTAGAGGGCTCCAGTCTCGCCTGGGAGGATCTCGCGGTGGGTCATGAGGGGGTTGACTTCGTTGAAGGCGCGCAGGAGCGCGAGGTGGCGGTCGGTGGGCACGTGGTCGCGGTTCTCGCAGGCGCCGCAGGCGAAGCTGAGGCGGTCGGACGCGATATCCCAGTAGAGGATCCACGCGAGGCGGTAGGCGAGGCCGCGGAAGAAGACGTCGTCGGGGTTGGCGCCGGCCTTTCGGATGGCGGCGGCATCGAAGTTCACGAGGCATTCGGGCCACAGGAAGAGGCAGGAGAGCCGCATCTCGACGGCGGGGCCGTGGCGGTGGATGCCGAAGACACCGAGGTCTTCGTTGCAGTAGTCGTAGCCGATGCGCTGCATCTCGGCCATGAGGTCGAGGTGGGCGCGGTATTGGGAGAGGATGGCTGCGGGGGGCTCTTCGGCGGGGCGGAAGTGGCCGAGGAGGTGGGTCTGGTCGGCGGTGGCGCCGGCTAGGCCGCCATCGGCGGCGCGCTGGAGGTAGTGGAACTTGTCGCTCGAGAGGTTGAACGAGCTGTCGAGGAAGATGCCCTGGAGGCCGATCTGGTCGTGAGCGGCCCCCCATCGGCTGAGCCAGTAGGCACGCACGTCGGGGTCGCGCAGGTTGAGGACGGCGAAGACGGGGGTGTAGTGGTCGGCCTCGATGGCGTTGGAGGGGTTGCGGACCCAGGGGGCTTTGGCCCGCTCGATGACCTCGAGGATGGAGCCCTCGATGGGGAGGAAGCGGATGCGGTCCTCGATTCCGTTGCGGCGCGAGAAGATCTCGGTGAGGGTGGAGATCGAGGTGTTGCCCCACATCTCGACCTTCGCACTGCCGGCCTTGCGGCACAGGGTGCGGAGTTTGCTGGCGAAGCCCTGGGGGAAAGCGTAGTCGACCGTGCAGCACATGTTGCTCACGCCCCAGGTGTTCATGTTGTTCTGGAAGTGGTTGGCGAGGCCGATTTTCTCGACGCCTGCCTCGAGGAGCTTGGGCACGCCGAGGTCGGTGTAGCGGTCGAGGTCGGGCGGGCCCCATTCCTCGATCATGCCGTAGGAGGTCACGCGCTCGCGGCGCATGCCCAGGTGGGCGTGGAGGGTGTCCGCGACGAGGTCGCGGACGGCTTCGTAGGCGTTGGCCCGCTCGACGGGGTTGAGCTCGCCGGGTGCGAAGAGCACCTCGACGGGGGAGGTGCGCAGGTGCTCCCCGAGGTCGGCGCAGTGCTCGTGCCAGTGGACGATCTCGTCGGCGCCGCGCGGCTTCTCGAACAGCGAGCGGATGTGCGCCACCTTCGTGGCCCACGTGACCAGCGTGCCCGTGGGCGAGGCCGTGAAGGTGAAGCCCTGGAGCTCGGTCTGAAGGGGCAGGAACTGGAAGATGTTCGGGTTGTCGCACGAGGGCAGGTACCACTCGCTGGAGTAGAACCGCTCGGGCGCGTCGAAGGGAACGATGGAGGGGACGAAGCAGCTTCGCATCCAGAACTCGCAGCCGGCGGCCCTGCCGTCGATTTCCCAGGTGGCGCGGTCGAGGATCTTGTAGATGGGCACGGTGGGGCTGTGGTATTCGTAGCGGTACCGGAAGCCGACGAATTGGAGGCCGCCGAGGGTGCGGGCGACGGGGCGGAGCTCGAGGCGCAGACGCGTGTCGGCGGCGGGGGCGGGCTCGGCGGTCCAGTCGGCGGTGTTGTAGCGGGGCCGGACCTCGTGGACCATCCACTCCATGGGGCCGCCGTCGCGGCGGAGCATGGCGAAATCGAGGGTGGCGCCCTTCTCGCCCAGGTCGTGGGCCTCGAGGGTGTAGTCGATGAGCTCGATGCCGCTGGGATTGCGGATCTCGACGAACATGGGCCGCCGGCCGCTGCGCAGGAGGGTGCCGGCGGCGCGCACCTCGCCGATGCCCTCGAAGCGGCCGTCGCGGCTCCGCAGCTCGATCTCCACGCCGTTGCTCAGTGTCGCGATCATTGCTTCGGCAGGAACCCCCATCGGATGTCGTTGCTCGGATGGCTCAGCCACGTGGGCTTGAGCGTGAGGCCGTTGGCACGGGTGCGGCTGCGCCGCGCGCCCAGAGCGAGGCCCGAGCCGGGCAGGAAGCAGGTCATGTAGATCGTCTTGCCCGGGCCTGGCGTCAGGTCGGGCAGGTCGGCGAGCGGGATGGCCAGTTCGTAGATGGTATCGGTGCCGTAGCGCTTGACGGAGACCTCGGCCCCCTTTGGGGTGCCGCGGTAGCCGTGGGGCATGCATCGGGGCAGGAAGTTGAAGAGCCCGAGGCGGGGTGCGTTGCTCCGCCAGAGCTCGGCGGCGCCATCGGGCGTAGCCCAGGCGGAGTACTCGGCGTCGGTGTCCACCTGTGCGATCATGCGCTCAGGCACGGCAGCGTAGGGCGGGAGCTTGAGGCGCAGCGGTGCGTAGCGGATGCCGACCTGGAGGCAGTGGCCGGTGTAGGGCAGTGCGTCGGCCACGGGGCGGATGCAGGTGTGTGCGGTGGGGCCTGCGCCGAAGGAGTCGTCGTCGCGGCGGGTGGCGAGGGGGGGCTTGGGCCGCCACGCGGCGTTGCGGTCGCGGACGCCGATGTAGAGGTGGTCCTCGTCCCACATGGCGCGGACCTCGGCGAGGCCCCTGGCAAGCTCGCGGTGGTCGTCCCACGGGCGCCAGGTGACGACCGTGAGGTCGAGCTCCACCTCGGGGGCGTGGAGGAACACGGGCACGGTGTCCTGCCACTCGCGCAGGCTGCCGTCGATCGTCGGTTTGCCGTAGGCGATGGCGTTCACGTGCAGGGTTTCGAGCCACTCGGTGTCGCCCGCGGCGCCCTCGAAGCGGAAGGTGAAGGGATAGGCGTTTGCCGGATGGGGCTTCGCCCAGTGGATGGGCACGTGGACCCGCCGGGTGGCTCCTGCCGGGAGCGACAGCGAGATCTTCGTGCGCTGGAGGCTGAAGGCGCTCGGCGGGCCAACGGAGAGCACGCCGTTGATCCGCCGGTTCAGGACGTTGTGGACATCGATGTCGATGGATTTCGCTCGGTCGACGGGCGCGCTGAAATCGTCGACGAGGAACTCGACGGGCGGGACGCCCTCGATGCGCCCCTCGGCGATCGTCTGTGCCACGATGTTGGTGGGCACGTCGGGGGCCTCGAGGTAGACGGAGGTCATCGAGCAGGGCAGGCGGTACTTCCCGTCCTCGGGTTTCCGGGGGTTGCCATAGATGTCGTAGGCCTTTAGGCGGCCGCCCATGGCATCGATGGCGATCGTGCCTGCGGCTCGGGCCTGATCGTACATCATTGTGGCCTCGGGGTGGAGCCAGTGGCGGCTGCCGGCGAGGACGAAGACGGTGCGCTGGCGTCCGCCCCACTCGTAGACCCAGGGGAGGTGGTCGCGGAAGGCGACGCGCTCGAAGTCGAGCCCGGCCATGAAGTGGAGGAAGAAGCTGGCGGCGGCTGCGGAGGGCCGGGGCATCGGGCCGCCAGGCCCGTTGCGCCACAGGAGCTGGGTGGGGTGGCTGGTGGCTACCTTGCGCTGGCCGGCTGCGGTGTAGTGGGTGAGGGCGCCCACGAGGGCCTCGGCGCTCGTGCCCAGGGCGGCTCCCGTCTCCATCGAGAGGATGCCGAGCTTCCGTGCAAGGCGCGGCCCGAAGCAGGCATACGGGGGCACGCCGCGGTCGGTGAACACGTCGAACCGCTGCGCCCAGTCCTCCTCGCCGCGCTCGGGGCTGAAGAAGGCGTCCATCACGTGTGCCATGTTCGAGGCGCCGCCCACCTGGATGTGGCGGCTGCCCTTGTGGGCACGTTCGTAGAGGATAGCGTAGAGGGTGCGGGCCCGCTCGGGGCCGACGCGCCAGCCGACCACGCCCTCGTCCTTGAGCGGCTCGAGCCAGAAGTCGATCACCTGGAGCGGGCCTTTGCCGTCGGCGCCGCAGTAGCGGCGCACGGCTGCCTCCACGAAGTCGCCGAAGCGTGCGTCGTGCTTCGGGTCGTGCACGAGCACGCCCGCCTTGCGGTTTGCGGGGTCGATGGTGGTGCGGGGGGAGCCGTGGAGGCGGCTCACAATGGCGAGCCCGCGGGAGCGGAAGGGCTCGACGAACTGGTCGGCGAGGGTCCAGTTGAACGGTGCGGCGGGGTCGGACTGGCTCGTGCTGCTCCAGTTGGGCATGTCGCCGGCGAGCACCCATCGAAAGCCGAGACGGCGGATGGCATCGAGCTGGAGCTCGAGGTTGAAGGTGGGGTGGAGCGGGTAGAGGAGCGGGCAGTTGCGTCCGTCGCCGGCGTCGGGGCTGGGCGGGCGGACGCGTGCGAATGTGGCGGCGGCTTGGCGCCCGCTGCCCGGGATGTCGAGCACCACGGCGTAGACGCCCAACTCGGCGGACGCCGCCCCCTTCGGCAGTTCCCAGCGGAGTGTGCCGTCCTCGCCGGGCGCCAGGCGCAGCTCGGGCAGGGTGAACCGCTGGGGCTTCGAGAGCGGCACGATGCTCACCACCTGGCCGCGGCCCAGCGGGTCGGCGCGGTCGGGGTCGAAGCGTTCGAGCCGCGTGCCGATTCGCACCGTCTCCACCACGGGAGCCGTGCGCAGGGCCACTCGGGACGTGTTGCGCACCGCCAGCTCCAGGCTCAGCGTCTCGCCGGGGTACACCACGCCCCCTGCGGGGCTCAGGCTCTTCACCCGCACGAACCAGCCGCCCGCACCGTCGGCCTCGAGCTTCAGGGGGGTGAGCTGCTCGGGGTGGTGGAACATCCGGGCGTCCGCGAGCAGGGGCCGGGCGCTCCCCAGGGTCAGCGCCGTTGCCAGTGCCGTTCGCCACACCCGTCGCCCGCGCCACGCGCCGACCATCCGCTGCTCCTCACCGCTGCGTGTCGTCCCATCGGGCGCACCACCGACGCGCGCCTTCGCCCCTGTGCTCGCGCTCTGGGGCTGCAGATTGGGACTTCTTTCGGATTTCGACATTCGGATTTCGGTTTTCCCGCGTTTCCCGGAGAAACGCGGTCTAGAGTCCGTAGGCTGCCACTGCGTTATTGTAGAGCACGCTCTGCGCGATGTCGAGGGCGTCGTCCTCGGAGATGAAGTCGTCCTCGACCAGTTCTCCCAGTGCGCGGGCGAGACGGTTCTTGGTCACCAGCAGCTTCCCGTAGCACCACTCGACGATGTAGCCGTCGGAGTAGAAGGCGTTCCAGGCGGTGTTGGGCAGGAGCTCGAGGCGGTCGCGGAAGAAGGTGCCGAGGGTGGTCGGCGAGAAGCCCATCCACCACCCGCCGCTCACCATCACGTTGCGGCAGGCGCGGGAGAGGAACACCGCTTCCTGGCTCGCGGCGCGTGTGGCGAGGAACACGTCGAACGTGGTCTCGGGGTGGCGCTCGAAGTGGAGGGCTCGGCTGCGGAGGAACTCGGGGTTGTAGTAGGCGGCGCAGTAGCCCTTCGGGGTGTACTTGATGGCGCCGTGGAAGAGCTGGATGACCATGTCGCGTCGGCCGGCTCCTGCCGCCGCAACGTCGGAGCAGAAGCTTGCGAGGGTATCGCGGTCGGCTTCGGAGACGGGCTGGTCGGCGTTGAGCCGGGTGATGATGGGCGCCACCTCGCTGGGCTGCACGGGGCGGTAGTTCCAGGTGCCGGGTGCCCACACGTGGAGTGCGCGCGCGCCCTTTCCGGCGGCGAGCCATTCCAGGCGGGTCTCGATGGCGGCCACGAGCTCGTTGGGCGTGGTGGGCACGGAGATGCCCAGGGCCGCCCAGCGCTCGAAGGGCTCGAGCGAGCGGGTGGCGTAGACGGGCTCGCCGTAGTCGTAGGGCACGTAGCGGGGGGTGTCGTCGGGCATGCCGTCGTTGATGGCCACGAGGATTCGCTCGATGCCTGCCCGGTCGAGCACGGCGGCGAGCCAGGCAGGGTCGTCGGCGTGGGCTCGCACCCCCTCGTCGGCCGCCTGCCAGTTAGCCTTGGTGAGGGTGCGGTCCTGGAAGCCGTAGAGGTCGCGCAGGATGCCCACGAAGGCGTAGTGGTTCACCGTGTTGCGGATGGCGGGGAACAGGGGCACCACCTCGCGCAGGTAGCCCTCGGGGTCGCGGCGCGGGTTGGCCTCGATGGGCGAGCCCTTGGCCCGGGTCAGCTCCACGCTCAGCCAGTGATACGACGCAATGTCGGCCAGGGTCTGGGCCTGGCGGATGCCGCCCAGGTGGCTGTGCACGTCGGCCACGCGCATCGTGTCCATCGCCCGCCGCAGACGCGCGTCGAGTTCCCGCACGGTTCGTCTCCTGCCGGTTGTGAGCACGGGCTTGGGGCTTACAGGCCCCCACAGGTCTGCCCATACCGGATACCGGAATGCGGAGGGTGCGTCAAGCGGCCCTGCGGATCTGCCGTCGGCCCGCGGGCCGGCAGCGGGCGTTTGACAGCCCGCTCGCGCGGGCTATAATGCTGCGCCGTTCCAGCGACTGCCACAACCCAACGTCTGGCAACGGGAGAACCATCGATGGCTGAACAGGTGCGGGTCGGGTTCATCGGATGCGGTGGGAACGCGCGCGGGCACATGGGCCGGGTGGCCGAGCTCGAGGCGGCTCGCATCGTGGCCGTGTGCGACGTGGTGGAGGAGACGGCCGGGAAGGCGGCCGAAGAGCACGGCGCGCAGGTCTTCATCAACCACAAGGCCATGCTCGATGCGAACGAGCTCGACGCCGTCTACATCTCCATCCCGCCGTTCGCCCACGGCGAGCCGGAGATGGACGTGATGGACCGCGGCCTGCCGTTCTTCGTCGAGAAGCCCGTGGCCCTCGACATCGAGGTGGCCCAGCGCATCGCGCAGCGCGTGCGCCAGACGGACACGCTGACGTGCGTGGGCTACCAGCTCCGCTACACCGCGGCCGCCCTGGCCACGAGGGCCTTCCTGGCCGACAAGACGGTCGGGATGGCCATCGGACGCTACTGGTGTGCCTCGGGACGCGGCGACTCCTGGCTCCAGCAGCTCGGGAAGTCGGGCGGCCAGATCGTCGAGCAGGCCACCCACACGGTGGACATGATGCGGTTCCTGGTGGGCGACGTCTCGGACGTCTACTGCATCCAGGCGAACCGCACGCTCGAGGCGATCGACTGCCCGGACCACAATGTGGTGGCCATGCGGTTCGCCAGTGGCGCGCTCGGCTGCCTGACCGCCTGCTGGGCGTTCGAGGGCTGGGAAGGCAACATCGTGGACATCCTGTTCGATCGCTACCGGATCAACTGGAACGCGGGGACGCCTACGATCACGCCCGAGTGCGAGGCCTTCACGCTCGACGGGGTGGCGGGTGCCTCCATCGACCAGGTGTTCGTCGACGCGGTGCTCACGGGCGACCGCTCGGCCATCCTCACCCCCTACGAGGATGCCCTCAAGAGCCTCGCCGTGTCGCTCGCCGCCAACCAGTCCGCCGCCGACCACGCGCCCCGCCGCGTGGGCACGCTGTGACGCCGCCAGGCTTGGGCCAAGAGAAACGGGGCTCATCCCTGCTCGGGATGAGCCCCGCCTAGCTATCTGGAGCGCCTGGGCGTCTCACTTCGCCGCGCGCAGCACCACGCCCGTGCCGGGGAGTGGGGCGGCGTTGATGTGGCGCTTGAGCACCTTCGCCACCACGCGGAACGGATCGCTGGCCACAACCTGCACCAGGTAGGCGGGCTTCCCGCCGATCAGCACTTCCAGGCGCTGACCTTTCTTGAGGCTGTCGGCGTCGCGGACGCCGAAGGCCACGGTTCCCGGCTCGCGCGCGGGCTCGATGCGGCCGGCGAACACGGTGCGGCGCTCGGTGTCTGTGGAGCCCGTGGAGCCTGGGGGCGGCACGCGGGCGGGGCCGCCGGCTCCCACAGGCTGCATGCCCGGACCGAGCGCCACGGGCGCGCTCGGAGCCGCGTGCCCACCTGCGCGCGGCGTTGGTGCCGTCTTCGGGGGCTTGGGCGTGGAAACCACCCTGGGCGCCGGCACCACGGCCTCGGGCGCGGGCGTGGGCTCGGGGGCCTGCTTCATCACAGGCGGCGCGGGGGTAGCGAGGCCCCTGGGCACCGCCACCGGCGGCGTGGGCTTGGCGACGACCCTCGGCGCGACCGCAGGCGCGGGAGCCGGCTTGACGGCCGGCGGGGCGGGCGCCGAGGGGAGGGTTGGCGCGGGTGCCGCCTTCGGCGGCGTCGGCTTCGCCACCACACGTGGCGCGGCCTTGGGCTCGGGCGTGGGGGGCGCAGGCGCGGGCACGGCTGCCATGGCCAGCTCGGTGGGGGCGGGCTCGGGCTCCGCGGCCGGCGCTGCCAGCACGGGGAGCTTCGGCTCCGAGCGTACCCTCGAGGCGGATGGCGGCTTCGGCGCCAGCGATGCACGCTGCGATGCCGTCAGC
>Ga0272442_10009325_pt1 | contig 12290 bp, 9 predicted proteins | sample SSMForm2O_FD_200262 | JGI IMG/M metagenome (GOLD analysis project Ga0272442, IMG submission 200262) | Marine sediment archaeal communities from Little Sippewissett salt marsh, Falmouth, MA, United States - SSM-Form-2O | ecosystem: Environmental > Aquatic > Marine > Wetlands > Sediment ... | reverse complement strand
AGTCAGGGTCAGACAGTCGCATATAAGGTCATTGCGGCTGATACCCAGTTCATCGGCCCGCGCAATGATCCGTTTCAGTATAGTTATGCGCGCCTCAGCAGTCTTGGGAATTCCCTTTTCATCAACAGCCAGGCATAACACTCCTGCACCGTACCTCTTTGCCAGAGGCAGTACAGCGTTCAGGCTTTCTTCACTGCCGTTAACAGAATTTATCAGCGGTTTGCCTGTAACCTTGAGCAGAGCAGCCTCAACCGCAGCAGGGCTGCTGGTATCTATTACCAGAGGAACCGGCACCACATTCTCCACAGCAGGAATCACATAGGACATAGTTTTCGCTTCGTCAATGCCCGGCACACCCACATTTACATCAAGGAGCAGTGCTCCCTGTTTCACCTGCAGTTTGGCTTCCTGCTGCACAATGCCCGATGCGCCCTGCCGCAGGCTTTCAGCCAGTTCATCACGGTTTGTCGGATTAAGACGCTCTCCAACAACTGCAAATTCCTGGCCCGGACCGATACGTACTGTCCGTGTTCTGCTGCACAGGGCCATACCTCTTACCGGCTGCCTTGGCACCGGCTTTTTATCCGAAACTCTTTCAGAGATTTCTTTTGTATACTCCGGTGTACTGCCGCAGCATGACCCGATGACACACGCGCCGATCTCAACAAAACGCTCTGCGAAACCTGCCATCTGTTCAGCAGAAATCGAGTAGGTGGTTTTTCCGTTCTGCAGAACAGGTATTCCTGCATTGGCTTCCACAAAAAGAGGTTTGTCAGTAGATACGGCGTACCGCCCCAGCACCTCCAGCATGGGCTCAGGCCCGGTAGAACAGTTTACACCCACACAATCTACACCCAAAGATGACAGCATGGTTGCTGCTGTTTCAGGGTCGGTCCCGGTAAACGTAGTAAAGCCTTCTTCAAAGGTCATGGACGCAAGAATGGGCAGGCCGGGCGCTGCATCACGGGCCGCAATAACCGCGGCACGGATCTCTTTTAAATCAGCAAACGTCTCAAGGAGAAACAGGTCTGCTCCGCCTTGAGCAAGGGCTTTTGCCTGTTCCAGGAACGCGTCATAGGCATGGGAAAACGTCAATTCGCCCAGCGGCTCAACCAGTTTTCCTGTAGGTCCGATAACACCGGCAACAAAAGCGCCTGCGGCTTCTTTCTTTGCCAGTTCCGCCCCTTTAATATTTATCTCTGCTGCTGAATCAGCAAGGCCTGCCGCCTTGAGCTTTATGCTGCTGGCGCCGAAGGTATTGGTTGAAATAATACCGGCCCCTGCCTGCCTGTATGCCCGGTGCACTTTTGACACAATGCCGGGCTGAATAATATTCGCCATATCCATACACGCGCCTTTTTCAAGGTGGGGCTGCAGCATGGTCCCCATGGCGCCGTCCAGTACAATCACTTCGTTCTGCATGCGGGACAAGAATGTTTGTTTCGTATCTGTCATAAGTCGGCCAATCCTGCTTTTTGAATAATCTCCGGTGTTATGCTTTCCCACATAAGAGGCATCAGGTGGACACCTCTCACACCCGGGATTTCACGCACCTGCCTGATTAGATCTACAGCCAGGGAAACGCCCTCCTCTTTTGGTTCTTCAGCCCGTGCCATGCGCTCTATCACTGAAGGGTGTATGCGCATACCGGGAACTTGGGTCTGCATATATTCCAGGGCCTTTACCGATTTAACAGGCATAATTCCGGCAAGAATGGCTGTCTTCTCACTGAGTCCCAGGGCATTTACACGCTCCATCCATTGTGCAAACATTTCAATATCAAAAACCGGCTGGGTCTGAACAAACTGAATGCCCGCTTCAATCTTCTTCTGCAGCCTGATGACCCGCATGTCAAAGGGCGGTGCAAACGGATTTGCCGCGCCTCCAATACAGAAGTCCGTAGGCTTCTTCATGGCATCACCGGAAAGAAGCAGCCCTTTATTAAGGCTGTCAACAAGAGCGGCAAGCTGTATGGAGTCAATGTCATACACAGGCCGCGCTTCAGGCTGGTTTCCATTGTTAGGATAATCTCCGGTCAGGCAGAGGACGTTTTCAATTCCAAGTCCGCTGGCTCCCAAAAGGTCACTCTGAATAGCGATTCGGTTCCGGTCGCGGCAGGTCACCTGTATCACCGGTTCTACTCCCTGATCAAGGAGTATTCTTGCCGCAGCTATAGATGAAAACCGGACAATAGCTGTCTGGTTGTCTGTAATATTAACCGCATGGATTCCATCAGTAAAATACCGGGCTTTCTTTATTATAACATTGCTGTTGGCGCTTTGAGGAGGGCCCAACTCAGCTGTTACAATAAATTCTCCTGTCTCAATTCTTTGGCGTAGTTTCATTTTTCTTCTTTAAAAATAGTGCCGGCGGTTTAATCCGTTTCGTGAACACATTCAGCCAGGCTGATGTCTTCTCCAGATTCCAGTTATGCAGTTTTTCTATTCTGTATAAAAAATTCAGCCGGTGAAGCAGGCCGGCCCTTTTGTGTATTCTATACCACACACACATTCGTTCCGGGTATACCTCACACCGTCCATTCTCGCGTGTTCCTCCGCACGGCCCGTTCCTGAGCCGTTTGGGACACCGCTGGCTGCAGATAAAGGCGGTATGGCTTAAGATACAGTCACCGCACCTCTGACACCCGAACATGGGGATTTTAATAACGTTTTCCCCCAGAAGCATTGCTTTTGAGAGTGTCCGCTCCCAGCGTTTCCGTTCATTTTTTTCTTTTGTCACAAGATCCATAATTCTCTTCTTTTATTGATTCGATTATACATAAGATACAAAACCGTATAAAAATTGCAAGCATTTTAACACAAAGAATACAGTAAGCTGGTCCGGTTTTTGCTTTTTGCGGGATATAATCAATACGGTAATCATATATTAAGTTATGCAACACCTGTAACACACACTATCACATATTGCAATAGGTTGGACCCATGAACATGAAAAAATTGTGGAATATTGAAGCAGGACTTACCCTGGTAGAGGTCATTGTCGTGCTGGTGATTGTTGCCATTCTTGCCAGTGCAGCCCTCAGCCGGTTTATTGACCTTTCAAAAGCGGCTGATGCTGCAGCGTGCCGCACAAACCAGCTTTCACTCCAGACCGCACAGACAATAAAAAACACCGAATCGGTCATCACTACCGGCCAGCCCGGGTATGCCGGGGAACTGAATCAGCTTGCCCCCTATCTTAAAAATAATATCCTTCCCTTATGCCCTTCAGGCGGCCAGTACATCATTACTGACCCGCCTAGGGTGGAATGCTCTTTACCTGAACATTGTGCCAAGTGATTTCCTGTAATACACTGTCATGCAGAGCAGCGTATATGCATACGCCTTATGGTGCTGTGATAGTATGTGCCTTGCGCAATCACACCACACGCAGGCCTTTTTTCCCCTGGCCCTTCCTGCCTGACGGAGAGTTGTCAAAAACTTCAATGACATGATAGACCACTGCAGGCACTACCGAGGTAAAATGGGAATGGAAATAACTGTGAATGGTGTTTATATAGGTCAGGTAATTGCGTTCATCTGTTCCAAGGCCGGGATCATCAGGATGCAGAAGCCTGGCAATAGCGCGAATCTCAAATGACGGCACATCGAGGTACACTATTGATGAAACCGGATTTGCCATCTGATTGAGAAAAGTATGCGTTTCAAAATCTGGTTTTGAGTACAGCTCCAGAGAGATAAGCTTGGTAAGGTCCCACAGCTGGCTGTCCTGGTACATACCTGTCAGCGTATTGAATTTGACCTCCATATCCTTGCTGCCGGTCTTTTTCAGCAGCCCAATGATATCTTCGATCTTCTCCTGCTTCGGGCACAGGCCTGTACCCTTTATGGCATTGTTCAGGGAAAATCTGCTGTCACCTCTGTTTTTACCAGCTGTGGCCACTGCCGCGTTGTGCGCGCCTGACCAGTCAGGCATGCTGCCTTTGCGCATTTTCTCGATATTGGCCAGTCTGTCTTCAATATTCCATTCGAAAAATTCAGCATTGAGCGCACGCACATGATACTGTTCCCACGTTCCATTTACTTTTGCCCGTATGGTTCCCTGGTGCAGATTTGTAAGATCAACTGATTTCTGCTGAAAATACCCGTCTGTCCAGAACCCGCTTTTCTGTACAGAAAACTGCTGCAGTAATGAAGCCGGCAGTTTTTTTAATCCTGCGGAAATCAGTGCTGCCGCGCCTACGCCAAAAAATTGCCGTCGTTTCATGCCCTCTCCTTTTCAAAAAAACATTTTTTTATGTCAAATAATATAACGGTTGCCGGGCCGGTCTCTCACTTTCTCTGGGCTATTACAAGAGTGATGTCATCAGCCTGCACATCTCCGAACTGAAACTCTTTTACCTGATTAACAATACTGTCCAGCAGTTCCCTCCCTGTACATTCTGCATTCTCCTTCAGGAGAGCGATCAGCCGCTCTTCTCCGAATTCGTTTTTGTCTTCATCCATGGCTTCTGTAATTCCATCAGTATAAAGTACAATTTTATCACCGGGTTCAAATGGTACGCAATCCTGATTATAGAATGCATTGTCCAGCATGCCCAGGACAATGCCCCCTGCCGAGAGTTCGGTAATATCGCCCGATGCTGAAATTTTATAGGGAGGGTTGTGTCCTGCATTGCAGAATGTCATGGTATTGTTATCCGCATCGACCAGAGCATAAAAGAAAGTAATGAATTTATCCATTGCTGTATTTTTATATATCAGCCGGTTTATCTGCTGAACCATGCCCGAAACCGGTTTTTTACCGGAGATCAGGACATTGAGGCTGGCCTGGAGATTAGCCATAAGCAGTGCAGCACCAGCTCCTTTACCCACTACATCGGCAATTGCCACACCCCAGCGGTTTTCAGAGATCTGTACAACATCATAATAGTCCCCCCCAACTTCCCGGCTGGGTATATTTATGGCAGCAAATTCACAAAATTCATTATCAGGCAGAGACGACGGCAGCAGGCCCTGCTGCATGCTGCGGGCGAGTTTAAGCTCCTCTTCCATACGCTGTTTTTCAAGGGCGTCATTAAACAGTCTGACATTCTCCAGAGAAGCTGCCGCCTGACTCCCCAGAATTTTTAAAAACTCTATGTCTGTCTCAGTAAATTCAGATTTATTGATCTTGGGCCCGAGAGCTATCACTCCGGTACTGTGTTCCTGAAGACGCATCGGTACGATCAGTGTAAAGCCTAAAGAAGAAACTGTTTCCCACTCTTTGGCGTTTTCAATAAAATGAGGTTCAGTGATTATCGGCATGGAAAGGGGTTCTACATCTCCAAGGGAGCTTCCTTTGCTTGTAATAAGACGGAATACTGAATCTTCCTTATAAAATACAGCGCACCGGTTGACCATAAGCTCGCCCATAATAGCGAATGCCACAATACTTCCTATTGAATGCTGTTTTAATGTAGAATTAATTTCCTGGCTGATATCAAAAATCGTGTTTAACTGCTGAACTTTGCGGTCAAGATTGCGGTTGACTTTACGGATTTTATCAACATTGAGGCCGTTGGCAACGGCAGTAGCAGCAATATTTGAAAGAGAATCCAGGAACTCTATTTCTCTGTCAGTAAGGGCTTTATTCCCGATTTTACTCCCGTACCCGATGATCCCGATAACACCATGGCTTGTATTTAACGGCAGTATGATCTCGACATCAAATTTCTTAAAAAACTCTACCCACCCATCCTGTGAATGCAGCTCTGTGATGAGCTGCGCATTATCGGGCGGATTGTCAATCTGAATACATTTTCCCTTCAGGTTCCTGCTCATGCCCTTGACTTCAGTGACACAGTACTCATTTGTCTTCTCATTTTCCAGAAGAACGATGCCCCGTGAAATGAGGAGCTGGCCCATGGGTATACGGAGAATATTTTCCAGTATTTCCCGTATACTTATAGATGCAGTAATTGACCGGCTGATCTCAAAAAGCGCGGACAGTTCCAGAAATTTCTCGTCAACTGCCGGCCCATTGTTTTTCGGAGTGTTCATACTGTCTTACCTTTAATGTGTAGCGGTTTTGAAAGATGCAGCCTGACCAGCCCTTTGCACACAGGTGCGTCAGGCTGTATACAGTACCTGTGTTAAAAACAGCACACATGCATATAAGGATGGGAAAATTATATATGATTCTTCAGAAAATATTTCACCATTGTAACTTCATTCTGGCCGTCAGCCCTGGTAACGTAGTCAACTTCATCCATCAGTGTTTTCATCAGATAAATACCCAGTCCGCCGACACGCAATTCAGCCAGGTACTTCTTCATTTCAGGCATTTCAATGTCATTCATGTCAAAACTCTTACCTTTATCTGTAATAATAATGGTAAGTTTTTGATAGTCCAGTTTTACTGCTATATCAATATCCTTCTCATGATTATCCTTGTATGCGTGCTCTATCACATTGGTACAGGCCTCATCAACTGCCAGTTCAATCTTACTGACATCATCATTTCCAAAACCCACTTTATTGGCGACACCTGTCACGAAATTCCTTATCAGTTCAAGATTATCGGTCTGACTTGGGATCTTCAATTTATAATCAACATTTTTCTTCATTATTTGCTCCGCTTGCCCATACAGTTATTTGGTTGCTGTAAATCGCTTAATAGCCTCTTCCTTCTGCTTCAAAATATCATACAGCATGGGGAATCCCAGCAGGTCAAAAACCCGGTACACCTTATCAGTGGCTTCAGCCAGCTTTATGTCTCCTCCCTTATCCCGGATGTCTTCAATAAAGCCCATGAACACACCCAGGCCTGCGCTGCTGATGTAGTCAAGTTCACGGAGACACACAACGATGTTAATTTTCTCCTCGTCAACAAGCTGTGTGATCGCCTCCTCAAGTACAGGCGCAGTATGGGCATCAAGGTACCCTTTTAAAGAAATAACAGAAACATTGTTCATGTCATTTCTCGCAACAGAAAAATCACTCATGGATCCTCTCCTAATCAGATACTGTTTCTCTCCGCAACATGAAGCTGCCTATGTTAACTTATAACAATTTCCTCTTTAATTCAAGGAAGTTCTGCACTCAATGCATTTAATCTTTTAACGGGCCCGTTTTTTCTCTCATCTCCTGCGCCCCTCTAACTCATAATCCGGAGCACAACAGCAGTAACATCATCATGGCGCTGCGTGCCTGAAGAAAATTCGCCTATTGCTGAACGGATCTTCTTGAGCACTTCTTCCGTACGCATGTCAGCACACCCCTGAAGAAGCTCAACAAAGGCATCTTCACCGTACTCCTCATCATGCAGATTCCTGGCTTCGGTTATACCGTCAGTATAAATAATCATCATATCGTCTTTTTCAAGGCTCAATTCTTTCTCTTCAAGGGTGTCCTTGAACTCTTTCTCCTGGGCCAGGCCGAGGCCCATACCAGCCGACTCAATCATACGCACACTGCCATCACGGATAATGATTAACGGCGGATGACCGGCCCTGGCAAAACGGATTACTTTTTTGGAAGGGATGAATACTGTATACGCCATTGTAGCAAACATACCTGGCTCAAAATTTTTCCGAACGAAACTGTTTGCCTGGGACAGAATCTCTACCGGCGAGTCCACATAATGGGCCAGAGCCAGCAGCACACCTTTTAATTCTGCCATGTAAAACGCCGCCGAAGCTCCCTTGCCTGAGACATCTCCCACAAACAAGTCTATACGGTCATCAGAGACCGATATAAAGTCATACAGGTCACCGCCTATCTCATTGGCAGTCATGCAGAACCCGTCAATATCAGCAATAGATGTCAGGGGTTTGGATCTAGGCAGCAGCCGCATCTGGGCGTCATGAGCCACACGAAGCTCTTCTCTGAATATCTGCTGTTCTATAGTAAGCTGAACAAGATTGGCATTCTCCAGCGCCACAGCTATCTGGTATGCGAACGCCTCAAACAGCCCTTTTATTTCATCAGTAAACCCGTATTTATGCAGAGTAATCCCGTATATATACCCGATTTTCTTATCTTTATGGAATAATGCCGACGCGATGAGTGATCCCCCCTTTTTGTGTATTTTTCTGCCGAAGGGACGCGCCCGTTTGTCTTTTGTCCAGTCATTTATCAGGATAATGCCTTTTGTATCAGCAGAAAAATCATTGCGTATTGCCTGCAGTTCTACAGCATGCTTCTCCACATTGGCGATGTGCTTTCCATAGGCTGCCGGAATAGTATATGAATTATTGGCGTACAGCTCGATCCATGCGGTATCAGAACCGGAAATCTCCGCAGCCAGGCGCACAGCCTTTTTACACAGCAGATCAGTCTCGAATATTGAACCGATTGTGGAGCTCAGGTCCTGAAACGATTTAAGCTCACGCATCTTTTTATCCATAATCCCGGCAGAGGGCAGTAAAAAGAAAATCGCTACAACAGCTACTGATGTATACACAAGGGCTATCAATGCTATGGAATGGACAAATGCGCCGGCCATTTGGCTCATATTTGTCAAATCCGACGTTGATCCTGAAATATCACCGGCTATGACAGCAAAAAATGCAACCAGAAACAGGGATATAACCTTGTCGCCCTTTCCCAGGTAGTGAATCCATTTCACGCGAAATGCATTTATGACTGCCACTGACACAATAAGTATGGTAAATATGTTTCCGGCAGAGACAAAATCCATATTATCATCAAGCATGAATCCCGAGTTACTCACCGAATCAAGCACACCCGAATGTATATTCATTGTTTCAGCAAGATGCATATGTGTATAGATAACTACAGCAAGAATCCGGATAAACACAACAACAAGCAGTACCCGGAACATTGTAAGGGTTGACTTGGACTGCTGAACAAAAATCAGATTTTTACAGAACTGAAGTACAATCCAGCCCAAAAAGCCTACCAGTATCAGAATGAACACATATTCGTTGGCAATATTGTGAACCTCATCGGCCTGCAGCATGATAAACGATGATACGCGGTCTACAAGAATCCAGAATATGACCAGAACGCCGCCCATCATCAGCAGTCGTTTCATCAAAGATATTCTCGAAAACCATACACGGTGGTATCCTGCCACATAGAGAAGTACTGTAAATATCTGGAAAAGCAGCATTTCATTTATTGAAACAAAACCTGTAAAAGACTTTACCATGGCAGCAGATCCGATAGTGATAAGCAGCAGTGCTGCGAATATGTACAAGAAGGTCCGTTTCCGTGTATGTTGTTTCTTCACTGTAAACTCCTATAGCATTTTAACAATTACAGCTGTCATATCATCGTGCTGCTCAGTCCCCTGGGCAAACTGGTCCACTGCTATATGCACTGCATTCAAAATATGTTCTGCGCTGTGCATGCTGTTTCCTGCTATAATTGAACGTATGCGTTCTTCGCCGAATTCGGCGCCGGTGACATTTCTGGCTTCATTAAGCCCGTCAGTATAGAAGAAACAGGTGTCCCCGCTGGAAAGGGGGACAACAATATCCTTGATATTCTTCGCAAATATTTCCCCCTTTTCCAGGCCCAGGCCCAGTCCCGGTGATATCAGGTCATCAATACTGCCCTTTTCCTGGCTGAACAGCATCATGGGATTGTGTCCTGCCCGTGCTACAACAAGCCGGGATTTAGCAAAATCAAACACGCCGTATATCATACTTATAAATACACCCCGCTGCACATTCTGATAGAAAAGCTCATTCAAATTTATCAGTACTTCCCTGGGTGACAGATTCAGCCTGGCATGGGACAGAAGGAATCCCTTTGTAAGAGTCATGTAAAAAGCGGCTGAAATGCCTTTACCCGAAACATCTCCAATGGCAATGCCGAGTTTGTCAGGCCCCAGGCGGATAAAATCGTAATAATCACCTCCAGTTTCCATGGCGGGCACACACATGCTGGCAACATCTATCTCTTTGTATCCGGGCACGGACTGGGGCAGAAACCGCAGCTGCACATTACGGGCGATTTCCAGTTCCTGCTCCTGACGCTCCCGTTCATAAATACGCTGCAGATAATCGGGTACAAATGTTCCTGCTTTTTCCGGGCCGGGCTCTCTGTTTTTAATGAGGAGGGCAAAAAGCAGAATACCGGCAAGGATGGCCAGGATAATTACCCCCTGTATCTGCATCTGCGTGCTTGTGCTTACAAGGCCGGCGTACCCGTAAAAAATGGCAGGCACTGCAGCGCACCCTAAAAATACAGCCACAATATCATATAGATGGAAGAAATATATATACAGGGCTGTAGCAGCCACACCTATGATAATATGCAGATACACTGGATCAAGACCCGGGGCCTGGTTGCTCTCGGGCGAGGCCAGCAAAACAAGAAAGATGTATCCGGCAATGGGCCACCTGATATATTTTTTCACAAACGGAACACCGATAAAACAGAGGGCCGCAATAAAAAACATTGCCGCATACACTTGTTTAAGGCCGAAAAGCCAGGGAATGCCGTGAGAGTAGAACGCTGCCAGCCCCCCTGTTATGGACAAGGTTGCCATACCTGCTGAAACAAACACATACTCAAGGATCACAGAGATTCCGGCAATTACAAAACCGAGAGAGATTCCTGCTACGAGAGAACGGCTGACTGCACTCGGGAAAATGTTGCGCCGCAGATAATCAAGGGCGTTGAGCTTCTGGGGCCACACTTCACGTGTCAATGACTCACCCACACCGAACATAACCCACATTCCTCCGCCCAGGAACAGGGAAGTTATCAGGAATGAAAAAACACTGGCAGCAGAAAACATGGTCAAGGTGTTGAGATAGATGGTTGAAAAAAGCTCCACACCCCAGAACAGCATCACGATAAAGGCCGGCACCAATGCAACTTTGAGATCGATAAGGTCAGACCTCAGCCGCTTAATAAAGAGCACAATACTCATTATAGCCGCAACCATCAGGAAAAGTGACGAATGAAGGACAAAAGGTTTCTTGCTGGTGTAGCCCGGGGGCATTGAAAAATATTTCGCGATGTGAATGGCACGGTTTTGCCGCATGGTAACCGACAGCGTAGTCTTTTCTCCCGACACATATGCGTTCCGCTCCCAGGAATATATGGAAATCGGCGAGTCAGGACGTTCAAAATCGGTCTTCTTGTCAAAAACCCAATTGGAAAAATCATCTCCCAGGAATTCTGATGCAAGCGTTTCCGCATAGGTGAATGGATCGGAATCTGAATTATCCTGCCCCGGACTCCAGTATTCATCGGCCTTCCTGGCCTCCATCAGCACAAGCCGGCCCTTCATATCCAGCTGCATAAGGATCAGGTTACCGTGTTCAGGGCTTTGAGGATTCCTGTCCTCGGGCCCGATAACGATATTCATGCTGTCCCCGGGTACAGAGCTTACACGGACTGTATACTCCCACCGGAACACCGGAACAGAATCAGCCGACACAATTTTTCTTGCATGGGATATACCGTACTTTTTCTGCAGATAGGTGTACTGTTCATTATCCTGCTTCAGCTGCACATTGCTTTTATAATCTTCAAAATGATACCCCAGCCTGGTAAATATGCTGTCAGCCCTGGCTGCGACCTCTTCCCTGTCAAGAGTAAGATTTACACACGGCGCCACATACAGACGCGGGTAAATAAGCGTAAACAATACAATACTGACAATCACACACGCAAAAAGAACAGCGTCTTTAGGATAAAATCGCTTCATCAATACTCCCTTTCTCTTTTATGCCTTTACCCGGCATACTATGTATCTGCAGGCGGAGGCCCCTTTCCCGGCCTCATGTTTTATACGAAATTAAATGCCCATTGTTCACATCAGGAAACAGCAGGTCATTCAGCAGCCAGGGCCCACGGGCCTGAAAAATGTTCCGACTCATTCAGCACACTGCCGTCTCCGGACATATGAATTATCTTTGACCGGGCATAATCAGCTACTACAACACCCTGTGCAGATGGATCGCATACCATTGAATTGACCTTTTCAAATCCTCCGAACCGGGCTGTGATCCGGCCGTCGGGTGCAATACGGGTAATCTCTCCGGTAGAGGGCGTGTACACCCAGCAGTCCCCTGTGTTTTGGTCACAAACCATTTGTGAGATTTTACCCGGCGCCTGAACGCGCAGCCATGTGCGGTCTTTAAGGTCAATCCGTACTACATCTCCGGCATCTGCCACATATAAAACATTTTCTGCCCGGTACAAATCCGCTGACACAGGCCGGTCAATATGCACCGGCAGATCAGCCCGCTGTTTTTCTGTTTCAGTTGCAAAATAAATTGCATGCATGGCTGAATCGACAACCCAGCACCCTGCCGGTTCCGCTGACCAGGCTGCTGCCGCGATACCTGAAAAATCCCCGTA
>Ga0272442_10009324_pt1 | contig 12292 bp, 18 predicted proteins | sample SSMForm2O_FD_200262 | JGI IMG/M metagenome (GOLD analysis project Ga0272442, IMG submission 200262) | Marine sediment archaeal communities from Little Sippewissett salt marsh, Falmouth, MA, United States - SSM-Form-2O | ecosystem: Environmental > Aquatic > Marine > Wetlands > Sediment ... | reverse complement strand
TGTCATTATATTCCTCCTCTAAGTTTCAAAATAATCAATAACGCTGCAAGACCTCCACCGATACACAAAGCAATGATAATGAAGATACGCAAATCAAAACCCAATGATCTTTTCTTCGCCAGGTATTTCTTCTGCATTTCAAACGTACCACTTAAGAACAAACGACTCAAATGGTCTGTTGCATAAATACTACGATTCCAGATGTTCAACTTCAAAATATAATAAGGGTCCCAGTTGTAGAAACCACAAACACGTACTTGTTTCTCACCTTTTTGTATAGGGTTTTTCCGTAATTTCTTAGCAAACTGTGTATTCTTTTTTACATTCTCCAGTTCAGGGTGACTGTCAACCATGTCACCCAGGAGTTGATCCACTTTGGTTTCAGTTGTTAACTCTGGTTTCTCCTCTTGCCTGGTGACATCAGCCATGTTGCACCTTCCTTTCTTTGATTATGTTATCATAGCATTCCTCTATGTCATCACCTTTTAGTTTTTCAAGACCCATGCAATCCACTGGGTCAATGTCCTGGTCGTATCCTTCATGGCAGTAAAAACCATGGTTGCCAATAGGGTTATGGATAACGTGTTTACCACTGACAACACAACTTGCTTCCTGTTTGTTATACACCCATTCACGTTTACCCTCTGGACCTTTCCTAGCTTTCACAAGGTCAACCATGTGCGTGTTGGTTTCCATGATACCTATTTCAAATCCAGGTGGTAATGGTTCAAACCAAAGATCAGCATGACTACTTTTGATTTTAATATACAATGCTATGTCACCAAACATGACAAGACCAAAACCCAGGAAGATAATAAACACAATAATCTTAGATGATGCCATACCAGTGAGCAACACTCCAATTGCTACACAGAATAAAAAAAAACCTACGCCACTTAATAAGTATTTCATTTCAAGCCACATACTTTTTTACCTCCTGAAAAAACCTTTTTTCTCCGCAGGGTGCACATACTCATGTGTAACCCCTGTTTGACTATACTCAATTTTATGACTCAACAGTTGACCAATAAATTTTTTATCAACACCCTCCAAACTCATAGTACTTTTAAGGTCATTGATATATAACGTCATTAAGAAACGAGCTAAACCAATCTGCCCACTTTCTAACAACTCCTGGATAGCTACCACTACTTTATTGTTCGCAAGCATATCACCCCGTTCAAGGTTAGCTACGCTTTGTTCAGGACCAATAAGTTGACTGCGTTCATTCCAGTAATCCTCCTGACCCTTTGGTGGACTATGTGTAAGGAATCGTTTAAACTGATCCAGACGTTGACGGTCCACAGGTTTACCCAAGTCACTAGGGTTAATGTCAGGGCTCATATATTCCACACCAGTTGTATTACCTGTAAGATAACAACCGCTACAATCATCAAACCAACAAATAAAATATATTTATTCTGACGTTTCTGTTCTTTTAGATAATGAGTAACAACATCAACAGCGTATTGATAAAATTCAGTGCGTGCCTCTTTGAAACCGCAACCCTTAGCAATATTATCAAGTTGCTCCCAAGTACGGTTACCAGGGCTTACACTACGAGTTACTACACTCATACACCTAAAAAACTTTGTTTCTACTATATAACTATTGCTTATTCAAAAAAAAGAAAAAAAAGAGGAGAGAGATGAGCTGAGGTTCTCTATTGTCTACCTCGGAGCATAAGCAAAGCCGCAATCGCTATCGCCAGGATAAACACCGTGATCGCCACTAGGATAAGGTTGACGGCATCGTCAAACCCTCCTGTGACATTCCGAATACTGTTGTATGTTTGGTTATACTGCTCACTGGTGGTGCTGCTAGGAGCACCTTCAGTTAAGAGTTGGCTGTCAAGTTCCCAGACGATATAAGCTATCACCATGAGCGCGGCAAATACGATACCCACAGCAAGGACAATGGTTATATCAATCATTCCTTGCAGGTTGTCTTTTAGGTTACGTAATTGCATACTTGTTCATGCTCCTGTTTATTGTCGTCCTCTTAGCATTAACAGAGCAGCAATGGCTATTGCTAGGATAAACACCGTGATTGCCACCAGTATTAGATTGACGGCATCGTCAAATCCACCAGTGATGTTCTCCAAACTTTGATCTGCACTGCTGCCTGCTGTGACATCAAGATTTGCATCCAGTGTCCAGATGACATATGCAATGACCATCAAAGCAGCGAAAACAATACCTACGGCTATGACAATTGTAATGTCTATCATGCCCTGTACGTTGTCTTTCAAACTTCTTAGGTTCATGTGAACAGTATTTTTCAAAAAAAGTATTTAAAGAATGCTTTTGCATTATTATTGTTTACCCGTTATCTAAAATAAACAATTACCCTTTAGAGTATTTTATAAAAGAAAAACTTACCTCGCTGTGGAACTACACGGACATTCTTAGGAACCTGGAAAATAGTTTTATTGGGTTTCTTCCTGTATTTTGTCGTAGCCATATCAAGAAACTCAAGTTCAATGAGCTCATGATGTTTCTTACTGAAATCCACACTAAGCCGTGTGTTCATGGTGGTTGCACGGAAATCCATGGTAAGCTGGTCAAGTATACGCTGGCTTTCTTTATTCCAAGGTTTCACATACATAACCAATCACTTATTGTTAAATGGAATTATACCCTTAGTAAGCAAGCTATCCATCCAACTGTAATACCCACAGACAAACATCAACAACACATTAATGAAAAAAAACATGTAGAAACCATAAGCATATGCCTCCACAGTTGTTGTCACATAACCAACGATTTCACTTTGTCCACTGGTTACATTATAAAAAAAATATTCAACATTATAAAAACCATAGACCACATAAATAATAAGCAACAGATTCAAAGCGATCAAAGGCATAGCTGCACGCCAATTACCCACATGACGATGGAAACCACGGCTTTCCAACTCCTTTTTTTTATCCTTAGAAACCGTGCTTTCATCACTGAATAAAAAAAACACGATAAGGATAAAAAGAAAAATAACCAGGATGATAAATAACTGAAGTATGTCCATGTACATATTCTATTTACCTCGCACTTTTATAATAAATATTAGAAAAAGCCCACTGATAATAAATGCTGTCATCAGATGTAAAACCATGACAACAACAGTATCAGCATCAGCAAATATACCTGCAAAAGCTGTTATAATCACAAGGATAGCAACTGCTGCCGCAACCACACTTTGTTGTTTTGTATACACATAACCGATGACTCCACCGAAGAAAATAGGGTAAAACAATAAACCAACACTAGCAAAATATCCTTGTAAACTCCAATTCCAGAAATCACCAATAACCTCAGTGTAATTCGTAACCAATAATGGCAACAAATCAAGAAACATTATTGCTGTGCCCCCTGTGGTGCAAACATATCCACAAGTGAAAAAATCGTTAAGATACCAATAGCAATAGCAAGAAGTGCAATAACTGATCCTATCAATGGATTACCTGTGACGTTAATAGGTGAAAGAATACGCCAGGTCTCAATATATAATGTTGAAAGAATGCCAATGAACAAACCAACTCCTATAAACACATAGTTTTTTGTAAGAATTGCAGCACCAAGACCTCCAATTGCGATAAGACCACCGACACCCCAATGAATGAAAATATCAAAAAGCATCCCTCCAAAATCACCGCTTTGCGTAACATTATACTCACTGTAATCACCTTCAGGGATGGTTTCCGATACAGCAGTATATGGAAATACGGTGCTAAATGATGTAAACACACCTTGGAATAAAATTAATCCAAGTAACAAAACATATTGTATTCTCATGTATGCCCTCCTGGGTCTTTAGTATAAAAATGAATAATTCCAATTGCTATGATAAATGGTATAACAAGTAACACAACATTAGGAAGTGGATTACCAAATGCAGAACCAACTGCTTGCACAATTGACATACTTACACCACACATGACAATGCCAAGGCTTGTATTATATGGACCGAATGCACAAAGAGCTATAATGCCGACAACAGCAGAAATCGCTGCAACAACAAAAAAGGGTAAATCACCAAAAATATTTTCTGTTCTTCCCTGCAAATCAAAAGGAACGACACCAGGAACATATGTTTCAATGTTAGGAATCATAATGGACACAGGACTTGATGTTTCAAAATTCGCTGTGTTATTAAACCATAATGTTGCCATATGGGTTCTTGTAATGTTAACACCGTAAATAATCACTGTCCAACTATCTGTTGTTTCATTATACCATTGAATAACTGTTTTTGTTTCATTGAATATCTCAGATAACTTACATTGTGTGTTAATTGTACTACTGTTGCTGTCGCTGTATGTTATGGTTATGTTTCCAGTGTAATTCAATCCCTTGTGTTTTTCCATGGTTCCAGTGAAAGTTATTGTTTCCCAGAAGATGTCATAATCAACTTGTCCTTCTCCACTTGTCGGAGTCATCCTAAAAGTATGGTAACGGTCATCAGTGAACTCAATCTCAGGTGGAACCCAACTGCTTACCTCTGTTTCATAACCTGTTTTAGTCATTGTAAAATAATATGTTTTACCAGGAATAAGAGCTATTTGAAACTGACCATTAGCATCAGTGACATACACGCCAACATCTTGATAGGTTTCTGTTTCATTAATGTATCTTTTCACATGAACATTTACATCTTCAAGTGGTGGGTCATTACCAAACTCTCCCTGAGTACCAACCACGGTGATAACATAGTTTTCACTATACTCCGTGTCATCATCTTCACTAGGAGTACCGCCACCGCTTGGTGCTTCAAGTGGCAACCAGAAACTAAAATTATAATACGTGTTCACCTCCAAATCATAGGTGTATTGTTTATTTGAATAACCGCTGCTGTTACTGACAACAAATAACGTGTCATCACCATAGGGGATATCATCAAAACTAATGTATGTTGGATTACTGAGGTCACTTCCAGTATATACAAGGGTAAGATCACTGTTACTTATCTGCACATCAAAATTAATAGCAACCGTATCAGGCAACGCTGTTTCATTAAAACATTGCATCCGTATAGCACCCCAGGGAATATCAAGACCAGTTGAATACAAACCAGTTGAATCATTGTAAGAAAACACGCTGAAAAACTGTGTTTCATTTACTGTGAAATTATGATACATGTTTGTACCATTATACCACACGGTTCCATCACTAGGACTATTGGCATATCTGTCACTACGACCAGTTACAATTTCACGGTTAGAAAAATTCCCACGACTCCAAGTAAGATTAACGGTGTTATCAGCTACACTATAATTTCCAAAACCATGAAACGGTGGATCAGGTGCATATCCTGCTGCAAGCAAAGTAAAACGATGAGTGCTCCAACTGCTCCTTGTATATGTGAATGTATGTGGTCCTACATCATTACGAACCACAACATTATCCACAAGGAGGTCATACATCATATTGTCATTGCTACTGTTACCAGTGAAGAAAAATGTTGTCTGCCCACCAGTATACGTGACATTATACTCCAATAATCTTTCACCTACACTCCTGTTGTTTCCTAGTTCATTTACATAAGACACGTTGAAATACATGTTATCAATGAGGTTACTGACACCTATGCGGATGTTATCCACCTGGATGTAATTACTACCCAACGCCAATGATTCCATAGCACTATCATCACGTCCGCTACCCAAGAACACCATGTATCCCTCTTGGATAGTGGTGTCAGTACCAAAAACAATGCTTTCCGCAGTTACCACACCACACAGCATGTTAAAGATCAACATCAACAGCAAAGGTTTACTGATAATAATATTCAGGTTCATCACGCATACTCTCAAGGATAAATATCAATACAATACCAGTAAGTAGAAACAACACACAAAAGATACCAAAAGCCCAACTCAGTAAACTAATGGTGTTAGCCGCAGGCATACCCGCTGCAAAACCACCCATAGCAGTTGCTATCTCATCAAGCATAAAACTAGTAACAGCCCAGCATACTCCAAAAATGAAACTACTTACCAAAAAAAACACAGCAGCTACAACATAATTCATTTATCGTTGCCTCCCATAATACTGATTATATGTTTGCTGGTCCACAGGGATATAATATTTTTTCAAACCTGTTCTTATCACAGCGATAAAACCAATCAAAATGACCAGTAAAGGAATTGCATACAAAATCATAGTGATATAGATTTTACTATCACTAGCAGGAACCATACTTAAAAAACTTGGATAGAATACTTCAAGGAAAAACAACGTATACAAAGCACCACAGAAAAAAATAGTTACCACATAAAGTATAAGTGGTACTGCACTACCGAAGTTGTTGTTTTTCAATGAGCGTAGTTTCACTTTTTTTTCCCCAGTTTACCAAGCATATGTAGGCTTTGAAATACTCCACCAGTTGCATGAATCGTTGGCAATAAACCCATGGTGTTCATACCTGCACTGATCTTACCGCCACCTGGGAATTTATTTCCTATCATACCAACAGCTCCCATGGTGAGTTGTGTGCCCATAGTAAGCTGCCCTTGTTTCATGGTGAAGTCAAATGGGTCAAAACCTTTTTGTTTCTTATACATTTTTTTAAAGCCCCCAATTATTTCCAAGCATATCAAAAGCTAAAAGATTATCTTTTTTCTTTGTTCTTTTTTTACTCTTTGGTTTTTTCATCCTTGGAGCATTACTGATACCCGTGTCAAACATACTATGAAACGGATTGTAATTATTTTTCCTAGTGTAATATGGTCGGTGTTGTGGATGTTTACGGTTAAGTTTATAGGGTACTGGTACAACATCAACACGGTTCAATGGATTAAAAAAATTTGTTGCCCTGCTTGGTGGTGATTGTTTTTTTATCTTAGGTTGTTTTGCATAATATTCTTGTTCAAGTTGTTTACTGGTTTTCATTTGTGGTCTTGGTGGTAGTTGTTGAGCGTGTACCGTTCCTTCAGCATCTTTTGCAAAATGAATGTTTTCTTCTTTTTTAAACCAACTCATATTTTTCAAGCTCCTAAAAGTTGTCTAAGTGTGGGAACCTTCCAAGTACGTTCCCTGTAACCCTTACCTAACTTCATAGATTTAAACTTCATTTTTTTCAAATCACTGTCAAAATCATCGTCAGGGAGATACCATGGAAAACGAATCCTTCCTCCACCATAACCACGTATAAAACTTGGAGAAAACGATGGTGAATTGGGATATGTTTCCCGCGGAATTGAAAGTGTTTTCATTTTCAACATTTGTATTTGTTTACCACTCTGGATTTGACTTTGGTTTAATAGTTGCACACTATTAAGTCCAAGAACTTGACCAGTTATTGACTTAGGGATACTTATACTACCTTGTGTTTGTTTTTCAAAAGAAAATGTTTGTGGTATCTGTATGTTTATATTACTGTTTAACTGACTGCTAATATTTTTATTTATACTCCCTGTAAATACATTCATTCCAAAACCAACAAGAGGAGATAACATATTTATCCCTGTGCCACTAACATTTGTTTTAAAAACAGGTTTACTCCCTGTCCAAGGAGATAACATATTTATCCCTGTGCCACTAACATTTGTTTTAAAAACAGGTTTACTCCCTGTCCAATAACTACTGGGTGTCTCCGTACCAGATTCAATAAAATCAATGAGGTCAAGGTCACGAGTTGTATATTTACCAATGTTACCCATTCTACCAGTGGTAAAACTAACTTTAACTGGTGGTTTAAGCAATATTAAATCCAAACGACTTAAACCTTCAGTTACTCCTATGCCACCTCCACTAGGAGTATAACCATAATCAATGGTTCCAGGTATTTCACTTGCTTTATAAAAACGCAATGGTGTCCTACCGCCTGTAATAGGATCACCTGTTAGTTTCACAGGTATCTTTGATGTTGTAAACTCCGATGGGAATTTACCTGGAAACTCAGTTGACAGTGTTTTCTTAAAAGACATTGACGTAGGCATTCTTGGTTGACCACCGATTTTAGGATAAGGACGAGTACCTACAACACCATAAGTAGGATCAGAAAGTGTTTTACGGTAATAACTCCAGCTTGTTTCATAGCCACCGAACTTACCAGATGGCATATAACTCATAAATGGATTAGGGCGTTTACCAATTGTTTGTTCTAACGTACTAACATAACTACTACTTCCATATGGTCTACGAACAAACAAAGTACCCGTTCCCGTTCCAATGTTCCTACCACGCCCTATTTTACCAAGGAAAGAACCATACACTGACCTACCACTTTCATATACCACAGGTGGTTGAAATTCAGATAAACCACTTTTTTCAATGCCACTCCATGCTTTTGATGCAATACGCATACCTGGTTGACGTAAACTACTACGAGCCAGACGTACATCAGCAAAACGACCAGTGAAACTTTCAACCTGTCTAAATGGATATGTACCTTTTACTTTCCTAAAAACATTTAATGCATTACGTGGTTGTAAACCACTAACCCTGTAACCATAACGAAAACCACGCAGTGCATATGGTTTCACACCAGATGCTACCTGACCAGCTCCATAAAAACCAACATATGAACCTGTGAAACCACCAATGCTTTTAATCAAAGAAAGACCCAAGTTTTTTCTTTGCCTTTCAATAACATCTTCAGATGGTTTCTGACCTAAACCAAAGAAATAACTTGTACCTGTTTCAACCAACCCAGGTGGTGTCATATCAGTACGACTTAGTTCATAACCAACATCAGGAAACAACAAAGGTTTATTACGACCAGTGGCAAGTTTTACACCTGTCTGAGCAAGGGTAACAGGAGAAGCTAAACCACTTACCACTCCCTCTGAAAAAGCAGCACCAACTTTAAATACATCTCCTTGACGTTCAAACCAATCACGACCTGGAGATTCTTTTGTTATCTGCTCCCAATACACTTGACTTCCTGCTTTCTTAATCGCTTCAATTCTAGGCATTCCCTGTTCTTCAAATATTTTCTGTAATTCACCTGTACGAAAACCAAACTGAGGTATGGGTTCTCCTTTATAATAAGTCCTGCCAAAGAAAATATCAGGACCAGTTACATTTTTCTGGTATTCACTGATAAGTTTTTGTTTCTTTTCAGATGAAATGTTCTGTAGATATAAACCTCCACCAGGCATATCTTTTATATTTGATACATCACCAGGTACTTGTTTATAAATTGGTTTATCTCCACCACTAACCATCACTGTTTTCATTGGTTGATCCCAGTTAGTGGAACGATAAGCAAATTTTTCTTTTTGACTTGTTGAAAGATTTTCGTATGCTCTGTTAAACTCATATTGAGTTGGAGTGACTCCCATAAAAACAGATTTTAACGGATCAATATTTGTTGTCTCATATCTTTTTAACCCTGTTGATTGTTTTTCATAGGTACTTAGAATTCTTTGTTTCTGTTCAGGTGTGCTATGTTCATAGATGAAACGTTGTTGTGTTGAAAAAGGTGTATAACCTTGATCTGATTTTACATAACTTCTTGTCTGTGGAAGGAATAAACCACTTCGTATTCCACTGGTTACATAATTTCTAATGCTTGACCCCATTATTTGACGTAGTTCTGCACCACTGACAACTTCACCGCTTTCAAGACGATACTGTGCATTTGGATCAATGCTTTTATATTGTTTAATTGATGGTGCTGCTTGGATAATTGTTTGTTTTATAATATCTCCACGTGCTTCACTTCCTGATACAACAGTAGTTCCTTGAGAAGTAGAAACATTTTTACCTGAACCACCACCACCTCCACCGCCGCTGCTACGTGAACGACTTGGTTTACTTGGTGGAGGACTAACATAAGGAGCCCTAGGTGGAGGTGTGTAACTAGCTTTCTTCTTCTGAAGTGTAACCAAAGGATGCTCATACACCAATATTCTCACTCTCCTGACAAGCAACATAACTCACAACAAAAAACGAAGTGAAAAACACAGCCATGAAACCAAAGATAAACAAAAACACATCCATGCTAGTACGACACGTATCCTTAAACATCAACACATAACCAATAGAAGGCACAACACTACAAAGTAAACCTTCAATGTTCGGGAACTTTTTCACCATACTTCTCCTCCCTTCTTTGTTTCCTACGAATGTATTCATTACGCATCACATCCTTAGGACTTTGTTTATTCATAATACCCATACGGACATTACGTATAGTTCCATCAGGCATACTACCCAGTTTTTTCATACGCCTGTTTTGTCTGCGAACCCTGTCAAGTGCTAGTTCTTCTTTACCACGTTGGATTTCAGCACGTCTATCCTGAACCCATTTTCTCATGTTGTTTACAGACAAGACAACACCCTACGTTAAAGTTGTGCTTTTCCAGACACCAGCACCCTCATACACCATCAGTTTATGATTCGTAACATCATACCACATCTGACCAACTTCCCATACTGTTGAACAGTTCGTAGTGGGAACCTTCAACCAAGGCTCCCAGTTACTATCAAACACCGTAAAATTATTACTTTGAATATATCCATTGCTTTGAAAACCAGATAAATAACTTGTACGTATTTCATCCATACCAAGTGATCTATTAAAAAACTTTATCTCATCCAAGTGACCATTGAAATAATTATTCGTTGTCATATAACTACCAAGATAAACATTAGTAGCATAATTAGTCATGCCACCACTAAGACCCGTTGCACTATCACTAAGTTTCAAACCAATGTCACCACGGTTACTACCAGCGTCATAACTATCACGGTTTTCATCATCACTCATATAAATTACAAGATCACTTCCATCATAACGACAGACATAAAAATACCATGTATCCGTATCTAATGTACCACTTGTCTCAGTGTACTCAACACCACCAACACGAACTTGTGTAGTAATCTTAGCGTTTTGCACACTGATAAGATATTCATGTTTACTTGCTTCCCATTTCTGAATCATATAATCCTGCGTGGCATCACTACTATCTATTTTAAACCAAAACATTATAGTGAAATTACCTGGAAACGTCAGACTATTATCATCAGCAATGGTAACACCATCATCAGCACCATCAAAATATAATGCATTACCAACTAATCCATGACTCCAAAGACAACCAGTAAGTACACCATCATTACGAAGTGGACTACGGTCATTACAATATGAACCTGTTTTCTCACTAAATGACAGAAACATACTTAAATTATCATCACAACCATAAATAGGTTGCCAAATAGGACCAGTTGCATTAATGTTTGCATCAAGTATATAATAATCACTTGTAAGCACTGAATCCATTTCTATGAATACATTATTACCACCGTTATCATCAATGTTGTTTTGACCATACCAACGCCCATTGAAATAATTATAACTACCGTTACAAACAATAGCATACTCAGTGTCACCAGTCCAATCCCACATCATGACACCTGTGAAAATGTTTTCATCACTGTTATCAATCAGACGTATACCACGAACTGTACCATCACTGTTATCAGGTTGAATCTGCAACCCATTAAAAATATTGCCACTACACTCCGCAGTACCAACACCATGTAATGTCAACGGGTACGTGTTTTTATAAAACACTAAATTGTTAAATATGTTACCATTAATCCAACCATTACCACTGGTTTCACTACTGTAAAGATACATCCCATAATAAAAACCCTCAACAGCGACATTATTAAACGTGCAAAATGGAACCGCTGCATTACTACCTTGATCTACACAACTAATATTCACACCAGTACCAACCGCTGCCTGTGGTGACACCACACGAACATTATTAAGAATGTTTTGTTGACCATGACGTTTATTACCATCACCGATGATATACACCGCAGGAACATCATAAGCATCTGTCTGATATACACAAACATCCTGCAAAGCACCTCCATCACGAACGATGATACTAGCTCCATTTTCAAGGCTAATGTTCGTCATCATTTTACCACGTTTCTCCTCAAAACCTTCACCACTACCCATACCTTTTACGGTACAGTTATGAATAATTACATCAGTGATAAACGTGACATTACCCCGTGGAAGCTGTACAACATCAACAAAAGGAGTGTTACTTATCGCTGCTTCAATCCCTGTTTGTGTAAAACTATAATATGTGTTATTTGTAGTGACAATATAATCAGTGTTATACATCATGCCTGTATATCTCCAACCACCGTTATCAGCTCCAAAACGAATGACCGCACCAACCATACTAGCTCCAACGAGAATAACTACAAGGAGTACACTACCAGCATACTTATGAAAAAACTTACCCAGTTGCATATGCATCTGGGTTTTTAAGAATACTTTATTTTCTTAAATAACTTTCCACCATGATAAAGTATATCAC
>Ga0272442_10009322_pt1 | contig 12294 bp, 11 predicted proteins | sample SSMForm2O_FD_200262 | JGI IMG/M metagenome (GOLD analysis project Ga0272442, IMG submission 200262) | Marine sediment archaeal communities from Little Sippewissett salt marsh, Falmouth, MA, United States - SSM-Form-2O | ecosystem: Environmental > Aquatic > Marine > Wetlands > Sediment ... | reverse complement strand
GTAGATTTATCAAAGTTAGATGCAAAGATTGTGAAAATGAGCAAGTTTTATTCGATAAAGCTAGTACTGTAGTATCCTGTCACATTTGTGGTAGCAAACTAGCCGTACCTGCTGGTGGAAAAGCCGAGATAAAAGGTGAGATTTTAGAGGTTATTGAATAAAATAAAGGTTTAATCACATGATAAAAAAAGAGTACCCGGAAGAAGGAGAGCTTGTTGTTGGTACTGTTGCAAAAGTTCAGAATTTTGGAGCATTTATTTCCCTTGATGAATATCCTAATAGAGAAGGCTTTATTCATATTGCAGAAATTGCTACTGGATGGGTCAAACGCATCCGTAACCACATAAAGGAAAAACAAAAGGTTGTCTGCAAAGTAATGCATGTAGATAGAGCAAAGGATCATGTTGATCTTTCTTTAAAAAGGGTGAATGAACACCAAAGGAGAGATAAAATCCAGGAATGGAAAAACACCCAAAAATCAGAGAAATTAATGGGAATGTTGGCAAAACAAATTGGGAAAAACATAGAACAATGTTATCAGGATTTTGGGAACGAGATCATTAAGAAATACGGCTTACTATACACAGCATTTGAAGAAAGTGCATACGACCCTGACTTTTTAACAAACGAAGGATTCAAAGGAGATTGGATCGATGGTTTCGCAAAAATAGCGAAAGACAGCATATCTGCCCCATTTGTCGAAATAAGAGGGCAGCTCATTGTAAACTCTTGGCTTCCTGACGGAATAACCCACATACGTGATGCTCTACTTATTGCTGAACAAAGTGAATTTGAAGATGTAGGTATTAAAGTAAAGTATGTCGGGGCTCCACAATATATGATTACGGTTAAAGCTCCCGATTATAAAATAGCCGAAGATGAAATGAAAAAGGCAGTCGAACGGATTAAGGAATCCATAAAGACACATCATGGTGAATGTGAATTTCATCGAAAGTTAGAGGAATAAATGTCGAATCTACTTTATTGCAATCATTGCAAGACTTATACTCTAGATAAAGTTTGCAATAAATGCAAAGAAAAAACCATATTGAAATACCCGCCTCGATTTTCACCTCAAGATCATTATGGCTCCTACCGAAGAAAATTAAAAAAATTGGAAAAAAGTGGATAAAATGGAATATGTAATGGTAAAATATATTGGCAATAAACCAAAATTAAAAAACCCCATATTGTTAGAGGGGCTTCCAGGTATCGGAAATGTTGGAAAACTTGCCGTGGAACATTTAATAGATAGCATTGATGCAGTTAAATTTGCAGAAGTTTATAGCAAAGATTTTCCCCCACAGGTGTTCATCAACACAGATGGGACTGTTGAACTTGTAAACAATGAATTTTATTACTGGAAGGGAAAAAAGAAGGGGCAACGTGATCTCATTTTATTAACCGGAGATTACCAAGGTCTTTCCTCGCAGGGACAGTATGAATTAGTGGAAAAAATACTAGATCTTGCTGAAGAGTTTGGAGTAAAAGAGATGTTTACTCTGGGAGGGTATGGTCTTGGACATGAAATAGAAGAACCAAAAGTACTCTGTGCAACTACAGATAAAAAACTTGTAAAAACGATGAAAAAACATGGTGCTATATTTAAGAAAAACGAACCTGGCGGTGGAATTGTAGGAGCCAGTGGATTGTTGCTTGGACTTGGTAAACTCAGAGAAATTCAGGGAGTTTGCCTAATGGGAGAAACGCCAGGATATTTGGTAGACCCCAAAAGTGCAAAGGCCGTACTTAAGATATTAATGAAAGTAACAAACCTAAATATTGCTCTATCAGCACTTGAAAAAAAGGCGAAAGAAATAGAACATATCGCGCATCAGTTGAAAGAAATGGAAACTCTTTCTAAAGAAAAATCAGAGGAACTCAAGTATATCGGGTAAAGATTTGATCGTAAAAATATTACACCCTTACAATATCCTCTGCTATGAGAATTATAACACCAGCAGATACAGGGGTTGATGTATCTTCTGTTAGCATTCCTGTAAATTGATATTTTACTTGATCTTCTAATATAATATTGACATTAGAATAATCGACAGATATTTGCTTTACAGATTCAAATGAAGAGCTTAATGGATCCGCTATTTTTGCTGCAATTAATCCTTTACCGTCTGGATTATTCCCGTGATAATAAAACCCTTCCACAGAAATAGTCGAGTCAAGATAATCCGCCGATGAGTCTACTACATCATCAACAGTTAATCTATCTATAGATTGATCTGCAGGATTGCTCAAAAAAATATATGAAGCTGCAACAATAATTAATACTGCAATCACTACAATGAATATATTAAACATATTCCGTCTTGTATTTGCTGGACTCATCTCAACCACCTACCACAAATAACATACACATTTAAAATCCTATCCTTCTAATTCAATGCCATATGTTTTTTCAGGGTTTTCTTTATGTATCTCGTTAGCCTGTTTATCAGTTAGGATCCCTTTTTCTATTAATTCCTTAGTCCTTTTAGGTACCGTCTTAGGCCCAAGGACTGCTCCGGGTCTTTTAAGATCATCAATATAGTCGGTTTCCATCATAAAACGCGTGCCTTTTTTAACAGCCGAAATAAGATTCTTTTGACTCGCCAATACTGAAGGCATGAGACCATGGTTTTCCTTTTTTAGTATTAATGGCGGCGAATAGTGTTTGACAATTTTATGCGCAGACAAGCCAACCTTCCTACCCATTTCCATCAATTCTTTACATTGATTGGGTGTGGTGCTCTCAGTATGCAACACTACTGGAACGCCTACATCCTTGGCTTTCCGCATACCGTACAATAAAATGTCGTTTGAATCAATTTTAACTTGTTCATCTACTGGAAAATGAGGTCTGCCAATCTCCCCAAAAGCAATACATTGCTTTTCCTCACAGAGAGCCGCTGCTTCATCCATGCCTTTTTTCATTATCTGAATAGTTTCTTCTCTTCCAAACTGCTCTTTTAATTTGAGATAATCAACAGGATATGGCCCAACAGTGACAAAAACACCAACGTCGATTTTAGAACGGATTTCTTCGGCCATCTTCAACGTTTCTTGGTAGCAAAGTTTGTAACTTTTGTTCATTATAACTAAATCGGTCATTGGCAATTGACACAAGACAAAATGTGTACCACCGGCTTTTTTGAAATCATTTATCGCATCTAAAAAACGCCCATTTCGACTAAGATGAAGATGATTATCAAACAGTATCATAACGATCATGCCTCACAAAACAAAAAGATATCGCTAATAATTAATTAAATAGATGCTTGTTTTTACATCGAATCAATAACTAAAACCTGTATTTCTTCTTTCTCCCCACATAGTATGAAAAACCGTGATCTTCTCTATCTGCTTTGCCAGCTATCATTTCGAGAATGCTTTGTGCAAGAATCCAACCAAAGTATCCCATGAAAAATGTAAAAAATCCAGCGATACTATACCCAAGGATAATTTGAACATACTCCCCTCCGCCGGTCAAAAATAGCACAAATATGCCAACGATGATGAACAAGAAGATTAGCATAAAAATCCATCTTAAAGCATAAAGTGTAACCTTCATAGTTTTAAGCGGAAGATCTTCCATTTGTATTTTTTTATCCATAAATTTTGAAAGATTACGCTGATTAAGATCCTTTCTTCTCGGCACGTTTCTCCTCCTAGAAAAACATTTTAAGTGATCCAAGGAAAGATATGGGAAAAGGATATAAAAAGTTAATTCGCAGATATGTATGCAAATAACTTGCAGATGAATATGCAGATATTAAATGTGATAAAGATTAAAAAAATAAAACGAGGGGTCTTTAAAAGTACAAAACATTTAATAAGTAAGTAATAATTTAACGTGCCGTGAAGGAGAGGTCATGGAGGAGAAGCCTACACTAATCGAAAAAAGAAAAGAAAAAATAAAAGAAACAATGCTAGATAACACTTTTAAGGAGGCGGAAAGCAAACGTAGCCTACATTCGTCAGATAAAAATTCTGAAAAGAAATCCTATAAAAAGACTTTTCCAAAATTTGGTTTTGTTTTGATTATTTGTGCAATTATTGGATTCATAATCGTCAGCTATGTTCCATGGGCATACATAGAGTATGGCCCAGAAACTGAAACAACAACAGTAACAATCTACAAAGATTTTAAAATAGAGAATGTTGAAAATACCCAAATCCGTACTCTTTTTCAATCACCAGATTACTACCTCGGGCTCTCTGTGGGTGATTTTAGCAAGACAGCTACATTGGAGCTCTATAGCTTTATTTCATTAATAATAATAGGTATATTAATTACAATATTTGGAATACTTGACAAAATGCGTAACTTTTCATGGGAAATATTTATCATAACCCATTTTGTCATCAGCACATCAGTAATCATTCCTGCGATTTTCATTGTTTTGTCTGTTGCAAAATTTTTAGGTGCGCACTTTATTCAATATCACAACACTCTTCCAGAGAGCTATAAAAATATCACGATATTGTTCCCAGCAGCATTTATACTCATTATCTTTGGCTTCATAATAATAAAACTGGCATTTACCATGATGAAAATTAACTTTAACAAAATACAAGATACAAAAGAGGATGAGTTTTTTGAAGAAAACTTTTCCTCTACTATAGCCAGGGGGAGAACTCGATGAATCTAGAGTTTGTCAAAAGAAAGAAAAAATTAGCAACTTTGCTTATTATTTCAAGTATTTTGGTTCTCACACTCACCTCCATTTTGCCCTGGATTTCTGTAATAGAAAAAACTACGCCTTCTGGCGATACTTTAGTATCGTACAATATTGCAAAAATGGAAAAAAGTAATGATAATGAAATCAATGACATACAAAAACAGTTGGAGTTAATCAATATCTGTTTCTGGATCACTGTAATATTTGGTATGATTTCACTTGCAAGTACAATTATTTACATAACCGAAAAGAATGCAAGCCTGGCACAATTAACGATGGTAATCGGATGCATAACTATTATATTTAGCATTTTAGGTACTTTTTTACTTTGGACATTGATTGGCAACATTAATTCTATGAACAATATTTTAGACGCGGTTGCATTTCAAAATAGAATTGTAACTATAAAGTATGCGTATTTCCCTCTCGCGCTAGGCATAATGTCAGCAATTTTTTCTTCATTCTATGTTATAATTGTTATTTGGCAATTAGTAAAACGTGTTGCTAGTTCGGCAGAGCGAAAAAAATCTAGCAAAAAAGAAACAAAAATGGAATTAGATAAACCATCTGTAGAGAAAGAGCCAGAACCATCTGAACAAAAAACAACTTTTGCTGAGTCGATAAAAGCCGAAAAGGCACCCATCCCAAAAATTATCCATGAGCCGGAAAAATCTGCAGAGCTAGAACCGGCAATAGAAGTTGAAGAATCTGTACATCAAAGAAAGTATTTTGAATTTGAAAAAGATCAGACTAAAAAATCCGACTCAGAAAAAACACACTCAAAAGAATTACCAAAATCACCTTTATTTGAAAAAGCTTTAGAAACAGCCATAGAAAAAAGACAACCAGATGCAGGGAGAAAAGAGGGCGAAATAAAAAAAGAAAAGCCGCCTGAGAAAAGGAAGATGAACGTAAGATGCCCTCGATGTAAAAACGTTTTTAAGATAGAAAAAGGAGAAAAACCGACAAATATTAAATGCCCCAAATGTGGTAAAACTGGAAAGATTAATTGAGCGTGTTTAACTATCTGCAACTATTCTTATGACATCCCCGTCTTTTAATTCATGGTCTGAACCTATAACACGATGTGTACGTGCATCAATGGCCCGAATAAAATGGTCACCTAGATCAGTATGGACCTTATAGGCTAAATCTTTTGCAGTACTGCCACGTGGCATAAAATAAGCATCTGGAAGAACTCTATTTTCTTTATCTGTTAGATGTGTATCATCCTCCACAGGATACACAACTATCAAATCAAGCATGCGAACTGATTCTTCAATGCATTTCTGTATGCCAGTGGATCCGAACTTTTTTAGCACATGTGATTTAATATAATCCAGTGCCGTCTTTTGTTTATCACTAAGTTTATCCTCTTTTAGAATTTTAAAAACATTGCTTCCCGGTTCATATTCAATAAGACCTTTTTTTGACGCATTAGTCAACGCAAGTTCAGATTCTGCACTAGACGGAACTGCAATGTAATCTTTTTTCTTAATTTCATCTGCTTTTGCCATGAGCTCATCAGAAGCAGCATCACATTTGTTTAATGCAATCAACATTGGCTTACTTATTTTTCTTACATAATTAGAAAGGTTTAGAATATCATCTTCAGTCCAATTTGAAGGCTTATGGGAATCAAGATCAAGTTCCCTTATGGCGTTATGAATATGTTCCTCACTAATTCCCAAACCAGTAAGCTTTTCGGAAAGCATGGAGTCGATCTTTTTATCTTCAAGTTCACATTTTCTTGCAATAGTTTCCCAACTTTTCTTAATGATGCCATTCAACCAATGAGTAATTTCTCTTTCTAGGAATTCTACATCATTCACAGGATCGTTGCTCCCCTTACCACATGGATTTCCTTCCTCATCCGTACTTCCAGAAATATCTACAATGTGAATTAATGAATGAGCCTGCCTTAAATCATCAAGAAACTTATTTCCCAAACCTCGACCTTTGCACGCATCCGGAACCAAGCCTGCCACATCTATGGCTTCGATTGGAACGAATCTTGTTCCATTTATACATTTAGAATTATGCGGAGTACAAGTCACCTTAAATTCTTTGCAAGGGCAGGGCTTTCTAACATACATTACGCCACGGTTGGCATCTATTGTAGTAAATGGGTAGTTTGCAATCTCAGCATGGGCATCAGTTGCTGCATTAAAAAAAGTGGATTTCCCGACATTGGGCTTTCCAACGATACCAATTTGCATACCCATATCGTTACCCTACTCTAACATATCATCTACTTCGTCAACGACGTCTACATCACTTTCAAATCGATTAACCTTTTCCTCCGATTTACCTTTAGACGGCACCATGAAAGATACTCCATTCTTTCCAACAAGAGTACCATTAATAGAAGCAGTTTTAGAAAGATAAATTTTTTCTGCGGAGACATTGCCCGCAACTTTTGTTTTATCTTCAACTCTAACATCACCATGCGCATTTATGTTTCCCTGTACAGTAACCTTTTTTCCGCAAAATACATCTCCACCTGAGTTAAGAGTACCATGAACAATTGAACTATTATCAATAAACGCATTGCCCTTCAAATCATAGTTTCCTAGAACTCGAGAAGCTTTACCGACATGAAGATTAAAATCAACTTTGGATTTCTGAACGCCAATAATAGAATTATTCGGGATAAATAGAAACGTCTCAGAAATAGGAATGACGTCCCCTTCGTTCTCTTCCATCTCTTCAAGTATTCTATCAATCTCCTCACTATGCCCCAACTTCAAAAGCTGCATAAGATATATGAACATATATATGACAACAGGAATAGGACTTCGGATATTGATCCATCCTTTCGCCTCAAATCCTTTCTCTATCTCAACGCTATCCCCAACATCAAGATCTCCTTTTAGAGAAAGGGCTCCTTTGATATTTACCTTCTCCCCAAGATATACATTTCCTCCACTTTCAACATCACCGCCAATGCTAGAAAAAATATCTGCTCGAATATCTTTGGTTGCTTCTAACCCGCCATCAATTACCACGTGTTCTCCAACAAAAATTCGTCCGTCTGTCTTAATACCGAATTGCAACAAACATCGATCTGCAATGACTACATCGCCTTTGGTAATAATTGTACGTTCATCGAACTTTGTTCCATCTGGAATAATAAGAGTTTTCCGGTCAAAAGTCATTAGTAAGAGCGTATTGCGTAAGGCATTATAAAATCAACGCCCTAATAATCACAAAAATGAAGGCGAAATGAGATTATTCTGTAAGCCATTCCGCGTCAATTCTTTTATACTTAGAAATTTCTTCAGGTTTAAACCAGAGATTTATTTCAAATTCAGCTGTATCTGGTCCATCAGATCCATGAACAATATTTCTTCCAATAAATTGTCCATAGTCGCCACGAATGGTGCCCATCGCAGCATCCTGTGGATTTGTTTTTCCCATCATGGTTCTAACGATACTTATTACATTATTTCCTTCTAAAACCATTGCAACAACTGGAGAGGATATGATATATTTTACAGTAGGTTCAAAGAAGGGTTTTTCTTTATGAATGCCATAGTGTTTTTCTGCAAGGTCTTTACTGACTGATACCAATTTCATAGCAACAATCTTGATGCCTTTTTTCTCGAAACGATTGATAATACCCCCTACAAGTCCTCTTTGAACTCCATCGGGTTTTATCATGACAAATGTTCTTTCTACAGCCATTATAATCACCTATTAATCTGATAGCTGGATGTTTGTCTGCTTTAAAGAATTAACGCTTCGGGAACTAAATTTTGACTTAAAATAGATAATATAAATGCCGTTAGGTTGAATATCACATGTGCAATTATTGCAGAATACAGATTTTTGGTTTTTATAACTACAAATCCCAAAATTAATCCCATTATCATCGGCATTATGACCGGATATATTTTTCCATAAGACATATGTGCCAGCCCAAATAGTACTGCAGTAGTCACAATAGCCATAGATTTACCAGCTAGTGATTCAATTTTATCGAGTAGAAAACCTCTGAAAAATATTTCTTCAGCTATAGGTTGAATTGCAATTAGTAAAAATAAAGATGGGATGGAAAAATACTGCTGTAGATTAGGTATGTTACTAAGCTCCTCAACATTGTAATCCATAAACACTAAAATTAACCCAATTAGGAAAACGATTCCAAACATAACAACTGCTGAAACAATACCCCACAAAAAAGCAACGTCTATACCTTCTAGTCTAAGTCTAAGACGATTGAAAACCTCCTTCAATGTAAGTTTATTGACTAATACATACCATATGACTGGAAAGAATATTAGCAATACAGTAATCAAGGCTAATTGAAATGTTAAAAGAAATATTTCGAAAATCAATTTCATTGTATCTGGAAGTTGGGTCATCTGACTCAATTCACTAGGTAATGATGCATCAAAAAAAGAAAGAACAGGCAATACGATGATTAATATCAAGGTGACGGAGAGCAGAAGTAAAGAAAAAATATGCGAAGGCTTTCTTATATTGAAATCCATGAATGATGGTAACATGTAATATTTCATAAACATTTTTAAATAATGGATGATGTTACCAACAAAACAATCGGGCCCGTAGGGTAGCTTGGTCCATCCTTTTAGCTTTGGGAGCTAGAGACTCCAGTTCAAATCTGGGCGGGCCCATTTTTCTTAATATTAACTATATAGGAATATTTTTAATATAAGAGCAGATTTGTATATGCAATTACATATGCAGGCAGATGGGATGAGAATTAAAACAATTATAACAGCGTTAGTAGTAATTCTGCTATTTACCAACTGTTTTGGTTTATTTTCAGCTATAAATCACGTTATAGCAGATGATCCATTGCCTAAATTTTACGTAGATGATGATTACGATAGCTCCACTCCAGGATGGCATATGGACCATTTCGATAAGATACAGGATGCAATAGATAACGCATCAGAGGGGGATAGAATCATTGTCTATGAAGGAACATACAATGAAAACATTGTCATAAATAAGACAGCACTTAATGTCTTTGGAGAGGACAAGTCTCTTTCAATTATCGATGGGAGTGATTCAGGAAACGTAGTAACAATTTCTAACGCCTCTGTTGACATTTCTTCATTTACAATTCTCGATAGCGGTAGCACCTCAACAAACGCTGGTGTATACGTCAATGCAAACAGTTGTACAATTGTTGATAATATTATAACAAGTGGAAAATACGGAATATATGTGAATAATAGTAATTCACATATTATATATGTCAATACAATTTCCTCAAACAGCGGGGACGGAATCTATCTTAATAATTCAGATAGCTGTTCGATAACTTACAACACAATAACTGACAATTCAAATGGCCTCTTCTTATACAGTTCTTCGAGCAATACAATATCGAATAATCCAAGCATCAAACAAAATAGTCTCAATGGCATTTTCTTAAACGAGTCATGCACAAGTAACACAATTTCAAGCAATAACATTTCAAGTAATACAAAAAATGGAATTTATCTGCAGGATCATTGCAATAATAATCCAATTTCAAGTAACGATATCTATAGTAATGGCGACTGCGGCATTCGGATTGAAAATTCAAGTTTGAATTTGGGCATTGCAAGCAATACTGTCATATCAAACACAAACTATGGCATTATGCTTGTTGGTTCGACAAACAAAGTCGATGCAAATACAATTGCTAAAAATGGAAAACATGGCCTGTTCTTGTTTGCTGATGACAATAACACAATTGAAGATAATACTGTTTATGGCAACACTTATGACGGTATTCGATTGCATAATTCTACAAACGATTCGATTTACAGAAATGAAATCTATGGAAATTCTGATTATGGGATGCATCTGAACTATTATACTGTTAACAATCAAATAAACAACAACTATTTCCATGACAATACCCAAAATGCCATGGACATAAGCATCAGTGCAAATTCATGGAACATTGCAAAAACGAGTGGGACAAATATAGTTGGCGGAGGCAATATTTCTGGTAATTACTGGGATGACTATGATGAAGTCAGTGAAGGTGCATATGATACTAACGGAGATGATATAGCAGATAGTGCATATACTATTTATGCATCAAATAAGGATAACGGACCGTTGCTTGATGCCACAGATCCGGTTATTGGAGTGCCACAAGCAACCCCCATTACTCAATATTCGGGAAGTGATACCAACATCTCAGTGACTGTTACTGATACATATTTAGGAGTTGAGGAAGTTTATCTAGTGTGTACTGACCCGGATGAGCAAATAACCAACATTTCAATTACACAAAATAGAACAGGAAGTACCTACTATTGTACTAAATCATTTTCAACAGTTGGAAACTATAGTTATTACATTGCAGCAAGAGATAAACGCAATTGGGGTTTCTCGGATAGTATCATTTTTGGAATATTGCCTGCAGCTGATACTCAAGCTCCAACTATCGTAGTTGTGGACCACGGGCCTTCATTTGATGAAACACCCAACAGTCATACGTTCGGAGTTGTTGTAACTGATAATGTTGAAGTAGCAAATGTCGCCATTGAATATTGGTATGGCAACGCAAGTAAGATGACCGTTGAAATGGAAAATACTGTCGAAAATTACTATGAAAAAGTGCTTATCCCACAAGGTTCTCCAGATAAAGTCTATTGTGTGATTTATGCAAACGATACTTCTGGAAATCAAGGAAATACGAAGAACCCCTATGCAGATGCAGATGGCCCATATACAGAATATGTTGCCTCTGAAATAACATTCAATGGAACTGGTAGCTTTGATCTCGATGGTAATATTAGTACCTACACATGGAATTTTGGTGATGGAACAAAAGGAGCGGGTGTATCTCCAACACATGCCTATTCAGCAAAAGGAACATACTCGGTTAGTCTAACTGTAACTGACAATGATGGAAATACCAATACAGATGCTGCCGCGATCACAGTAATCCCCTTTAATAAAGTTACTGCATCTGAAACCACTGTTGATTTGGTAAAGGCGTACTTTGATGTCACTCTCTCTGATGTATTTTATTGTCATGACACGGATGGAGATGAAGTTGTCGATACATTCACTGATCCAAATGGGATACTCACCATTGGACATTACGTAAATATCAGCGGTCATGCATCCTTTTTGATATCTGTAAATGACGATATGGAAAAATTGTTTATTTGGGATACGGAAGATGATTATATCAACAATGTAACTTACTCCATTGCAACGGTTACTAATACTTTAACGAACGTTGTTGAACGTACAATAACGGTGACTGCAAGTATAAATAAAGGTGGCTGGACTTATATCAATCTCACCGACCCATACCCAGAAAATGAAAATCTTACTGTAAAAACGTCCAGTGGAACCGTAATTTCATCAGACAGAGTATGGCGAATAAATGAAACTATATTTGTTCTTGATGATCCATCAATAGTGTATTACTTTGTTTATAAGTATACACCTCCGCCGTTAGAGCATCCTTCGTTTACAATTGAAGATGGTGGAACAATTAATGAGAGTAATCCTATAATCACTGTCGTCTATAATACTACAGTTACTATCGTGCGTGTGGAATTTTACAATTACGATACAAAAGAAACACACGTTATCAAGCTTAATACAACTGATAGTAAAACGTTTACAT
>Ga0272442_10009321_pt1 | contig 12294 bp, 9 predicted proteins | sample SSMForm2O_FD_200262 | JGI IMG/M metagenome (GOLD analysis project Ga0272442, IMG submission 200262) | Marine sediment archaeal communities from Little Sippewissett salt marsh, Falmouth, MA, United States - SSM-Form-2O | ecosystem: Environmental > Aquatic > Marine > Wetlands > Sediment ... | reverse complement strand
CTTCCGCGATTGTGGTAAAACCGCGAATATCTGAAAACAGAACCGCGAGCTGCCTGTTGTCTCCCTTCAAGGTTGATTCCGGATGAGAGAAGATTTGATCGATCACATCGATGGGGACATATTTTTGAAAAATATTCCTTATTTTCTGCTCCTGCTTTCGTGCTACAACGGCCTGATAGGCATAACTCTTGATTTGTCCGTAGGCTTTGTCAAGTTCCCGGGTCATTAAATTGAACCTGTGCCCCAGATCCCCGATTTCATCCCGGTAAAGCAGAGGTACACGTCGCGAGAGGTCTCCGGAAGTAATAATGTCCCGTATCACATGGTTTATTGAATCCAGAGGTTTCAGCAGGAGACGGGTAAAGAGAAACACGAGAAAGAGGGCCAGTGAGAGCGCGATCAGCAGAATATAGCCCGTCCTGCGGTAGATATCATATACGACACCGTAGAATGCGTCCTCCTGTTCCGTGATGAGAAATACCCAGCTGAAGGGTTCAAAGGCGACCGCCTGACCGACACGCTGAATCCCGCCAAGCGATGTATGGATCCATGCTGTTTCCCCCATGCTGAAAAGAGCTGAAAGTTCTTTTTTTTCAGAGGATTGTATTTCAAATCCGGTCGTACTGAACAGTATGGTACCGGTATTGTCAGCCGCGGCTATCAATTCAGTATTGCTGCGGACCAGACCTTCGGCGTATGTCTGAACAGCCCTTTTTGCCACTTCCACATATTCCGGCTTTTGACTCAGATTATTGTCCCTCAGTAGCTGCCACTGAGAACCGGCATATCTGAACAGCTCCTCGGCCTTGAACTGGAGAGCTTCCTGGGCAATTTTTGTAACAGCATTCCGAGCTGACAGCGAGGAGGAAATCCCGCCGATGACGATAGGTGATATCAGCAGGGGCAGAATTACCAAAAGCAGTTTGAAACGTATCTTCATAAAACCACAGCCGTCCGGTCATCCCTATTCTTCAATAGAGAATGGATTTGCGTTATTCCCAATTACATATTATCGTATACTTAGAGATAAAAAGCGAGGAAAGATTATGCAGAATCATGATGATCTGTATGCTCATCTGGAAAAGTCCCCGGAAGAAGAAGACGGATTAAGCTCTCTGCTCGACGAATCAGAAAGAGGGGTCAGCAGCGAAGAGAAGGAATCAATCCTTTCACAGATAGACCGTGTGTTGTCTCACGGGGCCGCGATAGAAGCTCCGGAGGACTTCATCTATACTCCGAAACATAACGGTGCCCTTTTCCCTCTGTTCATTAATATACTCATTCTCGCAATCACGGCTGGTGCGGTCTGGGGCATATACACTTTGTTCAACCGTCAGGAGGCCTCACTCATAACCAGGGGGGACGTCGGTATAACTGCCGAGGGTTCTCTATTGAAGGAATTCCGCGAAGAGTCGGAAAAAGAGCTGGCCGCCCGGGAGGAGGAGATACTGGGTATCAGATCGGAGCTGAGTACGCTTGAACAGGAAAAGATTTCCCTGGCAGCAGAGAAAAACCGGATCCTCAGAGAAAAAGAGCAGGAACTCGATCAGAGGTTAAAAATTCTGCTGGAGGAAGAACGATTGCGGTTGAGAGACAGCGGGACGAATGCCGAGGAGACCGAGAGGCTTGTAGCAGCGCTGGAGCAGAAAATGCTTACCGAACATAGAGACGAGCTTGAGGCTCTTAAGGCCGATGCGGAAGCGGCGAGGATAAAACGCGAAGAAGATATTGATAGGCTGCTGGAAAATTATGAACAGCAGCTGGAAGAATATCAATCCGGAGAGGAGGGAATCTCGCGGGAGCTGAAAGCGCTGCAGGAACGGCGTGAACAGGCGAACATCCTGATTCAGCAAATATCCGCCGGCTATATTAAAATCATCGATAACATCAACAAGGAACAGTTTGATGAGGCCCGCGAGTCTGTCAGGACAATAGAAGGTGTTCTTTCACAGGACCTGTTTAAGGACATGCCTGAACTGGTACAGAGAAGCCAGGCTGATATGGCCTTTATATCCATCCTTTCCCGGTATATAGCCCTGAAGGAGAGAGATATTAACAATCCACAGTCCATATCAGAAATCGGCGGACTGGATAATAATGAAAAGGCAATGCTGAACGCCCGGATCGAGGAGCAGAACAATGAACTGGAGATGAAAAAAGAGGAAATAGCGGTCCTTTCCAGTTCTCTATCAGCATCCCGTGATGAGCTGAACGGTGTGAAGCGAAGCCTGGTCCAGACTGGAAAGGAGCTGAACACGTATGGCCGGGAACTTTCCGTGTTGAAAGACAGGAAGCGCCTGGCAGATCAGAGGGTGCAAAAGATGGAAGAACTCGTTGAGGCTATACAAAATACCATAGAGAGCGGAAACGGCGAGGACCGCCGACAGAAAATCCTTACTGCGGTGGACACAAAACTCGAACTTCGTGAATTTCTATCATCGAAAGAAATTAACAGCCTGTATCCCGAGGCTGAAGCCATATTTGAGGGGTATCTCGATACCTTCGAGGCTGAGTACATCAGACAGGGGTATAAAGAAGCGTTAATGGATCTGGATTCACTGTTTGAAAACCTGCTGAAGGGTGAAGGGATAGATCCAGTACAAAGCTTCAAAAGGAGCGGCGGGGATATCGGCGAAGCATCGGTACAGGTCCTGTCAAAGATCAGTGATCTGCTGAACAGATAATACGGACAGCTTATTTTTCCTTCAAATCTATATTCGCCGTCGCGGTACTACCCACCGCGTCGGTGACCCTTATTTTTGTGACCGGTGGAGGAGAGCTGGTTTCAATTATCATTGTAGAAGGTGAGACTTTTTCCAGAAAACCCGCCCCTGACAAGATTGAAAATTTATAGGGGGGAAGTCCTCCCGAAGCGGTAAACTCAAGGATTGCTCCAGGTGAAGTTTCGACGAAAGAGGGATTTAATTCAAGGACTTCCGGCGTCGCGGAAACAACATAGATGTCGGAGAACACTGAATCGCCGATCCCGTCAGTAACGGTGAGGGTCACGGCACCCGGGACCGACGGAGCCGTATACGTAAAGGGATTGGGGAGCGGATCAGGTGGGAGTGAGCCGAAACCAGGATCTGAAAGCTCGATAATGAAATCTCCGGGAAAAGAACCGCTCCCGCCGGTGAGGGTGAACTCCTGGGATGCCCCGGGACCGATGGTAATCACAGCGGTGGTCGGCTGCAGCTGAAGAACGGTACTTGTGGAGGCGGGAAGGACCTCGACGGAGATGGAAATGCTGTTGTTGATATCATCGGTGATCTCGATATAATCCCAGCCTGCCACGGCAGGAGGATCATAGGAAAATGTGTCGGTATCAACAGGGCTTATAGTGCCTCTTTCCGCAACAGCTGTATAGGCAGTAATTAAATATCCACCGCTCACGTCGATGGACCGCGGAGGGTCATCGGTTTTTATGGAAAAAGCGGAAGGAACAGCCGACAGGGGGGCGTATACCCTGATAGTACCGGTATCACGGCTGTCAAACCGGTCGCGGCTCTCAATCTCCACGATAAGAAGACCTCCCGCGCTTAAGGGTGCCGTATAGAGACCTGTCAGAGGATTGATGGAACCATCGCCGGAGACTATCGCGAAAGAGTAGGGCAGGAAACCTCCCTGAGCATCTATATCGTACATAGTACCCTCGCGGATATTTACAACATCCTGGCTGATTCCAAAATCTCCTTCCTGCTCATTGGACAAGAGGGTAAAAAGAGATATTTCGCTGCATCCTGAGAGTATAAAAAGAGAGAACATCACTATAAAGGCCGTAAAAAGGGACTGGAAAGTTGCTTTTTTATTCATAACTAAAACCTCCAGTTCGCGAAAATTCCAGGTGCTATCCCGAAAAGGGCATCCATCTCGATGGAATCCGAGCCATCCTCACGATAAATATTGAACAAGGCTGTACAGGTTGTATACGCGACAAGTTCGGCGTCGTCTCCAAGATTCAGGAGCGTAAGGCCGCCGCCTGAACGGGCATAGGGAAGGGCGGGAGACAGCAGATGAGATATGCTGTCGTCCGTATCTACCCGAACGGCTGCCCCCATCGTAAAAAACAGAAACCACGCGGGGCCTTTTTGGTTCAGAAAAGTGACGCGGGCATCAATCCCGATTGGTACAAGCGTGCGCACATAAGCGCCTTTGTACGATTCGTTCGGTATCAATCGTAAATACCCGCTCGTTATCCCGAGACTGAGAGTCGCCCGGCGGGACTCTGTTATTTTGTATAGAAAACCGGTCTGAATTTGTGCTCCGAAGGGAAACTGCTCCGCTGAACGGCCCGTCATAAAAAGAAACAGGGTGGAGAGATAGGCTGTGAAACGGTTTTCCCCTTGATCCGATGATGAAAAATGGGATGAAGCAGGTGTGATTTCGGGTGTATCCGGCGAAACGGGTTCTTTTTCAGATGAACTGTCCTCGGCAGCGGAAAGCAGCGTCTTTTCAGCATATATACGCGTGATCTGTTCTGAGGATGCCGCGAGAAGCTCACTCACTGCCTCCGATACATCCCTGTCGAGAAAGAGATCAATGTTGTTGGATATATCAACGGAGGATAGCGGAGTTTTCAAGCGGACATCCCATAGAAGGTAGCGCACCGATAAAAAATCCTCCCGAAGGGAATATATGCCCAGCAGAAGCAAATCGGTATCCCGGAGTTCTGATTGCTCAAGATAGGGGATTATCATCTGTTCAATTCGTGGCATCTTTTCGGCCGCTGAGGCTTTTATATCCGTATGTATGCTTTTTCCGGTAAGGCCTGATTTTTTAAACTCAATCAAAGCGGCTCTATTGAGAATGGTCTCAAGCTCATAGGAAGATTCATTTTCACTGATATGAACAACTGCGGCAGACACGTCCGGGACCTCCTGTCCCCAAAGGGGAATCTGGATAATCATCGACATCCACCCGATCAAGATAAAAAGTAGCAATTGCCGTGTAAGTGTCCGCTTTTCCCGCATTTTCACAGAGTTCCTCATAACTAGATTATAAGAAATAACTCTTTCCTCTTCCAATGAATACCAACTGTTCAAGCTAAAAGCTGTATTTTACATATCGGGCTTCATCGCATAAAAAAATAAGCGAACAGGGTGAACATATAAAATTTAGCACAAAGAAGTGAAATTTTCATTCTACGGGAAATTATTCGCGGTACCAGCAGGTTTGGGTTTAGAGAATAATAATTTCACTGCACCTAACCTGGTGATATGGAAATTTCGCAGGAAGAAAAAAATTGACTTGTGAATACTGTCGTGCTAATATATCAGCGATCAGCTAAAGTATATCAACTAACAGATATAGAGGTCGCCGTCGATATGAGCACGAAAAGTCTGAACAGACACAGTCTGGCAAACCAGATCTATGAAATTCTGAAGGATTGGATTCTGAATCTGCAGTATCAACCGGGAGACCGCATCGACACAAAATATCTCGAAAATTATTTTCATGTAAGTCACGCACCCATCAGAGACGCCCTCAACCATCTGATAAAGGACAAACTAATTATAGTGAAACCCCGTGTGGGTTATTTTGCCGTCGAATTGACGATTACCGATGTTGAACGACTGTGGGATGTGAGAGAGATGCTCGAAAAACATGCTCTGGAGATGACATTTCATCCGGTGCCGTACGAAGAGCTGACAGCCATGAAGGAGAGGATGAAAGCATATAAATCCGGAGTGTATAAAAAAGAAGTACTCTCAGATCTTAATTCAATCGATATGGACCTTCATAGGGGACTGATCATCGGAAGGTCAGAAAATACATATATTATCGAATTCTACCAAAGTATCTATGATCTGCTCACTATTTCAATGCATATCACTGAAAGATATCTGAATGATATTGAAGAGCATATGAATATTATCGAGTCCTGGATGTCTGACGATTTTAACGCAACGAGAACCTATCTGCTAACCCATTTGTCAAGGGTGAAGGAAAAGCTGATATTGAAACTGAATGAGCAAAAGACGGAAGAAATGGAAGGTAGTGGATAAAATGCCTGCAAACAGCCTTTCATCCGCGATAATCGAATATGTCAAATGTCATGCGGAATTTTCCAGTTTTAAAAAAATACTCAGTGATTTATTGATTGATCTGTGCGCGGTACCAACCATACCGGAAGCAAATACGGATTGTGTCATTGAAAACGAATCCAGATTATTTAATCGCCTGATAAGGTTTCTCCGTAAACATGCTCCCCGGGGAAGTCTGGAACTGGTCCCCGTTTCTCAGGCAATACACGATCATCCTTTTTTTACACCGCCGTATTACTCGGCATCTGCCGATGTATATCACGGCCGGAACAATCTCCTCTATACATCTTATCCATCAGCACAGGCGGGGACGCGGTCTTCCCTGGCCTTCAACGCGCATATAGATACTGTCGCGCCCTTTATTCCCGCAAAGATGATAAATGAGTTTATCCATGGCAGGGGGGCCGCGGATGATAAGGGCGGATGCGCGGCAATAGCCGGGGCGTTTTTATTACTGAAGGATGTCGCGGAGAAGTTTCATATCAATTATCCTTTCGGTTTATACGGAATGTTTGTCATCGATGAGGAAACCGGCGGGAATGGCTCTCTGTCTATGGCAATCGACCGGGACTTATGTTCCGAAATCGATACTCTGGTGGTGGTAGAATCATTCGGCCACGAGATTTATCCGGCGAACCGGGGCGCGGTCTGGTATAAAATAGAAACGAAAGCAGAAGAAAATCCAAAACCGCTCCTTTTTATGGCAAGAATAATCAAGGCCCTCGAGCAGATGGGCAGGACCCTTAGAAAAAACAGTGAGCACAGCTTGTTTCCCGACAAACCTGTACAGACTTGCCAGGGTATCCTGGGTGCATTCGGTTCTCACCCATCCATGATATGTTCGGAACTCAGGCTTATAGTATCCACGGACTGTAGAAAAGAGACAATTGAAGAAATCATCCAAAAGGCGCAGCAGGAATACTTCGAAGAACATGAGAGCATTCGACGAGGCCCGGGGGATATTTCCTTTATTAAGATACATCAAAGAGATCCGGATTATTTGATCGAGGTGACCGGAACAAGCGGTCATATGGGCAGCAGCCTGGAGAAGACAAACGCGATAACACTTTCCGCTTATCTGATAGAAATCCTATATGAAAGCATACAGGATATCGATATACAGCTCTCCGGAAATAATACTTCACCCGTGCTCATTCTGGAAGGCGGCCAGGGATTTTTGCCTACCCATTCGGTGGCCGAGATACGGGATTTACTCGACATGACCGTCTCCGAGGTATGGAAAGAGTATACAGAGAATACTGTGTATAAAGGAACAGAAAAACCCGTCCTCAGCACTGAAAAACTGCATAACGAGGCCTTTGAAAGAAAGCCTGATTCAAAAACAATAAAAATGGCCTCAGGAGCAGCCTCCCTGCTCAATATTGATATAAACAAAACTATAGTTGGAGCTCCTGTTTCATGTGATGCCAGAATTTTCGCGCATGAGTATCCTGAATTGGAAGTGTTTACTACAGGCCCCGGATCACTTTCGGAAGCGCACACTGATGATGAGAAAATATCCATCTCAGATCTTTGTACCGGAGCAGCTTTTCTAAGTCTTTTTACATTGTTCCACCAGGGAATCTTGAATTTAGATGATTTCTGATCTTGAAAATTACTGCCTGAGCAGTAGTACATATTAGGAGGAGGAAAGATATGGCTAAAAGAGTATTGCTTGTGGTTCTTATCTGTCTTATGGGTATAACAATGGTGTATGCCGGCGGACAGAAGGAAGGAGGTGCGGAGGATTCGGGTGCAGCAGTTGCCGCATACGACGCGAGTGCCGTTAAATGGAGCCCGAACCAGGAAAGAGTGGTGAGGAAAGACTATAAACTTCCGGAAGGCGCTCTGGAGGCGATCAAGGCGGAAGGATCGAAAGAAATAGTGGTATACAACTGGGGAGACCTCTCGTGGGACCCGGCCACATTGCTGAACGGCAGCATGTTCACCCGTCTTACCGAAGTGGGCGTACAGTTTGTGGGCACACCTGATGAGCAGATGACACCGAAACTGCAGCCCCTCTTTATGGCAAAATCAGACGCCGTCGATATTGTTCCCCTGGATGAAACAAACTACGCCAATTACGTGAGCAGAGGATGGCTCATGGAGGTGGATTTCATGTGGGATGAAGCGACGATGTCTGAGTATCACTCGGGACTTCACTCAACGGTTCTGGACGGGCATTATTATAGCGTGCCTCAGGTCGGCCGCATAATCGATGTGCTCTATTACAGGCCGAGTATGCTGAAAGCCGCCGGTTATGATGGTCCTCCTGAAACCTGGGAAGAGCTCATAGAAATGGCACAGGCCTTGACCATAGACAAAAACAATGACGGACAGATCGATCAATGGGGTTTTGTGTTCAAGGGCGGTGGCGTGCTGGACGGCGCCCAGCTGATAAAGGCGAAATCACTGCTGCTGGGTGTGAATCCGGACGATGTGGACGGAAAGGTCAAGTTCAACACACCGGAAACAATCAGGGTGGTTCAGCTGCTTTCAGATCTGCGAAACAAGTACAAGGTAGTTCCCCCGGGAGTAACAGCGTACCAGCATGGTGATATCGCCGACTTCTTTCTATCCGGTAATGTAGCGATAGTCGTCGACCCCACGTATCTGTACGCGAGATGCATGGAATCCTCCCTGGCTGATGATTTCGATGTAGCGCTCCAGCCTGTTGCCTACAAGGGCGGACCTCGTACTCAAATCCAGCACTGGAATGGATGGGGCCTTTCAAATTTCTCGAAAAACAAAACTGCCGGTCTGATTTACATGGATGTATACAGATCGTATCGGGGACAGGTGAATGAGTTCGCCATCGAGAACAATGAAGTTTTTCTCAAAAAAGCGTATGAAGATCCTCAGTCCAAACTCGTAGGTTACAACGATGTTCTGGCTCAAATAAACGACACTGTAGTTGATATATACGAAGGTCAGGGTGAGGTCTACAAGGCCGTTATCGCGGAATTCCAGAAAGCTTTGATGGGTCAGAAAACAGCAGAGCAGGCAATGAATGACGCACAGGGTAGAATTGACAAGATCCTGGGATATTAAGGAAAAAAGAGCGGCCGAAAGGCCGCTCATTCATACCACGGTTTATTGGAGAGCATATTGTGATTAGGAGTGACAAAATAGTAAAGGACAGTCTGTTCGGGTTTCTACTGATACTGCCTTCGCTTCTTCTTCTGATGTTGCTGGTTGTTTTTCCAGTCGGATACGTTTTGTATCTCAGTACCCTGAATTTCGATACACTCATACCGAATTTCGTAGGTTTGCGTAATTATACGGAACTCTTGTTCAACGATCAGTTTTTCTGGATTTTTCTCGGCCATTCAATGGAGTATGTTTTTTTCGCGATATGTTCCGCCTTTGTCGTAGCATTGCTTGTTGCCTTGAGCCTGAATACCATTAACAAATTTCAAGGTACCCTGCGGACCTTCGCCCTGTGGTGCTGGGCCGTGCCGCCGGTGATTGCGTCTTTGATGTGGAAATGGATTCTGAATGATACGAATGGCGTGCTGAATGACATGCTGCTGAAGGCGGGAATAATACATCAGCAGGTAGCCTGGCTGGCGCTTTCGAAAGGTACGATGTTTATATTATCACAGGTGCACGCGTGGACAATTATTCCGTTTATCATGGTTATTCTCCTGGCGGGACTGCAGTCAATACCCCTGGAACTCTATGAGGTCGCGTCCATTGACGGAGCAAACGGCCTGCAGAAGTTCAGGTTGATCACATACCCTCTTCTGAGAACGGCAGTTTTAACATCCGTGATGCTCGCCTCTATCTTCGCCTTCAGACATATCGATATCGTATTTACCCTCACAAAGGGAGGGCCCGGGGAAGCGACAGAGATGCTGGTTACGTATCTGTACGATAACGCGTTTGCATATATGAAAATCGGCTATGCGGCAGCGCTTTCCGTAATAATGGTGTTTATTTCGATGCTGATCGTCCTGGTCCTGGTGAAATTAATACGGCCCAATGAATCCCAATAGGAGCATTGAATGAAACTGAGCAGAAGTTCGAAAATTTTAAGGGTTCTGGTTCTGGTTCTCTATCTGGTTTTCTCTTTGTTCCCGATATACTGGATGTTTATAACAAGTCTGAAAAGCGACAACGAAGTCTATATCAATAACCCGACCTATTATCCTCATGAACCCACAATGGACAATTACATTTCCATTTATACAGGAAGACCCTACGCGGCGTACACGATGAACAGTATCATTATAACCTTCGGTACAACCGCGGCGTGCATCGTTTTCGGAACGGTCGCGGCCTACGGATTTTCGCGATTTAAATTTTTCGGCAACCGGACCCTGAGATATTCCCTGCTTGTGTCGCGTGTATTTCCCCCGATATCACTCATCGTTCCGTTTTTTATGATGATCGGCTTTCTGAGAATTTATGACACAAAACTCGCCAACATAATTGTAAATACCTACATGTGGCTGCCTTTTTTTATATGGATAACCATCGGATTTTTTGATACAGTCCCGAGAGAGCTTGAGGAATCAGCCCAAATTGACGGTGCTTCACGGATGCAGGTTTTTTTCAGAATAAGCATGCCCCTGGCGCTCCCGGGTGTTGCAGCAGCTTCCATAATAACATTTCTGGAAACCTGGAAAGAGTTTATTTACAACCTGGTATTGTCTCCGACGGCAAACGCGAAAAACCTGTCCGTCGGCGCCTCAGATTTTATCGCTGATATGTTTATTTCCTGGGAGGAGATGGGCGCGGGGGCGATAATTGCCTCGATACCGGCATTTATATTTGTCATATTTTTTCAGAAATATATAGTCCAAGGTCTAACAGCAGGTTCAGTGAAAGGATAAGAGATGGATAAAACATACAATTTGGTTCCCGCGGACGTAAAAACAATACAAACCGCGTACAGAAAAATACAAACAAAAATTCCGGTACCGGAATCCATCGGTTTTTTTGAAACTCTCCTGAAATCCGAACCACGGTCAATGCAGGGTCAGCCGCCGGTTTTAATAGACAGCGCCGAGGGTTTTCTGGTCCGGGATAAGTGGGGCAACCAATGGATCGACTGGTCCTCCGGAGTGCTGATCATGAACGCGGGCCATGGACGTCCTGAGATCAGGAGCGCCCTGATGGAGCTGATCGAAAGGCCGCTCCTGTCGTCCTATGTATTTGCCCATGAAAAGAGGTGCGAGCTGACCCGGGAACTGGAAAGTGTTTCTCCGGACCCGGAAAACTATAAGGTTTTCCTGTTGAGTACTGGAAGTGAAGCGATAGAAAACAGCATAAAGCTCGCGAAAACCTACGCGCAGAATACATATGGAGCCAAGCGAAAATGGATTATTTCATTTAACAATGCTTTCCATGGGCGCACATTGGGTTCTCAGCTGGCAGGTGGGAGCGAAAGCCAGAAGAAATGGATAGGAGATTGTTCAGCATATCCTTTCGCGCAGGTACCGTTCCCGGACGGATATAAAAACACTGACCAGTCATTTGATCTGTTCTTACGGTCTCTTGATAAACTGGAAATAAAGCCGGATGAAATAGCGGCAGTCCTTACTGAAAGTTATCAGGGAGTGGGGCCGGACTTTTTGCCGTATGAGTACGCGCAGGACCTGCAGCGCTTTGTGTGGCAAAACGGAATACTGCTTATTTTTGATGAAGTGCAGGCGGGTTTCGGCCGGACCGGAAGCTTCTGGGGTTATGAACAGTATGATATCGTTCCGGATCTGATCGTATGCGGAAAGGGGATATCCTCATCTCTGCCCCTGTCAGCTGTGATAGGCCGCGCAGATATCATGGATATGTATCCTCCGGGGTCCATGACATCAACACATTCGGGCAGTCCTCTCCCCGTAACGGCCGCTCTGGAGAGTATAAAAATCATAAAGAAAGAAAAACTATCCGAAAGGGCTAAGCGTCTGGAACCGGTCTTAATGAATGGACTGGAGGAAGTAAGAAAGAGATACCCGGAGCGCTTGGGCTGTCTTCACGGCAGAGGCCTGGTAGCAGGCATACAGGTAGTACAAAAGGGTTCAAAGGTCCCTGATCCGGATACAGCTTTTCGCATAAATGAAAAGTGTTTTCAGAATGGACTGCTGATGTTCGCTCCCGTAGGGATTGCGGGTGAATGTATAAAGATTACGCCCCCGCTGATAATAAGCGATGATGCCCTGATTGAATCAATACAGGTGTTTTCTGATGTGTGTGATGAAGTATTAGGGGCCGGATAGGAATATTTATTTCGCTCTCTATTCAGATT
>Ga0272442_10009319_pt1 | contig 12295 bp, 10 predicted proteins | sample SSMForm2O_FD_200262 | JGI IMG/M metagenome (GOLD analysis project Ga0272442, IMG submission 200262) | Marine sediment archaeal communities from Little Sippewissett salt marsh, Falmouth, MA, United States - SSM-Form-2O | ecosystem: Environmental > Aquatic > Marine > Wetlands > Sediment ... | reverse complement strand
TTAAAATACAAACTATTTTTCCATCTCTCATATTAAACCTCCAATTTAATATTTTAATGATGACATATAATTTATTATATAAAATATTTTTTATCATTATATATAACAAATGTTTCATCTGATTATTAATAAAAGTTTCAATATGTTCATATTAATCCAATTCATAATAATAGGTTATATCAATAGCAAAGATTTATAAATAATTTCAATATAAATAAATATAGGATAGGAAAATAATCATGGGAATTGGTAATTTATTTAAAAAATATTTTATGCTTGGTTTTATCATTCTGATTCTTGTTTCATCAGGTGTTTCAACTGACATCAATGGATTTATTGCAGAAGCTTCGGAAACGAAAAATGATAAAGATTTTTATGAAATCAATTTTAATAAATTTACGGAATATGGTAAAAAAAAGACGATTCTTCAAATGGAAAGCAAAGATCAAAATATATCAAAAAACACTGCAACTTATGGTCCAGCAAACTCTCCTTGGCCCATGAAATGCCATGACACTCGTAACACCGGTAGGAGTGAATATGGAACTACTAATAATTCATATTACGAACTGTGGAGATATAAGTTTGATGATCAAGTAGATAATGATCCTGCTATTGGTGAGGATGGGACTGTTTATGTAGGCGGCAGTTATGAAAAACTTCAGCAATATTTATATGCCTTTTACCCTGATGGCACGATGCGGTGGAGATATAGAGCAGATGGTTTGATCTGGCATATGTGCCCGGCGGTTGCAGAGGACGGGACCATCTATTTCGGTTCCTGGGATGAATGTTTGCATGCCGTAAACCCTGATGGCTCGAGAAAATGGAAGTTTGATACTAATGGCAATCTTGTTTCTGATCCCGTGATTGGTGAGGATGGAACGATTTATTTCGGTAACTTTGGATCAAAGATTTTCGCATTGAATCCTGATGGTTCGGAGAAATGGCGTTACAAAACAGGAGGTGATATTACATCTGATCCTGCAATCGGAGATGATGGAACGATATACATCGGATCTCGTGACAATTACTTATATGCAATCAATCCCAACGGGACATTAAAATGGCGGTTTAAAACAGGGTATTGGATAAAAGCTCCTCCTTCAGTTGCAGAAGATGGCACGGTTTATATCAGCTCATACGATGATCATTTATATGCTCTGTATCCAAATGGTACCTTGCGGTGGAAAACAGAAAAAGGCTATGGATCGGATACCAATCCTTCTATAGGTTCGGACGGGGCAATTTATGTGGTATCAATTAACCAGCTTAGGGCGTTGAATCCTTATGGCTCTAAAAAATGGGATTTCCATCTCGGCGGATCCGTAAAAAGATCTTCTCCGGCTATATGTGCAGATGGAATAATTTACGTCGGTATTGAAATAGGGGATTGTAAAGGCGGTGAGATGGTTGCCGTGAACCCGGATGGGACCCTCCGCTGGAGAGAGAGACTGTCCAACGAATGGATCGATTCATCCCCGTGCATCGGAGAGGATGGCATAATCTACGTTGTATCCTCTAATGGTGGCAGCAGCAATCTTCATGCTTTCGGATCGGGAGGACTGGTGGAGACAGATGCAAATGGACCCTATTATGGTTATATCAATAAACCTGTGAATTTCTCCAGTTACACCTTGTACGGCTATCCTCCGTACACCTGGAATTGGGACTTCGGAGATGGAAACACCTCGGATGAGCAAAATCCCTTGCATATATATGATGCACCCGGCAGGTACATTGTCACCTTGACCGTAACAGATACTCAGGGTAATTATTCGGAAGATGTAACCTGGACCACAGTGCAGGATACAAATAACCCCCCTAATAACCCGGTTATAAAAGGCCCCAGGTTTGGAAAAATAGATGAAGACATCAATTTCACTTTCAGATCTGAGGACCCTGAGGATAATGAAATTTGGTATTACATAGACTGGGGTGATTCGCATACCAAGGGCTGGATCGGGTGGCATGAATCAGGTGAAGAGATTACCCTAAATCTCTGGTGGTATCAATTTGGGGTGCATACAATCAAGGCCAAGGCAAGGGATGGTTACGGGGATGAAAGCAACTGGAGTTATTATAAGGTTATAGTGCCAAAAAACCACAATATGTGGTTGATACACTGGTTAAACAAATTTCCGATCTGTAAAAAGTTCTTAGGGGTAATTATGATATAATCCTGTTTTTCAATTTTTTTTAATTTTACTTAAATCTATTAAAACATTCTCAGTAATAATGACTTGAAATTGCTAATAAATGGATAATGAAAACTATTAGGAGGTATAAGGAGTACTTTCAATGCACCATTATCAGGGTTTATAAAGAGAGAACTCCCTAGGATTTTTGCTAGTCTAACCTAGGTAATTATTACTTAGAAGATATAAATGATTGCCCCAGGAGTGCAGCAACACTCAAGGGGCTGGAGGTCGATAAACGTGGTATCAACCCCCGAGGAAAATGAAGAGAAAAGCGGTATTAAATGTTTTTCAAAAAAACATCTTGAGGAATATGTTGAAGTTCAAACATGGTTGAAAACAATTGGTAGATCCTCTGTTGGTTTGTATCTTAATGCGTTAAAAAAATTTTGTGAATTTTCAAGGAGAAATCCTCATGAGCTTATTATTATGAGAGATGAGGAAGTCAGAGTTTCTGATCCAAATAATAGAACTGGTGTTAGGGATATGATTCTTGATTTCCGAAGATATTTGGAATTGGAAAATTATGCCCCAAAAACAATTAATACACTTGATGGAGCGGTAAGAAGTTTTTTCACTGCGGTTCTTGGTAAATCAGGAATGCTTAACGTCAGGAATTATAGGAACAGAGAAGTATCTTCTAGGAAGGATTTGGTCCCTACGCTGGAAGAAATGAAAAGGATGATTGATGTCTGTAACTTACCTGAGAAAATCAGGATACTTTTTGTTGCTCAAACAGGTATGAGGATTTCAGATGCTTTAAAATTAAAGATTGGTGATATTCAACGGGAGCTTGATCTTGGTAGAGTGCCTTTGGCAATTAGTTATGTCCCTATGAAAGATCGGGAGAGTATCGGTGAACGTGTTACCTTTCTTGGTAGTGATGGTGTGGAAATGTTGAAAAGATATCTTGAATGGAGACTTAGAAAAGGAGAGAAATTAAATTCTAATAGCCCGTTATTTGTTGGACGAAACAGAAGAGGTAATAAACCATTAACTCAGCAAAAGTTCAATAAGATGCTGAAAAACGTTGCAGTAAAAGCAGGTCTTAATGGGGATGGAAAATATGGGGTGATTAGAGCTCATTCATTAAGGAAATTTTTCATTACTCAACTAACTAATCATGGTGTTGAGGATAAGATCATCAATTTTTTAACCTGTCATAAGATATCAGAAGTTGATAGGGTTTACTGGTCTAGAAGAGTAGGAGAACTGAGGAAGATCTATGACCAACGGCAGCAATATCTAAACCCTATAAGTTTTAAAAAAGTATATGATCTAAATAAATTAAGGGATATTAAAGATAAGATCAGTGAGCTTGAAAGAAAGATAAAAGAGTTGGAAAAAATAAAGAACATTTCAGATTATTATGATGTTAAGATTGTAACTTCTGAAGAAAATATTATTGAACTTGCTAAGCATGGTTATGATTGTCAACCTGTTGGTAATGATAGATGGCTGATGAGGAAGCAAATTTGCCCTTAGAGGTTCACAAAATATATTTTAGTTATTGAATATAAAAAATTATCTGACAAAATCGGTATAATTAAGGGTGAACTTATACATAATGAGGAAATTATTTTAAGGGGAAAAATGACTGAATTTCCCGAGAGCTTACCTGATTCTTTTGATTGGGATATGCTTGATATAGGTGAAAGTTTTTTTAATGGATTTTCATTAGATTATAAAGGAGAATCAATTTCTCAAATGATTCTACAAGGTGTTAAAAAAAGCATAAAAGAAGGAAAAATCCCTTATTTTAGGTTACAAAAATTCATATTTTTAATCTTGCTTCTTTTAGTATAGTTATAAAATCATTAATTATTTTTATCTTGACCAAATATATATGAATCAGAATTAACCATATTTTTGGTTTTTTTTATTAAAGAACATAGTTTGTTAAATGATTCCATAAGAGTATTACAATTTAACGCTTGATTAAGTTTAGGATAAAAAATATGATGTTCTGTATAACCGTTATTAAATAATTTTAATGAGCATAGTAAAATAAAGTGAATATATCTCTCATGAAAATCAATATCCCCATCATTGAGTTCAGATTTTGCAGATCATTAAATTCACTGAAATTGGGGTCTTAATAAATAGTTTGCTCGTTAAGGTTTTATAATTTACATTGTATATATTTTTTATTGCACGCGGATTGATAACATGGTATCATTAACATTTTATGGTGGGATAAACAAAATCGGCGGGAATAAAATTCTTTTAGAAGATGATGACACAAAGATATTTCTTGACTTTGGCATGAACTTTGAGGAACATCAGGATTATTTTACGGAATACATGCCACCAAGGAAATGCAACTGCATCAAGGATTTTATCCACCTTGGTCTACTACCAGATTTAAAGGGAATCTATAGAAGGGACTACTGCAAGCATATGGGTCTTGATTGCAAGGTAGAAAACTATGTTGATGGGGTATTAATCTCACATGCTCATATCGACCATATAGGTTATGTTCATTTCTTAAGAGAGAATATTCCTATTCACGTAAGTGCAGAGACTAGAGCCATCATGGAAATGTTCAGCAGGATTGGAGCATCAGGTTTTGAGGAATTCCCTGATTTCAAACCTTCATTCCAGCTGATACCAAAGAAATCCGGAGACGGTCTGAAGAGAAGGGATGCCAGGGATGGCAAAGAAGAAAGAGACATAAGGACCTTTGAGTTCGGCAAGAAGTTCAAGATAGGCAGCCTGGAAATATTACCCTTAAGGGTAGACCATTCACTACCTGGAGCAACCGGTTTTATCATCTACACCAGCAAAGGCGCACTTGTCTACACAGGGGACCTGAGGTTCCACGGTAGGCACAAAAACTGGAGCTATGAATTTGTTGAGAAAGCAGTCGAAGCAGAACCTACCGTGATGCTTTCAGAAGGGACTAGGATAAAAGAAAAAGAGGCAAAGACGGAGGATTATGTTCAGTCAGAAAGCACTAAATACATCAAGGGAAAGAAGGGTCTGGCGATAGCGAACTTCCCGATAAGGGACACGGAAAGGCTCCTTACTTTCTACAATACGGCAACAAGCAACGGAAGGAAACTTGTTATCGAATACAGGCAGGCATTGCTACTGGATTTACTAAGGGAACATGGAGTAAAGGGATTGCCAAAATCGACAGATGAAAACATAAAGGTGTTTTATGCGAAAAAGAGCTGGGGTCTTGTAGGCAGGACAGATTTTCCAGAGGACCAAATTGAAAAGGATTATGATACCTGGGAAAGAACGTATTTCGCTCTGGAAAACGTCATTGATGCAAAAGAAATAAGCTCCCACCAGCAGGATTATGTTATGTTCATGAACTATTTCCAACTCAACAATCTTATAGACATAAAACCAAAGAAAGGAAGCGTCCACATAAGGAGCATATGCGAACCTTTCAGTGAGGAAATGGAATTAGACCAGAGGAGAATTGACAATTGGCTGAAGTTATTTGGTTTATACCCTGAACGGAAGATACACTCTTCAGGTCATGCCTGCGGACCTGCAATATTTGATATGATAAATAAAATAAATCCAAAGGTACTCTTCCCGATTCATACGGTAAACCCGGCAGCCTTCAAAGAGCTGCACGGAATGAATATAACACATCCAGAATATGGAAAGAGAATAACAATTTAATATATTCTTAAAAAACTAAAATGTTGGTGGAATGTCCTCATTGCTGATTATTGAAACCTTACAATCATCACATATGCCCGAGGGGTTATCGGTTTCATTTACTCCACAGAATTTACAAATCATTTAATTTTATCCCATCTATTCTCAAACTTTTCAGGATATTTATTTAAATCTAATTCAACTTTTGAATCTCCTTCAGAATATTCACTAGATTCAGAATATTTTGTTGAATACATAATATAGGTATTATTTTGCTGTCCATTTTCTCTGAGTAAGGGATGTTTTTCTAATTCTTCATATGTCATAACAAATATTTTTTTGATTATTCCCTTATCATTAAATCCAATCAATACACAATAATCAAATTTTTCATTTTTAATTTGTTTTGGGGAAAAAGCCCAATCCCAATAATCTTCTTTGAAAATACTTGATTTGACTTCAATTCGTTTTTTCATATCTGATAAATAAATATCTGAATTGGTAACATCCCGTTCATAACCTATTTGAGGATTATATTTTCTAAGTTTGTCAGCAACATACATTTCAGCATATTTTGCACGGACGTTACCATTACCGAAATCGTTTTTCTCCATTAACGTAACTAAACGTTTTAAAATCTTTAGAGATTCTTTAAAATCGCTTGATTTTACAATGCACAACATTAATCCCTCAAACAACAATTTAACATTATTTTAATCTTTATTAAGTAAAGATATAGAATTATTATGATAAATTTTCCAAGCTTCGATTTTTTGCGGTTTTGTTTCATGAAACTGTGCAAAATAAATCTCAATATCATTATTCTTTGTTTTTTCTACTATTTTATCTTTAGATAATATCTTATTTGAATTTTCAGAAAAGTCTCTTTTTGAAAACCTTTTTTTTCCACCTTTTGAAATACGATTCAGGTGGACGACGAATTTATTCTTTACATATGATTTTGGATGATTAAGTCGGTTAATATCATCATCCATATGTTCCTCGTCTTCATTTAGTCCAAATTCAACAACTGAATCTAAAGCTAAGTAATCATACTTTGGAAACATTTTATTTATAATTTCTGGAGGTGATTTAATTATTGCAATGTCCCAATGCTGTCTTTTTGGTTTTCCGCAAGAATAAGCCATACAATACTCCTTTTGGATAATACACATTTTTTTGCCATCAACTTCAATAAATAATCCGCTCTCTTTCAAAGTCCTATAAAGAAGATAATAAAAATATGCATGGATTCCATGCTCTGTGTAACATAGATAAGGATTTTTTATAAAATCAATACAAAAAGTCTCTATAGTGGTCCTAATAGTATCACTTAACATTTTCAACCAACCTTTTTAGCTTAATATCAAACCTAGGTAAAGCTCTATTGAACACTTCATCAATATTCATATTTTCTAACAATAAAAGCTCGTAACAAAGCACAATCAAATCCGCAGTTTCAATAGTCCAATGCTCATCATTATTGTTGTATCGTTCTTCTATTTCATTGATATGTTCCTTCATCATTTTTAATATCTTATGTTTATTGTTCTTATTGATTCTATTTGATAGTTCAGTTATCTCTAATAGTTTTTCTTTAAACTCATTGTATAGAAATTGCATTTTCTCCCCCTTATATACAACTATGTAGCTTCTAGTACTTTAAAAAAATTACCAAATCCATAAAAATTTTTTATTATAATTAATATTACAGCTGAATTGTGAAAAATAATTCTATACCAATCAAAATTTCTATTCTAAATGTACTAGTCTTACTATTACTTTTTACTATACCTTGGGTTCTATATCAATGGTTTGTACCATCACCATTTGGTTACAAAGAAACAATGTTTCTATTAGCAATCATCTTTATTTTTATGTCTTATCTTTTATTCAGTAGAAATAAATTAGATAAGGAACATATTGGTTTAACTATTGGAAAATCATTTCCAAATACAATTATAACGGGCATTATTGGGGGAGTAGTAGCATTTATTATAGTAATATTATTGCTTCAAAATACTAAACAACCAATTTCATTGTTTGCTCTAGTTAAATCTACAATATATTCTCCTATATGGGAAGAACTTTATTTTAGAGGTTTTATGTTCTCATCTATAGTTATTCTTTTAATGGAATATGAGCTAAAGAAATATGAGAATGACGAGAGAAAATACCAGATTATGAAATATTTCTGGGTAAGTATTGCTATTGTTCTAGTCTCCTTAATTTTTCTATTAATTCATACTCCCCCTTCTTGGAGTCAGTTTATTGCCTCCTTATTTTTTACAACGATTTTCTACTACACAAAAAGTTTGCTTTCTCCAATTATAAGTCATGCAATTTTCAATTTTTTAATAAGTGTATTTGCCTATACTGTTAAAGGAATTTGAAAAAATTCTAACTTACCCAAATCTCAGGATATCTCTCAGCCATCCTGTCTTTGTTAAGTATCAATACATCATTGAAGAATTTCCTAGCTTTTTCCTCACTATCAAACTCACTTGTTGAAAAACCAACAGTTCCCCCAAAAACATCAAACTGTTCCTCATCATAGGTCCCATCCTTATTCAATGGGGTTTGCTGGACAATATAAGTTCCATCATCCTCGATTAACCTGATTGCAAGACCGTGTTTCTCTACAACCTTTCCCTCTTCTATTATTTCCATTTTCTAAAACCTGATAAATCAATAAAATTATTCCATTATTAAATCTTTTGTTACATTATCTCTTGGTGATTCCCCTCCAGACTATGTGAACTAACTCCCCATAAGACCTCCTATTCTCCACCTCAATATCATAAATCCTGTTCCATGTCCACCCATTTCTTTGATAATCTTTTTTGATTTTAGGATAGATATAGAAATACCACATGAGTGATAGGAAAATCACAGCAATACCTGCTAATATCTCGCTTATTAGTTCTGGCATTTACATCAAATCTATAATTTTTTTAATAATGTACTGAAGAACTCTTGTATAAAGTAGCACCTGAGAGTTTGTCATTTAAAATGAAAACATAATCACCATCCTCAGGTGCAACTACCTTAAATGTATCCCCTGGATTAATATATCCCTCGCCAGTAACATCATTGAATGTGATATTTGCATCAGTTTGGGGTTCTCCAGCATCATTTAATAATATCGTTTCCACGTTTTCTGCTATTATTGGACCTCCTTCAACCCCTGATACCAACCAAACTGTTTCGTTTCTCGCATCATTTTTTGAATATATGTTCATTGATATTGTTGAGGATTTAACTACTACTCCACAAAATGCAAATATGAATCTAGCGCTTAAAAACCCAAGATGATATTTTGAAATACCTATTTGTTCTCCTGAGGTGTACTGAATATAATCAAAGGGAAAGAAAGTAATGCATCCTAAGTTAACCGCATCAAATGTAACAATATCTCCTGTTGTATCAAGGTTTTTAAGCCTTCCAAAAAGAAAAGCGATATGAAACCTAACAAGTTCGTCTTTAACCATTATTGTTTCTATATCACCAGTATAATCTTCTTTATAAACATCTATTTCAAAATTGGTATCTTCATCAACTTGAGGAGCAGCAAAAGAGACCCTTCCTTCAGAATCAGTTATTTTTATTTCCTCGTTAAATCGAACTTTCACAATAGGTACTGCTGTTCCTCCAATTGATTTCACTAAGACATCAAATACCTCGCCTTCATTTACCTCATCCGGAGCTTCGATATCTAAAATGTAGTACAGCTCAAATGGGCTCATCAATGGATAATAATCAGTTCCATGTTCACAAGGTATTTCATAAGGGACATCACCTATTCCATCAGGACCTGGGATGTCTTGATCTGGACCACTGTATAAATCATTTTCAGTGTAATCGCTCCAAAAGTTTCCTCCAGATGGATATGTGTCATTCCAAATGTTTCCACATTCGTCCACAGCATTGACGTTGTTGTTGATAAGATTAACATGATAAATACGATTATTGATAGAGGACTCTTTCATCTCGATACCAATATCAATTGCTTCGATGATGCTTTTTGAAAAGTAATTTTCTGAAGAATTCTCACATTGGATTCCCGCTGCTGTTCCATTAGTGCCATTATTGGGTTCACCTATTCCCCCAATTCCACCGTTGATATGAGAGCATAACATGGAAATTATGTTATTATCAGAAGATGATGTCATATGAACACCAGAGCCATTTCCACCATTTCCACCATTATTTACATACCCGGTACCTCCATTTCCGCCAGTTATATTGGAAATATTTTGAACTTCTATGAGGTTATTATTTGATGATTTTAGATATAAACCAGATGCAAAACCACCAGGACCTGCTCTGGGGATATCTCCTTCACTTCCATTTCCGCCCGTGATATTGAAAATATTATTAAATAAGATATGGCAATCTTTGGATATATTTAGATGTATACCAGTGCTATTTCCACCTTGACCTCCCCAGAAACCTTCTCCTGAGTTTCCACCAACTATTTCTGATAATATGTTTGATGAGATGTTGATTGATGTACAGGAGTGAACTAGAATACCTGAACTATTGCCACCCGGACCGGCATATTCACCGCCATTCCCACCAATATTACCTTTAATATCTGAAATATTATTTTTAATAATGTTAGTATCGTTTGACGATTCTATAAGAATACCACAGCCAATCCCACCTGTTCCTGCATAGAGTTCTGAATAAGTTAAAGAACCACCTTTCCCACCAGCAACATGAGAAATCAAATTGAGTACAACATTTTTTAGATTAGAGAATTTAATAATAATTCCCGAACAGAAACCTCCATCCCTATCTGGTCCAGCATCACCACCATGAAGATGAGAGATTGAATTTGACGAAATATTGCTGGAAGTTGAAGATTCAATAAATATACCTGAACAATCACCGCCATATATACTGAAATGACCACCCCCACCATTTCCTCCTCTTAATCTAGAGATGGTGTTTTTTGAAATGTTGTTCGAAATTGAAGTATGAAGAAAAATCCCTGAACTTTTTCCTCCGGGACCACCGGCACCTGCAGATGCCCCCCCGTTTCCACCTGTCGAATTAGAGATGATATTCTGAGAGATAAAATTAATAGTCGAAGACCTAAGAAAAATTCCTGAACTATCACCACCATTACCTCCTCTACCTGCTGTTTCTCCGCCTATCCCACCATTTATATCTAAGAAAGAATTAAATGCGATATCCTCAGAATTCGATGAGTAAAGGAAGACTCCATAACTATCCCCACCTGAGCCACCTGCACTATGGGCATGATTACCATTTCCCCCCTCTATCTGTGAAAAATTATTAGATATGATACTGTCAGAATTGGATAAGTAAAGATAGACTCCATAACTATCGCCTCCTGAACCTCCATTTGCACTTGCACCACCTTTACCACCTTTTCCACCTTCAAAATTATACATTTCATTTTGAGATATGTTACCAGCTATAGAAGAATTAAGATATATACCGTAACAATCTCCTCCTTTTTCAGAATCTGCATCTTCCCATGCTTCCCCACCGACTCCACCGATCAAATTGGAAATGTTATTCTTACAGATATCACCTATAGTCGAATCATAAATATAAAAACCAAAGCTATCACCGCCTTCACCAGGATTGGAATATGTTGAAAATCCGCCGATTCCACCTGTGATATTGAAAATAGTGTTTATTTCGATAATATTATCATAAGATGAATTTAGATAAATGCCGGAACCATCGCCACCGTGGCCTGCTTGGCTATTTTCTGAAAAAGCACCGTCCCCTGCTCTAATGTCCATTATATTGTTCATGTAAAAAGTATTGTTTGAAGATGAAACAACAATCCCAGCTTTGTTGGTCCCATTCAGACCTGCTCCATCAGAGTCCCAAGCATATCCACCAGTGATATTGAAGGATTTGATTGTGGAATAATCCTCAGAAATGTTGAAACCGCCAATGACGGTCGTCCCAATGTTGCTTTCACCTTCTAAAAGAACCGATTCGGTTACCTCGATATGCTCTTCATATATACCATCATATACAAAGATTGAATCCCCAGAATCTGCTGCATCAATAGCACTTTGTATGGTTGAATAATTTCCAGGACCACTTCCTCCAACATAGAGTATTTCCCTACCATTGGATGATGAAATAGATTGTTCCATGAGACCTGTTGATGTAGTCATTCCTATAAGTAAAAATATGATTGAAAATATCACCACCTTCTTCATACTATATACCCCCAAAGAATATCAAATAAGTGATTCAACATTGGAAATCTATCCAATAACCATGTGAACCACCAATTATTGTAGATATTGCTCTTGGGCATAGTAACTTCCAATTCTGCCCAATCACTGGTTGCACCATGTTCATCAACTACTCGTGCTTTAATGATGTAAGTACCATCTTCATCCCAAACATGACTTTTGATAAATGATTCTCCTGAATAAGTAGTATCGTAAACACTTGAATCACCATCGCCCCATTCA
>Ga0272442_10009317_pt1 | contig 12296 bp, 5 predicted proteins | sample SSMForm2O_FD_200262 | JGI IMG/M metagenome (GOLD analysis project Ga0272442, IMG submission 200262) | Marine sediment archaeal communities from Little Sippewissett salt marsh, Falmouth, MA, United States - SSM-Form-2O | ecosystem: Environmental > Aquatic > Marine > Wetlands > Sediment ... | reverse complement strand
GAACCGGCCCTCGCGCGGGATGCGGGCGCAGTCCGGCGTGAACCATCGGCACCCGAGTTCGTCCTCCAGAAACGAGTAGACCGCGTACAGGACGCCCCGCTGGTTCCCCGCGAGGACGAGCGCCGGGCCCTTCGCCTCGATGGCGATGCCCTCGGTGCCAAGGGCGACAAAGTCGACCACCACGCCCAACCGCTTCAGCGTATCCATGCACCGGCCGACGACGATGGGCGTGCGGTCGCCCAGGTCCGTCTCGGCGACGACCGCCAGCCGCTTGCCGGTCATTCTCGCCAGATGAACCGCCAAGTCCTTGGCGGCGAACTGCTCCTGTGGCGTGGGATCGGCGGGCACCGCGACGGCATACGCGCCCGGCGTCACCTCTTTGCCGCCGATCGTAATGACGCACGCGCCCGGCGCTTCGGCCGACCGTGCGGGCACCGGCCCCGCCGCGGACAGGCACGCCGCGGCAACCACGGCAATGGCGAAACGGACACCGGAGGTCATTCGTTTGTCTCCTCATTCGGTTGCGACGGCGCCGCCGGCGCCGCCGGCGGACCGGCCGGGGCCGCTTCCAGGTCGTACGCAAACACCCGCCAATCCGGCCCGTACTGCTCGATGAACGCCAGCGAGTAACACCGGAGGAAGACGAAGACCGGCAGCAGGATCACCGTGCCGATGTACGGCAGCGCGACAATACAGCACGTGAGGCAGCACGCCAGCATGGCGATGATCCCGATGACCATTCCGAGAAGCCATTTCATCAGGTAGAACAGAAGCAACGGCCCGATGTGGCCGGCCGCCAGTTCCCGCCAGAACACGCCCCACGCTTGCAGCACCCGCCGGCCGCGCAGGTACATCACGGGCACAACGAAGTCGTCCAGTACGGCGCCGATCACACCGGCCGCCAGCGTAATCACCAAGAGGCCGAGTACGCCAATCGCGATGGCGGCCACCGCCGCGGCACCGAACGTCTCGCGGGCGATATCGACCCACGCCACGCCCAGACACACGCCGCCAAGAATCGCCAACGCCAACAGAACCGCCAAAGCGAACAGGAACCGGAACCAGAACAGACTGTTCGCCGGGACACGGAAGCGTCGCCACGGCTCGACCACCGCCCCACGGTTGCGGGCCACGCCGTCCAGGAACATGAACTTGCCACGCGAACTCAACCACGTCACGAGTGCCACGAGCCCCGCAACCAGGAGGAACACGGCCAAGGCCGCCAGAATGAGAACCACCAGATGCTCTTCCACCCAGTCGGCGGCGTCGCCCATGCCACCGCCCCCGCCGGGGCCAGAGGGTCCTCCGCCGCCGGCGTTGAAGTTGAAGTGCGGCCCGCCGCCCTCGCCCAATTGGGCCAGCCACGCACAGAATCCGAGGACGAACCACTTGCCGACGTCGAACGGCTGGAACAGCGTCCGGGCCATCCGGCGAAACGCCGCCGGGATCGCCTCGATGACCGAACCCGCGGTAACCGCCATGGCATTTCCTCCAATGAGCGGTGCCTGAGTGCAAGCCTACCTCGTGCGCGGCCCGCGAGCGGGCCGGCGAACACGGACCGCCTCGCTCCGGTCAGCCGCGCCCGAACCTTCGTACGGCCCGCGAGCGGGCCGGCGAACACAGACCGCCTCGACCAAGTCGACCGCGACTGAACCTTCGCGCGCGCGTGCCACTGGCTGCCCGCCTCCGGCGGGTAAACTTGTCAGCCAGTGGTCACCGACGCTCGATACGCACTGGCGGGCAAGCCGCCAGTGGCACCCGGCGGCCGAACCTTCGCGCGGCCGCCGGCGGCCTCACCACGTGAGGACCGTTTCGATGGCCTGGCCGGCCTCGATCGCGGCGTCGCGTTCCAGCGTCAGCGTGGCGCGGGGGCCTTCGCGCGAGAGGCGCGCCCCCACCTGCTTCCCGCCGGCGGTGACCGTGGCCCGGGCCTCGCCGGCCGTCTCCGGGAGTTCGAAGACGAGCGTCCGGACCCGCAGCCGGCCCCACGCCAGGTCGATGCGGTTGGTCTGTCGGCCATCGGCCCGTTTCTGGACGAGGCTGCCCCACCCCTCGGCCGCCGTGAAGAACCCCTTGAAATCATCCGGCGTCATCCGCGGGGCGAAACCGATCCGTCCCGCGGGACCGTCGTATTGGTATCCCTCGATGCCGATCAGGCAGCCCCACGACGCCAAGGCCCGGGCGTAATGGTCGCCGCACTCCACCTCGTTCCACGGGTTGTGATGCGTGCCGTCGTACCGCTCGTGGATGCCGCGCACGATGGCGAGCGCCTCGTCCACCAATCCTTCCCAGAACATGTGGCCGGCCGCCTGATACTCGATGCCGGTCCACACCTCGTCGCGGTAGCGGACGGGCTCGGAGGGCCGGCCGCCCTTCGGCCAGGTGCAGGTGAAGAGGCCCGCGTCGCCCGCCCGGGCGAACCACCGTTCCGGACGGTGCCGGGCGTTGTACGGCCCCACGTCGACCGTCCAGTTGTACTTATACACGGATTTCAATGACGTTCGGACCGCCTCCTGCGGGTACAGGTACCCGAGCCCCACCTGGTGGGCCCAGCCCTGGCCGAACATCTGGTCCGACAGGCACCCGCCGTCGTACTGGTACCGGTCGGACGCCCCCTCGGGGATGATCTGGCCGAAGAACTCCCCGTTGTACAGGCGCTGCATCGTGAGGCGCGACCCGCTCTCGAAGATTCGGCGGTAGCGGTCGGCGGCCTCGTCGTCCATGAGACGGGCCATTTCCTCGGCCGCCCGCAGCGCCCCAAGGTACAAACTGCCGACGAACGTGTTCGGGCCGATGAAGTTGATGTCGAACGTGTTGTGCTGCGAGTCCTCGATCAGGCCGTCCGCGTTTTCGTCGTGCGAAATGGCGAACTCCATGGCCTGCTTCGCGGCCGGCCACGCCTTCTTCAGGAAGTCGGTATCGGCGGACATGAGGTGCTCGCGGTACACCTTGAGCACCGTGCCGCACTGACCGTCGGCGGCGTAGGCCCGGTTCGACCGGAACCCCACGAGGCCGGTCTTCTCATCGAAGCCGGCGGTCGGTTCCAGGTCCTGCATGAGCCGGGTGGACCGCGAAAGTTCCGGAAGCAGGCGCGCGAGCGCATGTTCGTAGTTCCATACGTGGGTGCAAGTGCCCTCGCAGCAGCAGACGCCCTCCCAGGCCCAGAACCGGCCGTTCTCCCACCACTGGGCGGTCTCGGTGGCGAGGTTCGCCACCGGCATCGCCAGCCGCGCCGCCAACCAGTACGGGAGTGTGGTATCGAAATACGTGTCGCGGAAACGGCGCGTGCCGCGCGAGAGGCGATCGTAGTTCTCGGCCACGTACTTGGCCGCCCCGAGCGCCCCGTCGAACCAGTTGGCGTACATCCGGCCGCGCTGGGGCCGCTGCGGAAAGTACCACGTGACCAGGAACGTGACGTCGCGGGCCTGGCCGGGGCCCAGGTCGAGCGGCATGGAGACCCCGCCGGGAAAGTTCTCGCCAAGCGGGTACGTGACCGTCGCCGCGACGGGCGCAAAGACGTGGTCCGGACCCGTCATGCTGCCGGGCGTCGCCTTCGGGCCGATGGCCGCCAGGCACATCTCGCCGAAGCCGGCGTGGTCCTGCGGCTCCGGGATGACCTTCTCGGGCACGTGGTTCGTGAAGCGGATCCAGTCGACGTTGATGTGCCCCCATGCGCCGGAGTGCCTGTCGACGATCTGGAGGCGGGCCTTCTTGCCTTTCAGGTCCCGGACGCTCCAGACCTGCTGGGTCAGTTTCTCCTTGTTCCGGCCCGTGGCGGTGCGGACCACCTGGCCGTTCACGATCAGGTTCAGGCACGTCGTGCCCTTGTGGTTGCCGCCGCCGATGAGGAAGGCGATGTACGGCTCGGTGATGGTGAAGGCGTTGGAGACGGCGGTGCCCTGCGGCGGGTCCTTGCCAAGGAACGTGTTGACGAACCCCTTGCCGTGCCAGCCGCTCACCGTCTGCTGCTCGGGGAGGGTGCCGGTGGCGGGCGCCTTGCCGAAGCCTTCGCCCTCGATCATCCAGCCGTCGTAGTCGCCGTCCTCGAAATCCTCGAAGACCGTGACGCGGCGCTCCCGGTCGGGCGGGGGCGGCGACTCGACGAAGTCCATCACGACGGCTCCCAGGCCCCCGGCGCCCAGGGCCCGGTTCCGGCTCTTGCCGCGGCCGGCGTACTCCCCCGCCTGCTCCAGCAGGACGCCGTTCTGGAGCCAGCCCGTCAGGTGCGCCTTCACCGGGCCCGCCGACGTGTTGCGGACCGTGAAGTGCAGCACCGTGGCCGGCAGCGACGAGTCCTTGGCGCTCAGCGGGATGAACGGCGAGAAGACCTCCAGGTCCACCTCGACCGGCAGGGCCGGTTTTTCCCTGGTCCGGTAGCGGATCTCGGCAATCGGGTACTCGCCGATAAATTCAATGGCGTCGAAGCCCTCGCAGCTGAGGTCCCGGCCGGTGCGCCGGCCGGCCTCGTCCTCGATCCAGATGCGGAAGCCCTGGTCCAGCGGGCTGGGCGGCCGGTACGTCTTGTAGCAGTCGGCCCCGTACCCGGTGAACTGGCTGTTGTTGGCGATCCACCACTGGGCGAGCGTGCCGTCGCCGCGGACGTACAGTTGGCCGGCCGCCACGCCGCAGCACGGCATGCCGATGGTCTCGAGTTCCTCGCCGCGGTAGACCTTCCGGCCGGCGTCCTCGTGGAGGCGGGCCATCCAGGCGGCGTCGGGCTTCGGGCCCGGCGGGAGGGGGACGTCCGCCTGCGCCGCCGCGACGGCCGGCGGACCCGCGACGGCTGCCAGAAGGGCGGCCAGGAGCACCGCCGCGGCGGCCGCCGTCCCAAATCCCAATCCCCTGCCCCGACGGTGTACGGCTCGGTTCGACGCGCTCATGGCCGGCCTCCCAGGATGGCTCGTGCCCCGTCGGGCGGCGGTCCGGCCCGCCCGGCGCAGAGGTGGACGTTCCATACTTGCACTTTCCCGGCGGCGGTGTCAACATTTCCTCGCGGCGCATTGGCGGCCCGGCCGCGTATGAACAAGAGGAGGCTCCCGGCCGTCTGACCCAACGGACGCCGGAGCCGACGCCGGGCCGCCGCGGCGGCCGGCTGCACCGAACCGCCTTCGCGAGCGAGGAGACACCGTGAACCGCCTACCCGTCCTGACGGCCATCGTCGCCGCTGTCCTCGCCCTGACCTTCGGCGCCGCACGCGCCGCGGCGGACAAGCCGAACCCCGATTCACCGCTGGCCGTCTGGCCGCTGGGCAAGGCGGCGCCGCCGAACCTCCACGCCGAATGGCCGCCGGACCTCACCGTAACCGTCCAGGACGGCGAGCTTCCCCCGGCTGCGTTCGCTCGAGCGGCCCGCCGCGCCTGGGGCCTCGCCAAGTCTCACGATACAAACAAGATGGCCGTGGCATGGGCGACGGATCTCGCGGCCCTCAAAACCCTCGCCGACGCCGCCGCCGCCCCAATGACCGACGCCGCCGCCGTCCGGCGCCTGCCGCTGGCGCCGCTCGCCTACGACGACGCCGTCCTGGCGGCCGAGCCGGAGGGGTACCTCAAGGCCGCCGGCGCGCTGCTGGAGGCCCGCGACCATCTCTTCCCCGGCCGGCCCGTCTGGACGGCGGCCGGGTGGTGGGAGGCGGACGAGCCGGCCGGTCCGGTCGGCGCCCGCGTCCTGCCGCGCGTCTGCATCTCGCAGATCGCCGCCGGCGTGGACCGCGTCTTCTGGGACGGCACCGCGCGCGACGGGCGGCCCGGCGTGCCGCTACTCGGTGACGGCGGCCCCACGCCCGCCTTCGCCGCGTGGACCACGATGGTCCGCATGCTGGACGGGGCCCGTTACGTGGGGCCGACGGGCGTGGACCCGCGCATCCGGCAGCACTGGTTCGTGCGCGGCGACGACGTCCTCCTGGCCGCATGGTACGTGGGCGGCGAGCAGGACATTTCGTTCTCGAGCAGCCTGAACCGGGTGGAGGTGACCGACGCCATCGGCCGGCGGCGCGTGATCGAGCCGCGGCACGGGCGGTTCGACCTGACGCTCAGCCCGGAGGTCCAATACCTGCGCTTCCCGCGGGAGAGCGAACGGTACGGGGCGGCGGGTATCCGGATGCTTCAAGAGATGCAGGCCCTGCGCGTCTTCGACGTCGGGGCCGTGCCCCGGGCCATCGAGGAGGCCGCCGAGAAGGCCCACACCGACGACCGTGCGATGGTGCGACTCCATCGGCTGGTACGGCTGGCGGAGCAGATTGCGCACAAGGGCGAGGCCCCGCCGCCCGCCGACGACGCCCCGTCGGCCGAGGAGGCCTTGAGCGAGGCGCGAAAGGACATCGAGGAGAAGGAAGGCGAGGACGGCTACCTGCGCCGGGCCCGCGTCGCCCTCGCGTGGACCCAGCGCCTCGTGCGCGAGGTCGAGCGCCAGGGGCCGCGCTGGGGCCCGCCGCTTGAGTGGGCGGCCCGCCTGTCGGCGACGGCGACCCGCCTCCTCGCCGACCGCGAGGAACCGTATCGGCTGGAGGCGGAGAAGACAGGAGACTGACAGCGCCACGCGCGGTTACGGTGTCACCCCGAGCGAGCAGCGAACACCCCTTAGGATGTCATTTCGAGCGAGGGCCGAAGGCCCGAGTCGAGAAATCTCGCCGTTGGGCCCAACAACGAGATTTCTCCGCTCGGCCCTGAAGTGCCTCGGTCGGAATGACACTCGGACCGCCTCCCGCACGTCCGGCCCAACTGCGAGATTCCTCCGCTCGCCGTCGCTGTACGACGGCTCGGTTGGAATGACACTCAGGACGTCTCCCGGCCGGGCAAGACCGGCCGGGCCACACAGGGCCGTGGCCCCCTCTGTTTCACTCCGCCTCACTCCACCCGCCACTCCAGGGCCATTGCCGAGTGCGGCGGGAGGCGCAGCCGCCGGCCGGGGGCGAAGTCCGCGACCGTGTCCTCCACCAGTTCCACCTGCGGCTCAGGCTGCTCGAACTCGTTATTGGCGGTAATCGCGTCGGCCGTCAGGCGCCACCGCCGGGCGGTGCCACCCTTCACGGTCCCGTCGAACGCGACGGCGACGTCGTGGGCGTCGGCCACGTCGACGTTCAGGAGGACGAGGCCTCGCCGCTGGCCGTCGCGGAACGCATAACTCCAGAGGACCGGCAGCGGGCCGTAGTCCTCCACTTTGCCGCGATGGCGGAACGTGCCGCGCCCGGTGAACGTCGGCTCGCCGTCGGAATGGTCGGTCTTGACGAGGTCACCGCCCATGACGCGGTTCGCCAGGGCGCAGGCGAGGAACGTGGGCCGGTACCGTTCGTGACCCTTTCGCATGTTCAACGCGGTGCCCCACAGGCGGACGGGGCCGATGCCGCGGGCGTTGTAACTGTGCTGGACGAGCGAGAAGAGCGCCTGGGTGCGCAGATGATGTTCTTTCAGCATGAGGAGCATGGTGCCGGCCACGTTCAGGCCGCCGCCGATGCTCGTGACGATCGTGTTCCGCGGCTCGAGCGGCCCGCTGCCGTGCGTGATGTGGTGGTTGACCTCGTAGATGGAGAGTTCCAGGCCGTGCTTGCGGGCGAGTTCGCCGTTCGCATACATCGCCCCTTCCTCTTCCATCGACCGGAAGATCGGCCACGCGAAGGCCCAGCGGAACAGGTTCGCGGTCGTGTCCAGGACCTCCATGTCCTCCTTCTCGATGCGCTGGATGATGTACGGGGCCACGCTGAAGCGGTCGGCGTTCGGGACGCGCGGCATGAGCCCGCCGTTCAGCCACGAGTTGGCGGCCTGCCCCGCCGCGTGGAAGAGGACGTTCTCCTTGTAATGCGGCGACGCCTTGCCGGCGACGATGAGGTCGTGCCAGTAATCGCGGCCGTTGAACCCGCCGCACTGGTACGGCCCGGCGCTGTTCCACGCCTCGTTGCCGAACTCGACGTGGATGCGGTCGAAGACGTCGGTCCACGGCTTGGCGTGGCCGAGTTCGGCCCGCCGCTTGCCGTAGCCGACGTCCGGCGGCGCGGCGAGGTACTCCATGAACCGGACCATCTCCTCCTTCGACAGCGTGCCGGGCAGCGTGTACCACGGGTCGGCCCCGACGTGCTTGCACAGGACGTACATCTCGTGGAGGCTGTACGGGTGTCGGGAGTGCCGCTCGTAGGGCCCGACCTTCGTGTACCCCTGGCTGGCGAAGGCGTGGCGGCGGAGCGGCGGGGCGAGGGTGTTCTCGAGCGTCGACCCGCCCATCTGGAGGTTGCGGATGCAGCCGGGGCGATACATCTGGAGCATGCGGACGCAGTCGTCGCGGAAGGCGGTGGGATTCGCATCGCCCTCCATCCATATTTCGACGTCGTCGATCAGGACGTCGCCGCCCTCGGCCTCGAAGACGAACCGCAGGTGCGGGTTGTCCTTCGGGTTGTTCGGTTCCGGCACGCCGGTGACGGCGAGGACCTGGTCGTACCGTTTCCACTCGGCGCCCGGGGTGAGGGAGGCCGATTCGCCGTAGTCGCGCGGGTCGGGCGAGATCGCCAGCCGCGGTGCGCCCGCCTCGGCCTTCGCCCAGAACCGCACGTGCCACGTGCCGTTCGTCTCGCCGTACCGCTGGTAGTGCGTGCCGAACCGGTAATGGGCCTTGGCCTCGCTGCCGCGGAGGTTCAGGGCGGCGCAGCCGAACGCCCCGGGATGAACGTCGCCGACGGCGATGCGGTTGTGCTTCGAGCACCAGTACCCGTCGAGGGTGTGCATCTGGCCGTCGCGGAGGCGGGCACACTCGATCATCAGGCCCATGTTCGGCTCGTCAGGCGCGACCTCGCGATCGTACTCGAAACACATAAACTCTTCCATCTTGCCCTTGTGCCGGGCCTTGCGGGTGGCGACGGCCTTGATGCGGCCGGTGGTCCAGCGGGCGGGGCCCGAAAGGATCGTGTACCGACCGCCCTCGGCCATCATGTCGCGCCAGGCATCGTTCAGGCGGAACCAGGTGGTGGCGCCGCGGGCGTCATTGACGGGGCCGAAGTGGCACTGGCGATAGGTGGTGCCCTCGAACGTCTCGCTCGCGCGGAGTTTCGTGAGCGCCGCCCCCGAGTAGTACGCGTCGCCCCCCAGGTTGATGCCGAACGGGACGGTGTCCGCGACGAGGACCTCGCCCGTGAGGCGGACGGTGGTGACGTTTTCGGCGGCGAGGGCGGGCGCCGCCAATGCCAGAGCCGTCAAGGCGAGAAGCATCGTCGCAACGTGTCGAGCGGGCATAAGGCGTCCTTTCAAACGACCGTCGACGTGCCGTCGACGGCTCAACAGTCCCGTCTCACTCCGCCTTCTCGACGCGCCATTCCAGGATCCCGCCGGAGACGTTCGGCCGCAACTCCACCTCCAGGCGCAGGGCGTCGGTTTGCACCGCGTCGAACGTGACGCGGTTGAACGTATCCTTCTTCGTGCCGGCGGCGGAGGCGCCCGCGACCGGCTTCCACTGGCCGCCGTCTCGGTAGAGGACCCGCCACGCCTTCGGCACGCGGCAGGAGCCGCGGCCCGTGTCGTCGAACCAGTAGACCTCGGCGGCCGAGACCTTGGCCGGCCGGGCGAAGTCGTACTGGACCCACTCGGTGGTGCCCCGCTGCGGCCACCAGGTGAAACGCGGAATCCCGTGATCGACGGACGATTTCGGCAGAACCTGATCGTTCAGCGCCTGCACCGCGTCCTGGCCCCAGCAGTGCGACGCCGACGGCTTGCTCTCGGAGGCGACGGTCGGCTTGGGGACCGGGCGGGCCACCTCGCGGCTCTCGGGAATCCAGACCCGCATCGGTCCCGGCTCGCGATGGTCCCACGCGTAGTACGGGACGGCGGTCAGCGTGGCGTCGATGTCCTCGCCGCCCGCGCGGCGGACCTTGCCCTCGGCCACGAGGACCGTGACGCCGCCCAAGAGGTCCGGCCGGTGCTCGGCCCGGATCGCGGCGTCCGGAGGCAGGTAGGCGTGGGCGAGATGCGCGTTGTCGACGCCCTCGAAGCAGTAGACCACCGGCCCGCGCTGAAGGGCCACGCGACCGCGGTCGGCCTCGACCTCGTCGTGGGCACGGACGCGGCAGACGGGCATCGGGAGCGCCAGTTCGACCGTGTCGCCCTTCTTCCACGTGCGGTCGAGGCGGACGTATCCGTCCTTCATCTCGCGGGCCCCGACCGCCTCGCCGCTGACGCGAACGCCCACGGGCGGCGGGCTCGCCGCCGGACCGAGGCGATACAGCCCCGCGGTCCGCGTCTGGCCGCGCGCCCACGCGGGCACGCGAAGCGCCAGCGTCAGGGCGGTCGGCTTCTCCGGCGCGACGCGAATCTTGATCGTGCCGTCCCACGGGTACCGCGTCTCCTGGGCGAGCGTGACCGTGCCCTTCGGATGGTCGATCTCGGCCGTCCCGGCGGCGTAGAGGTTCACGTAAATGGCGCCGGAATCGGTCGCGTACACGCATCCCGGCACGGACGGGACGGTGCGGACAACGTTCGTCGGGCAACACGAGCATCCGAACCACGCGCTGCGATGGTGATTGCCGCTGGAGGCGAGCGGGTTCACGTAGAAGAACTTCTTGCCGTCGAGCGACACGCCGGAGAGAAACCCGTTGTACAGCGCTCGCTCCATAACATCGGCATACTTGGCGTGCCCGTGCAGCAGGTTCATGCGGCGGTTCCAGAAGATGAGGCCGCAGGCCGCGCACGTCTCGCAGTAGGCGGAGGCGTTGGGCAATTCGTAATCGTCGCCGAACGCCTCCCCGCCGCGGCGGGCCCCCACGCCACCGGTCACGTGCATCTTGCGGGTGACGGTGCTGGTCCAGAGGCGGTCGAGGGCGTCAATCATCGCCTGGTCGCGGGTGTAGGCGGCGACGTCGGCCATGCCGCAATAGAGATACATCGCCCGGACGGCGTGGCCGACGGGCGTGGCCTGCTCGCGGACGGGCTCGTGGTCCTGGGCGTACGGTCCGTACAGCCGCTCGCGCTCCGCCTCGTTGCCGCGCATGTCCAGGAAGAACTTCGCGAGGTCAAGGTAGCGGCGCTCGCCGGTGGCGTCGTAGAGGCGGACGAGGGCGAGTTCGAGTTCCTCGTGCCCCGGCACGCCGTGCTTGCCTTCAGGGCCGAACAACTCGTCGATGAGGTCCGCGAAGCGCGTCGCGACGTTCAGGAACGTCTTCTTGCCGGTGGCCTGGTGGTGCGCGACGGCCGCCTCGAACATGTGCCCCGCGCAGTACAGTTCGTGCATCTTCGCGAGGTTCGACCACTTCTTGTCCGGCTCCTTCAGGATGTAGTACGTATTGAGATACCCGTTCTCCTTCTGGGCGGCGGCGAAGTCGGCAATGAGGGCGTCCAGGTACTTCTCCAACTCGGGGTCGGGATGGGCGGCCAGGGAGTAGGAGGCCCCCTCGACGACCTTGTACACGTCGGAATCGTTGAAGTAGATGCCCTCGAACCCGCCCTTTACCCGGCCGGCGGCCTTGGCAAAGTTGGAGAGGCGGCCGGTCTGCTCGCACTTCTCGAAATCGTGCGGGACGGTCTCGGCGCGGTTCGTCTCGATGCGCGGCGCCCAGAAGCCGTCCGTCAGTTTGACCTTCGTAAACGGGACGGGTTCCAGGCGACGGTGCGGGCGCTCGGCCCCGCAGCCCCACCGGGCGCACAGGGACAAGACAAGAACGGCAAGGGCGATGCGTTGCATGGATTGACTCCTCGGTCGCAAGGGTAGTCCGCCCCTACGGGTCGGAAATACGCAGGTCATCGTGCCGCCCGCTCGCGCAGGCGGTCGTACTGGGCGAGGACACGCTGGGCCACGCTCAGGCCGTCGAGCAGACCTTCCGACCCGTCGCCGGCGCCCTGGAACGTGGAGAGGATGTACTCGGCGTCGTCGCGTTCGATACCGTACAGAAGGAAGTAGGCGGCATCGAGTTCGGCCCGGAGCGTTTCCCGCTCCTCGTCGCGCCACTTGTGCACCAGGGGTTTCAGGCCGGCGGCCCGGGCGAGGGGCTTCATGTCGTTGGCCGTGCAGGTGAGTTTCAGGACGCGGTCGGAAATCCAGGTCCGCAGCGTCCGGCGCTGGTCCCACGGGCAGCGGGCGTCGTAGGCGTCGGGCGCGAGCGTCGGCAACTGCTCGACGATGAAGAAGTTCAAATGGACACCGCCAACCTTCTGGCGGGCCACAAAGTCATACGCGAAACTGTTCAGATTCGCCAGGAGGCAGCAGGCGCTTTTGGCGTGCAGCGACTCATCGATCAAGAGCAACGGCGCCGAATTCATGACAGCGGACTTCGGAATGAAAGCGGCAATCATGGTCCGCTGGTTCGTCGCGCTGGTCACGTCCTTGAAACA
>Ga0272442_10009314_pt1 | contig 12299 bp, 9 predicted proteins | sample SSMForm2O_FD_200262 | JGI IMG/M metagenome (GOLD analysis project Ga0272442, IMG submission 200262) | Marine sediment archaeal communities from Little Sippewissett salt marsh, Falmouth, MA, United States - SSM-Form-2O | ecosystem: Environmental > Aquatic > Marine > Wetlands > Sediment ... | reverse complement strand
CCCTTTTTCCCCATCTCCAGGATGCGGTCAATGAGTAATTTTATTGTTTCGAACTCCTGCCGCTGCTTCTCAGGTCCTCCGCCATTGACCTCGACAATATAGGGGGCCTCTCCCAGTGCACTGATCTGATCGCTCAGTATTCGTGCCTCGGCAAACTTGGGCAGGTTGAATATCTCCTTGTCGATCCAGGTGGTGTGACTGTACCCATTGGTGGTAATATCAAAAAAGAGCTTGTATCCCCCGTATTCCGGATCCTCTTCGGTCCTCACCGTGACTCGATCCTCTCCGATCGCCTTTCCTGTACGCTTCCCCACCCGCGCAAGGACCGCAGCATCCTGGAAATCATCTACCGACAGTACCGGGTCTCCCGCCAGCAGTCGAACCACCTCTCTGTCCTTACCGCCCCGCTCCACCTTGTCCAGGATGGTGTCAAGACGGAGGCCCTTCCTGACCAGTGAAAAAAGTCGATTTCCCGTGATCCTGTTTCCATCTCCCAGGATGACGTGTACCTTGCTGACGCCGTTCCTCAGGATGTAGTCTTCCATCTCCTCTTCCGTGTGGATATAGCTCACCTTTTTGTGCTCCGCGATCCGGAAGAGCGGCGGCTGCGCTATGTAAAGATACCCCTTTTCGATCAACTGCCTCATGTGCCGGAAAAAGAATGTCAGTAACAGCGTCCTGATATGTGACCCGTCTACATCGGCATCGGTCATAATGATGACCTTGTGATACCTGAGCTTGGAGACGTCATAGTCATTCTCTCCGATGCCCGCCCCCAGTGCTGTAATGATGACCCGTATTTCATTGTTATTGAGCATCTTGTCGAATCTGGCCTTCTCGACATTGAGCAGTTTTCCCCTGAGCGGCAGGATGGCCTGGTTTTTCCTGTCTCTCCCCTGCTTTGCCGAACCGCCTGCCGAATCTCCCTCCACCAGATAGAGTTCGCTCTCCGAGGGATCTTTCTCCTGACAATCGGCAAGTTTACCGGGCAGGGCGGTCACCTCCAGTGCGCTCTTTCTCCTCGTCAGTTCACGTGCCTTCCGGGCCGCTTCACGCGCCCTCGATGCATCAACCGATTTGGCAATGACCTGTTTTGCCACGGAGGGGTTCTCTTCCAGATAACTCGTCAGCTTATCGTAAATGATGGTCTCCACCAGCCCCTTGACTTCCGAGTTCCCCAGCTTCGTCTTCGTCTGTCCCTCAAACTGGGGCTGCGGCAACTTGATACTGATGACGCAGGCGATCCCCTCCCTCACGTCCTCGCCCCTCAGTGAGACATTACCGTTCTTTATGAGATTGTTATTGATCGCATAATTATTGACGATCCGTGTCAGTGCCGATCTGAAACCGATGAGGTGTGTCCCCCCTTCGGTGGTATTGATGCTGTTGGCATAGGAAAATACATTTTCCATGTAGGTGTCATTGTACTGGAGCGCCACTTCTATGGCACAGCCGTCTTTTTCGCCGCTGATATAGATGGGCTTCTTGTGGAGCGTCTTCTTGTTTCGATTGATATATTCTACAAAAGATATAATGCCCCCTTTGTAGAAGTACTCATGCTTCGTATCGTTCCGTTCGTCCTTCAGTATGATCTTGACACCCTTGTTGAGAAAGGCAAGTTCACGCAGTCTGTTTGCCAGTATGTCGGACACGAAATTGACGTCTTCAAATATATCCGGATCGGGCATGAAGGTTATCCGTGTACCCCGCTTCTTCGTCGTCCCCACTTCCTTCAGTGCCGTCTGCGGCACCCCCTGCCGGTATGACTGCCGGTATAACTTGTTATCGATCCGCACCTCCAGATCCAGATAGGTCGACAGTGCATTGACGACGGATACACCGACCCCGTGCAGTCCCCCTGACACCTTGTAACTGTCGGTACTGAACTTGGCTCCGGCATGGAGCTTGGTCATGACGACCTCCGCCGCGGATACCTTCTCCGTCTTGTGCCGACCCACGGGGATCCCCCGACCGTTGTCATCGACGGTGACACTGTTATCGACCCGTATCTTCACCTCTATCTTGTCACAGTACCCGGCAGACGCCTCATCGATACTGTTATCAACGACCTCATATACCAGGTGATGGAGACCATCCTGACCGGTGCTCCCGATATACATGGCCGGTCTCTTTCGAACCGCCTCCAGTCCCCCCAGTACCTTTATGCTGTCTGCACTATAGTTCTTCGACACAACTACCCTAATCCCTTCTCAATTTTATCGGCATGATGACGCACATGTACGCATCCGTTCCTGCCGCCTTAATGACACCCGCCCCTTCATTGTCACGCATCTCAAAGGAAACGGTCTGATCATCGATGACATCGATGGCATCGATGAGGTATTTCACATTGTACCCTATCTCCAATGCCGTCCCCTCCGAGGAAATATCGATCTCGTCATTCGCCTCTCCCACATCGGGATTGGTTGAATTCAAAACCATCTTATTGTCGGCCAGTACTATCTTGACGCCACTGTACCGCTCACTGGACATGACATCCATCCTCTTTAACGACTGCAATATATGTTTCCTGTCTACCCGTACCTCGATCCCCTGATCCCGGGGAATGACCCGCTTGTAATTGGGAAAATTATCCTCAATGAGACTGATCCTCAGCGACATGTCATCCAGTTTCAGGACAAAGGTACCATCCCTCACCCCGATCCGGGCATATTCCTGTCCATCATCGACAAGCCGCCTGATCTCATTCACCCCCTTGCGCGGTATGATAATCCCGGCAATCCGTTGTTCTTCCGGTACCTCCTGCTCCAGCTCCATGTTGACGATGGAAATGCGATGACCGTCTGTCGAAACCATGCCGATCCGGTGATCCTCCAGTTCGAAATAGACACCATTGAGATTCACCCGCATCTCATCCGTCGAGATGGCAAAGAAGGTCTTCCTGATCATCTCCTTCAGGATACCGCGTTCCATCGTGAAATAGGTCTCGTCTCCCTCATCGGCTATGTCGGGAAAATCGTCGGCAGCGATACCCGGTATCTTGTAGACAATCTTTTCACAGGTGATGTTGACCCAGTCGTTCTCCAGTCTCTTGCAGTGAACCTGCTCTCCCTCGATCTCTCTGACCATTTCAAAGAGCTTCCTGGCACCGATGGTGATCTCCCCCGGTACGGCAACCTGGGCATCGTAGTCGGCAACCAGCACGATCTCCCTGTCCGTTGCAGTGATCTTTACCCGGTTGTTATCGGTGGCGCGAATCAGGACATTGTTGAGAATCGGTATCGTCGTCTTCCTGTCTACGATTCCCAGTGTTCGCTGTATTCCCTCTAAAAAGATATTTCTCTTGATCACAAATTCCATATCGTCACCTGTCTTACTATAATATGTTTTTGTATATTACATAAATAGTAGTAATAGTAAGGCCTGTTGATGTGTTGAAAAACAGGCTTATCCCCTCGTTTTATTCATTTTGTTATACACACCCCTGTTACTGGTATGTGGATACCTATGTGAGCGATTCCTTGATGGCCTCCACCAGTTGATTGATCTTTTCATCTCTCTTGATCAGTGCCCTGATCTTGTTGTTTCCATAGATAATCGTGGAATGATCCCTGCCACCGATTTTTGCCCCTATGTCGGGAAAGGATCGATCCGTCAATTGTCGTGCGAGGTACATGATGATCTGCCGGGGGATGATGAGCTCCTTGTTCTTTTTCTGTGACTTGATGTCTGCCACCTTGACACCGCATCTGGAGGCCACCTTCTTGATAATCTCCTCCACGGTGACCTCCTTCCGCTTGACACTGTCCAGTATGTTGATCAGGACCTCGCGTGCGAGGTGGATATCGATGTCACGATGTGTCAGTGAAGAGTAAGCGGAGATCCTCGTCAGCACTCCCTCCAGTTCCCGGACATTTGAATCGACGACGGTGGCGATATAGTGCGAGACATCGGCGGACAGGGAGATATTGTTTTCATAGGCCTTCTTTTCGATGATGGCGACTCGTGTCTCCACATCAGGCGGCTGTATATCCGCTATCAGTCCCCACTCGAACCGTGAACGCAGCCGACCCTCCAATTTATCTATTTCCTTGGGAAATTTATCACTGGTGACGACGATCTGCTTACCCGAGTCGTGCAGCGTGTTGAAGGTGTGGAAGAATTCCTCCTGCGTCCGTTCCTTTCCCGCTATGAACTGGATGTCATCGATGAGGAGAGAATCGATCTTCCGGTATTTTTCTCTGAAGAGCTGCATCTTGTCGTATCTGATTGAATTGATGAGTTCATTCATAAATTCCTCGGCCGACACATAGACGACCGTCTTGGCGGGAAAGAGCAGAACCGTCTTGAGACCGATGGCATTGATGAGATGGGTCTTCCCCAGCCCCACGCCACCATAAATAAAGAGGGGATTGTAGTTCTGGGCCGGCTGTTCGGCAACGGAGAGCGAGGCGGCATGGGCGAGCTGGTTTGACGAACCCACGACAAAGCGTTCAAAGCTGTAATTCTGGTTGAGAGAGGGGTGTATCTTTCGCGGTAGCCCCTGCGTGTTGTTGTTATTGTTCTGTTCCGGCGGCGCCGGAATCATATCGGTGTGTGCCTGGTCGACGACAATCTGGACGGTGACGTCTGTCTGCAGCACCCGGGCCAGTGATGTATCGATAATGTCGAAATAGTTTTCATTGATCCAGTCCCGGAAAAACTTGTTCGGTACAGACAGGGATACCGTGGTACCCTCGATGGACAGGATCCTGACGGGGTTGATCCAGGTCTCGAAGTTCTGCTGGCTTATCTGTTCCCTGATAAAATTCCGGCTCTGCGTCCAGATGGTCTCCAATTACATCACCCTTATTCACAGTGTTATCAACAGTTGTTGACTACTCTCTCGTTATATCGTTTCTGCCGTCATGATGAGGTCGATCACCCGTTCCAGATCCTCGGTGGACAGAAATTTGATCTCAATGGTACCGCCCGTTCCCGACGGTCGTATGTTGATCTTCGTCATAAATTTCTTTGACAGCCGCTCTTCCAGGTCGAGCATGTATCCCGCTTTCTCCCCTTTGATCTTCTTTGCCGGCGGGTCTTCCTGTCTCTTTACCAGCCGTTCCGTCTCCCGGACACTGAGCTGTTTCTTCAGGATCTCGCCCAGGAGTGACAGCTGACGGTCCTCCGAGGCGAGCGAGAGGAGGGCGCGGGCGTGTCCCGCCGAGATCTGCCGCTGAGCCAGGGCCTGCTTGATATCAGAGGGGAGACGCAGCAGCCGCAGCGTATTGGCCACCGTCGATCGGTCCTTGCCGACCCGGTCGGCGATCTCCTCCTGGGAGAGCTGAAACCGCGACAGGAGCGTCTGGTAGGCATTGGCCTCTTCCACGGGATTCAGTTCCTCGCGCTGTATGTTTTCAATGAGTGACAGTTCGGCGATGTCGATATCCTCCGCCCTGCGGATGATGATCGGCACCTCCGAGAGACCGGCGGCCTGTGCCGCCCGCCATCTCCGTTCGCCGGCGATGATCTCGTACCCCTGATCACTCTTTCTGACGACGATGGGCTGGATAATGCCGTTCTGTCTGATGGAGGCGACGAGGTTCGCCTGTTCACCGCCGTCGAATTCCTTTCTCGGCTGAAACCTGTTGGGTGTCAGTTCCTCGATGCCGCAGGTCGCGAAGGTCGCGTCTCGGTCGTCGTCATCAACGAGATCGGTGAATATGGCGCCCAGTCCCCTGCCCAGAGGGGTTTTCTTGTACATCTAAATCCTCCCGTTGGTTAAGATTTCCCTTGCAAGTTCCATGTATGACACTGCCCCCCGTGAATTGATGTCGTAAAGTATGATCGGCAGCCCGTGGCTGGGACTCTCCGAAAGCCTGACATTACGGGGAATGATCGTCTTGAACACCTTGGAACCGAAGTATTGTTTTACCTCATCGGCCACACGATGCGACAGCCGGTTCCTCGTGTCAAACATGGTAAGCAGTATGCCTGCCATGGCAAGCGACGGGTTTAACCGCGCCTGCACGAGCTTGATTGTATTGAGCAGCAGATTGAGCCCCTCCAGGGCGAAATATTCGCACTGCAACGGTATGAGGACGGACTGCGCCGCCACCAGGGAATTTACCGTCAGAAAACCCAGTGACGGGGGACAGTCGATGATCACATATTCGAATGCCGGATCGATGTCCCGCAGGAGGTGTTTCAGTTTCTGTTCCCTGTCCTGAAAGGACACAAATTCCACCTCGGCACCGATGAGGTCCTGATTCGAGGGAATGAGACTGAGCGTGGGGATCTGCGTGGCGACGATGGCCTCATGCAGGGGGATCTGATCGGTCAGTGCGTGATAGAGATTCCGTTCCTGAACGCCTGCCCGTTCTATCCCCATGCCGCTGGTGGCATTGCCCTGTGAGTCGCAATCGATGAGGAGTGTCTTCTTCTCAGCGGCGGCCAGTGAGGCCGACAAATTGATCGCCGTCGTCGTCTTTCCCACGCCCCCTTTCTGATTTGCTATGCATATAATTTTTCGCATGTTACGATCGCAATTCTCCCTCCATACACCTATACAATGCTACCACAAAAGAGGGAACTTTAGAAGGGATAAATTGCCTTTTGACAATTAGCGAGACCGCGTGAAGACGAGGATAATCCTCCTGTCTCCGATGAGCGGCAGGCTGATTTCGTGGCGTCCCGCAAGGACGATGCCGGCCCCTTCGGCACGTCCGGCGGCGGCCGCGAGTTCGGCGTCCACACCCCCTCCCTTCATGGCGATCAATGTCCCTCCACGGGACAGAAAGGGGGTGGCCATGGAGATGTAGTGCGTAAGATCGAAGGTTGCCCTCGATATGACGACGTCGTACCTGCCGTGATGCCGCTCGTGGTTCATCAGGTTCTCTATTCTGTCATTGACGACGGAGACACCGGTGAGATCCAGCTGCTGTACCACCTGTCTCAGAAATGACGTCTTCTTCCGGTAGGAATCGACGAGGGTGATCTCCCGTGTCTCCCGCATGATCGCGAGGGGGATGCCGGGGAAGCCGGCACCGGTACCGATATCGAGCAGTGTGTCGTCATGGCCGATCAGGGGGAGCGCCGTCAGTGAATCGATACAGTGCTTGATGGGCAGGTCCGTGGGAGATTTCAGTGAGACCAGCGATATCTTCCGGTTCCAGAAGAGCACGGACCGGCAATAGGTGGTAAAGTGGCCGATCTGTCTCTCCGACAGGGTAATGCCCATCTCGTCGGCGGCCTGCAGGAGTATGGTTTCGAATTCGGTCACGACTGGTCAGTCCTTCCGGTATCCCCGCGGTGTTCTACCCGCTGTTTCGTCATCGCGTCATATACCTGACGATCCGCTGTGCCGACAGGTAGCGGGACTGAAAGTAGCGGTTGCTGAAGAGGACCAGCGTGACCCCCTTGCTCGATGACGCATGGACGAGGAGATTGCCGCCCAGGTAGATCCCCACGTGGGTGACCCGTCCCAGCCCCCTGGTGTCGAAGAAGAGGAGATCTCCCAGCTGCAATGCACCCCGGTGCACCGGCTGCCCCACCCGCGCCTGATCACGGCTGACGCGGGGAATGGTGTACCCGTTTTCCTTCATGACAAGCCGCGTGAAACCGGAACAGTCCACCCCCCGGCGTGTATTACCCCCCCATACATAGGGGGTGCCGAGAAAGGACTCGATGGATTCCCTGAACCGGGTGTAATCGAGGGCCACCTTCGGTACCGCCGGTCCCCGCTCCGCCGGGGCCTTCTTTCCCTGGCGTTTCCGGGCGTCGGCGAGTGCGTCCCTGACGATTTCATCGATCGCTCCCAGTTGCTGTGCCACCGAGATAAGCATGTAGAGGGCCACCTTTTCCGTATCCAGCCCCTCGGCGGCGGCCTGCACCAGTCCCTGTGTGACGGCCGTGAGGGTGCCCGGTGACCAGTGCTCCGTCCGGGCGTTCCTGATCGTCTCCCGTGACACCGGGCGGGGGACGCCGGCACCGTCGCATCGGTGTATCGAGGCGGCAAAGCGGGCGATCTCGTCCGGTGTGAGGTCCACGGAAAAGGCCAGGAGGGCGAGATCGACTACCTCCCGTTCAAGACCGCCCCGCTCGATGGCGACGCTGGCATTGAAGGCCACCGCTGCCGCACGCTCCATATCCACTTCGTCAAACCGCGCCTGGGAAAATATCTGGTACACCACACCGCCGTAATTGAATGTGAAATCTGCGTCCTGAAATTGTCGACGGGCGCGCGTGATCCATGCCTCCTTTTCCTGCGTTGCCAGTCCGCCGTCGCCGGTGACGAGCGCCGTGAAGGTATCCAGGGGGTCAGGCGACCGGTCGGTACCGCCGAAGACGGGGAGCGCCTGCAGCACAATGATCATCGTGACTATGACAAGTCTCTTCATTGCCCCTCCTGCAATCACCGGTTCACTGACGACCCCGGCGACGTGCCGGGGAGATACCGGTCCAGTATATCACAGGCTATCGTTTATTTTCCACCCGCGGTGACGCCCCGGGGCGGGGGACGGATCGCTCATCGTTCCCGCTGGTGCAGGGCCTCGATGGAGGGAATACCCCGCCGTCCCCCCATCTCGAGACAGACCATGGCGGCGGCCCATGCCCCGAGATCAAGGCTCCGGTCTATGCTCCACCCCCTGATCATGCCATAGGTGACGCCGGCGTGGAAGATATCTCCACACCCCGTCGTATCGATGACCTCGACGGGATAGGCCCGCTTGCTGATCAGTCGATCTCCTGCAAGGGCGACATACCCCTTCGATCCGAGGGTGACACCGACGACGGAGGGTCCATAGGCGGCGAGTATCCGGCAGGCCTCGGCGGGATCTCCATCCCCCGTCAGATCCCGGGCGAAGCCTTCGGCGACAATGAAACAGTCACTGAGACGGGCAAGATCGAGCATACCCTCGCGGAGGGTGCCCGCATCAACGATAATGGGGATATGTGATCGCTTCGCGATGGCGCAGGCATGCAGGGCGGCCTCGATAAAGAGGCCGTCGGTATATACCGCCCCGGCCCGGCCCACGATACCGGTGTCCACTTCCTCGGGACGGATGGGCTCACCCGTGGGTCTCTGCCACAGGATCGTTCTCCTCGCCGCGGCTGGTTCGACGGCGATACAGGCAAACTGGGAAGAACCCCTTCGGTGCAAGAGGCCGCTCGTATCGATTCCCTCGTCCCGGAGTGAGGCCTCGATCATCGGTGCGAAGACATCGTCTCCCACGATGCCCGCAAAGTGACAGGACAGTCCCCACCGGGCCAGCGCAACCAGTGCCGTTGCCACCGGCCCGCCGCACTCCAGGACCGACCGGGAAAATTCCTCCTTGCCATCGGGACGGGGCAGTGTCTCTATTTCACCGATGTAGTCGAGGCAGCACTGTCCCAGACCATATACATCTACGGGAAGGTTCGACATGATCGCTCATTCCTCTGTCATAGGAGGGTCGTTGCGGTTACTCCTGTATGACCGCTGTTACAGACCGAATTCCGCGCCGATGGAAGGGACGTGCACCGTTCCCGGCAGGGACTTCGCCTGCCACTCCTTCCGGGCCGCCTCTTCCCACTGTGCATCGCTCCAGTCCCATCCCGTGCCCATGTGTCCCCCTAGGTGGATGAGAAAGGTCCGCCGGGGATTGAGGGCCGCGGCGTATGTCTTGACTGTCTGGAATGACAGGTGCCCCGTGTTGTATCCCCGTACCTCTTCGACGTCCCAGGAGAGACAGTCGATAAAGAGATAGTCGGCACCGGAGATTCGTTCCACCGTCTCCGCCTCCGCCGCCGTGCGGGGCGTGACGATCCAGTCGTTGCTGTTGTCTGCATCCCAGAGGAGTACCGCCCGCTTGCCGCCCGACTCGACGACGAAGGAGGCGCTGCAGGGATACCCGTCCCGGTAGGACGCCGGATCGATGTCCGCCGTGCCGTGGGAAACGGTAAAGGGCGTGATATCGATATCGTCCCGCGCCAGGGGAACTGCAGGGAGCAGGACGCCGGGGGGGTGCATCTCGTCATCGATAGAGGGCTGCAGGTGGCGATGCCACTCATAGGAATGGTTTTTTTCGATCCACCGTCCCGTTCCCTTCCGGCACCAGGTGGAGATGCGGCCGCTGTCCCGGCCTCTCCGGCGCGATGACCGCCGCAGCGTTTCGCAGAGCCGGTTCAGCTCCAGGCTGTGATCGGGGTGCCAGTGTGTCAGGAGCAGCCAGTCGAGACGGGCCTCGTCGGGCCTGAAAAAGTTGCAGAGGCTGGTGACGACACCGAGGCCGCAGTCGACCAGGGCATGCCACCGGATACCGCCGTCGCGTCCGATGATCGACAGGGAGGTGTTTGCCACATGGTCACGGCTGGTGCATCGCCTGCAGCTGCAGCCGAACTCCCGCAGAAATGCGTGGCCGATACCATTGACAACGATGCTGTATTCCACGATAATCCCCCTTGCGGCTGATCGGCAACAGCTTTACCCTAGCAGAATCAACGACAAATAACAATCTATGACGGAGATCTGTGATCATTCACGACCCGTCATCCCGGATTATGTCTTTTCATAGAACATGTGTATGGTAAACGGCATGGTGTGTTCATGTTATTCCCCTGTTGTTCTGGATTCAATAAAACAGGATAATCCACCCTGCCATGCATCTTTCTGCATGCTGATGGTGCCGAAATGATGGAATTGCTGCTGTGAGTGTTCTCTGATGGTACGTTGGCAATCTCGCCGTATGGCATGATAGTGCCGGAATGTTTATCACTAATGATAAACTTTCTAACAAGTTTCTCATCCATGATAAAAATATCCCGTTCCTGTGAGGTTGGCATGGGAGCAATATCTTGACTGCCGACGATGATTTATTAAAAAATAGGGGAAGCTTTGTACCGTACCGACTCCCTCGGTGGATGTCTCTTCAACATCAATGATGGGACGTTTCGCAGGATGATATACTGTATCAAATAATTCATTTTATTATCACTATGTGACATGGTGTACTGTCGATAAGAATATAACTATCGTGTGCCGGGACCATGACATTCCATACCGAAACAGTGTCGAAGGGGTATGATCCGTAAGCAATGCAACAGCCCGTTGTGATGCTGTTGGCATTATAATTGCTCTTTGTGTGAACATTATACGGCGTCATCTACGACACCATACACCAGTAGTGATTCAATCGATTGGTATCTCGAAGAGGAGGAACCAGCTGTGCCTAAGCGTGTACAAGGCAAAGTAGCAATTGTTACCGGTGCCGGATCAGTGGGTCCGGGAATGGGAAACGGTAAGGCTTCGGCGATACTCTATGCACGGGAAGGTGCACAGGTCGTTCTTGCTGACTACAATAAAGATGCTGCCGAGGAGACCAAATATCTTATTGACGAGGAAGGTGGAGAGTGCACCGTCTTTCAGGGGGATGTCAGTAACGCACATGATTGCAAGAATCTGGTCGATCACTGCATCGATCTCTACGGCAGAATTGATGTTCTTCATAATAATGTCGGTATTGAAATACCCGGCGGACTCGATGAAATCAGTGAAGATGCATGGGACAAGACACTGAATGTAAACCTCAAGAGTATGTTTTTGTTATGCAAATACTCGATTCCCCACATGGTACGGCAGGGTGGTGGCAGTATTATTAATATCTCATCAATCAATGCCATAAGGACCTTGCCGACACTGTCGGTTCCCTATGGCGTGTCGAAAGCCGGAGTTATTGCACTCACGCGCGAGATCGCCGTGCAATATGCTCCCAGCGGTATTCGTGTCAATGCAATATTGCCCGGTTTAATGAATACCCCTTTGGTGAAGATGTCCCTCACCGATTCTTATGGTGGAGATGTGCAGGACATGATCGATAAGCGTGATGTGATGTGTCCCATGAAACGGCAGGGAGACGCATGGGATACTGCATATTTGGCCCTGTTTCTGGCCTCCGATGAGGCATCATACATCACCGGTGCTTTGATGGTTGTCGACGGGGGGTTAACATGTAAGGCAGGGTATTGATACTGTGCAGCACGCAGTGTGTTGATAGTAACGGGCAAGCACATTGAAAAGATTAGCTGCTGAATATTTTTAGAAAGGAGAGGAATAATGAAAAGAGTACTGATTGTGTGTATGGTAGGTGCGTTTCTGGTTTTTTCCACCGTCATACCGACGAGTGCCGCAGATTCGCCGCCAACCATAAAATGGAAATTTGCTGAACCGGCATTTCCGAAAGGGAGTGATCGGATGAATTCCTGCGAGCGTATCGCGAAAGCAGTGTCCGAGCGCACAGGCGGGAAATTCACACTGAGTCTCTTTGGTCCGGAATTGGGCGACTGGGTGGAAGTGGATGAAATGGTGATGAGAGGCG
>Ga0272442_10009312_pt1 | contig 12300 bp, 9 predicted proteins | sample SSMForm2O_FD_200262 | JGI IMG/M metagenome (GOLD analysis project Ga0272442, IMG submission 200262) | Marine sediment archaeal communities from Little Sippewissett salt marsh, Falmouth, MA, United States - SSM-Form-2O | ecosystem: Environmental > Aquatic > Marine > Wetlands > Sediment ... | reverse complement strand
AACAATTTCATATTCGATAACTACGCCCGGGTGCTCTCGGAGAATTGAAATGCAAAGATTAATCTTACTCCTTGTTTTGCTGGTGAGCGGCTGCAAAGCAGGCACTGTGTCAGGTCTGAGTTTGACTTTGGGCTCCTACGAGCGGGGCTTATGGTTCGACCATGACCAAAAGCAACATCAACCTGCCGGCTTCGGTGTGAAGCTCGACATTGTCGCTGGGCACATGGTCCTTCCTATCCCGAAGTACTGGGAGATTTCTAACAATCCATGGAAGGGGGATGAACCCTGGTTCGTGATTCGAGGTCCCATGTTCGGACCGTATCTATCTCTGGCGGCTGGTGATTTTGGAGCGTACTTTGGCTGTAAGTCCTACAGGGTGGAGGATAAACATCGCTCCTTGGATAGACTCGGAAAGTGGATGCGTGAGGATGAGTTCCCTGATCCCAATGGTGTCTATGTTTACTTGCAGCCAAGTGCATCTCTACGAAGAACTCGCTGGAAATGATAGATCATCGAGCGATGGCCTATCAGCATCAGACGGACCCAGACTAAATACGGTACGAACAGCACTTTAGACATCGAAGAAGAAGCGTATTCACGCCCTTTCAGCTTGACATGGAATTTCTTGATAGAGCGAATTCTGAATGTGCTTTTTCTCTTGATTATTCACGATAAGCCACGTAAAGTTGACGACAAATCAGGCGCAAGGTGAGGCGCATGACCGCTTGGCATAAATAAAACACAAGTGATTTTAACCAATATAGATAAAGAAAACCATAAAATGTTTGACGGAACGGAATCTGATGGACCGTCCTCCCGTAAGAACGGGCTGGCACCAAAAACTAAGTCTAAAAAGATGGCGTTCGATGCGGAACCTTCTACCTGTAAGTTTCGTTTGCGTCTGGCCCGCTACCAGACAATGGTAGAAGAGATAGCCACGTTTATTAAACAACAAGGAGTGGAGGGAGGCGAAAAATTGAAGCTGCTGGACGTGGGCTTGGAAAGCGGGCGGTCCATGAGGTTCATTGAGACCATTGGGGCTAACGAACATATTGCCTTCTATGGTATCGATAATAGTACCAGGAGACTGGCGAGCGTTTATCGTAGCGAACGATGGGTGCTGAAGCAGTGCGATCTTGAAGACGGCGAGCGCTCGCGATCAGACTGGCTTTCCCGGCAGTCATCATCGAGAATATCATCGACGACGAGAAACCGCACGAATTACTCCCAATCGTGGGTGACTCCAATGCTTTTAACCGCGCCGTTCTTCCTGGAATTGGTCATAGAAGATCTTTTGTTTGAATGTATACTCGGTGTCTGAACGAGGCTGCTTTTAAGGAAAGGCAATGTCGATACGCAAACTGCGGTTACACTTGTTGCGATTGGCCTTTGCTCCCGTTGTCTTTATCGCCATTTTCGTAAGGCCCTCCTGGTCTATCGAGTCGACAGCAGCTTTTGTCATCGAGGCCTGCGGATATCTGTTCCTTTTGAGCGGTTTGTTAATCCGTATATGGTGCACATTTTATATAGGTGGCCAGAAATCCAAAGAGCTTGTCTCTTACGGCCCTTATTCTCTATGCAGGAATCCCCTGTACATGGGAACTTTCATCCTCTCCATTGGTGCAGCGTTGTGCTTCGAGAACCTGCTCATGCTCTTGCTTGTCCCTGCGATTATCGTTCCGGTTCACACAATCGTTACCCGAATGGAAGAGATCCATCTTGAACATGTATTCGGCGAACAATACCTTTCATACAAACAAAAAGTCCCCAGGTTCTGGCCTAACTTCTCTAACTATAACAGCCCTGACTCACTCAATGTAAACGTACATGCGATTCAGCGAATCGCAGCGGACACGTTGGGGGTTTTGCTTCTGCCGGAGATCGAAGACTTGCTCGAAGTCCTGCATCATCATGGTATCGTACCCGTTCTTTGGTATTTCCCTTAGATTCATTCAAGGTGGGGCAAGTCCCGCCCTACTGGTTCAATGGGCTTCGATACCGAAGTGTTTGAGCACCCAGTCCACCTGGTGTTGAACGATTTCGGGCGTATTGCGGCTGCCCGGCTGGAAATCTTCCCGCAGATTCAGGGAAACCTCCAATCCCAGCTTGTCGGTTTTCTCTTTCAGAAAGAAACCGAACTTTGGGTGGTGGATATGCTGCTGACCTGTTGAATTGACCGGCAGGGGTTCGTTGGCCTGTGGGTAGAACAAGTACAACGGCGGATCCTCAGCCGTAGCGTGGTTGATGATCGAGGCGTCCTCGAACAACCTGGTTAATTCCGGCCGGTTCTGGTCCTGCTCATCTTCCATACGATAAAACGTGACAAGCGCCTCATGGACCCGGCTCGTGTTGAACAGCTTGCAAATCGTACGGGGATCATAGGACGTCTGCCCGCCGATGCTAATGGCGCAGGAAATGCGCGTGGACTGGCGGGCGATAGGATCGTCGCTCGCCGGATCGGCCAGGTCGTCATGATACAGTAACCACATGCTGATCCCGGCTCCCGCCGAGCTGCCCCCACAGGCGATCCGGGCCGGATCGATATTGTATCGCTTGGCGCGATGCCGGATGGTCTGCAAGCCCCTGGCCGCATCGAGCATTTGCAACGGATACGGCCCGACGTCGCTCAAACGGTAATTCATGGACGCGAAGGAGACGCCGTGCTCGTGGAAGCGACGAACCATCGCCGCGTTCACCGCGCGCTTATCGCCGCCGCGAAAGCCGCCTCCGTGAATCCAAATAAACAGCGGCGCGGGCTTCTCGCTTTCCACCAGATACAAATCAAAAGCTTGTTTCTCGTGTTCGCCATATTTTTCGTCTTGATGAGTGGGGGGGATTCGCCCCCCCTGGCTCGCCGGTTGCTTCAAGTGCCTGTCGAAGAACGAGGCGACGATTTCCTGGAGCCTCTCGGGGCTTTCCTCGCCGCCCCCGAGCCCGTGGCCGGCGCCCTTGACGGTCAAAAGCCTTGCCTCGACGCCCGCTTTTTTCAAGGCGTCATAAAGCAATTCACTTTGATGGAGCGGCACGAGCATATCTTTGTCGCCGTGCATAATGAGAAAAGGCGGATCGTCTTTGGTGACATACGTGATCGGATTGGCTTTCTTCACTATAGATCGATACGGCTCTTCCGTGATCGGCCCGCCGACCAAGAGGGACTCGGGCGACTTAGGCGCATTGTGCACAAGCCGGCTGCCCTCAATCATATGCTCGTCCATCTGCAGAAAGTCCGTGGGGCCGAACCAGTCGCACACCGCCTGCACGCGACTGGAGGTTTGACGGTTCGCCTCCGTGTCGAATTCTTTCACATCCCCCGACGTGCCCAGGAAGGCGACCAAATGCCCCCCGGCGGAGCTGCCCCACGCGCCGATGCGTTTGGGATCGAGACCGTATTTGTCGGCGTTGGCCCGCACCCAGCGCACCGCGGCCTTACAGTCCTCGACCTGAGCGGGAAAGATAGCTTCGCCGCTCAACCGATAGCCGACGTCCACCACGGCATAGCCTCGCTGAAGCATGGGCAAGGCCCGGCCGCCGGAGCCTTTGCTCCCGCCCCGCCAGCCGCCCCCGTGAATCCAGACAATCACCGGCAAGGAAGCGGAACGTTTTGAAGGCACGTAAAGATCGAGAAGCAGCTTTCTGCTGCCCGCCTGTGCATAGACGATGTCCCGCTCCACCTTTGTCCCGGCTGGAAGCTGAGTTTGCCGGGAACCTCTGGTTGGTTGCTGTCGACCTGAAGCACGGGACCGTCGAAAGGCTAATTCTTCTTCCAGGCTGATGAAGCCGTCTTTGTTTGTGTCGATACGATCAAAGAGTCGTGCCTGGCGGCTTGGAAACTCGTCCCGCGAGAGTTTACCATCCTTATTCTTGTCCTGTCTGGCGAAGAATTTTTCGGCTCTGTCCCGTAAGGTGTTTGCTGAATCCGCCGCCTCTACCTTCAGCCCGACCGAAGTGAAAAGCACAAGAACGATAATTGAAATTGTTCTTCCACATCTCATTTGTTTTTCCTCCAATCTTTATTTTCGTTCTTTGACATCATAACACCAGAGTGTGTCGTGGTAGCGCAGGTAGAGCCGGCCGTCGAGCAGGACCGGATGCGCCCAAGCATCCCGGACGCGTTCTGGAAACAAACGAAATTGCCTTACAATCGTCAAGCTGTCGGATTCCGGTTTCACAAGGGCCACGATTCCGCGCTCGTCGAGGCAATAGAGACGACCATCGGCATAGATGGCCGCGACCGTTGTGAGATCCTTGAGTTCAAACTTCGTTTGACCTGTCAGCCAATCGACGCCGAACATGTGTTTCGGCTTGCGGTACCCCGCGGCAAAAAGCGTGCCCTCCACAAGCACCCCTCCGCCGGTTACCGTATCGAGCGGATGCGTCCAGATGTGTTCTGCGCTGATACTACCGTTCTCGGCATGAAGACGATACGCTCTACCGTTTTCCGCGTACGGTGTTACGTAATAGACGAGCCCCGAACCATAAATCGGCGTGGCGGTATTCACCCCATGCGGATTCTTCAGGGGAACGGTCCAGAGCAGCTTGCCCGTGTCGGCATCGACGCCGAAGCCGTGCGCCGAGGAACAATTGGCGATCAGCCGGCGTCCGGCAAAGCGAAAGAGGATCGGTGAACTGTGCGAGGTCTTGTCGTCGTCGAGCGGTTCGGTCGTCCAAACCGTCCGGCCGGACCGCTTGTCCAGTGCGGCCATGAGCGCCTTTTGGCCGCCGGGCGTCACGATCAGATGCGATCCGTCCACCAGTAAACATTCACTCAACGCCCAGGTGATATTTTCAGCCGCGAATCGCTCCAGGATATTGACGGCCCAGACTTCCCCGCCGGAGCGTGCGTCCAGGCAGACGACACGCCCATGAGCGTTCATGTGGTACAGCCGGCCTTCCGAGTAGGCGCAGCTCGCGCGGGCGCCGGGATAGGGGCCTTTCCAGGCGCGCCCGTTCTTCACCTTCCGTTGAACCGTTCCATGGCGATCGAGGGCAAAGATCACCAGATCATCATCCACGTCGCCCGTAATGTACAGTCGCTCACCGACAACGATGGGCGAAGACCACCCCGTTCCGAGTCCGTCGATTTTCCAGAGCAGCTTCGGTCCCTCGCGGGGCCAGCTCTGTAGCAAGTCCTTTTCGTTTGAAATACCATCCCGGCGCGTGCCGCGCCACTGAGGCCAATCCGGCTCCGGCGAGGCGATCAATCCGGCGACAGCCCCGCTGGAAAATAGAAGAATGAAGGAACTAAGCATCATACGAAAGACGTCGATCCGGAAGAATGTTAATATTTTGACAGGTGATTGCTGATGTCTCATGGGTGGCCCGATCCTTTCTCTTTACAGCCGCCATTCGGACGGTCGTTGTCAATCTTCAGAGCGAACGCTATGGATTGTACTCCGGCTCTCGCCCGGCGGCAATAAAAAGGTATAAACCCATTCTGGAGTTTCAGAAAGCAGTGTGTTAAAATACCCCGACGTCGCTACGCAATGAGAATCAGTTTCTGATAAGGAGATGCTCATGGGACAAAAGCCTTCAGCCATAATCGTTGAACATGGACAGAATGTGACTTTTGTGACATTCGTCGATGAGCGCATTGTCGATGAAGAACAGATCCGGGAGCTTAAAGAATCTTTGGAGCCGGTCATTGAAAAGAACGAAAACAAAAAGCTCATTCTCAATTTTGCTAAAGTCGAGTTTATGACGTCATCCCTCCTGGGTCTGTTAGTGAGAATTCACAAGAAAGTCCGCGAGCGAAACGGTCGTGTGCAATTGTCCAATCTGGACCCGAACCTGTATAAAATCTTCGAGATTACACAACTGACAAAAATCTTTGATATTCGCAAAGCGCCGAAGGAGTGAAACGCGGATTGCCCAACGACGTTCAGCGATCCGATAAGCTCATATCCATTCCTGCGCCCGTTCTTTCCCGGCGTCCTTCGCATTAACGACCATCACCGTTCGCAAGCCGGATGCTTCGCTTCGTTCTGCCGGAAGTGCAAAAGATACTAATCGATCAAAATGTGCTATACGTACTCAATCGTCGCCGGGGGTTTGGGCGTCAGGTCGTACAGGCAGCGGTTGACGTCGTCAATCTCACTGACGATCCGTTCGCAGAGCCGGTTGAGCTTGGCCCAGGGCAGCTCGGTGGCCGTGGCGGTTCGCGCATCGGTGCTTTCGATGCACCGCACGACAACGATCTGACCGAATTCGCGCTTGTTATCCCGGATGCCGGTGGCCCGGTCGTTGAGCAACACGGCCATATACTGAAAGGCCCCGCTGTCGCCCAGCTCTTCTTCGACAATGGCTGTAGCCGCACGTACCGTCGTTAATCGCCCACGCGTCACTTCTCCAACGATGCGAGTGGCCAGCGCCGGGCCGGGAAAGGGAATTCGATGACTGATTTCGGCGGGCAGATGGAGAAAGTCGCAGACCGCGCGGACGCCATCCTTTCGCAGCGTCTTGAGCGGCTCGATAATTGAATAGCCATACGTCTCTTCAGGATCGATACCAAGCTGAGCCAGAATGTTATGTTGCCGTTTGATGCCGGCGACGGTCTCTTCAATATCGGTCAGGATCGTGCCGTGCAAGAGAAACTTTGCGCCCGATTCCTTCACCAAACGACCGAAGACTTTTGCATAAAATGTATCCGTGACGGCTTGGCGCTTCTTTTCCGGGTCCGTCAGGCCTGCTAACGCAGAAAGGAAATCCTCCTGGGCGTCGACCAAATCAACCGGGATACCCATGTCGGCAAATGTCTCAACCACCCGCTGCGGTTCACCTTCCCGCATCAGGGCGCTGTCGATAAAGACGGTTTTAAGCTGCTCTCCGAGAGCACGGTGGCCGAGCACCGTCACAAGAGAGCTGTCCACGCCCCCGCTCAGGGCGTTGATGGCGGTTGCCTGGCCCACGGTTTGCTTGATTTGGGCGATTTGTTCTTCAACGAATGACTTACAATCCATAGCGATCTCCTTGAAAACGCCTTGTTAGCGACATCTGAGTCAGCGTGACTGAAAAAGCGTGACTTTAACAATCCGGTAAGGAAGCGTCAAGGATGGATTTAAAACATAATTGTTCTTAGGATAGAGACCGCCCGGTACTTTTGGGGAATCGAGAAACATTCTGCTTGAGACCGCCAGAAATGACTGTACTTCTCAAGCTTTTATGGTATCTTAACGGCGAATCGAGGACAATGTAGAGGATCGTTGGATATGAACGCAGCCGTGCTCGGCGATGTGTGTAAGTCATTTGGCGAAGTCCATGCCGTGGATCATCTGAATGTGACGGTCCCGGCGGGGAGCATTTACGGCTTCCTCGGTCCCAACGGGGCCGGCAAGACGACGACCATTCGCATGATGATGAACATCATCCGTCCGGACAGTGGGCATATCGAACTGTTCGAGGGACGCTCCGTCGAGCAGGCCAAAAGCCGGATCGGCTACATGCCGGAGGAGCGGGGACTCTATCGGAAAATGACGAGCCGCAAAGTGCTGATGTACTTCGGGGCGATTAAGGGCGTCGCAAGCAGCGAGCTGGCCGGCCGCGTGCCGGAATGGCTCGAGCGGGTGGACCTGGCCAAGTGGGCGGACAAAAAAGTCGAGGAATTGTCGCGGGGAATGCACCAGAAACTGCAGTTTGCCGTCACGGCGATCAACGATCCGGAACTGCTCATCCTCGATGAGCCTTTCTCGGGCCTGGATCCGATCAACATGGACCTGCTCAAGAACATCATTCTTGAAATGCGAGAAGAGGGGAGAACGATTATTTTTTCCACACACGTGATGCATGAGGCGGAGAAGCTCTGCGAATTCATTCTTCTGGTGAACAAGGGAAGAGTCGTTCTGGACGACCGCCTGGATCGAATTCGATCGCGGCAAAAATCCGATATCGTTTCCGTCGAGCTTGAGGGCGAGACGGATTTCATCAACGAACTACCCATTGTCACGAACGTGACCTCCGAAGGGAACCGGCTGGACGTCAAACTCGCACCCAACGCCGATCCGCAGGAATTGCTCCGTTCCCTTATGGATCGCGTGCGCGTTCAGGCCTTTGAAGTGAAAGTGCCCTCATTACATGAAATTTTTGTGGATTTGGTAGGCAAGAGCGATGCTGAAGCTGCTTAGAGTTGCCCAGCGCGAATATCTCGAGACGGCCAAGACTAAGACGTTCATTCTCTCGATTGTGATGCTTCCGGTTATCTTGGTTGTCATTGTGTTTTTTGCTAAACAGCTTGCTCGCAAACCCACGACGGCGCGTCCCCCAATGAAAGTCGCGGTGACGGACCTGTCGAACCAGCTCTCGGCACAAATCAAAGCATCTTTTGAACAATACAATAAGAATCATCCGAACAGAGAAATCAGGCTGCAGGAACTTCAAGCATCCACAGATTCGGATCCAACCGACAAGAAAGCCAGTCTCCGCCGCGGTGAGCTGGACGCCTACATCGTATTCGATAAAGACCTCTTGGACGGTTCCGGCATGATATATTTTTATACCCACGAGCCAAAGCCGGCTGATGCCGATGCGATGAACGCTATCAAGTATTCTTTGCGTGAAATCGTCCAGAATAAGCGATACGAACTGCGCAATCTTTCACGAAAGCTGATGGACGATCTTCGGAACGTACCCATCGAAGAAATCGATGTAGGCGCCACCGACAAAGAGGAGCGTGTTCAGAGCAAAAGCGACATGATCGTCAGGATGATGACGCCGTTTTTCTTTATGTACCTGTTGTTCCTGGGGATCATGACCATGGGCCAACAGATGCTCAGCAGCATTATCGAAGAAAAGAGTTCACGCGTCATTGAAGTTTTGCTCTCGGCGGTGAGTCCTTTCCAACTGATGGCCGGTAAGATTCTGGGCCTGGTCAGTATCGGTCTGACGGTGATATGTCTATGGGGTGTGGCGGCGATAGCCACGGCCCGCTCGCAAGGCCTGGACGTCGGGATCGCTCCGGCGATATTGCCTTCCTTCGTCATTTATTACATCCTGGCCTTCCTGCTGTTTGGCTCGACCATGGTGGGAATCGGCTCGATCTGCAACACCATCAAAGAAACCCAGAGCCTCATGACGCCGGTCATGCTCGTTTGCATTTTACCGCTACTGGCCTGGCAGAACATCATTCGGGATCCGAATGGTTTGCTGGCCCGAGGTTTATCATTCTTCCCGCCGACGACGCCGATGGTTATGATCCTGCGTCTGTCCGGCGGTTCGGATATTTCGTTGGTCGAGATTCTGACCTCGATTGCTTTGTTGGCCGCAACTGTGCTGGCGGCGATGTGGATTGCGGCCAAGGTCTTTCGGACCGGTATCCTCATGTATGGCAAACGCCCGGGTCTAATGGAAGTCACCCGATGGCTGAGGCAAACCTAAGCAAACAGAGAAGCACGAATATCTAAATGCTAAATCCTAAACACATTCAAAATCCGAATTCTCAAATGACCGAAACACACAGTACGGCAAGAATTCTGGTGTGGAAGTTTGGAATTTGGAATTTCGGCCATTGGGATTTGTTTCGGATTTAGATATTCGTGCTTAGGATTTTCATTGAGCCGGAGTCAGGAATAAAACTGCTTTGAAATCGAAAGCGCTCACACGAGGGGCTGTTGCGGTTATCATCTTTGGTCTCTTGTGCGCTGTGGCCGCCTGGCTTGCACCACCCTACGATGATTTACAGCGGGCGATGTGGTACAGCGTTGTGCCTCCTTTGCTGGCCATCGTATTGGCCTTCCTGACACGCCGTGTCCTGCCGAGCCTGGGCATTGCCATTCTGGTCGGCGGTATTCTGACGCGAGTTCCGCAGGCTCCGCTCAGTGCGGCCGCCTGGCTTGAGGGTTTCAAGACAGCGGGTACGCATCTGGTCGCCACCGTCACGGACAAAACGAATCTGACGATCCTCTCATTCGTTCCACCGATCTTTATCATGATCGAAGTCCTTATCGCTTCGGGGGGGTTTCGCGGGATCATCGTATGGCTGTTGAAATGGATCAAGGGCCGCAAGTCCGCCCAGGCCGCTACCGCCCTGATGGGCATCCTGTGTTTCATCGACGACTATACCAATGCGATCGTGGTGGGCTCTATGATGCAGCCGATCACGGACCGCTTTCGCGTCAGCCGGGAAAAACTCGCCTTTATTGTGGACGCCACCAGCGCGCCGATTGCGGGGCTCGCGGTGATTAGCACCTGGATCGCCTACGAAGTCAGCCTCTTAACGGCTATCGGCCAGACGCTGGGCATCGACAAGAGCGGCTACTCGATGTTCTTTGACGCGCTGAGTTTTCGTTTCTATTGCCTGCTCATGATTGCCTTTGTTTTCGTGCATATTCTTTTCGGCCGGGATTTCGGACCCATGAAGGGCGCAGAAAAAAGAGCTCAATCCTCGATACCGGATACCGGATCGTCGTTAAATATCGAGAAAGGTCGAGCACTTAATGCCTTGATACCTTTAGCCGGACTCATCCTCTTTCATTTGACGGGTCTCTGGTTCGATGGAACGTTCAAGCTAAGAGCGGACATGGTGGACTGGCAAACCGCAAGCCTTACGACAGCCGCTGAGAATATGCCGCCCAAACCCGTCGATCTCGAATCGCTTTCTCCCACAAGCTGGGACTACTGGCGCGAGGTCATCGGTCATGCGGAGAACAGCCCGGCGGTCCTCGCGTTCGCCGCGCTATTCGGCCTGACGCTGGCTCTGTGTCTCGGCAGATTCTTCGGGCCTTTGCGCATGCCGGCTATTATCCGTTGCTTCAAACGCGGGGTACGGCGCGCCATGATCCCCTTCGTCATATTGATTTTCGCCTGGTCGCTTAAGAATTGCTGCGACACCCTGAGGACCGGCGAGTTTCTGGCCACCATTCTGGCCGACAGGGTTCCGCCCTTTTTGTTCCCACCGATTCTTTTCCTCGTGGCCTCGATAACGTCCTTTGCGACCGGCACGAGCTACGGCACGATGGCGATTCTGATCCCCACGGCCGTTCCGATTGCCTATGCGCTCGACGGAGGCTATGGACTCACCACGATGATCAGCCTGGGAGCGGTCCTGGACGGCGCGATCTTCGGCGACCATTGCTCGCCCATCTCCGATACGACGATCATGAGCTCGATTGCCAGCTCATGCAACCTCATCGAGCACGTTCGAACGCAACTGCCCTACAGCCTGTTTGTCGCCGGACTGGCGCTGCTCTGTGCCTACCTGCCCAGCGCGCTGGGACTAGCCTCAAGATGGAGCTTCCTGCTGGCCCTGACAATCATGATATCCCTTTTCCTCACAATGGCCCGGTTTAAGAAGTCGGAATTCCCACTTTCACAACAAACCTAAGCGCCACCCACAAAGGGTGGCGCCAGATTTACAAGAATAGTGAACACTTTATTCCTGGAGTTTTAAGAGTAAGGTTTCCAACTTGGTAAGCATAAGTGTGAGCTTAGCGATCCTATCGGGATCGGAAGTAGTGGCCAATTGCTCTTTGATAGCTGCGATATTACCCTCGAGTTCATGAAATTGCGGGTGACTATCGGGATCGTACTTACGGCGTCCTTTGAGCTGCTCGGGACCGCCGTGGTCAAACATTCGTACAGCATAGCTCGTTGGGCGTTCCTGTATCCTGCAGAGTATAGACCAGATCGGGTCCAGTTCGCTTGGCTTAGGATCGGAACTTGCATTGGCCAGCAGCCACTCCTGAGCATCGAGGGCGGCATGGCAAAATTCCAGCGGCAGAACGTGCTCGCTGGCGGCACAGGCCCGGCGGTCCGCATAGGCAATCAGAGTGATGGCCCGGATAACGTCTTTAGCCTCGATGATGTCAAGATTGCCGCTGTGATTGCGATCCGCGTAGGGAAACTCGTCCATGAAAGGTCCGGCGTTACGCATGGCCAGGGCGACGAGATAAGTGTCTTTCTCTAAGTAGGAGAGAACACCATCGCGGTTGAAGTCGGCCGCACCAAGCTCTTTAACAAGCTTGTATGTCGTAGCGGCACGCTTGTGGACGGCCTCTTCTGTAGCGGACCTGGATTCGTCGTGCCAAACTTGATTCGGACCGGCGGCGACACCGGTGAGGGTAAAACCGGCCCAGGCCAATAGGAAAGCAAATACCAACGGGCGCCATAGTCGACGGTTGGCTGTACAATATTTTGATTGTAGAATCATATCGATTCTCCTTTCAATGTTCTTGGGGTTAGTGGCCATGCTGCAGGGAGCGTACGCAAACCGTGGACGACGCACCGGCTGCACCACACGAAGCAGATACCGGGCATACTCCGGGGCGGTGAGTTTTCCTTGACGCAGGGCCCATTCATCACAGGCAAACTCAC
>Ga0272442_10009311_pt1 | contig 12300 bp, 12 predicted proteins | sample SSMForm2O_FD_200262 | JGI IMG/M metagenome (GOLD analysis project Ga0272442, IMG submission 200262) | Marine sediment archaeal communities from Little Sippewissett salt marsh, Falmouth, MA, United States - SSM-Form-2O | ecosystem: Environmental > Aquatic > Marine > Wetlands > Sediment ... | reverse complement strand
GACTTGGGATATGGAGATAAAGAAGTCTGAAATAGACGTTTTTGCTCCTTTGGAACTTTAGTCTCATCTCTTATATTTTTTTTGTATTTATTTATTTTCTTTCTCTGCTTTATTTTTAGTTTAATAGGGTATTTGCCCCTATCATCACCAATAGTTCCGCATTGATCCTGAAGATGTGCATCGCTATAAAATATATTAAATAAAAATAGATTAAAAAAAGAAAAAAAAGGATTAGATGAAAGGAACTAATAGATTGTTGTTCTTTCTCCAATCTATGGCCTTATTGGCCCTTTTCTTCTTCATAGTAGCAAGCTTTTCGATCAGATTCAGGTCTGCGTTGACATTGTCATCTTTCTCAAGGTAACCATCCCTGATGGCCTCCTCTATCAATTTTGCTCCTAGTTCCGATCTTGTTATCACGGCGGACCAGTTATTTGGTGCGCCCACTGAACCGATAGATATGTCGCAGTACTCTGATGAGAAGTCTGGGCATACCTTGCAAGATTCCTGCTCATATTTGTGGACCGTGTTGATGGGCACCACTATCTCTTCCCTTGTCACGGTGTTTATTATGAAGCTCTTTGCACCAACATCGATCTTGGTGACGTCAGCTGGCCTGACACCAGCCACCTCCTCTATCATCTTCTTCATGGCATTGTACCTGAAGTTGGAGGTGCAGAACAATCCCAACCTGAGGGCGATCTTGCTAGAGGCCTGTCTTATGCCCACCGGGTAGTCTATTATCTTTTGCACTGCTTGCTGCTGGCATGGGAGGCCAACAATGCCCAATCTGCTTATGCCCTCTGTCGTAAGGGCGTCACGCATTGATGTCAGCAGCGGGCAGACGGAGTATTTGGTCCCTGATGACTTCAGGAGCTCCTCGGAGCTCTTTACTATCGTTGGCAGACCCTCCCAGTTGTTGATCCCGTCCGAGGCGACTATGGCGCCATCAAGATAGTGATTGTCAAGGGCGTATGAGAGCAGAGAGGTGACAACGCCGCCTGACTGCGCACGCTTCCTGATCTTGCTGTCCGATGCCCTGAGGGCGTGAGTCGAGATATAGGGGCCTATAACGGAGTTCTGAACAGACCTTTCCGTTATGAATTCTGTTTTGTCCGTGAATCTAAAGAAGGACCTAGGGCACTGGAAGTAGCACTCGCCGCACATTATGCACATCTCATCCTTTATGACCGGCTTACCCTCGACGAAGGATATGGCGTGTGTAGGGCAGGTCGCCCCGCAGGTCCCGCATGACATGCAAAGCCCCTGTTGGACTATGTTCCTGATCTTTCCCTCGCACTTGTCGATTATAAGGTTAAAAGGTTCCAAATATGCTGTGTCACCCCTGAGGAATGCATCAAGGAACTTCAATATCCCTTTTGGCGCGGGGGGGCATCCTGGTATTACATAGTCCACTTCCACAACGTCATGCAACGGAAGGAAGGAATCAAGCTCCGGCATGGGCATCTGATTTCCTTCTGTGAAGTGCAAGACACCGGAGTTCTCTGCGCATGCCCCAAGGGCTATCAGCGTTTTTGATCTTTCTCTAAGCATCTTTACAAGCTTTAGGTCCTTTTTTGTAACTGCAATCCCGCCTTCGACTATGGTAAGATCTATTTTTTCAGGAATTTCCCTGCCATCCACCAGCATGGTAGCAAATTTAAGGTCTATCTTTTCGAGGACCTCCTCGGCCTGGCATTCATTGTCCATGAAAGATACGCCACAACCGCTGCATGCCGCGAACTCCATCCAAACTACTACTGGTTTAGTCATCCGTTGACCTCCTTGAGCAATGACATGACATATTCACAGGCTTTATCAACGGCCCCTTCAGTATCTTTTGAGAGCACAAAGGGTTTCAATTTCATGCTCTTTTCATCGACTTGGCATACCACCAGTTGCACATTCCCATTGTATGACAGGAGCTCATCTGAGAGCGATATGCCGTGAGAAGTGCATGAATGGCGGTTATTTATGAATTCCTTAACACTAAATACCTTTATATCGCCCTTGTTGCCCCCGAAGTCACCAGCATCAACTATTATTATCCCGGGGCGTTTTGTACCTGTCTTTAAAAGATTTATCAATCTGGGCGCGGCCAATCCGGCGTCAACGACCTGGACGCCATCTGGCAGTTGATCGCGCTCAATCAACCTGTTCGCAACATTGCACCCTATCCCGTCATCCTGGTACAGCACATTTCCGCATCCTATGATGATCATATTTGAATTGAAGATGTCTCTATCCAAGCCTACACCCCCTCTCAATTATATGTCCATCAAGGTCTTTCACTATTATCTGGTGTGTGGCACATTCAACACATGGGTCATAGGACCTCATTATCATCTCGGCTATGGAGTAATGATTGCCCAGCATTGCCTTCTCGGTAGTTGGTATGTTCCACGTAGTGGGGGCTATGATATTGTAACCTTCGACCCTGCCTTCCTCACCTATTGTCACTGTATGGATATCGGTCCCTCTCGGGGCCTCCACGACCCCAAGGCCCTCTCCTGGTCTGTATTCGAACTTGGTCCTTACATTTCCCTTCTTATCGAGCTCATCGAGCAATTCAAGGGCTCTGTACACATAGATCATCATCTCCCTTGCCCGGGCGATATTGATGTCTATGGGCGTCTTTCCATGGAATCCCTTGAACAGGGTGAGCCTTGCCCTAGGTCCGGCCTCCACCGTCTCACCATAGTACAACGGGATGTTGGTGCAGCCAGCTCGGCTGGGGTTGTCCTCATCGTAGAATCTGTATGGCGTGATTTCAGATATTGCCGAAAGGTCCAGCTTCGACCTGTTCCCATAGTTCATGTCTGTCGCCAGCATTGACTCGTGATATTCGATTGGGGGATGCTCAAGATTATCTATGTATTTCTCAATGGCAACTATCATGGTATCCCTTTGATCCGAAACGATCCTTTCACATTCCCTCATGTGACGATACATCTTGGCGGATGCCAGCGAAGAGACATCATCATACATGCCGCCAACACAGATATTGGACGGATGTATGGCCTCACCCCCAATGATATCTGCCATTCTTTGTGTATTGTGTCTGATCCTGTGGATCCTTTCAGACATATCCTTTTTTTCCTCGTCGGACAAAGGAAGGTCAGGTATCAGTAAGTATTGGTGCAATGCATGGCTTTGCATGGTGTTGGCTATCAGAAGCAGCTCGCGAAGGGTGTGCGCCTTTTCAGGAGCACTGATACCTATCGCGTTCTCTATCGCTTCCGCCGATGCCAGACCATGTGGTATTGGACAAATACCACATATGCGCTGTACTAACTTGATGACGAATTCAGGAGTTCTTCCCCGTACTAGGTACTCAAAACCCCTTACAAGACTGGTAGAATAGAAAGAGGAATCTTGTATTATTCCTTCGTCGTCTGCTGTTAATACCATTTTGGCGTGACCCTCAATCCTTGTTGATGGGTCTATCTCGATTACCTGTGACATGATATCGCCACTTTATACTCAAGATTTATTTATAAACATTTGGATAATGATAAGTTTTATTAAAATATATTATAATATATAAATTTGATATTATTAGGATTTGAATATTTTTAGGCTTATAAAAATATAATTGTCATCGTGATATATAAAATTATTGACAATATGGAATATCGATAAATATATTCCTATAATAATATCGTTAATTATCGATAATGTCATTACATATTATAAATTATATTATATATAATCATAAGTTTATATAAATAAATATTATTCATTAAAACTATATGTTATGCCCCCAATAATATTTGTGGGCAAATCCGACTCGAATTTTAAAAATATGGGGGGTCAGCATATATCCCTTCTACCCATATACCTGGTTATTTTCATAGGGTCCCTTGGATTCAGTTTGGTCCTGCCCTTTCTGGTTTTTTTGGTGTTTGATTTTGGCGGCAATGCATTTGTCTATGGCATCCTGGGGGCAACATATCCTTTATTCCAGCTGATCGGTGCCCCTTTTTTGGGAAGATGGTCAGATATCCATGGAAGGAGAAGGATACTCCTGCTCAGCCAGCTTGGCACATTGTTTTCCTGGATGGTCTTCCTTGCAGCATTGTATCTTCCCAGCAGGGGGATCATTGTTGTCACGGAAGGCTTTACGCTAACATTGCCACTGGCAGTATTGTTCTTTGCTAGGGGGCTTGACGGTCTTACTGGGGGCAATGTCTCGGTGGCCTACGCATATCTTTCAGACTATTCGGCCGAGTCTGAGAGGAGCAAGAACTTTGGCAGGATATCCATAGCGTCAAATCTTGGATTTGTTCTGGGACCTGCTTTGGCTGGCGTGCTGTCAACCACTAGTCTTGAAGAGTCCCTTCCTGTGCTGCTGGCAATAGTGATATCATTCGTTGGTACCCTGCTAATATTGTTTCTTCTAAAGGAAGTAAGCCCATGCAAGATAGATAATGCAGATAAAAGGAGCATATCAAGGGTGTTTGGTCAGGAAACTAGCACATGTTACTTGGATGGGGTCAAGGAAAGAAAGTCCTTCAAGGAGGTGCTAAGATTTCCAAACGTGGCCTTTATGATATCTTTAATATTCTTGGTTTTTTTGGGTTTCAATATATTTTATACGTCCCTGCCGCTGCATGCTGTGTTCGAACTTGAGTGGGGCGTAAGCCAGATAGGGATTTACCTGACAGTACTGGGGTTGCTCATGGGGTTTGTACAGGGGCCTGTGCTCTCACACCTATCAAAGATGTTTAAAGAAGCAAAGCTGATAGTTATTGGCAGTTTTCTCCTGGCCACAAATTTCCTGGTCTTTTCAATCTCTCCCTCTCTCGTTTATGTGTCTGTGATCCTCTTTGCTTTTGGAAATGGCCTTATGTGGCCCTCCTTGCTTACAATGCTCTCAAAGCTTTCAAAGGGTGGGAATCAGGGCACGGTACAGGGCATTTCCAGCAGCTTCAACAGCTTGGCGAGCATAATGGGGCTTATTCTTGGTGGTGCCCTATATTCTGCCATAGGTGTCAGGACATTTATTTTGGTTGCAGTGATATCTTACTCAGTGATGGCCGTTTCTCTCAGACTGCCAAGACTTGAAAAAAAATAAGGGAGGTGGGTCAGGCTTTGTCCTCTTCTCTTATCTCCACCCTTCTGATCTTCCCGCTTATTGTTTTCGGAAGCTCTGGAACGAAATCTACTATTCTTGGATATTTGTACGGTGCTGTCACTTTTTTTACATGCTCTTGTAGCTCGGACTTCAGCTTATCATCAGGCTCGTAGTCTTTTGTCACGACTATTGTTGCCTTTATCACCTGTCCTCTCACATCATCTGGGGCACCCGTGATGGCGCATTCCAGGACAGCCGGGTGTGTTATCAGTGCGCTCTCCACCTCAAATGGGCTTATTCTATAGCCAGATGACTTTATGACGTCGTCAGCCCTTCCTATAAACCAGTAGTACCCGTCCTCATCCCTCCAGGAAACATCCCCCGTATGGTAGTGGTCGTCATGCCATACCTCCATGGTGCGCTCAGGGTCCCCGCCATAGTTTACAAGGAGCCCAATGGGTTTTTCATCCCGGGTGCAGTATACTATCTCTCCCTCTTCACCGATATCTGGCACATTGCCGTTCTTGTCCATTAGACCGACATTGTACAATGGCGCAGGTTTCCCTATTGATCCTGGCTTTGGTTCCAACCATGGCCATGTTGCCAAGGTGACAACAGATTCCGTCTGGCCAAATCCCTCCATGAGCTTTAGGCCAGTATGCTCAAGAAACTTGTTGAAGACCTCCGGGTTCAGCGGTTCCCCAGCAACAACAGCATAGTCTAGTGAGCTGAAGTCATAGTTTGAAAGGTCCTCCTTTATAAGGAATCTATATAGGGTCGGGGGCGCGCAGAAGGTCGTAACTCCATGCTTTGTAGCCATGTCAAGCAACCTCTTCGCGTCGAATCTATCATAATCGTAAACAAAAACTGCGCTCCCTGCAATCCACTGTCCGTAGAGCTTTCCCCATACACACTTTGCCCATCCTCCGTCCGCAACCGTGTAGTGCAGGCCGTCATCTTTTACGTTTTGCCAGTACTTAGCTGTCAAGATGTGAGCTAGGGGGTATGTGTAGTCGTGCTGTACCATTTTTGGGTATCCAGCAGTGCCAGATGAGAAATATCCAAGAAGAACATCATCATTGCAAGTCGCTTCTTTTCCTGTCGGCCTTTCGAACTCGGCCGAGGCGCTTTCCATCTCGCTCCTGAGGTCTATCCAACCTTCCCTACTTCCACCTACAAGAACGTTTTGGGGTTTGATGCCGTAGCATCCTTTTTGTGCCGCTTCTATCTCTTTGCAAACGGTATCGTCATCTATTGACACCATCATCTTCACATTTGCCTTATTGATCCTATACTCTATGTCATTGCTTTTGAGCATGTGCGTTCCAGGGACAGGTATGGCGCCTATCTTGTGCAGAGCCACCATGCAAAACCAGAAATCATAAATGCTCTTTAACGAAAGCATTACATAGTCGCCTTTCTTGATGCCATATTTTTTGAATACGTTCGCGGCCTTGTTGCTATGGCGCCTTATGTCTTCGAATGTGAAAGTCCTGGTGTTATCATTGTCATCACACCAGACCATAGCTATCTTCTCTGGTTGGATTTGTGCGTATTTGTCCACGATATCGAATGAGAAGTTGAAGCCTCTTGGAACGTTGATTTTGAAGTTCTTCATGAAGTCTTCGTAGGAATCGAACTCGGTCCTATCCAGAAATTCGCTTAGCAGATTCACCATATTGATCACCATTGCTCACAGTATCGCGGCCAGGAACTTGGCGTTCTTGCCGTTCAAGGCCTCCATGGCATGTCCATAGCCAGAGTCAAAGAATATTGAATCCCCTTCCTTCAGGACAATCTCATTGTTGTGGATATATATCTTTACAGAGCCTTCAAGAACGTAATTGAACTCCTGTCCTGGGTGTGAGTTTATCATTGGTTTTTTCCTATCTTTCCTCGGCTCAACGCTTACAATGAAAAATTCAGCTTTCTTGTGGATGAACTTTTCAACAAGATTTTCATACTTGTACTGCTTTCTTCTCTCAACCTGCACGCCTTTGCCCTTTCTTGTAATTGTAAAAATGTGCATTCTTGGTTCTTCACCAGTCAAGAGTATGGTCATATCGACGTTTAGGACATGCGATATTTTGAGAAGTATGCTTGCAGGGATGTCCTCGTCCCCACCTTCATATTTTTGGTATATATTTGTTGGCAAGCACATCCTGTTCGCCATCTCATCGATGCTGATCCCTGACAGATCCCTAAGCTCACGAATTCGTGAGGCGATCTCTTTAATTTTTTCCTTCATAATAGTCCCCATATAATTCTTTATTAATGATTCATGCTTTAATGTAATATATATAAAAATAATCCTACATTGTGGGATTATCTTGTCCTATATTTAGAATATATTATCAAATATTATCATTATACCATAAAAAAAGATAGGTATAAATATTATATGAATGTTATTATATTGATAGGTGATATATTGAAAAGTTTCTTTTCAATTGTGCTCCTATTGGTCATAGGAAGTTCTATTCTCAGTGGGTGTATTACAGATGATGACGATGAGAAGACTATTGTCGACACTGCCATCGAAAACGGAAGTTTCACGCTTCTAGTGACAGCGCTAGAGGCTGCCGGTCTTGTAGATACACTCAATGGTGAGGGCCCCTTCACGGTTTTTGCCCCTACCGACGATGCTTTTGAAGACTTGCCAGAAGGTGTCCTAGATGCCCTTCTTGCCGATATCGACGCCTTGACAGATGTCTTAACATACCATGTGGTATCGGGAGAGCTTGAATCGGGGGATGTTGTTTCTTCTGAGATGCTCGAATCTTTGCAAGGCGAGATGATAGATGTCATGGCCAATGGGGGAGTAAAGGTAAATGACGCCAATGTCACACAGACAGACATACTTTGCAGCAATGGCGTGATCCATGTGATCGACAAGGTCATATTGCCGCCATCCATGGTTCCCAAGACTATCGTTGAAACTGCCATCGAGAATGGTAACTTCACGACCTTGGTAAGCGCTGTAGTTGCAGCAGGGCTTGACGGCACCCTAAGCGGCGATGGCCCATTCACGGTCTTTGCCCCAACTGACGACGCTTTCGATGCCTTGCCAGATGGTGTCCTTGACGGTCTTGTGGCGGACAAGACTGCTTTAACGAACGTGCTAACATACCATGTGCTCAGTGGGGAACTTTATTCAACTGACATTGTGAATCGCAACAATCTTCTCACGCTACAGGGCGAGAACATCGAGGTCACCACAAATGGAGCTGTTATGGTCAATAACGCCAAAGTATCGATTGCAGACATAGAATGCAGCAATGGGATCATACATGTGATAGATGCTGTTATATTGCCTCCATCCATGACCATGCCCAATGTTTATGATTGCATCAAGGAAGATAGTAGATTATCAACACTTGGCACAGCTATAGGCCTTGCCGGCCTTGACGATGCCTTAAAAGGGGAAGGCCCATTCACGGTATTTGCGCCCAGCAATGATGCTTTCAACATGCTACCTGAAGACTTTTTGAACGGCCTCGTGGCTGATGTCGATGCGCTGACCGATGTCCTGCTATTCCATGTGATACCAAGCACCTACTATTCCTCAAACGTTGCTATGTATGATGAGATACCAACACCAAACCTATATGGCGGATACATCTCATTGGATGACTATGGTGGCCTTTCTTTTGTAGAAACGGACATTGAGTGCTCCAACGGGGTAGTGCACATTATCAACAGAGTCCTCATTCCGGAGGAATACCTGGGTCCGGGGACCATAGTGGAAGAAGCAATGGCAATCGGTGATTTCACTACTTTGCTTGCGGCCCTTGAACTTAGCGGATTGGACGAAACTTTGAGTGGAGAAGGCCCGTTCACTGTTATAGCCCCAAGCGATCATGCATTCAGCATACTTCCTGAGGGGGCGTTGGATGCCCTTTTGGCTGATGTCGATGAACTGACAGATGTTTTGCTTTATCATGTCATTGGAGGCGAGTACACCATAGACGAGCTGGTAAACATGGGCAATGTAGAGACCTTACTAGGCCCTGAACTGATTTTCACCCTCAGTGCTCACGACAGGCCAATGGTAAATCATCATGTCATCATAATAGTGGACATAATGTGCAGCAATGGTATCATACACATGGTACACATGGTGCTAATGCCACCATGATCTTTTCTTTTTCTTTTTTAAAATCACAAATTAATTATAATTGTAACACCATACTTCATTACATGAAAAGACGAAATTATCTTTTCATATTGGCATTTGCATTAATTCTTATGCCTTTGACACTGGCTCATGTTCCACAAAAGTCAGGGGTCAACGATTCCTTGGACAATCCACTTTTCATTGGGGATCCATTGAAATCCTGGGTATTCTACTCAGAACTTACACATTCAGAGGATGCCAGATATTACGAGTTGGTACTTGATGCTGGCGAAAGGCTAAAAATATCTATTTTAACACCCGAGAGCGGCCAATTCTCTCCAAGATTCATCTTGTCAAGCGAGAATATAGTTTCAAATGTCATACTTCCCGAATACTTAGAGGTGCACGAAGGGCACGGAACATTGGATATAGGGGAGAATAAGAGTGGTCCAGAATATGAACCATTCACTCCAGGCGCCTATTACGAGACAGCGGAACATACAGAAATTTTGGAGGACGGGGGCACCTATTATGTCATCGTGTACGAAGAAAATGGCCTTACAGGGAGTTTTGGTCTCGTTGTAGGATATCAGGAATTATTTTCACCCCTAGAGATAGTTCGCGTTCCCATCGATACCATTTGGATACATAGATGGGAGGGGCAGTCGTATCTGGGTATCTTTTACCCTATGGCAATTGTGGTGATCATAGGGCTTTACTATATATTCTCAAGGATTGGGAAGGACGGGCGCCCAAAAGATTTCATGGGGCTTGTTACTTCAATTATAGGCTTTGCATATATTGGAAGCGGTGCGATTTTCATAAATCAAATAATATACGCAGCTTCAAGAACTGGTTATTCAAACATGATGGTAATTTCATTTCTTTTTGTTTCTTTACCTTTAATTTTAGGAATAACTTTGATCAGATTTGGTTTTTCAGACAGGACCAAGTACGATGTATATGTAAGATTAAGGCCCTTGACATATGGAATATTGGGTCTTTTTACATGGTCGGGAATAATTGTATTTCCCATACTGTGCATATTGATGTCATTTTTTCCCCAGAAGCTGATTTCAAGAAAACCATAATAGATTATTCCCTATTTAGCGCCTTGGCGACATTTATCATTTCCCTGGCGCCCTCTTCATTGGAATATCCGCTGTTTCTCCAGCGTATCATACCATTTTTATCAATAAGGAAAGGATGCGCTAACTTTCTATCCTTTATGTTCAAAGCTTCGTAGATATTGCCGTAATCTCCATAGAATGTCACTACATTGGCATGCTTTTCAGGGGATATCCCGGCACGCATGCCTCCGTCAATGAATCCTGAAAAGAACTTTCCCCAGGCTCCAGATATCAAAGGGACCTCATAATACATGTATCCCTTTTTCTTACATAACTCTTCCTCAAAATAGTGGATCCACGAGTCCACCATTGCCTGTGCATTTCTTTCTGAGACTAGAACTATCAGTGTCACATGGCCCTTTGCTGATCCAGGCAGAGTTATTTCATTTTTCTCAAGGTCATGACCACTTATTAGTGGGAATTTATCTCCAATATTATATGGTGCCCCATTGTGCATGCAATAATAATGTTATTCTTGGTATTAATATCATTCTAGAAAAAAACAGATAGATTTATATTTGAGTCATATTAGTGTTTAATTATATATTTATATTTGGTGATAAAATGCCTGATGGATCAAATAAATGCGGATGCGGTTGTGGAAGAGTTACTAAAAATAAGACTGAAAGAGTTATTTTTCCATGTGCCGGAGCATCCAATGTGGGTCAATTGACTAATGATGTGGCATTGGAACTTACAAGGGGCGGATATGCCAATATTTCTTGTATGGCGGCCTTGGCAGTTCCGATAGATTCCATAGTCAAAGGTGCAAGGGGCTCGGATGAGGTCATAGTCATAGATGGATGTGGAGTTCGCTGTGCAGGAAAGGCTGCAGAAAAAAACGGCATTAATATACATCAACATCTGATGATCACAAAACTAGGGATAAAGAAAAGCAGCATAGATGACCGAACTGCTGAAGATGTGGAAGCCATTCTATACTCAGTGTTGGATGGCGAGGGTGTCAAAGATGTGAAAAATGATATCAAAAGTTCAGGAGATTGCTGTGATGGTGGCACCTGCAGTTGCGGTTGCTCTTCAGATCAACAATGATGCCCTTTTTTTCATGTTGATTTTTTATTGTATTATCAAATATATTTTATAATGATAAATGCTATTTAATTTGTGAATTATAGGAAAGCATCATATCCAATTATTATTTCATTTACCATCATAATATAATGCTGCATATCAGGGGGGGCAAATGTCTCTGAGATGGCGTATGACACTGAAGTTCCGGAATATAGCACGGATATTGTTTATTCTGAGTATGTCTCAGACTACTTCAAGATATATCTAAGATTGCCTGAGAGCTATGACCAGGGAAAGAGCTATCCGATCCTCTATCTGCTCGATGGCGACTGGTACTTTGAAGACACAAATATGATAGATTACAACGGTGTCAGTGGCATTGTATACAATCTTGAAAGGAACAATATCATCCCAGAATGCATTTTGATCGGCATCGGTTATACTGAAGGCAACAAGAGGGGAAGGGATTTTTCACAGTATCCCGATAATTTCTATAAGTTCATAAAGTATGAATTGTCTGAATACCTGAATTTTGAATATGGCCTTGATATGGGTGGAGAGAAGACGTTGATGGGCCACTCTTCGGGGGGTTATTTCTCATTTTATATTCTTTTCAAGGGAGAGCAGTATTTTAATAACTACATATCCGTCAGCACCCCGTTTTATGATGCGAACAAGCTTTTGATATTAAAAGAGATGTCATTTTACAATCGTCAAAAGACCACTCAAGGAACAATAAGGCTCTTCATGGCAGTTGGGGGGATGAGGAGGACAGATTCACTGAAAGCCACGATGACATGGCATCCAGGATTGACGCAAAGGGCTACCAAGACCTAGAGCTAGAACACCGGATCTACTATGGAGAAAATCATACATCTGTCGTCTTTGATGCATTTTTGGGTGGTCTGGCATGGACTCTCTCGGGAAAAGATGATGTAGTATTA
>Ga0272442_10009309_pt1 | contig 12300 bp, 12 predicted proteins | sample SSMForm2O_FD_200262 | JGI IMG/M metagenome (GOLD analysis project Ga0272442, IMG submission 200262) | Marine sediment archaeal communities from Little Sippewissett salt marsh, Falmouth, MA, United States - SSM-Form-2O | ecosystem: Environmental > Aquatic > Marine > Wetlands > Sediment ... | reverse complement strand
TATTGGAAGATCTTTACATGTCTGTTAGGCCGTATCTGTATGACGCATCTATGATCAGGGACTTTTTGGACAAGAATTCAAAACTCGATGATGATGCGCTAATGTCGGAAGCTGAGAAGATGATCGGTTCCAGTGATGGAACGATCAGAACTGATTTTCAGATACTGTATAATGCCATGAACAAAAAATAGATTCAATAGGATTATATATGGTTTTTACCATGTTCTTACATGGTCGTTGTTCAGTATATTGAATTCATAGAAGTTTTCATACCATTGTTCATAATCATAAACCCCTTAGCCATCATACCAAATTATGTGGATGTGTTCAGGCACCTTCCAAAGAAGGAAGCTGAAAAGGTATCAAATCGGGCCACGCTTTCTGCGTTCTTTCTGCTGACTATTTTCATATTGATTGGTCGCCCATTCTTTGCGGTAATTGGAATTTCAGCGCCATCATTCATGATAGCTTGCGGTCTGTTGCTGCTTTATATATCAATGGGTATGCTTTCTGGGGACCCCCCTATAACAAGGAACGTGCAGATGGACAGCAGCTCAATCGTACCAATGTCCATTCCCCTTCTTGCTGGGCCAGGTTCAATAGCCACAGCCATTGTCCTGGAGGACACTTATGGCTCACTTATGGTGTTCCTTGCTCTTGCCCTTACCATGCTCTTATCGAAGATCCTCATGGACAAATCAGAGTTGATAGAGAAAATTATGGGCAAAAACGGACTCAATGCTTGGACAAGATTGTCTGCCCTGTTCTACGCCGCAATAGCGATCTCACTGATAACAGACAGCATTCAGACTATTTGGTGATACTATGATCATAACTGTCCTCAAGGGCACTTTTGCACTGTTCTGGATACTTGATCCATTAGGAAATCTACCCATTTACATTTCCATGATAAAATATCTTGAGGAGAAAGAGATAAGGAAAACATTAAACATAGCATCCTTATTTGCCTTTTTTATCTTTATCTTGTTCCTTTTTTGTGGCGACCTGATATTTGATTACCTTAACTTCAAGCTGGAACACATCATGGTAGTAGGTGGAATGCTGCTGGTGTTACTGGGGGTAGACATGATGTTTGGCCCTGAAAAAGAGGTGCTGGACTACAAGAACATAGCCATAGTGCCATTGGGGCTTCCGTTGATGTCTGGGCCAGGTTCAATAGCGACGCTTCTATTGATATCTGCCACGTCAGGAATAGATATAGCCATTTATTGCATGGCAATTGCAATGGTCCTGCAATATTTCACTTATATGGGCGCAAAACTGATAATCAGGATATCTGGAAAGAACACTTTGAAGATAATGGGATATATTGCGGCATTGGTCGCCGCATCATTTGGGGTGGAGATGATTTCAAGGGGATTGGCGTTGATAAGATAACGATATATTCATTTTGACATAACCTTTATATATTGATACCCAAAATTGATTTCATGCAAATAAAGAAAGTTTTGTTCGCATCATTGATCATTATAAGCCTGATATTCGTATCAGCTTGTATATCCTCTGATGAGGAAGAGGAAGTAAATACCACAACACCGCCACCAGAGAGCTATTATCTCTATGTCACAATTGATGGCGCCTCTACAGAGGAAGTTGGCCTCAGTGAGATCAAATCTCTTGAATTCCAAAATATCACTGCCACCATGGTAAAGAAGACAGGCGCGGAGATCGAGACGAGCTGGGGTGGAACGTCATTTTATGGATTAATGGATCATCTTGGGATCTCGAACATAAGCGAGGTCACGCTTGTAGCTTTGGACGGATATCAAAAAACCATTGACTATACTCAGATTGCCGCAGCCATACTGGCCTGGGAAGACGAGACCGGCGAGGAGATAAGCGAGGAAGATGGAGGACCAATTAGATTTGTGGCACCTGGGCTTCCTTCAAACACATGGATGCAAAATCTTCTTGAAGTTCAGGTGACAACACAATGAAAAGGGCATTGATGGGGCTTTTTACCCTATCTTTGGTAATCAGTTCCATGGGTTGCATATCCGGGGGCAACGATGACATAGAGTGGAATATAGAGATATATGGGGATATATCCGCTTCTACCACCCTGACATATGATGATATAAATGAACTGCCACAGACCTCCATAGATAAAAAGGTCTTAAACGGGTCAGAGAACTATTCTGGAGTTGGCCTGAACGAAGTTATCTCTATTGCGTCCCCTGGGGCAAGCATTGACACGGTGAACTGCATAGCTGATGATGGTTACATCCTCACCTTCACGCTCAATGACTTTGAATCTGGGCTTTTGATAACCAGGAAAGAAGGAGAGCTACTTGGCGGGGGAAGTGGCCCGGTCATGTTGGGATTCAACATAGGATGCGCTTGCAACTGGATGAAGAGGGTTCAAAAGATAGAATTCTTTTCCCGTGAGGATTCATTGGGCGTCATAGGCGATGTGGCTAATCCCGTGCATCTGACAATAAGCGACATAAGGGATTTCACTGGAAAGGAGAACGATTTTACAGTCGAGGAGCTTTTCAAAAAGACAGCATACTATCAGCAGGCGCAGACCTTCACAATCTACACCCCAGATTCAGAGTACAACTACTTGATAGGACACATGGCAGATGCAATAGTGACTTATAAGGAAGGTTCATTCAACGTTGCCATTGACGGCATGATCTACGAAGAAGTAATTTCCTTGGATTGCGTATGGACGCCCTAGGATTTTTTTTCTTTTCTCCATTGTATCTTTTCTATTTAATTGACCATTAGATTTATCATTATTTACTAGATACCGGATGTATGGTGCCCCAAAACCATCTTGATCAGTTTTATAAAAGAGGAAATGAACTGGGCGCAGAATCGATCAGATTGATCCCCTCGCACTCGATCATTGTAGAGAACAGGACGATACTGAAGTGCATCTTCGGATGCAACGGATTTGGTAATCGTGTCTGCCCACCATACATACCATCTGTAGATGAGTTTAGGAAGATGCTTTCAGAGTATGAAAATGCCTTGTTGGTAAACTGGAGGTCAGACATCGTGATTACCAAGGATATCAGCGAGAATTTCCAAAAGTATAATCTAAGGCCGCCAAAGGACAAGAAATCCAGGGATCTGTATGACGACAATGTTAGAAATATTGTCAGGGAGAGGTATGAGATCATACAGCCTGGGGTTTTGGAATTGGAAAAACTTGCTTGGACGCTTGGTTACAACATGGCAATGGGGACATTCCCTGGCATGTGCTCGTGGTGTGCAAACGAAGATTACACGAGTGTCGACTGTACAGGTGCCGATGAATCCTGCCGTTACCCCACCCTGAGGCGCCCTTGTCTAATGGGACTGGGTATCAGATTGGACAAGACATTGGATAATATAGGCGTGGATTTTCAAAAGTTCCCGCTTGACGGCAAGACCCCGTCCCAATACACCTTTATATTTCTGGAATAATGTCCTTTCCAAGATAATTTTTTATTTGTCTTGGTAAATTTTCTTTCATGCTTGAGGTAGTCATTTGGATACTCCTAACACTTTCCATTGTATCTTTCACGACCGTAATATCAAAAAAATACGGTGTCGAATACATGATAGGGATGTACGTTGCCCTGATCGTGATTGCAAACATATTGGCCTCTAAGATAGTCATCTTTGCGGGCCGGTCCGTCCCCGCCGCAGTGATAGTGTACTCATCCAGCTTTCTTCTTACGGACATGCTTAGCGAGTTCTATGGAAAAAAGGAGGCCCAAAAGGCAGTTTGGGCCGGGTTCATGGCTAGCGTGGTGCTTGCGTTTAGCGTGTATGTCGCCATAATATGGGAACCGGCACCCTATTGGGCGAATCAGGAGGCGTTTGAAGCCATTTTGAAGAATACGCCCAGAATAGTGCTTGCATCGCTCTTGGCTTACGTGGTGTCACAGAATCATGATGTGATCAGCTACGCCTGGTGGAAAAGGAAATTCCCTAATCACCTATGGATAAGAAACAATGCTTCAACAATGGTCTCACAGGGGATTGATACACTATTGTTCATATCCATAGCGTTCTATGGTGTCTTTCCTATAAAGGAATTGATAATTGGGCAATATTTGGTGAAGCTAATGATAGCTTTCCTGGACACGCCATTCCTCTATCTGGTCAAGAGGCTTAGAATCTTTGGAGAAGATCGAGATTCTCCTCAGTGAGATAGTGGGTCCTGGCTGTATTTTTTACAGACATGTTCTTTCCTTTTCCCTCAATGATGCTCAATGCCTTTTTCACATCTTCTTCCAGGTCCCCAGTCACCATCTCATATGTATTATCAATCCCTACTGAATCGATAGCATTTATCAGGCATGAATCAAGGATCTCGGAGAGCAGATTTTCCTTGATCTTTTCTGGGGAGTATCCTCTGGACGAAAGCCTTTCGTATAATTTAGGCGGGGGGCATCTGAGAACGATGATGATGTCACAATCAAAAAGGTCTGCAAAATGCGAGTCTATTATGACATTCTCATATTTTTTTAAATGGGACTTTATTTTCTGGGCATCTACTACGCACGTGTCCCTCTCGTCATCGTATTCAAGGACCCATTGGTTATCCTTGGCCAGAGATGATATCTCAGCATGATACGTACCACAGACCTTTGATAATGATATGGACAATGAGGTTTTGCCTGTGCCGGGAGTGCCGCTCACGCCAATTCTCATGTTCATGGACCTTCCATATATTCGCGGATCTCCTTTATGAAGAGCTCTAGTTTCCTATATTGAAGTTCTGATATGGGTTTTGGGTGTGCTATGTCGTTCCTGATGTGATTAAGCTCTATCAGTCTTGCCTTTATCCAACCAATGTTTATGAAGTATTGCTCAAAGACATTCTTCCAGTTGTCAATTTTACCTTCTTCATCCTTATATAGGAGAATTGGAACATAATAGGAAAAATCAGAGTAGAACAAAAGTGGCATCACAGACTTTTTTCTTAGTTGGGCGTTAGCCCTTCTTTGCTCGCATTTTATTTTCACGAATGGGGGTATGCCTATGTTCCACCATAGCTTACCATAGTAATCTTCCATTACATTCTCTATGAACAGATTAAGATCGTTCTCAAAACTTGACAAGATCTCATAGGCCGTGGAATTGTTAATTTTTGTTGATTCTTTTTCCTCAAGCCTTTTTTCCACAACGTTGACAACTTCGTCTTTTCTCAAAGGCTTGTTGATCAGGTAGTCCTCTGCCCCGCTCCTCATCGTCTGAACCGCCGTTTCTTCGGAACCGTAGGCTGTAAGGACTATCACGGGCAGATCCTTCTTTTTGGATTTTATTTCCTTTAGGACTTCCATGCCGCTTATCTTAGGCAGCATCAGGTCCAGCAATACAAGGTCTGGTTCCTCTGAAAATACCATATCAAGTGCCTTGGCCCCGTCTTCAGCTGTTATAATTTCATAGCCCTTTCCACCAAGGAATGCCTTAAGCAGCTTGATGTTGTCTGGAGTATCATCCACTATTAGTATCTTTTTTGGTATTTTCAACGCCTCCGTTGGATACAGGCAGCATGAATATGAACTTGGACCATTTTCCATATCTGCTCTCTACCATAATATTTCCTCCCATCATTTCGATGTATTTTTTGGAAATTGATAGGCCCAGCCCCGTGCCCTGGTAATCTCTGGTCTCTGTTCCATCTATTTGTTGGAACTCGTCAAATATCGATTCAAAGTTCTTTTCTTGGATTCCAATGCCGTCATCCCAGACTTCGAATGTGACAAACTCCCTCTTTTCATCTAGATAGGATACGGTCGTCCTGACCTTTCCATTGACCTTGTTAAATTTGATTGCATTTGTTATAAGGTTTATCATAACCTGACGGAGCTTTAATTTATCCACGTATATCTCTAGATTTGTTGGACAATAATAATCAATATCAATGTTCTTTTCGTTGACCAACGGCGTCATAAGCTTGTGCACCCTTCTCAGTATCTCATCAACCTTGACCTTTTGGTACACTATCTCCGTCTTGTTCGCCTCTATCTTTGAGAGGTCCAATATGTCATTTATCAACTGCAACAGGCTTTCACTGTTCTTGAGTATGGTTTTAAGATAGTCTTTTTGCTCCAGGTCCAAACTATCGTCATCTAGCAAGACATCGGTGAATCCTATTATGGAGTTCAATGGTGTCCTAAGCTCGTGGGACATATTGGCAATGAACTGGGACTTAAGCTTGGACGCTTCCCTTGTCTTCTCGTTTGCGTCCTTCAATTCCTTTACCAACGCCCTGAGCTTCTCATTGGCCAATTGCAGCCTAATTGTTCTTTGTTTTACCTTATCCTCCAGCTCACCATAAGCAATTTCTAGTTCCTGTGCCATTTCATTGAAAGAGTTGGCCAAGAATCCGAACTCATCATCAGAATGGCTTTTTATCTGGAAGCTGAGATCTTTTTTAGCGAGCCTCTTTGTGCCGTCCATTAGCTCTTTGAGCGGCCTCGTTATGGTCTGAGTGATGATGATCGCTGCAACTATCGTTATGAAGATCGCAGTTGAGATAAGAATAAGGAATGCATTGCTGAAGGTCTTTACATTAGAGAAAACAGCATCCTTTTCCAAGACCTCTATGAGCACAAGGTATTCCTCATCATTGTTCAGATCAAAGAAAATTGGCGTGTATGTGATAATCCAATCCTTAAGATCCGTAATTGTACCGGGCTTTCCAGAGGTTATCTCGTCGCTTCCAGAAAGGACGAAAGATGCTATCTCGACTATGCTCCCTGAGTCCATGCTCTCATCCACCCTGTGTGTTAGGTAGACATTGGTGTTAGAGATAAGGAACAGCGATGAGCCCGTATTTGGGGCATTGTCCAATAGTATGGTGTCATTGAGCGGCCTCAGGAAGTACTCAGCTGACATGGTTGAGTAAATTATTCCCTTCTTTGTTCCTATCTCATCGAATACTGGGGTGGCATAGGTTATCAAAGTTGTCTTGGTCGAGGATGTAGGCGATGCTGCAGAGACATAGCTTTGCCCCTTGTCCAGCTTCATCGTTTCAATGAAATACTGCTGCGAAGACACGTTGACGCCCTCTACGGATATTACTTCAAAGCTGACCCCGTCACCCTCTATTGATACGATCGGATTGCCGTATTCATCGATGAACGACACCTTTTCGTAAATGCCCCGGCTTTCACAAAATATTAGAAAGTGCTCCTCCAGCAACGAGGTCCATCTGCTTATCTCGGACTGGCTGTGGGTTGCCCTTGCAAGGAAGTAATCCCTGATTGCCGGGCTTTGGGAAAGATAGATGGTGTCACTGATGTTGTAATCTAAAAAATCGTATATTTCCTCCGCAGAGGAAGATAGGTCGTATTGGGTGTATTCAAGCGTGATGGATTGAAATGACTCAGTGGCAAGATTGATCGAATATATTCCCGCTATCGATATTGGCAATACGGATACCAATAGAAATGTAACTATCATTTTATGGGAGATGCGGGAAAATATGCGCATTGTTTAGCAATTGCCCCAACATCTTAAATACTTTCTTATACTCGATGAGTCCTTGTATTTTTAGGTTCCCAATATGAGATTGCTTATAATATCTTGCTCAAAGAAAAAAAGATCATCTCTCGCCCCATGCAGGGCGATTGACCTATACGATGGCCCAAGTTACATGATAATAAGGAAAATTATTAGGGAAGAAAATCTCCCTAGGGATCTTGACATATATATCGTGTCTGGAAAGTATGGGCTAATAAGATCCGATGAGGTCATAGATGATTACGATATGACCATAGACGACAAGATCGTAGAGAAAACCCGTTCAAGGGAGAAAATGTCGGAGCTTCTGGACCGGGGGTATGAGGACGTATTTGTGAATATGGGAAATCAATACTTAGGGCATTTTCAGCATTTGCTCGCCGATGCAAAGAAAGCGACTGGGAGGATTGGCCAGAAAAATGCCCTAATGCGAAAATGGATCATAAACACCTAGTCTTCGTCTGTTCCATTCTCTCTTTCTTGCATCTCCTTTTCGTATAGCTGGATAAGCTCTATAGTGGCCCTTACTGCCACGCCCGTGCAGCTGGAACAACCAAATAGGGCTGCAAACGTGGCGCTTACTGCTATCGCACCATACATCACCATCAGTACCTCTTCGTCATCATGGATGTTTATGCCGCCCTCGCCCCTAGTTGGGTCTAGTGGATATAGGTCCTTTAGGTCATCAACTCCGTCTTTATCCGTGTCCATGTCAGTTGGGTCCAGCCCCATGTCATATTCTATTTTGTCATTTATGCCGTCATGATCTGTGTCTTGAAGCAAAATGCTGGTCCCTATTGCAATCTCCTTTTTGTCGTTCAGTCCGTCAAGGTCAGTATCCCCATTCTCATCGTAGAATGGGTTGATTGGAAGCTCAAGAGACTCCTTTTGTACAGGGTCAGTGCCATTTTTCACTTCGTCTCCATCGCTTACGCCGTCATTGTCCGTGTCACTGTCCACTGGATCGGTATGGTAGAGATATATTTCATCATAATCCTCAATGCCGTCATTGTCGGTGTCTCTTAGTCTTTTGTTGGTCCCTATCTGTTCCTCAACAAAATCAGTAAGCCCATCACCATCGCTATCTGACCCCCCGTCCGGGGCAGGCAGTATCAGTGGGAATCCCCCAATGCTAAAACTAAATGCCTTTGAGAATTGATATGTCGTGCTTTTTTCGCTCAAGGCCAGGCAAGACCTTGAGTGTTCCACCATTTCTTCCAGTTCGGCCCTGTAGTTCTTCAGTGATCCCCTTTTCTCTCCAATTGCCAATTGTTTAGAATATATTGAGACAGCATACTCTATCAGTTCTTGGGAGTCGTATTCTATGAATTCGCCTACCATATCGACCATGCTGTCAATTTGGTATGCCCCAATCAGTGATTCCATTAAAATTGGGGTATACTTTTGATTTCCTATCAAAAGAGATATTGACCTGTTCATCATAATGCCAAATATTCTCATTGAGCTGCTTGAGCTTGCATCAAGTTCGGCCAGGCCTTTTTCTATTCGTGGTATATAGCTCACAAGGTCCTCTACACCCCTTCTCCTGGATTCAAGGGACGTGTAGGTCTGTGTGTCAAGTACCATGTCCCTGAGGCTCACATAATACATAAGGTCGTTTGACAGGCCCATATAGGTCATTAGTGCATCCTTTCCCCCAGTTTCACCAGTTGGCCTTGAGGGGGGCCGTGTAGGCATTGCGCTGGCATATGTCGTGCTCGATAGCAATATGAAAACGATCAGCAACACAACCAAAAATCTATTTTTTGATCTCATCATATTTTCATGTCAAAAATACGTCTTAATCAATATCACAAGGTTTTCTTGTAATGATGTTCATTGATTTATATACTGAAATTCCGATTAATTAGATAATTAAGTAAGTTATATATATGGGCCAATAGTATCTATGCAGAATGTCATCGTCTTTTGGTTTATTGAATCCCAATGTCAGGAGTTTGCTTGAAAAAAGGGGATTTATTAATGAAACCGATCCTCAGAGACTTTCCATCCCACCGATTCTGTCAGGCAAAAATGTTCTCATCATTGCCAGGACCGGGTCTGGTAAGACAGAGAGCGCAATGCTGCCAGTCTTCTCGAATATAGCCGACATTGACAAAAAGGGCATCAAGGTTTTGTACATTGCACCCTTGAGGGCCCTCAACAGGGACCTGATGATACGGTTGGAATGGTGGGCAGACGAGCTTGGGTTGAAGATCGCGGTCAGACACGGGGACACGACCCAGTATGAGAGAAGGAAACAGGCGCTTTCCCCCCCGGATATCCTCATAACCACCCCCGAGACACTTCAGGCAATGCTAACTGGAAAGGTTCTCAGGGAGAATCTCAAAACCGTCCAGACGGTCATAGTCGACGAAATACACGAACTGGCCTCTGACAAGAGGGGCACCCAACTCACTGTTGGGCTGGAGAGGCTGGTGCACCTTTCTGGAGAGTTCCAGAGGATAGGGCTGTCGGCCACAGTGGGCTCTCCAAAGGCCATCGCTGGATTTCTTGTTAACAAAAGGGAGATCGACATCATCGATGCGTCATCCAAAAAGGCATTTGACATCGTCGTGGAATATCCAACACCTGAACCTGAGGATGAGGACCTTGCCACAGAGCTATCCACTACCGCCCAGACCGCGAGGCGGGTAAGGCGGATCAAGGAGCTTGTGGACGAGAACGAAAGCCTGCTCACTTTCGTCAATACAAGGGAGACGGCCGAAGCGCTATCGTCAAGATTCAACATGATCTCTGAGGATATAGATATACATCATTCATCCTTGGCAAAGAAAGTGCGCATCGACACTGAGAAAAAGTTCAAGAATCAGAATATCAAGTGCATCATATGCACATCATCCATGGAGCTTGGTATAGATGTGGGATCCGTTTCCATGGTGATACAGTACATGTCCCCAAGGCAGGTTTCCAGGCTTATCCAGAGGGTCGGACGATCCGGCCACAAGCATGACGAGACGCCGACTGGCGTGGTGATAACTACCGATGCCGATGACATACTGGAGTCGATCGTCATTGCAAGAAGGGCAAAGGAGAACATTCTTGAGAAGATATTGCCCTATGAGAAATCCTATGACGTTCTCGCTCATCAGATAATCGGGCTTTCCATGGATATGGGCGATGTTGAAAAAGGCGTTGCATATAAGATTATAACTGGGGCATACCCCTTCAGGAACCTCAAATGGAAGGAGTTCGAGAGCGTCCTTGAACTCTTGTCTTCCCTCAGACTGATATGGCTTGAGGAGGATCATTTCCATAAATCAAGGCATGCCCTGGGCTATTACTTTGAGAATCAGTCGGTAATTCCGGATGTTAAGAAGTTCAAGGTGGTGGAACTGGGATCGAACAGGACCATAGGGGCCCTGGACGAGGAGTTCGTCGTCGACAGGGCGAACATTGGCATGAACTTCATAATCAAGGGAAGAGCATGGAACGTCATTGATGTGTCAGAGGACACAGTTCTTGTCGAGGAGGTAGGCAACATGGCCGCCACCCCTGCCTGGGAGGGCGAGCTTATACCCGTGCCGTTGGAGATAGCCCAGGAGGTCTACAAGATCAGGGCGGACCTGTCAAGGCACAGCTATGAGAATGAGTTCATTGAGAGATTCAAGAAAAGGTATTCTCTCGATGATGCCGCGTATTCGGAGGTTAAGCGCTATGTGCTCTCGCAACAGGAGTTCGATATACCCGAGGATGACAGGATATATGTCGAGATGCTACCAAATCTTGCAATATTCCATGTGGGCCTGGGATCTGTTGCAAACGAGACGCTAGGCAGGGTGCTTGCGGCACTCTACTCTAATAAATTTGGCACCAGTGTTGCAATGAAGTCAGATGCATACAGGATAGCTTTCAAGTTCCCTTCAAACGTGACCACTGACGATGTGGTGGACATTTTCAAGACTCTTCGCCCCGAGGACGTGAGGCCAATTCTGGAACTGTCATTGAAAAGGACCAGCCTCTTCCTATGGAAGTTCACGCACGTGGCAACGAGGATGGGGGTGCTATCCAAAGAGGCAGAGAAGTTCAGGATAAAGTCAATAATGAACTCCTATGAGGACACCCCCGTCTTTTGGGAGACCTTCAAGGAGCTCTTCAAGGACAAGCTTGACATAAAAATGGTCGAGAGTTATATGGAAAGATTCCACAAGGGAGATTTCTCGCTTGTTGTGAAGGAAAGGAAGAATCCCTCGCCATTTGCCGGCAATCTGCTTGCGAAGTTTGGTTATGGCGACCTTGTGGGGCCAAAGAGGCCAGAAAAAGAGATACTTAAACTGCTTAAAAAGAGGCTTGAGGACAGGCGGGTGAGGATGTTTTGCGTAACATGTGGACGGTGGCATGCCTCCATTAAGATAGCTAACATGGACGAGACGCCAAGATGCCCTCTTTGCAGCGCGAGATTTCTCGCGATCATTGACAAGAAGGAGAAACAGACCAGAAAGGCCATCTTGAAGCGGATGAGAAAGGAAAAGATATCCGAAGAGGAGGAGGAACTTGTCATACGGGCCAAGAGGACCGCCGACCTTATACTCGTATATGGGAAGAAGGCCGTTGTTGCCCTCTCTGCGAGAGGTGTTGGTGCCCAGACGGCGGCTAGGGTCCTTGCCAAGATGCAGCCTGATGAGGAGTCCTTCCTGAGAGACCTTCTGGAAGCTGAGAAGACATATGCAAGGACCAGGAGATTCTGGGATTAGATTTTTTTAGAAGTCTTTCGATGAGAATTAATTCATCTGTTAATTTTACAGAAAGAGAACATAGGGAATAAATTGAGATCGGGCGGGGCAA
>Ga0272442_10009308_pt1 | contig 12301 bp, 7 predicted proteins | sample SSMForm2O_FD_200262 | JGI IMG/M metagenome (GOLD analysis project Ga0272442, IMG submission 200262) | Marine sediment archaeal communities from Little Sippewissett salt marsh, Falmouth, MA, United States - SSM-Form-2O | ecosystem: Environmental > Aquatic > Marine > Wetlands > Sediment ... | reverse complement strand
TCCTGAATGAGGGGGCTGGTCTCGATGCCTTTTTTCAAGGTGAACTCCACCGGGGGATTCCGATCAAGTTGGCGAACATCCACAAATCGTTGGCTGGCTTCGAAACCATCAGCAGTGACGAGTACTCTCCAATTTCCGGAGCCCAAGGAAATGATCCCCCACTCACCTTTTTTATTGGTTTGCGCTTCCCTTTTGACACTTTTATCCTGCTGAAAGATCGCCATTATCTTGGCACCCTGAATGGGATTTCCGCTCTCATCCATTACCGTTCCGCCGATACGAGCTCTTCCTCTTCCGGCTTGCGCCAGGATCAAAGTGGAAGAAAGAAGAAATATCAAACAGAAGAAAAGGAATTTACCGCTTTTTTTTGTGAGCATTTTGATATACCTCCACGATTAGAAAATTGCATTATATCGAAATTTTTTCTGATTGAGAATAAGAAGAATGTTTTTCATGTTTATTGAATGATGGCTTCGACTTTTTGACGGATAACTTCTTGATCGGGTTCAATCTCCAGTGACTTTTCCCAAGCAATTAAGGCTTCTTCCATGTTTCCGAGCGTATGGTAGCAGGTCCCCACATTATTGAGTACGTTGATATTGGTACCGAAATGATCCAAATATTCTTTGTAAAACGTGATCGCTTCGGCATACTCGCTCAGCGCCTGGCTCGATTGCCCCATGATCATAAGAAAATTATTTCTGCGTTCATCCTGGAGAAACGGCTGAGCGATCGCCTTGATTTTCCGATAGTCTTTCCGGTTCAACAGAACCCGGCAGTAATCCAAGGCATAAAGATCCGAGTTCGGATCGCTGCGATGTGCCTCTTCCAACAGCGTAGCGGCACGATCGATATTTTTTATCTGCCAATACTGCTTTCCCAGAATATTAGAATACATCGGATCGGAAGACGGCGCCATCGGGAGCCCCAACGTCCAAGCCCGCGGTAGGGAGGGAAAATGAGAGATGAAAAAGTGATCTTGTTCAGCTAATACTTCTTGACCCTGTCCGTCTAACACGGATACTTTCAGCTTATAATTAGCTGGTGAATATTCGGCCAAGACAATGCTTTCATAAAAACCCCCGCCGGCAGCATAATCCGATATATTTTTGGTAAAAAGCGGAATATCCGTCAGTTCTCGTTCCAGAGTGTATTTCAGCTTCCCGTTTTGCTTCATGCTCTCGTTCAAACCGAAGATCTGGAAATAGAGATGAAGAGTGTCACTGAGGACAAAATCATTCCGCGGCGATGGGACCAGCTGGCGAGAACCGATCAAGTAAGCTTTATTCTGACCAGAGTACCGGGAGTTTTCTATTACCCGATTCGCCAGCACCAAAGAGCTCATTTGGAGCGAGGAGGGGGAAGGGATGTTGACATCCTTTTCGATCGAAGTAAATTCTTTCGAAACCGAATTCTTCAAAATCACACTCACACGATAATTTCCTTGAACCAAGGGGAACATGTCCTGAAAACTGAATAGTTTATCGGAAATTTGTTCGATCTGTTCACGGTTGAATTCGATCGGCACTCGCCGTTCGAACTGATAAACGGATCGATTTTCCATGTCCGTTACATTTCCGTTGATCTCTAAATTCGCGTGAAATTTATCTTCATAAGGTTCGACGGAAAACTTACTCGGCTCCAGAAGATAATGGACAAAAAAACGGCCTTGCCTATCCTGAAGAACATCGACACAGGCATCATTATCCATATAATTGGCCGAATAATCGACCTCGATCACATCTTTGTATCTGAGCAGTTTTTCCGCATAGGTGTCTTTCACCTTCTCCGTCGGTGCGGCGGGAATCCGCGTGTTGATCAAAACTTCTGAAGCCATGGAGGGACGCGGCACGAGCGTCTTTTCCTGCTGAATCAAGGTCAATGAAATATTAGCGATATCGGGTTCGATATTCATCAGCGTTCTGTAGGCGGACACATAATCGCTGGGATCCCCCATGTAATTTACCATGAGCCTCTGAGGACCGTACTGCAGGGGGGAATACAGCCGGTACTCTCCCACTCCGTCTTTCTTGAAAAAAGCTACGCTGAAGGCATTGGGGAGTCCCATCTCCGCCAATCCTTCATAAAACCAGATAATGATAGGATAGACTTCACTCATGTTCTCAAAGCGATCGATGGTTTTCGCCTCACCCAACGTGATATAGATACGGCCTCGGTCCGTGCGCCAGCCCGGCGACGGAGATTGCCGACCGAACCAATTGTTCGCATAGCTGATGCGGCGGTAGTGCTCGGTTTTAAATTCATTGTTCGGCGTATTGGGTGTGGGATCACGCTGTTTCCAGAAGGCTTCGATGAAGATGTTTCGTTCTTTATCGCTCTGCAGTTGGAGAAAAACTTCTTTTTCCTTTTCCGTGATGATATAGACCACTTCTTCCTCGATCCATTCACGATAAGCCGGAGGAAGGTCCTTGGTTTTAGGCTTCCTCTGATCGGCCGAAATCGGCACCAGCGAAAAAATAAATAATGATATTATTAAAGCCAAAGTTGTTTTTTTCATTTCATTCATCCTGTAATCGCACATGATACCTAATATCGATGGTATCTGCAACCCGGGACCTCAAGGTTCTGCCTTTGGGCGGAGCTGCAACTCATGGCCTTTGAGTCGCTTTCCATCGATTTGAAAACAGGCCTCACTCCTGGGTTACAGCCATTAGAGAATACGTTTATAACAATACCATCGACACCCTATTCCACTCTTTTCTTCCAGATATATTATATAAAATGTTTTGCAAAAAATCCTCATTTTCAGTAAAAAGGGAGAGTGTCGGACCGAATTCACCAAAAAATACCCATCCTGTTTCTCGCATCGGCGCTGTTCCGTCCTATTCCATCAACTCATCGCAAGACCTCAAAGTTGCATGGCCGCAGCCGGATCCGGGGACTATGAGTATGATCCGCACCCAAGTCGTAAACACTTACATTGGTGTATCCGCCGCGAATCCCACATACGGCGAATCAAAAAGGAGGCTGAAATGAAAAAAAGAATGTTCACCGCCTGTGTTATGGCGATGATTTTCCTGCTCTCGGGAGCACTATGGGCCCAGGAGCCCGTGGATTGGGACATGGTGTCCAAGATCCGGCATGAAGGGATCAAGCATTCCCAGGTCATGTGGCTGGTCGGCTACCTATCCGACGTGATCGGGCCCCGGCCCACCGGATCGCCCGCCATCGACCGGGCCAACAAGTGGGCGGCGGCAAAGATGTCCGAATGGGGGCTGAAAAATGCCAAGCTGGAGCCTTATGAGAACTTCGGCGTCGGCTGGGCGCCGCACTATTTTTCGGCACATCTCATAAAGCCTCATTACCAGCAGTTGATCGGTATTTCGGTGGAGTGGGGTTCGAGCACCAAAGGAAACATCAAGGGGCAGCCCGTATACGTGGAGATCAAATCCAAAGCGGACTTTGCCAAATACAAGGGCAAGCTCAAGGGCAAGATCGTGCTTTACGTCCCGCCGCGCAAAACCCCGACCTATTTCACTCCCGACGCCCGACGCCATGATGATCGATCCCTCGCGGAACAAGAGGAATATCCGCTTCGGGTTTCGCGGACCGGCCGGGGCGACTATGTCCGCGGCTTAATAGACGAAATGGAAGATTTTTTTCGCTCCGAAGAAATCGGCGTCCTGGTAAGCCCGAGTTCCAACCGAACCCGTGACTACGGAACCGTACTCGCCACCGGCGTCCGCCAAGCTCGTTTTCCCGAGCGAGCTCGCCCGCTGCCGGAGATTATCCTGGCGGCCGAACACTACAACCGCATTCACCGCATTATCGAGACCTACAAGGAACCCGCCGAGATGGAAGTGGAGGTTCGAACAAATTTCTACACTGATGATCTCCACGGCTATAACGTCGTGGCCGAGATCCCGGGAACCGATAAAAAAGACGAGATCGTGATGCTGGGCGGCCATATCGATTCCTGGAGTCCAGGCACCGGTGCGGCCGACAACGCCGCCGGCTGTGCCGTTTCCATGGAAGCGGTACGCATTCTTAAGAAACTGGGCGTGAAGCCGCGGCGCACTATCCGCGTGGTGCTGTGGAGCGCGGAGGAAAAAGGATGGGTGGGCTCCAAAGCCTATGTCTACAATCACTTCGGTGATCATACGACCATGAAGCTAAAGCCCGAACACGCCAAGATCTCCGCCTACTACAACTACGACAACGGATCCGGGCGCATCCGCGGCATCCGCTTGCAGGACAACATTCAGCTGCTTCCGATTTTCAAGGAGTGGATCAAACCTTTCCACGATCTCGGAATGACAAAGGTCGTCACCCGCTCATCTTTCGGATCCGATCATGGGGCTTTGGATTACGTGGGTTTGCCCAGTTTTCAGTGGATCCAGGACACCTTGGATTACAATACGCGTATCCATCACACCAACATGGATGTCTACGATCACCTGGTGCCGGAAGATCTGATTCAGTCCTCGGTTATCATGGCGGCGTTCGTCTACCACACCGCCATGCGCGACGAGATGCTGCCGCGGAAGCCGCTGCCCGATACGAGGAAAAACCCGATCCGGCGTTAAACCGGATTTCAAAGAGAGATTCCCAAAGGGGGAAATCGTCCCAATCGGCGGTTTCCCCCATTTCAATCCATAGAATTCAGAGCTGCCGGCGGGTTATTTTTTTTCCGGCTTGACCGGAGGCAGCATATCCGGCGGCATCGGCGATCGATAGGTTTTTCCGGCCATGTCCCGCTTCCATTCCGCTCGCATCCGCTTGATTTGCTCCGGATGGGTTAACAGGTCCAATCCCGCCGCGGCCATTACTTTGGCGGCGGTGAGCATGCTCTTGTGGCCGATAGACATCCCGCCGCATGCAACCGTCGACCAGTGATGTCCGGGAGTCCCGTCGGGTTTTGCGACTACGCTCAAGTTTGTGGTGGGAGTCAGCCAGCTGACCTCGGCGACATCGGTCGATCCCCCCCCCCAACTCCGCTGCGGGATTTTCAACTCTTCGACAGTACTTTTCAGTCCACTCGTCGCCACGCTGCAGTTTTTCTGAATTTCTCGCGCATATTCCTGTTCTTCCGAAGTGAATTCGGGAGGTCCAACCAGCAGGAGATTGCTGTATATGATTTCATTCCCGGTTCGGTTGGAAATCATCTCGTGTGCGCCGCTGTTGAAATGAATCTTATAGGTTGTCCCACTCATTTTCGCGGCCCCGTCGATAATATCCAGAACACGGGCATAATCCTGCTCCAAGCTCTCACGATCGATATTGCGAACAAAATACCACGCTCTCGCATAATCCGGAACGATGTTGGGAGCATCTCCTCCGTCCGTGATGACATAGTGAATGCGGGCGGTAGGCTTTAGATGCTCGCGTAAATAATTCAGCCCCACATTGGTCAATTCCACCGCATCCAAGGCACTCCGAGCACTCCAGGGATCCCCTGCCGCATGGGCGGACTTTCCGAAAAATTCCACTTCAAACTGATTGATGGCATTGCTGGATCCCAGCGACACGCTATTCGACGAGCCGGGATGCCACTGCAAACAACAGGAAAGGCCGTCAAATACCCCTTCCCGGGCCATAAAGGCCTTGCCCACTCCAATTTCCTCCGCTGGGCATCCGAAAAGCCTGATTGTCCCCGCCAAGTGGTTCCGCTCCATGACGTTTTTCAAGGCGGCGGCGGCGGCGGCGCTGGCGGTCCCGAATATATTGTGACCGCAACCATGGCCGGCGCCTCCCTCGATCAACGGTTCCTTATAAGGGACCTCAGCTTGCGAGAGACCGGGTAAAGCGTCGTATTCAGCCAGGATCCCCAGCACGGGTTCACCGGAACCATATTCCGCCACGAAAGCCGTCGGCATTCCGGCGACATTCCATGTCACCCGGAATCCCTGCTTCTTCACGTAATCGACGAGCAGCCGCGAAGACCGATATTCTTCCATGCCAACTTCCGCGAAGCTCCATATCTTATGATTGATGGCGGACAGCTCCTCCTCCTGTTGCAACAACCATTGAAAAGCTTGTTTTTTGGCTGGAGTCAACTTGGCGGGTTTGACGTCAATCCGAAAAGGATCTGCGGATTGGGCCGCAAGATCGGAATATAAACAGCAGACGCTCAAAAGCGCCAGCAGGAAAACAAACGTCTTTTTCATGAGAACTCCTTACTCCGAAATATCTGAGCATCATCATTTTCGACTCAGTCATATATTATATATCTTACTGACGAGGAATCAAATTCCCTCTCTATTTTTATGGAAAAAAATGTTGCTGAGAAGCTATTTTGATCTTGCCGTTCCGGCAGGGTCGAGATCCTCGGGATGCACCGGAGGGGGGGCCAGATGGTTATGCAGTTGATTAGCCATGGCCTGGGCCCGGGCACATGCCGTCAACGCTTTTGCCCAGAGGTCCAGCGCTTTGCTCTCGTCAGCGACCCTTCCCTGCTCCGACCAGGCAAGGGCCTGATAATACTGCCGGACCGCACGACTAAAGAGACGGTTCGATTCGGCAAATCCGGCATGTCCGATCTTCAGCCGCCGCAGCGCCCCATAAGCTCGGGCCAGGGCAGCATAGGCATCGCCTATTCCGCTGCCAACGGTATCCAGGGGGGATTCCGCCAGCTCCAACCGGTAAAACGAATAGGTGGGCTCGATCAAGTAATTGTCTTCATCACCGGCGACAGCGGAGGGCGCTGCCCGACCGGTGCAAATATACAGAGCTCCTCCCGGCCCCTGCTGAGGACTCCCAATCACCTGCCGCATGCTTAGAGGAGATCCGATGACACGGTCTCCCGGAGCTCTCAGCATCATTTTAGCGAAGTTAACGTCCACCTCTCCGTGATAGGTGTCGAGAAAACGAAAGATCTGGCGGTTGCGCGACGCACTGCTGAGGGCAAAGGATGTCCCCATCGCGGCGGGCTGCATGCGTTCGCTCAAAAAATTATTGGTCTGATAGATAAAATTCCGTTCTCCGAAATCTCCGGGTTCACGAAAAGCGCGCAGCGAGGCGGCCGTTTCCACGGCATAAGCCCGTCCCGCGGTATCGGCTAAAAGGAAATTTTGTCCCCGCTTGGTACAGATTTCCCACTCCTCCAGCATATCCCGGGCTTCCGACGCAGCGTCGGCATCTTTTATCATCCGAAATACGGCGATGGAAACCGGGAGCCCGGCACTCGTATCCTGCTCACGCTCTGCGGGCGCCGCGGCCAGGCCGACGGACAGCCCCCGGTTGTTTATGGCAAGATGACGCGCCAATTCACCGGCTTTGACCGTCGTGGTGTAATAACCGCCCGTTTCCGGAAAAGCAATGACGGCCAGCTGATAGGTGAAACGATCATCATCCGTTGATAGGCAGATCAACGATCCGTCCCGCGTCGCATCCCCCCAGGCCGCCCAATTCGAACATCCTCCCAATCGCTCTCCGGATCCGGGAAGCTTTATTCCCGGCACCAGCGGCTGCCGCCAGTCCGAATTGAGAAGAAGCACATCGGAATAAGATACCCGGTATCCCGCTCCGGAGGCTCCATCCGCAATCCCCTTCATGAAGGAAACGGCTTCGGGCGCATATTTTTTAATGAAAAACTGCGACGCCTTGAGTTTTTGCAGGATCTCTTCCCGGGAAAAAAAGCTCAGTGCACCGGCCCATCCGTAAAGGGAATCGTTCTTCCGCATCTCCAACCAAGGGCCTGCCTGGCGCCCATACTGGCACCCCATTTCATAATCCGAGCCGGCAAGCAGAACAACCGGCATGACACTGGGAGGAAGCGGGCCCGGTTCCTCCGCTTTCACGGAGAATTCGACATCTCTGTTTTCGGGACCCAGCAGCCGAAGCATAAAAAAACCCATGGCTCCGCCCAGACAAAAAACAACCATTAAAATCAGTAAAATTCTGTTTTTCACGAGAATGTATTCCTTTCCCCAGGCAATCCGGTAACGGAGCCGGCTGCGCTTCGGGTTGCCGGCTTACCGGGGAGGGCGAAACCACCTCCCCGATCGATTGCGCGATCCGTTTCCCTTTTATTTCAGTTTTTTGCCGGTCCCCCCTTGTCCTTGAGAAACTGCCCGAAAAATTCGTCGATGTCGAGCAGCATCTGGTGCGTATTGGCGCGGCTGTAGACGTAATAGGTTTCGCCTTGATAGGCTTTATAGCGAAAAATTTTATAGTGCTGATCCAGAGCCCGCGCGAACTGCAATCCTTCCCGCGGCAGGGCTTGTCCCGGCCGCCAAACCACTTGAGCGCCCTCTCCATGAATGATGAAGATCGGGGTAGTCACTTGGTCCGCAAAAAAGATCGGAGAGCATTTGCGGTAAGTCTCTTCACTTTCCGGCCAGGGCCCAAGCTCGTATTCGAGCAGCTTCATATGTTGGAGTTCGGGAACCGTTGTAAAGAAGGAATTCATGTCGGCGTAACCGGAGCATGAAACCGCGGCTTGAAAGACTCCGGGCGCAAAGGTCACGGCGGCCATGGTCATGATGCCTCCATAGCTGGTGCCCGTGATCCCCATTTTATCCGAATTGATATAGGGCAGGCTTTTCAGGTGTTCCACTCCCGCCAGCACATCTTTGAGGTCACAGTGTCCCCAACACCGGTTATTGGCATCGGCGAACGTCGTTCCGTAACCGGAGCTTCCGCGGATATTCGGCAGCAGGCAGACATATCCCCGAGAGACAAAATACTGAACTTTTGACTGATAAGTATCCTTAAATTGCGACGTCGGCCCGCCATGGATATACATGACACCGGGGAATTTATCTCCCGGGCGAATTTTCTTCGGCTTATACAGGTAAGCTGAAATGGTAAGTCCATCCTCGCTGCGGTAATGGATCTTCTCCGGTGTCGCCAGTTGGTTTTCGATATTCCCACCCATCAGGGAATGGGTCAATCGCCGCACGTTACCGTCTTCTCGGGCAACCGTATAGAGGTCGGCTGGAGTCGTCGGCGTTTCCATGGTAAAACTGACGGCCGTACTGTCAGGGGACCATGCGGGTTTGGAGATGACGCCCATACCCGAAGGAGCGGCCAGCACACGCACGCGTCCACCCGTAGCAGGCACGATCCGCAGATCCTGGGTTCCATCGTGATTCGAGATAAAAGCGATCCATTTTCCGTCGGGTGACCAAAGCGCCTCGCTCTGCTCAAAATCTTCCGCCGCAACGGGCCGGGGTTGTCCTCCCTGCCGTGAAACCACCCAGTAATTGAGCCAACCGCTTCGGGAAGATCGGAAAAGAATCCACTTCCCGTCAGGAGAAACACGGGCATAACCAAACGCCGTCCCCCCCCTATAATCGAAAAAGTCTTTTTCAACCAGGATCACACGGGGGCTCCCACCCTCGGCCGGCAGTTCGATGATCTCGTGGTCCACCCACGTGTCATCCATCCGGGCATAGATGATGCTTTTGGAATCCGGTGTCCAACTCGGGAAAACTTCCAAGCGGGAATCCGTGGTCAAGCGAACAACCTCCCCACCCGGAACAGAGACTTTCCATACATCGTAGTTGCCGTAGCGGTCTCCGGAAAAGACCAGCCACTTCCCGTCAGGCGACCAATTCAGCGCATTAACCCTCGCTCCCAGGTTGGTCAACTGGATATCCCTTCCGTCTTTTACCGACCAGAGCCAGATCTCCGGAGCACCTTCCTTGCTCGAAACATAGGCGATCCATTCCCCCGTGGGTGACCAGCTGGGCCGCTGGGAAGCGACAGACCCCACTCCGTTGAGACCGACATCCTCGGTGAGCAGCATCATCGGCCCGCCATCGGCTTCCATGCTCCACAATCCCAAGCCTCCGCGCATCCCGGATAAAAAACAAATCTGGGAACCGTCGGGCGACCATTGGGGCGCATCCCTCCCGCCGAGAATCGAACTCACAGCAAGAATTTTATTCAGATCCAATCCCTCGTCGCCCCCTCCATCCGCGGACAGGGCGAATGGAATGGCAAGCAGCAACACCAGGATCCCCGACAGGATGCAGGACTTAAATCCGACCGCGGGAAAATTCCGGCCTTTGGTTTGGTGATAAGGTTTTAAACACTTCAATTCCGACTCCTTTCAAATCATTTTTCCAACACGACGGCACTCAGCTTATATTGGAGTGAAAAGCGATGTCAACCCGCGCGTTTTTATTGCTGCGCCGGTTTATCCTTCGGATTGGATATCTTTTTCCCCAGGGAATATGCTTTTCCGATCCGAGAGCCCATTTCGTAATAGACTCCGCTTTCGGGCGCGTAGAGGATCGGCCGCACTTTAGCCATATCGGGCAGCCCCCGCTCATCCAGCACGGCGAGATCGGCCTTACAGTCCACGATTTCCCCTAGGAACTGAGTATGACAGCCGATGGGATTGACAGCCTTCAGCCGGCATTCCAACACAACCGGGAACTCGTCCACATAAGGTGCATCGACATATTCCGCTTTAACCGCATGAAGGCCCGCGATCTCCAGCTTGCGCTGTTTCCTTCCTGAAACCATGCCGAAAAAATCAGCTTCAACCGCATGTTTTTCCGAAGGGATACTGATTGTGAACGCCTTCCGATGAAGAATATTCTCATATGAAAATCGTTCGGGTCGAAAAGCGACCGATACGCAGGGCGGGGCCGAACAGCAAATCCCCACCCAGGAAGCGGTCATGACGTTTGGCTCTTCTCCCGGGTCGTAGGATCCGATCACGACAACCGGCGCGGGATAGATGATGGCTTTGGCGCCGAGCGTTTTTTTCATGTTAGGCCTCCTGAATCCGGGATCGCGCTCCCGATCGATTCCCTCCACTATACCAAACCCTCTTTCCGGGCGCCAGCTCTCCCTGAACATTACACCGTCGCGGGACGCCGGCGGCACAGCTCCTTGGAAACAAGAGTCAAACGCAGGGAGCGGATCGCCAGCCCTATGCGCCTTCCACTTCCATTGACAGACATCTTTATTCTCTGATACACATAATAATGGATATGAAGCGTCACTTCCGATCACACATCAAAGGGGAAAGAGCAAATGAGTACACGCACGAAGAAAATATTTTTTTCGATCCTGATTTTCTGCGGGCTCCTCGGTATTCCGTCAAGAGCCCAGGAGCGCCTTACCGTGGGAACAATAACCGCAAATCCCGGCGAAAAGAGATCCGGAACCATCCATGTTCCTGAAGGCAAGGACGGGCCGGCGGTCGAACTGCCCATCTCGATCATCAACGGACGGAAGCCGGGTCCCATTCTGGCACTGCTGGCAGGTGTACATGGATACGAATATCCGCCCATTCTCGCTTTGCAGCGGATCAGTCGGCGGCTCGATCCGGAAAATTTATCCGGCGCCGTGATCATCCTCCATGTAGCGAATATTCCTTCTTTTTTAAAGCGGACGATTTACTACAATCCACATGACTGGAAGAATTTGAACCGTGTCTTCCCAGGCCGGGAGGACGGCAGCATGACGGAAAGGATCGCCTTTTCCATCACACGGGAGATCATCGATCAATGCGATTATCTGATCGACAATCACTGCGGTGACGGCAACGAAGATCTCATGCCCTATCTATACTGCGAGGAGACGGGAGAATCCGAACTCGACCGACGAATCCATGATCTGGCTATCCATTACGGCATCAAAACCATTATTCGGGAAACCGACCGCCCTAAAGATAAGCAAGCTTCCATCTACTGCGCCAACACCGCCATCCTCCGGGGGAAACCCGCACTCACCATCGAATCCGGCAAACTGGGCCGCACCGATGAAGAAGATATCATCCGCATCGTCAAAGGGAGTTTCAATATCATGCAATTTCTGAAGATGCTTCCCGGCCGGCCGGAAATCCTGGCCGAGCCGGTGTGGGTGGAAAGGCTCACCATCCTGCGCGCCGCCCACAACGGCCTTTTCACTCCCTTGGTGCATCGAGGAAACCACGTGCAGAAGGGAGAACTTCTCGGCTATTTAACCGATTATTTCGGCGACATTATCGAAAAAGTCCATGCGCCCTACGACGGGATCATACTGTATGTGATCGCCACGCCACCCATGAACGAGGGCGAGCCCATGGTATCGGTGGGAGGATTCTGAAAGATTGCGGGCCGATCCCCTGATCTTTTTCGCCCGACACCCCGGATCTCGAGTTTAAATAGAAAAAGATTTGATGGTTTCTTGCTTTCCGGGTATTATAGGTAACGAAACGGCTTACCAATAAGCCGCCGACATTAGAGTTAGGGGTATATCATGAAAAAAAAAGTAATCACGGGCGTTATCACCTTGGCTGCAATCATTTTTTTGGGTACGGGAATGATCCAAGCCCAGGAACAGGCCATCCGCCCCATCTCCATCCGGCAGTCCATGCCTGATTTCACCCTTCCGGTTT
>Ga0272442_10009306_pt1 | contig 12303 bp, 16 predicted proteins | sample SSMForm2O_FD_200262 | JGI IMG/M metagenome (GOLD analysis project Ga0272442, IMG submission 200262) | Marine sediment archaeal communities from Little Sippewissett salt marsh, Falmouth, MA, United States - SSM-Form-2O | ecosystem: Environmental > Aquatic > Marine > Wetlands > Sediment ... | reverse complement strand
GTCTCAAAGAAGGAGAAATAAGAAAATAGGTTATACTATGGCAAAGGGTTTTTGAGATAGTTTTTTATAATATATTTTTGTTAGAGAGATATGAACTTGAAAAAAGGCTTGATTATTGCAATAGTTGTTGTAGTTGTTATTATAATTGGAAGTTTGGTTTATTTTATCCTTACAACTGAAAAGAATACTAATGATACAAATCTTACTGAAAGCCAGGGTGTTTGCTCTTGCACAGAGGATTTAGATTGTTCTGATTTTACAACACAGGAAGAGGCACAGCTTTGTTTTGAGTATTGTGGTCCAGAGGATGTTCATAGGTTAGACGCAGATAAGAATGGGTTGGCTTGTGAGAGTTTGGGATAGGTTTTTATAATTGGTTTGGGTTAGAGGGATATGAAGATAATAAAAAAGAAAATTAAACAGGGGATGAAGTTTGTTTTAGAGGTAGATAAAAAGAAAGTTGGAAAAATTTCCATAATAAAAGATAAAAATCCCATCAAACAGCATCTCGCAGATATAAAAGACTTTTTTGTAGAAAAAAAATACAGGAAAAAAGGTTACGGTAAGTTATTAGTTAAGGAGTGCTTTAAATGGGCTAAAAAGAATAGAATAAAGAAAGTACTTATTTCAGTAAGAAAAGGCACTGATGCCCAAAAAGTGTATAAAAGATTAGGATTTAAAAAATATGGGGAATTGAAGAAAGGAATTAAGGCTCCATGGGAAAAGAAAGTTTATGATGAAATATTCTACGAGAAAGAGGTAAAATAGCAATTCACTTCTTAGTAATCCTAATAAACTTGGCAGTAATTATGAAATCTTAAATATTATTTGTTGTTTTATAGTTTAAGACTCAGAATATATTCTGGTCAATGACGATTTCGTCCTCTTGACACTGAGCCGAACAAATCATCATGACAAAAATTATTAAACTGAAACCTAAGGGATATAGTGTAAGCAAAGAGTTAATTTCTAAGTTTGGTGAGATGGTGTATCACGCAGAAGGTGTTGAGTCGGTGTGCATCGAAGTTGATTTTAAGGATGGAAGTAATCTTGGTTTTAGAAGAGATGAAGGAAGGGATACTGTTGAGGGTATCTTTGGAGGTCTTGATGATGAATGAAGAAAATGATAAGATAAGGTATATGGATAATAAGATAATGGATATGGTTGCTATGAGAGTTGATGATGAAGTTTATTATTTGACCAAGAGAATACAGACAGATTTTGAACTTAATTGGGAACAAGCTAGAGATATAACTAATTGGGCATTAAGAAAATTGTTTTTGGATTATTTAAAATGAATGAAGAAAATGATAAATTTAAGTCAATCATAAGGAAGTTCTTTGAGATAGAGGAAGATATGAAAGAAATTGAGAATATAAAGGATGATATAGTTTATCTTCAAGACAGGTTGGATGATTCAGAAGTTGATGCAGTTAGATTGATGGATATTCAGACACAGCAATTAGACAGATTAAATAAGAATGCAGAGTTGATTGCTGCAATACTTGGAGAGATATCTGTTAGCTTGGCCAGTCAGAAGGAATAGATTTTTATAATATATTTTGTAGTATATGTTATGGGATTGTTTGGAACAAAGAAAAGAACTTTTCATTATAATAAAAGCGGTTATCCTGTTTCTAATAAAACCGGAAAATTAATTCATAGACAAGTTGCCAGTAAAAAAATTGGAAGACCGATTAAGAAAAACGAGGAAGTACACCATAATGATCGTAATCCAAAGAATTTTAGAAAATCTAACTTAAGAGTTATGAAGAAAAGAACCCATAAAAAAGGTCATAGACAAGGATGGTTATAAAATGGGATTATTAGACTTTAAACCGGTTAAAATGAAATCTCTTAAACTGAAAACTCCTAGATTAAAGGGAATGGAATTTTCTAGGACAAAAGAAGGAAGAGTAAGAATTCCTGCAAAAAGAAAAAAAGAAGTTAGAGAGAAATATAAGTATACTTGTGCTTATCCTAGATGCAAAATTAAGAATCCTTTAGATATCCATCATAAAAATATGAAATCTCATGATAATCGATTAGCTAATCTGGAGTTATTGTGCCCAACACACCATAGAATTAGACATCAAAAAGCATTTAGAAAAGTTGTTGGAACCGACCCCTTTACTGGAAAAAAAAGAAAAAGATTAGTTAAGAAAAAACCAAAAACTAAAAAGAAAAAAGTTAGAATAAAAAGAACTTCTAAATTATTCCCATGGTAATGAAGAAACCCAAGATTCTTACAAAGACAAAGTATATGGCGGGATTGCAATGTCCTAGATTGTTGTGGACTATTTTTAATGCTCCTGAAAAGATTCCAGAGAAAGATGCCTCTTCTCAATATAGGATGAATCAAGGGATAATTATTGGAGAATTAGCAAAAAAGTATTTTCCTAGTGGAATAGATCTTTCTAGTGATGATTTTAAGAAGAATATTGAGGATACAAAGAAAGCATTGAAAGAAAGAAAGGGCAACTTATTTGAGGCAGGAGTAATTACTGGTAATATTTATTCAAGAGCAGATGTGCTTCTTCCTGTTGGGAAAGATAAGTGGGATATTGTTGAAGTAAAGAGCAGTACAGAAGTAAAAAAAGAGTATATAGAAGATGTTGCTTTTCAGAAGTTTGTTTATGAGCAATTTGGATTAAAGATTAGAAGATGTTTTCTTATGCATATTAATAATCAATATGTAAAGGATGGGGAGATTGAACCTAAAGAGTTGTTTGTTCTTTCAGAGATAACAGAAGAAGTAAGTGATATTAAAGATATTAAAAAAAGAGTAAGTGATATGTTTAAGATTATTCAAGCAAAGAAAAAACCAGAGACTTGCATTGGAACTTATTGTGAGAATCCTTATACTTGCAGTATGATGCAGGATTGCTGGAGCAATCTTCCTGATGAGAATGTTTTTGACCTTTATTTTGGAGGAAAAAAGTCCTTTGAACTATATGACAGAGGAATACTTGAAATAAAAGATATTCCTAAGGATTTCAAGCTTAGTGCAAAACAAAAGATACAATTTGAGTGTGCTGAGTGTGGAAAGCCTAAAGTAATTAAAGAAAAGATAAAGGATTTCCTTGATGGTTTGAAATATCCTCTTTATTGCCTTGATTTTGAGACAATAAATCCTGCTCTTCCAAAATATGATGGAATGAGGCCTTATCAGAAAATTCCATTTCAATTTTCATTGCATATTCAAGAGAAAAAAGGAGCAAAAACAAAGCATATTTCTTATCTTGCTGATGGAATAGATGATCCAAGACCAAAGCTTATGCAGGAGCTAAAGAATAGTTTAGGGAATAAAGGAAGCATAATAGTTTATAATCAACCATTTGAAATGGGAGTTATTAAGGAGTGCATGGAAGCTTTCCCTGAATTTAAGAAATGGGGAGAAAAGATTCTTGGAAGAATAATTGATTTATTGCATCCATTTAGACAATTTCACTTTTATCATCCAAGTCAAAAGGGAAGTGCTTCAATAAAGGCTGTTCTTCCTGCTATTACTGATTTAAATTACAAAGGACTTGATATTGCTGAAGGTGGAACTGCAAGCATGGAATATGAAAGAATAACTTATGAGGAAGTTGATAAGAAAGAAAAGGAAAGAGTAAGAAAACAGCTTGAGAAATACTGTGGATTAGATACTTTGGCAGAGGTTAGGATAATTGATAAATTGTGGGAAATAATTAAATAGGTTAAATTGTTAGAAGGAATATAAAAGAGGAGAAGACGACATTGAAATTTGCTGGTAAAGATAAACAATTAAAAATAAAAGACCTTCTGAAATTTGAAAAGTATCCTATTGATTTTGATTATCAAAGGGAACCCGGCGCTTGGAGCAGGGAAGATGAGCAATATTTCATTGATTCTTTATTAAAAAAAATAAAAATTCCTAAAATATACCTTCACAGAAAGAGGAACAAATATTACATTATTGATGGTCAACAAAGAGTAGAAACAATAAGATTTTTTGTTATTGGTAAAAAAGAAAAAAGAAAAAAGAAATTTTTAAAATTAGATAGCGATATTACTGGACGAAGTAAAGATGTTGGATTTATAGATTTAAAAAAAGATGAAAGAGAAAGACTCCTGAATTATACTTTAACAGCCTCCATTATTTTAAGAGGAAGTGACAACGAAATACGAGATTTATTTAGAAGACTTCAGAGGGGAAAACCTTTAACAGAAGGAGAAAAATTAAATGCTATGAGAGGAAATATTGTTAAATTAATGAGAGATTTGACAGATCACAACTTTTTTGAAAAAAGTTTGACTTCTAAGGACAAGAGGCATAAATTTTACCATATAGCTTCTGTTTTTTTGTATATTGAAGATAAGGTAGACAATACAACCTTTGGAAATATTGTAAAGTTTTTTGAAAGAAATGAGAAAATGAAAAAAAAGGATAAAATTTTTAAAAATTGTTGGAGGAATTTAAACTTTTTATCTAAATGTTATAAAAGAAATGAATTGCCTTCGAGTGGATTAGGTTGGTTGACTAGTGTTTATCTCTTTATTTCTGATTTAAGGAGTTACGGACTTCTTGGAAAATGCACTTATCAAGATATTTTTGATTATTTAGAATCTTTTTATTATAATATTTACGATGAGACTAAATGCAAGGGAATTTATAAAGAATTTTATGATGCAGTTCATGCAGGAACAAATAATAAGGCAAATATAATCAAAAGACAAAAAATACTAAAAGAATATTTTATAGAACAATTTGATGTGCATTTAAAGGATGAAAAACGTCTTTTTAGTTCAGAAAGAGACAGACGAATAGTTTATCATAACGCTCATGGAAAATGTCAATATTCTGGATGCCAAGAAAAAACTAGAGATATTAAATTTAATGAAAAATTTGAAATTCATCATAAAAAAATGCATGCTACGGGTAAAAAAGCTAAATATAATGATGTTATTTTAGTACATCCTTCTTGTCATCATTTAATTCATCAAAATATGAAATTAAAAAGAATAAAATGGAAGTGAGTTCTGAGTCTGTGATTGGAGATGAGAAAAACTAGATTAAAAAAATTATTAAGGAAATTGAAAAAATTAGAATCTTCTAAAAATAGGATGAATTTTGATTCTGCCAAAAAAATTACAAGAAATGGAGTATATATTGTTTATGAGGGAAAAAAGCTTCTCTATATAGGTTCCACGTCAAAAGATAACCATCGAAGAATGGGAGATCTTGATGGACATTTTTCTAATCACACTTTACATAAAAAATTTCTTAAAAAAGCATTAAAAACAAAGGAATCTTTTAGATCCAAAATAGAAATCTATCAGAAGAAAAGAATATGTTCTGAAAAGAGATTAGGTGAAATTGATCAAAAAATTAAAGGAAGAATTAGAAAATTTAGTTTTAATTTCTTAGAATTGAGGGGAAGAGAGATAAAAAAATTTGAACATTTTGCTATTGGTATTTTAAATCCTGATTATAATGATTAAATAGGTAGATCTAAAAATAATCTTTCTTTTATTAGAATATGAAAATAGGTGATGAATTTGATTATCGGAATGCAAAGGCAATTATCCAAAAAGATAACCCCCAATTACTTAAAGAGGTTTATTCTATATTAAATAATCCAAAAAATAAATTGAAGTTAGAGCAGAAAAAAGGTAAAAAACAGAGAAGATTGTCAGAACAAATTAAGGAATTTTTCCTTAAAAATAAAGATTGGGAAAAGGAATTCCCTCCAAAATCTCTTCCCAATATGGCTTATGATTTATTAAAGGATAAAAGATTCCCTATTGAAATTGAAATAGGACATATGAGATTGGTTTATGCTGATTTTTTTGAGTATCTTTTAGAATATTCTAAGGATTTTATTAAGGCAGGAATAATGATTGTTTGCAATGATCCTTTAAAGTTTGGCAAAAAATGGCAGAATTCTCTTGAAAGCACAAGGAGAAAAATAGAAAGTATAAAAGAAACTTTTTTAGTGCCGGTTTTGGTTATTGGGGTTGATCCTTAATATTTAAAAAGAAGAAAAAGATGTGATTTTATGGGAAAAATTGAATTCGATAAAAAAACAGGTAAGCTAATTTTACCTCCTTCTATTCTTAAGGATAAGGAAGAAGAAAGTCAAGGAATAGTTTTTACTAAAGTACAAGTTAATGTAAATAATCCCGCAATTGCACAATTAAAGGTAAAAATTGGAGAAAAATTAGATAATTCTGAAGAGATCCTTAAAAAAATTAAGGACCTTTCTAAAAAATTTATTGATTTAAGACAGTCTTCTGTAGAAGCAAAAATAATTCCCTCTGAAAGACTATTAATTGTAGAAGCAAGATCTTCTTGGAAAATGTATTCTTTTCTTTCTGAATTAGCGAGTTATTTAAGAGAAAATTTAAATGACTATAAGATTTTAGTTAGAGGTAGTTGGGCAAAAGGAGACCCTTTTTTAGAATAATCTATTTCAAATAAAAACATTTATAAATACAATGCCTATACAAAGGTATATACAAAATGGAACTTAAAGAAGTACAAAATAACCATAGAAAGGATAAGGTAATGGTAATTAGGACAACTAAAGAGATTTCTGAATGGATGAAAAAGTATAAAATTAGTCCTACTTTGGTATTTCATAAGGCAATAGAGGAATTAAAAGGAAAAATGGAGGAGGAGAAAAAATCTAAAAAGGAGAGTTTGTAAGAAATAATATGGCACAAACAAATGGTTCAATTGGATTCGAACAGAAGCTTTGGGCAGCAGCAGATAAGCTTAGAAATAATATGGATGCTGCTGAGTATAAACATGTGGTTTTAGGATTGATTTTTATTAAGTATATTTCAGATTCTTTTGAAGAAAAGAGGGGGCAACTCTTAAAACAAAAAAAACAAGGTGCAGATCCTGAAGATAAAGATGAATATTTGGCTGAGAATATTTTCTGGGTTCCTGAAAAAGCTAGATGGAGTTATATTCAGTCTAATGCAAAAAAGCCAGAGATAGGGAAAATTATTGATGATGCCATGGATTTGATTGAAAGAGATAACGATTCTTTAATGGATGTTTTGCCAAAAAATTATGCTAGGCCAACACTTGATAAAAGAAGTCTCGGAGAATTAGTTGATTTAATAAGTGGTATTGGTTTAGGGGATAAGGAAAGTAAGTCAAAAGATATTCTTGGAAGAGTATATGAATATTTTCTTGGACAATTTGCAGATGCAGAGGGAAAAAAGGGAGGGCAATTCTACACCCCTAAATCTATTGTTAAGGTTCTTGTGAACATATTGAAACCTTATAAAGGCAGAGTTTATGATCCTTGTTGCGGTTCTGGAGGGATGTTTGTTCAAAGTGAAGAATTTATTAAAGAACATCAAGGAAGGATTGATGATGTTGCTATTTATGGACAGGAATCTAATCCAACTACTTGGAGATTGTGTAAAATGAATTTAGCAATAAGACACATTGATAATGACAAAATTGCTTTGGGAGATACTTTTCATCAAGATAAACACCCTGATTTAAGAGCTGATTTTATCTTGGCTAACCCTCCTTTCAATATTTCGGATTGGGGAGGAGAGCATTTACAGGATGATAAAAGATGGGAATATGGGATTCCACCAAAAGGAAATGCTAATTTTGCTTGGGCTCAACACATGATTTATCATTTATCTCCAAAAGGAGTTGCAGGATTTGTTTTAGCTAATGGGTCTATGTCTTCTAATACTTCAAATGAAGGAGAAATAAGAAAAAATATTGTTCAAGAAGATTTAGTTGATTGTATCATTGCCTTGCCTTCTCAGCTTTTTTATAATACTATGATTCCTGCTTGTTTATGGTTTGTTAGAAAAGATAAACAAAAAAGAAAAGGAGAAGTCTTGTTTATTGATGCTCGAAATATGGGTTTTATGAAAACTAGAAGAAATAGAGATTTGTCAGACGAGGATATAAAGAAAATTGCAGGCACTTATCACAACTGGCAGAAGGGAAAAGACGTCGATGAATTAGGTTTTGCAAAATCTGCAAAAATAGAAGAAATAGAAAAACATAACCATATCCTAACTCCAGGAAGGTATGTTGGAATTCCTGAAGAAGACGAAGATCCAGAAGTTTTTGAAGAGAAGATGAAAAGACTTACAAAAGAATTGAAAGGACAGATGGAAGAAGGGAAAAAATTGGATGAGAAAATAAAAGAGAATTTAAAGAGTGTGGGTTGGAGGCTTTAAAATGCCTCAGAATTCTAAGACAAAATTCAAACAAACTGAAATTGGGGTAATTCCTGAAGATTGGGAGATAAAAGAATTTTCTAAAGTATTAAAAATTAAAGGTAGAATTGGATGGAAGGGTTATACTAGGCAAGATTTAGTTGATGAAGGTCCATTTGTTATAGGCGGAAAAGAAATTAATTCTACAAGATATCTTAATTTAGATGAAGCAAAACATTTATCTAGGGAGAAATTTGAGGAATCTCCTGAAATTAAATTAAAAAAAGATGATATCCTGTTAGTTACTCGTGGTAATCTGGGTGAAGTTGGTTTTTTTGATGGAACTATTAATGAGGCGACAATTAATCCGAGTCTTGTTATATTATCAGACTTTATAGAAGAACCATTGTTTTTATTTTATTATCTTTTATCTCCCCAAGGCAATAAAAATATAATGGGTCTTAGGAGTGGTAGTTCTGTTCCTGCAATTTATCAAGCCTCACTTAAGAAAATAAAATATCCCTCTCCACTTATATCCGAACAAAAAGCAATTGCAAAAATCTTCTCAGATTTAGATTCAAAAATAAATGTTCTTCAAAAACAAAATAAAACTCTTGAAGAAATCGGACATGCAATTTTTAAGAAGTGGTTTATTGATAATCCTGGGAATGAAGGGTGGGAAGAAGGATTTCTTAATGATAATATTTTAACAGAATTAATAAAACCCGGAATAGATAATTTTAAGGGAGAGAAAATATATATCCCAACAGCTAATATAACAAATTCCACAATTACAAATTATGATTATAGAATAACTTATAATAAAAGACCCTCAAGAGCGAGTATGCAACCTTCTGCTGATACGATTTGGTTTGCTAAAATGAAGGAGAGTCCAAAAATTCAATTATTTTTAGAAGGTGAAGATTGGAGATTAAATAATTTAATACTCTCAACGGGATTTGCAGGAGTTAAACCAAAAAAAGGCGCATTGTTTTACATTTGGAATATAATTAATTCTTCGAAGTTTGAAACGGAAAAGGATAATCTTGCTATGGGAACAACAATGCAAGGTATTAATAATCAGAATATAGAAAAGATAAGATACCTTATCCCCGACGATAAAACATTATCCGAGTTTGAAAAAATAGTAAATCCTTTTTATTATAAAATTTCAATTAACCATCAACAAATCCAAACCCTCTCACAAATCAGAGATTCACTTTTACCTAAACTAATGTCAGGAAAGATAAGGGTGCCTGTTAAATAAAATGAAGGGATTAAGAGAATTAATCCAAAAAGAAGAAAGGTATTCTAAATTCAAAATTAATCTTGCTGCAATAGAAGAAGCAATTGAAGAAAAAGATACAAATAAAGCTATAGAATCTTCTAAAGGATTAATAGAGTCAGTTTGCAAAACTCTTTCAGGAGATCTGGGTATAAATTTGGAACAGAGATGGGACCTCCCAAAGGTTGTTAAAATGACTGTTGAGGGCATGCCTTTTATAAAAACATTAAATGAAACCGATGCAGAAAAGACAAAGAGGATATGTGGGAATTTAATAACGTTATCAAAAACAATAGGAGAACTAAGAAATGAATATGGAGAAATTTCTCATGGTCAAGATATATATTCTGTTAAAAAATCAGATGAGGCTATTGCTAAATTATCTTTTAATGTGGCAGATATTTTATGTTCATTTTTATTAGAACTTCATTCTAATTTTTCTGAAATTAAAGATATGCAAAGATTCCCCTATGAAATGCATGAAGAGTTTAATTTATGGTTTGATGAATTACAAGAAACAACGATTAAAATAGGAAATCTAGAATTTAGGCCTAGCAAGGTTTTGTATAATGAAGATTTTGAAGCATATAAGGAAGAACTATTAAATTATTTAGAAGAAAATGAAAGTAACAATTAAAAACATACCTCTCTTAACATAAATATGTCACAAAGAATAGTTGAGCAAGATATAGAAGATGCAGCAATACAGATACTTGAAGAATTGGGATATTCTTATATTCATGGTCCTGAAATTGCTCCTGATGCTGAAAAAGGCAAAAGGGAAAGAGAGAAATGGGATGATGTTGTATTAATAAAAAGACTGAAAGAAAATCTAGAAAGAATAAATAAAAACCTTCCTAATCAAGCAATTGAGGATGCAATTAAAAAGGTATTAAGATTTAGGAGCAAGGAAATAGTGTTCTCAAATGAAAAATTCCATGAGTATCTGACAGAAGGGGTTCCTGTTCAATATAGGGAAAAAGGAAGGATTAAAGACGATATTTTGTGGCTAATTGATTTTGAAGATCCTAAAAATAACGAGTTTTTAGTTGTTAACCAGTATGCAATAATTGAAAAGGATAAACATAGAAGACCAGATTTAATAATTTTTATTAATGGATTGCCTTTGGGCCTTATTGAATTAAAAAATCCTGCTGATGAAAAGGCAACAGTAGATTCTGCATATAGACAAATTCAAACATATAAGCAAGAGGTTCCAACTATTTTTAATTATAATGAAATACTTATTTGTTCTGATGGAAATGAATCTTTAGCAGGAACAATAACTTCAAATAAAGAATGGTTTTTACCTTGGAAGGCAAAGCCAAACGGAGAAATAGCATCTTCAAGTTTGCCCCAATTACAGGTTATGTTGGAAGGAATGTTTAGGAAAGATGTTTTATTAGATATTTTAAGGCATTTTATTACTTTTTTTAAAACAAGATCAAAGATTGATAAGGCACTTACCGGATATAATCAATATCATGCAGCAAATAAAGCAATTATAGAAACTCTTAGAGCAGTGAAAAAGGATAGAAGAATTGGGGTGGTTTGGCATACTCAGGGTTCTGGAAAGTCTTTGACTATGGCTTTTTATGCTTCTAAAATTGCTGTTCAGGGAGAATTACATAATCCTACTTTAGTAATCTTGACTGATAGAAATGATCTGGATGATCAATTGTTTAATACTTTCGCTAATAGCTCTATTTTACGTGAAACACCTATACAAGTTAGATCGAGAGAGGCTCTAAGAGAAGAATTGAAAAAAAGATCTTCTGGGGGGATAATTTTTGCCACTATTCAGAAATTTGGTTTAGATAAAGGCAAAAAAATAGAATCTCTTTCAAATAGGGAGAATATTATTGTTACGGCAGATGAAGCTCATAGAAGCCAATATGGTTTCTCAGCAAAGATTGATAAAAAAACTGGTCAGATTAAATATGGTTTTGCTAAATATGTTAGAGATGCTCTGCCTAATGCTTCTTTTATAGGATTTACTGGAACGCCAATAGATTTTAAAGATAAATCTACAAGAGCTGTTTTTGGAGATTATATAGATAAGTATGATATTAAAAGATCAGTGGATGATAATAGAACAGTTAGAATTTATTATGAACCTCGTTTAATTAAGGTTGGAATAAAACAAAAGGAATTAGATCAGGAAGTTGAAGAACTACTTGAAGAGGAATTTCCTGGAGAAACAGAAGAAACAATATATCAAAAACAAAAAACAAAAGGAAAATGGGCCAGAGTTGAGTCTATTGTTGGATCTCCAAAAAGAATAAAACAGTTAGCAAAAGATGTTGTTGACCATTTTGAAAATAGACAGGAACTACTTAAGGGAAAAGCAATGATTGTTTGCATGTCACGAAGAATTTGTGTGGAGTTATACAATGCGATTGCAAAAATTAAACCAAAATGGGTTAATAAATCTGATAAAAAAGGTTTAATGAAGGTTATTATGACTGGATCTGCATCTGATGGTCCTGAATGGCAAAAACACATACGAACAAAAGATAAAAGAAGAGAAATGGGAGATTTATTTAAAGATTCTAATTCAGAATTTAAATTAGCGATTGTTAGAGACATGTGGTTAACAGGGTTTGATGTTCCTTGTCTTAATACTCTTTATGTAGATAAACCTATGAAAAATCATGGATTAATGCAATCAATAGCAAGAGTTAATAGAGTCTATCCTGGAAAAGAAGGAGGATTAATTGTTGATTATTTGGGAATTGGTCAGGAATTAAAGTTAGCATTAAAAGATTATTCTGAGAGTGGAGGAAAGGGTAAACCTACATATGATAAAGCAGAAGCTATAGCATTAATGTTAGAAAAGTATGATATA
>Ga0272442_10009304_pt1 | contig 12305 bp, 4 predicted proteins | sample SSMForm2O_FD_200262 | JGI IMG/M metagenome (GOLD analysis project Ga0272442, IMG submission 200262) | Marine sediment archaeal communities from Little Sippewissett salt marsh, Falmouth, MA, United States - SSM-Form-2O | ecosystem: Environmental > Aquatic > Marine > Wetlands > Sediment ... | reverse complement strand
ACTTACAACTCTGGACGGTTCCGGCGGCAGTATCCATATTTACTCATCAGATGACACGACACATCTATATGACGATGTAACTGCCGACCTCACTGATGACGGTGATGTCTTCCTGCATAACGACACCTGGGTAGCGGATGGTGTAACCATTATGGCCGGACGCGATGTTATTGCAGGTGAATATTCCACGGACTGTCCGTCGGGCCATATAGATGGCGATGGCGACCTGACAATCAACGCCGGTCGCGATATAACCGCATATGGCAAGGTTGAAGCGGATGGAACACTTACAATGGATGCCGTAGGAGACATCTCCGTTTACAGGAGAATCTATGCAGGCGGATTTTTGGACATGGAAGCCGTTAATATAACAGTGGGTGACTTCGTAGAGGAAATCGGCGGTTTTGTTGAAGGCTATGATGGCGTTGATGTCTATGCCGAAAATGATTTTATGTCTCGTTGCGGCATAGAATCATATTATGGATATATAAACATGGAGGCAGGAAATGATATTTACGCTGGCGGCTATGTAAATGCTGGTACGAGCATCGATATGCTGGCTGGCAACAATATCTCTTTGGGCAAATATGTCCAGTCTAATGATGGACATTTATACCTGACGGCCACGGAAGGAAGCATTACTGTCGGCGCTCTGGAGCGGGACTCGGATTACCCCGTACACAAGGGTGGCCCGCTTTATGCTTACGAAGGTGATATGGTTCTCAACGCGGGTGAGGATATTAGCATCAAGAAAGCTACGGTTCATAATGGAAGCATGATTATGGATGCCGGAAACGACATCCTCGTGGGCGGCATGGTCATTGATGACTACGATGACGAAACACCGCTTTATCTCGATAAGGGTGGACGCCTTGAGGTTACAGTTGACGAGTATTTCGGCGGAACCGAGATGACACTTACCGCCGGCAGGGATATTTCCTTCAAGTCCGCACTTGTTGAACATGGCGATCTGACCGCTACCGCAGAAAGAGACGTAATCCTTCGCGGTGACGTAACAGACAACTGTTATTACGATGAAGTTGTGGAATCCAGTAACGGCAATGTTTATCTGCATTCGCTGGGTGGCGATGTCAGCATCGCCGAAGGCTATGAGATTCTTGGTGGCGAATTAGGTTTCCACGAAGTAGGCGAAGGTGAATGGGAAGCACACGGCGGCGGAGTGTCTATTATTGCCGATGAAGGCAAGATATATTCGCCCGGCGGCGATGACGATACGCTCAATGTTACTATTGAGGGTAGTTCCAGCCAGGCTGATGGTATTGGCGTTGAGCTGCCTCTTGACCCTGAGCAAAAAGCCGCAATCGTCCTTATTAGCAAAGAAGACCTGAAGTTAGGCGATGGTGCCAGCCTTTCGGCTTACGGAGAGTACGACAATACCGGTGCTGTTGATGACCGTGCAGCTGTTGGTTTTGTAGATGCTCCCGACACGTATATCCCACTACCACCAGGCGATCTTCTCAGGGACGAAGGCGACCCGTTCGACGCAGCAATATACGTTGCAAGTACGGATGGCGATGTTGATGTCAGTTCGCCGGTCAGCATTATGTCTGGGGGCGAAGACGATGGTCCTCCTCCTGTACCTCAGGGAGCAATGATTGTCGATGCCTGGGATTCTGTTACCTTTGGCTCTCTGTTTGAAGATTCTCTGGCAAATGGAGACGTTGGTGACAGGCTTGAGGTTGTCTCTCGCATAGTCGAATGGTTGTACCAGGCTGTTGGCCGCCTGCCCTATCCATATGGCGGTGGACCGTTCCCGTTTGATTACACATACGTGCTTCGCGGTGCCGGCCTTGGCAATCCCGATATCACAGACGGCAGGGCATGGGTCCTTGTAGATCCATTAGAAGCTGCTCCTCTTTCTCGGGAAGCTGGTCAGGCAGCAGAAGATCAAGCGTTAGGACTGGATGGTTGTCCTGTTCTGCTTGCTGCAGCGTCCGCCGAGCTTGGTATTCCTGGAGACACCATTGAAGTGTCCTTGGCGAATTCTTACGCTCTTAACACGGATATTCAGCCGTGTGAGACCTGTGCGAGGCTCGTTAATGCGGCGGCAATCCTCGCTGATGCAGATGGTTCCGCAATGGCTGCGATGAATCAGGTATTTAACGAGTTGGCTCCCGCTGGAGCGCCGTACACTCCGGAAATGGCCACCTCAATTGTTACAGCTTTCGCCGGACGCGTAAATGACGGCACGCAGTATGCCACGGCCATAGAGTACATTGATGCTTTCGTTAATTATATTGCTGTTCTGGACTCCGAAATGGGTTCACCGGTTGACGACTCAGTTGCCTTTGCAATGCAAAAATACGGTTCAGGCATAACTGGCAGCGATAACGCTAACATGGCTGCTTTTCTCGCGGCACGTTTGGAAGCTGGCGAAACTTTCGGCCAGTAATTTATAAACTGTCGAATTAGAACCGGCAGGTGATTAATTAGCTTTTCAATTAAGCCCGCCCCTTATAAGGGCGGGCTTTTTATTTACAGTTTAGCCTGTGGTTTTAAGGTCATACTGTAAGAGGATGTCTGAAAAAACGTTGCAACAGGGATTGTGGTATTTGAATTTGAGCTTTTCATAGCTTTACATTGCTGGAATTCTATGAGTTAAATCGGTCTTTACAAAATTATTTATAATCGCTTAAATTTATAATTCAAATTCTTTAATCGCTCGATTATTTCTGGTAATCGATCATAGAGTTTATCTTTTCGTGCAGAATCAGTTCCTGGATGAATTAGTATAATACAACCATTTAATCCGTTTGAACTCTCCTTTTCGAACTGAAATAAACTTCTGAAAATTTCATATGATGACATATAATTTACCATCTCGGCAGTAGTATAGTCGGCATTTGTTCTGACTCCGGGAGTATAATTAACCACAGAAACTCCCATTGCTCTTGACCAATCAACAATAACATTGTTGTACCATTCATAAGGTGGCATAAACCATATTGAACTTGAGTGGGTTACGCCAAAATTCTCTAATTCAATATAGTTTTTCCTGAGATCATCCTCGAAACTTCGCCTGTTGACTAACAACTTATCTCGTTTATCCCAATCACAATAAAGTATATGTTGATCCGAATGGGGCCCGACATAATGACCGTTATCAATGACTTTTTTGATGAGAGTTTTATAATCAGGATTTCTTAAAAATCTTCCGGTAAAAAAGAAAGAAGCTTTGATGCCGTTTTTTTCGAGAACTTGAAGTATATACTCACCTCCTTGGGCTTTTTCATGAGCTGTAAAAGCAAGATATACATCCTTACGAGCAGGATCCATTCTTACAATTGCCCCTTGCTTATCTAAAACATTGCTTGATTGATTTCTGTTACCTTCGTTCTCCATCGATGACAAATAAAAGCTAAGACTGGCGGTGCCATCCATCGTTGGTTCGTTAGAAGAATAATCACCCATATCGTCATGGTATACTGCTTTGCCGTTTTGAAACGGAGCATATTCATCTTTGTTCAATAAATGGATGCCCCGCAAACTGTTGTAAATAGCCCTATATACCGGGCCGTCAATTAGACCTCCATAGGTAGTTTCATTTAAAAGATAGGTTATTGACGAGTGTGGTAATTGGGGATAATCTCCTCCTGCTGGCAAACCGCAAATCATGCTTGTTCCCCAGGGATTGCACCCAAACAGCCAGTCGCGTAATGAAGCTTCCATTTCGATATATGCTGAATCTTTTGTTGTGTTATAATAACATCTGGCTTGAGTTAATGCCGCTACTACAAAATTGTTGGAGCACCATATAAAAGGTATTCCATTTAGAAACGGGTCTTTTCTGCCTCGCTCGTAAATGAATTGAAGTCCATCCTTTAAATAATCTGTATAAATATTCTGTTTATCAGACAAATAATAATGTCCTAAATTAACAAAAGGGTAAAATTGATAATGTCTTGCATGGCCTGATGACATCCAGGGAGTAACCGGTTCAACTGCACCCCACTTTACTGCCTGGTCAAAATAGTATTTTTTATTAGTCAGACGATGCAATTCACAAGCTGCCAATTCCAGGTCATCAACATAATTTCCTTCTTCGTAAAAATATGGTGATACATTGCAGGCAGTTTGGCAAACTCCCAAATCACTTAATGCAAATTCGTAGGCTTCAGCGGCTTTTCCGGCTATCTTGCCGGCAAAGACTGGGTCGTATTCCTTTATTAATTGTGCTCCTAATGCAAATGCAGATGCAAATTTCGCCGCACTGGATGAGACCCCTGTTGTTCGATTCTTATATTTTGCAAGTCCCTGCCGTTTGCCTGTGATATAGTAAACGGGTCTGTGTTTGCCCAGTCCGTAACTTGCTTTATCTTTATTGGGTAATCTGTATCCTATATGATCACGATCATCGGCTATCTGGTTGTACATTTCGCCATAAGACGGATTCATTTTGTCCAGCCACTCAAGGCCCCATTTGGCTTCGTCAAGGATGTCCGGGATACCGTTTTCTCCTTTATTCCCTTTGCCATCATAATTATCACCATATGCCTCTGGATTATGCAACCAGGCAAAAAGCATTTGATAAGTAGCATTGGCTGATGTGGTAAGGTATTGCAAATAATCCGATGCATCGTGCCAACCACCTGTAACATCTATTTTTCGTCCGGTTTTTGTTGGATGGTCAACAATTATTCCATCATGCGGATGGCATGAATCCTTCAAATAGGGATTGTAGCCGCATCGTTGTTGACGCATGTAATTTAAGATGAAATCAGCAGTACCGTTATATACATCATCTGCTATTCTGAAACAGGGAGACTTGATGTCATCAATTTGAATGTAGTAACCTCCCGTACCCTTAAATTTTGAAAAATCAAGTCGGTAAGCGGATTTCATTCCCCAACCAGATGCGTCATATTCTTTGGTTTGCCCTTTATATACAACGGTCTCCGTAATTGCGTTTCTCAATTGGAACCGTCCAATTCTTAAATCTTCTTCGGAAATTAAAACAGCTACTTTTACCGAATTAGGCAAGTATCCCAATTGATTAATTCTTATCCAACTGTCTCCGGCATAAAGAGAATCAAACATTGAAAATAGAATAGAAATACAGAGCATTCTTTTTCGCATGATTTTAATATGCCCTCGTAATTCTACGTGTTTTTCATCCGTGTATATTTACTATATCATCTTCACCTCAATACCTCTAAAGTATTGATGAAAAGACACATCACAACGCAGAATCTTTTTTGGGGACAGAAGGATAATCCTTCAACGCTGAATGAAACCTTAGTATTCCCGCCGTTTAACGATGCCAGGCTTAGGAACGGGATATCTGCCATTGGCATCCGCCACCAGCGGCGCGCGAGAATTCTCCGTCAGCTTGTCCAGGCCGGGCGCCATCTCGTGGTCGCAGTTGAGGATTTCCTCGTAGGTAATCTCCTGACCCGTATGAGCAGCCATCCTGCCAAGACTGGTCACAAGACTTGCCTTGACACCGCGCTCGACTTCATTGTACGGCTCGTCGTCACGTATGGCATCCACAAGGTCGTTCCATTCGTTCTGATACGGGCTCCGCTCATCCGGCCTGACTCTGGATTCCCAGACCATGTTCGAACGTAACGCTTTCTGGCCTTCGTGAATACTGGAGGGCATTCCATAGTCGCCGCTCTTCGAGACGACCGCCATGCCTTTGCTGCCGTGTGCGTAGCTGGAGTAAATGTTCTTGCAGCCCAGAATACAGCGTCCGTCAAGGAGCAACGTGGCGCCGTCTGGATACGTGTATTCAACTGAGTACGTATCGAAATTCTGGTCCACGTAAGTAATGCCTTCGGGGCTCTGCCGATAATGGCGACCACCCAATGCCTGGGCCTTTTCCGGCCAGTCGTTCTTCATCCAGCAAAGATGATCGATGATGTGGATGTAAAAGTCGCTGTAGTTACCGCCGCTCGCCCAGATGAAACTGTGGAAACGCTGGATCTGGTACATCAGATCACTGATTCCGGGAGGCTTGGGCAGCGAGGCGAAGAAACCGATCGGCCCATGCATCCGGTAGCCGCGCTGCAAAATGATATCGCCGATTTCGCCGTTGTGGATGCGCTCGGCCAATTCCTGCATCGCCCGGCTGTGACGGGACATCAATCCCACGCCTACTTTAAGGTTCTTCGCTGCCGACTGCTTGGCGAGCCTGAACATACGCCTGCTGGTCGGACCGTCCACAGTGACCGGCTTTTCCATGAAAACATTGAGTCCTTTTTTGATTGCGTACGTGAAATGTACCCAGCGGAACGCCGGAGGAGTCGCAAAGATAGCGACATCACCAGGACTCAGACAATCCATCGCCTTCTTGTAAGCATCGAAGCCGATGAAACGGCGACTCCTGGGTACGTTCATCTTATCGGGGTGCCTTTTATTCAAATTTTCGTAACTGCTTTTCAGGCGATGTTCGAACACATCGCCCATGGCGACGAGTTTCATCGGACCTCTTTTTACGGACAGGGCGTTGTCCGCTGCGCCGGTGCCCCGGCCTCCACAGCCTATCAGGGCCACCTTAATAGTATTGCTCTGCCCGGCGTACATACGTGGCGCCGCCGCTGCCATGAAAGTCGATGCCGCGGCGATACGTCCGGTGTCCTTCAGGAAATCACGACGTGACGTGTTTTTGTTAGTGATGTCGTTCATAACGGTTTTCCTCCTAACGGTATAGTTTTAACTTCAAATGAAAAATCGCTCCGGGAATTATTATTTCCCTTCGGCCTGAACGTCGTATAGGCCACACTACATACTATCATAGCAATCTAAGAGCACTTTACAAGTATGTTTTTCATATCTTGCTATGAAAGTATATCCACTATTTCGCGGGGACAGTCATGCCAACAGGGCGCAAGCTCATTGTTTTTGCTGCAGAGCGACCCATGACCGCATTTGATAACTGCATGCGCATTTGGACGAGCCATCAGGCATGAGGACCAAGCCTCCGGCGACTATGGCATTGAACCAGCAGTTCGGTCTTATACCACCGAAATTCTCGGTGCCTGCATTACGCCTCAGGTCAACATATCCGAGAGTTGCCGATCGGAAAACCAGCAAGTTTGTACTGCCGGCGATCTGCCCGCACCCATAGGAACGCTTGAAATTCCACGGAATAGGCTCGCCTGTTTTCAGCTTCCAGGCGCCGCCCTCTGCGTAAATAATGTCTTCGTTGATCAGCGGCCGACTCTTATGCACGACTTTATTGTCCCACAATCGCCTCCCTGTTTTCACATCGAAAGCCGCCATCCGCCCTCCGATTTCCGAAGGCAGTTTGAAGAAGTTGTGCTTTACGGCCTGATAGTACATCAGCAGCGTGTTATGCTTGTCGCTAACTGCAACTTGAGTCCCGAAAATATCTTGGTTGTTTCTCCAAAGGACCGAGCCCGTTTGGGCGTCCATAGCGATCAGGGTGCCGCCGGGATGCTCACTGGGTTTCAGTAGAGGACGGTGCTTTCTGTTAGGTCTCGGATCGGTAATACGGTCGGCAAGAGCTATTGGCCGGTCAATCAGATAAACCATGCCACCGGCAATTGCAATCGTGTTGTTGCGAACTGAATGCTGTGGTTGATATTTCCACTTCAACCGGCCGGTATCAGCATCCAGAGCAAAGAACAAAACCGATTCATTGCGCAGGCGTATGCCCTTGTATCGAGGGCTAACAGTATGCTCGTTGTTCAGCACCGAGCCAAAAAGCAAGCCGTCCGCGTAGGCAATGTAGCCCCAATTACAATCCCGGGCTGATGAGTTGACCGGCGTTTTAAACTCGTGGCCTGTTGCTAATGCAATTTTGAGGCATCGCTGGTCGATGCGCACGTACACCGCCTCGTCGCTCAGGCAAAAGTTGCTGCCGGTATCGCCGACGCCGACGTCGTGATGAACGCCGTCCCAGTCGGCGAGTATTCCGGGAATCGGGTATGTCCACAGTGTATGACCATTGTACGCATCCACAGCACAAATTCCATCTACACCTTCTACCACAAGTTGTCCACGATTGTACAACGGTGCTGGAGCCTGTGCATGTCGGTCGGCAATCTCGATTACCCCATCGCGATACCATGCCATTTCAAGCGGCCCGCTGGCGATTTTGTCTGGTGAGCAAATAGTGTTGGCGGCATCGTAGTTCTGGTGGGTCCAATTGCCCGCTCCCTTAAGCCGACCACGACGCCGAACCTTTAGCTGCCCAGGCGTTCCCAGGCATAAAACTCCTCCGTATGGTCGCTGAAGACGCTCAATTTCTGCTTTGTCCAGGCTATCTTGCTTGCCGGCGAGGCTTTGTGAAGAAAGGATCATATTGGCGAAATTCCGGGGATAGGGCGTTTTACGTGGGTTACCGATGTGGATAGTTACCCGGCTTCCGTAAACACCGGCATCGTCAAGCATGCGCCGTGCTCTGTTTACTTTAGCTGGATTCGAGTCAATTCCGATTACGTAAAGCTGCGATTGCTTAACCAGTTCCAATGCCAATTCACCTGTGTCGCATCCCAAATCGATGCAAAGACCTGATTTTGTTTGGGTTCTGTCGAGAATCTCCTTCGCTGCTTTGGCGTAGTCGATGTCACTGAACTGGGTGGCAGGCGATGATTCTTTGTGCCCTCCGTAAACCGAGCGCGAATTAATACCTTTTGATGAACCAAAGCAGTAGATGATGCCCTTCGAAGTGGAAGTGACGAGCAGACCATTTCCTGCGGCCAGGCCAAGAGCATTGCCTTCAACTTCGTATGACCATCTAAGGCGACCATTATCGAGGTTCACTACCCGCACAATGTCCGGCCCACCGCACACCGCTTCTTCGGCGGCGCCAATCACTTCATATTGTCTTTCATAAGTCGTAGCCAGGAAGGGCCCAACTTCGTAACCCAGCGTTTCAACATCCGGCCTGGACTGTGCAAGCGTACGTTCCAAACCAGTCTGTTTGGGTACGTTTTCGTATTCTTCACTGAATCTCACTTGCGTTCGGTATAAATCTCCAAGGGCAGGCACCTTCTTAATGACGTTTTCGGCATGGCGACGTTCTTTTGATTCATCTTCCAAGACGATTTCGCGGTACTTCTCAAGTCCCCGGTATCGAATATGTTGTCCTTTCCGGTCAGTCTTTTCTAAATCTGCCCAGCGATACGCCATCAGTGTTTTCCCTGTTGTTCGCAAAATACCGTCAGGTAAGTTACTGAACACACCTCTTCCTGCGCGGGCAGCAAGTGTGCCGTTGTCTCTTGTCAGGAAACAGCCGGCATTGATGACGAAACGATCGGCAACAAGTGCTCGTGCGCCTCCGATCGACCCGTTTTGCTGTAAGCGATAGTACTCGAACTTTCCGTCCGAGCGTCTAAACGCCGCCGGTACGGCTCTTCCTGTGGGAACAAACAAGCGATCGTTCGTAGCTAACAGATACCCTTGTGGGGTAACGCCACTATGGGCATTGGCACCGCCGTGCGGTTGTGGCATATACATCCGGCCGGTGCTATCATTTGTCCAGAGTACTGCTCCTGTTCGGGCATCCAGCGCATGTAGAAAGATGCCATCGCTCGGCCAAATTCCGGCGGCATAGTAAACTATGTTATCCACTACAACCGGTCCGCCACGTGCTGGCCAGCGTGAGACCATGCGTTCGTTGCCCAAACACATTCTCTCGTTCAAACCGCCGCGATGCTTCCAAAGGAGAGTGCCGTCGTCGGTCTTGATTGCATAGAGATGGCCATCGTCACTTGCAACAAATATTCGATCGTGCCATGCTGCAGGTGCAAAACGAACGGGGCCACCGGTGAAAAACGTCCACCGCAGCTTTCCACTGTCAGTGTCAATTGCAACGACCTTGTCTTGGGCAGAACTGCCGAATACAACCGTATTGCCGACAATAATCGGCTGATAGGCGAAATCAAACGTGATTCGGGACGAGTCCGGCCAGGCTGGCATTGGCGCGGTTCGATTCCGGTAAACCCAGCGCAGCTCCAGGTTGTCCGGAAGTGGTTCGGACGAATAGCCGGTCCTTGCCGCATCAGCTCGATACATAGGCCAGTCGTCACCATGAAGTGAGTTGGTCCCCAGCACTAAAACTGCAAGTAAAATAACGAAATCGAAGAGTTTACATCTCATCGCTTTTCTCCATGAAAATCAAATAAGCAGCGAAAGTATAACGGCATATTCTAAGTGTCTCGCAGCAAACCATACTTTCGCGTGTATTGAGCGTTTTGACGGATTTGGTCTTGATAGCGGGGATACATGCCGACGATAACACCATCGGTGGGTTTGAGATTTTCGAAGGCGAAGTTAAACGCCGCCTCGACTTTAGAGTCACGGTCGCACATCCGGCCCGCCGCTAATATCTTATAGCCAAGACAGGGCTGATCAACCTGCCGGACTACTTTAGTCATAGTCATCGGGTCAGAGGCAAAGAACGAATAGCCAATCTGGACGGTAACGACAGGGGGCATTTTTTTAAGCTCCTCAGGCGTCCTCGTAAGGTAATAGAAACAGGTCATGAAAAAATCAACCTGCCAGCCTTCGTCGGCAATCCGTTTAATGCAGTCCGGATTATGCGCTGAGACTCCGGCCAACACACCTGCATCTTTCACGCGTTTCACAAAGTCGTGTACCTGGCCGCTCTTGCCCTCCCGGAAAAGTTTATCGGTAACCCCGCCATGATGGACGATGGCAATAGGCTCAGTATCATTAACCACCTTTTTGACCGATGTGGTCGAACGGTCGGAGTGAAGGCAGATAAAATTCATCTTCGATCCTCGTTCCCTTAACTTCCGGAAAACAGGCCCCATTTGTTCCGGACGACTGAATTGGTGGGTATTGATACCCTCACGTTCGCATGCCCAAAGGAATTCACCTATTCGTTCGGGCGTGAAATATTCCCGCATGTGCCGATCCAGAATTGGGCCCAGATACGAGTATCCGCTGATGGGATTCGAGCCGACGATTAATCGAGTAACGCGGTGGTTACCCAGACGTATCGTGGGCAGCAGTGGCGCGGGAGATAAAGTTTTATCTGCCGGTAAACTCTGCCCCCGAGAATTCGCAAGGGCCAGGCTCGAAGCTGTCACTGCTATGGAGAGTTGTGAAAGAAAATCTCTGCGTCCAATTTCTGCTGCTTTATGTTTGTCTGAATCCATTTTAACCTCCTAAAGTTTGATACTACTTCCGATTTTAACAACTTTAGCTGTCGAGACAAGCTTTTTCTCCAGCAGTCAAGCCTGGAAAAACCATTGGCGAGTCAAGCGCTGGGTGATACGGGCCTGCTGGATTATACTACATTTTATTTCCTTCCGTGCGCTATGTTGTAACGGTAAAACTGGTTGTCTCTGTTACGATGGTTCCATCGGGCCAGGTAACGTTGGCGGTTACACGGTGCTTACCGGGGGGAAGTCCTGAGGTATCCTTATGAACTATGAAGTGGTGGGGCATTTGCATTTTGACGTAGCCACCTTTTCCAGTGTATTTTTGCATTGGTGTCCATGGGCCGGAGTCGATACGCACCTTTGCTGTTGACTCATTGGGGGCGTCATAACAGTTGAAAATAATCTCAGTGCTCTTTGAGGGTACGATTGGATTGTCAAGGCCCATGAATTCTCCTCTGCGGTCCACTTTCGACTCGCAGCTCGAAACATATCGATGGCTGATGCGGTCTCCTCTGACTTCGATGATCCGGTAGCCTCGCGGAACGTTGTCAACGCCGCGTTCGAATCCTTCGCCTGAGTGCCACCAGCAACCGCAGACTGAAATGCTCGAAACAAACTCAATACCCTTGACGGTAATGCGTTCGTTTTCATGAGCGTGCCCCTGGAGGACAAGCTTGACATTGTGAAGGGCAAGAATGTCGATAAGTGCTTCAGCCCGTGATTTGTTGAACTGTGGTGCGATAGGGAAGGCTTCAGGAAAAGTGCCTCCGCCTCGTCGCTTGATATATGTCGATACAATCGGAATGTGGACACCACAGATTATAGGGGTTTGCTGTGGTGTAGCTTCAAGATCTGCTTTCAGCCAGGCTATCTGATGTGGATCGAGACAGGCGTCGATGGTGTTTTTACCCTGACGATTAACGACTGTATTGCCGTCGAGTGTGATGAAGTGTACGCCGCCAAAGTCGAAAGAGTAGTATGTAGGACCGAAGCATTCATTAAAAAGCCTGCGCGGATTTTTGTCATACAAGGCGATATCGTGATTGCCGGGACAGGCGTGAAACGGCATTTGGAATTGCTTGATACAATCGAGATAGGCCTTGCCCGAGTTGGGATAGAGGCTCATGTCACCCATGTCCCATACGAATGCAGGCTTGAGGGAGTTGATCTCGGCAATGGTTCTGC
>Ga0272442_10009303_pt1 | contig 12309 bp, 1 predicted proteins | sample SSMForm2O_FD_200262 | JGI IMG/M metagenome (GOLD analysis project Ga0272442, IMG submission 200262) | Marine sediment archaeal communities from Little Sippewissett salt marsh, Falmouth, MA, United States - SSM-Form-2O | ecosystem: Environmental > Aquatic > Marine > Wetlands > Sediment ... | reverse complement strand
GGATGTGGGGGATAAAAAACTCCGTCGGGACCTGGATATGGAGCAGGAAGATCATCCGGACAATATCAATGTCAGCCTCGAGTACGCGAATTACATGAAGAAAGGGTATATGACCGAAGGCCGCATTGAGTTGAGCAAAAAAACGTTGGATCACGGTATGCAGGTCGGGTACAACCAGGCCAACGGGTCCTCCTATGGATTCAACCGCCGGGTTTATAAACATCTCTTCGGCGAGAAGGTTACAGAAAAAATCCAGTGGGAAAGCATCCATCCCGACCGTTATTTTGACGGGACAGGTATGGCCCTTTTCAATCCCAAAGGGCAAAAATACAGGGCCTTAAGGACTTATGTGGAGGAGAAAGAACGGGAAAATCTCGATAAATTTTTTACCAAAGTCGCGCCCGGTTTCTCCATCATGACCACATTGTCCGACCAGGATACCCTGGATAAAATCAAAGCTGAGATTATGGAGGTCCTTAAGCCCAAACAATTAAGTGAAAAGAAAGAAAAAGAGGAATTTGATAAGGCCTTTGCCAGGGCTCAAAGCCTGCGGTTCGAGGTCTTTACCCAAGATGCCAAAACACCGATTTTGGACAGTAAAGGGATTCCGTATATCAAATTGAGCAATGGGAACCTATTGGCCTTTTACACTCCGGAGCTGGCGGACCTGAGCGAGGATGTCAGTTTGATGGAAGTTGTCCAGAATTCTGGTATCCCGGCGCTGATGGAGCAAAAACCGCTCGGTTATTTGGATGAAACCACGGATCCCGACGGTGACCGTTTTGTGCCGATGCAGATCGAAAAGAACGATGATGAGACCCGGGAACGCCTGAGGCGGTTGAACATTGCCTATATAAGGTTAAATGAAGATAAACTGCTGGTTGTGTATGTCCCCAATCAGGGATTTCTGCATATCCAGACTTCGTTGGTCGAAGTCTTGAAGGAGAGGGGGAAGTTTAAGCAGGACCGGCCCGATTTTGATGAATACGAAGATTATACCTTTTTCAGCATCCCGACCACGGTTTCCTCGACCACCTGGGTTGATTTTTGCCGCAAGAATAACATCCCGGTTGTCCGGGTCCCGGTCGGTTTTAAAGAGATTGCCCGCATTCTGAGGCTGGTTGAAAAACAGATCGTGCAGAACAATGCCCGCGTGGCCGACGGCCTAAGAAAACAGCGGGTGATCGTACACGATGTTTTCGGCAATCCGATCGATCTGGGCTATAACCCGCGTTTGATTTTTGGCGGCGAAGAAAGCGGCGGGATGATCTCGGGGACCGAAGAATTGCTTGAGTCCGTCGACGGCACCCGCCAATTTCTGGGCTGGCGCGAAAAAAGCGCGGTCGAGGCCAGCGTCTTGTATTTATCGCTGTTTGCCGACCTGTATCAGAAGGCCCGCGAGGCAATCGGTGAAGGGTTGAGCGCCGAAGAATTGTATGCCCGGGATGATTTTCTTGAGGCGATCTCCCTGAGCCGTTTTCAGGAAAGGATCTATGATGATATCGGCGCGGTCAATACCGCTGAGCTGAGGACGGATTTTGTCCTGGAAGATTTGATGTATAAACAGACCCTGTCCCGTGACGAGGCCGAGGCGTATGAAGCCGAGAACGTAGCCCGTCGCGACGCCAATGACGCTTTCTTCTGCAGTCTGGCTTTTGGTATCGAGGACGGTGATCTGACCTTGGAACAGGCCAAGGCAATTATTAAGGATGCCTTTCGCCGCGATAAGGAAGTCATTAAAGAGATCACGGAAAAAGCCCCGCCACAGGTTTTTGAGCCCGGACAGGCCCCGCGTGACGCGACTCCCGAGGAAGCGTTGCGGGACCTGCTGGCCTCGGTTGACCGGGACGTAGTCGGCATGTATTTTCAGGGCGACGGCGTTTTTATGGAATTAAGGAACGGCGGGTATGCGGTTATCCGGCCGTCGGGAACCGATCCCAAGATGAAGGGTTATCCGGCGACTACCTCCGCGTATTTAAGCGCCTTATGGAGCAACTCGATTACCGCCTTGAATCCCTTGCAATACGAGCCGGAACTCTGGAAGGATGTCATGAAACAGATCGGCCGGGCGGATCTGCTGGAAACCTACAAGGTCGTCGGTTCGGAAGGCCGTAAGATGCAACAGTACAAACGCGCCCTGATGGTAGACGAGATGCCGACATGGGCTAACCTGGCCAATGTTCAGAAAGAACTGACCGATATCATTGGGATTCGATGGGAGTCCCAGATAGACTTTTCGGATATTATGATCCTATTGGGTCCGCGCACGCAAAGCAAAAACTTGATGTTTCATCCTGGATCGCGGACGTTACGGGTCAATTGGGCTTTTGACGAGCAGATGAGTGATTTGTATAAAAAACATCAGGATTTAGAGAAGCTGGCAAAGGATGGGAAAATATCGTCCGAGGAGAAAGGACAGCGCCAGGCGGAAATATTAAGGCGGATCGGCACGGCTTTCCGAGAGGAATTGGATGCTGTGGTGCGGTTCGATGATATGAGCACAGCGGATATGGAGGAAGTCTCGGCCAAGGTCTCAACCGATATGCGCCGCGGCATTCTGCGCGAACGCAGTTCGCTGGCCATGCTGCCTTCTTATCTTGAGGAGGCTTCCGGCGATGAGGAAGGTGAATTCGTGGTCGTGGATTGGGGCGGATCGAACCTGCGGGTGATGCTGGTGGCTTTGCATCCGGGCTTAGCCCCCCGCGTTGTGCAGATCGTTAAGGAAACCTTCCCAGAGGATTACGTGAAGGGGCGCAAGAATCCCTTTGATCTGATCGCGGCCAAGATCGGCGAGCTAAAGCTGGACAGCCGTAAACGCTATGCGCTCGGATTTACTTTCTCTTTTCCGAATCAGCAGAAGGCCTTGGATTCCGGTATATCCATCGGGCTGGACGGGAACAAGGGCTGGGTCGGCAAGAAATCCTCCGGCGGGAATTATGATATTGACGGCGAGGATGTGGTTAAGTTGCTGCGCCAGTCGATCGAGAACCGCAAGTTGGATCAGCAGGTGGAAGTGGTCGTGGTCCAGAATGATACCGTCGGGACCCAATTGGTGGCCAATGCCGATATGGGCGTTATTTACGGGACCGGCTACAATATCGCTTTGACGAATCCCGATACCGGCGAGATCATCAATATGGAGGCCGGGGCCTTTGATAATATCTCCCTGCCGTGGTCGAAATATGATTGGGAGATGTTTGAAACCATGGACCCTAAGAATTGGCACGCGATCGAGAAAATGGTCTCGGGCGGTTATATCGGCGAGCTGGCAAGGCGAATGCTTTTGGACGAGGACGGGATCACCAATGCCAATCTGCGGCATGCCTTGCAGCAGGAAAAGAGTTTTCCGGCACCGCATATCAGCGGCATCGACAAGACTCAGGGCGATAAGGCCAAGGTCAAGGCCTATATTCAGCAGAATTTCGGCGTTAGAATCGGGGATGCGGATGCGGCCTGGATTTATTATGTCGCCCATGCCATTTCCCAGCGCTCTGCCCGACTGGTGTCTGCCATGATTGCCTCCGGTATTCGTTATTCGGGCCGGGATCTCTCACGCGAGAAATTCAGGATTGCCGTGGACGGGCCTGTGTTTGCCGATCATCCTTTTGTCGAAACTTATATGAAGCAGGCGCTGGCCGAGATATTCGGAGAGGAAGAGGCTGGTAATATCGAATTTATTTCCGCTACGGACGGCTCCGGTATCGGCGCTGCCGTGGCTGCGGCTGTGGCCCAGAAGATCAAACAGCGCAATCAGCGTCAGCAAATTGAGGCGGTGGCAAAGAAGCTGGCCGAGATGGCGACCGGACTCAAGGATAAAACCTTGACTTTTTCGGCCACAACCGAGCTGGGCCGGGCGATGTATGCGCGGATAGAGGCCAACCGCGGCCGGTATGAAGACCGCCGCTATATGGAGGCTGAGGCGGTTGAGTTAAGCCAAGACCGGAGCGAAGCTGCCGCCGATCAGTTTTTTATGGAGTTCACGGATTTGCGTGAGGCTGGTTTCCGGGGTGTTTCCTGGATGCATCGAACCGATGTCGGCAAATTCGTGACCCTGGCGGTCGATTATTTATTGGATACGGGGAATTTTTATTTAGTCGATGAATTTTTAAACGCCCGGATCTTGCGATTGCAGGAAATGCAGCGAGCGGCTGACGAGACTATTCAGACGGCAGCCCGTGCTGAACAACAGAGAACTCAAATCAATCTACCTGTTGCTGACGAAACAATTTTAGTAAGTGCTACGGAGAAAGAAATTCAAGGAGATAGGATATTTGATGCGATTACTTTTAAATTTCAAGGACAGACTTTTATGGCGAGATTCCAAGAAACTTCAATAGGTTTTACCGAAACACTTTATGAGGTCTTTGATAGCGAAGATCACCGCGTTGGTTCTTTTACTGTTTATTTAACCTATCCAGATGGCGACACGACAAGGAAACGCGTCTTGATGGGCTCCGATCACCTTTCGTTCCCAAATGCTTCTTTGGGGAAGGCAATAGAAGCTTGGCTTACAAAACATCAAGGTCGAACCTGGAATCTGAAGGGCATCGAGAGGCCCGGCGGTATCGATCTGAATCCGGCGCTGTTCAGCCTTCAAGTCCGCACCGATGAGAAAGGCGTGCCGCTGCCTCTGCCGCAGCAGCCGATTTATCAGATGGATTTGGAAGGGTTTATCCCGGTGATTATCGATGTGGTCCCGATGCCCAATCTGAATATGCTTTTGGGGCGGGATTTGCCATTGGATAATACGAATAATGAACGCGACCGGTATAGTTCCTTACATAAACCGGTTAATTGATTTATGAAGTGAAGCCGCTATTTTTGAAAAGGAGAAATCACGAATTACAGAATGGATAAACTCATTAAACGTAAGATAAAAGAATCAGGAGAAAGAGATTCGTGTTCAGCGATCTGCAAAAATATCAATCAACCCTCTTATCCAAAATCCTCTCGTCGTTCGTCGCGATCACGTTTTTACTGACGATGATCCTCCCGCCGGGCTATGCCCAGACCATTTTGGGCTTGCCTGAGCCCGGCACCCGGGTGGCATTATCCGCCGAGCACGCGCCGTGCCTGCTCAAGGGTGTAACGGTGCGTTACGACAATCCGTTCCGGTTCGATTTCATCATGGACACCGGCAGCGGACCGGCCGCCTCCCGCGAAGAACTGCAGGCCGAATCCCGTCGGCTGATCAAGTATTTTATGGCATCGCTCACGATCCCGGCAGACGACCTGTGGGTCAACCTCTCCCCCTACGAGAAGGACAGGATCATCACCGATTCCTTCGGCTGGACCGAGATGGGCCGCGACATGCTGGCCCAGGATTATCTTTTAAAACAGCTTTCTTCTTCTTTGATCTATCCGGAAGAGGAATTGGGCCAGAAGTTCTGGGACCGGGCCTATGCAAAGGCCCATGAACAATACGGCACGACCGAGATCCCGCTGAATACGTTTAACAAAGTCTGGATTATTCCGGAGACTGCTGTGGTTTACGAGCGCGCGGTTGAACCGACAAAAGAGAACCCGTCGGCTGGCCGCACCGCCTTCGTGGTCGAAAGTAGACTCAAGGTAATGCTGGAAGAAGATTATCTGGCCCTGAAGAGCAATCTGGGAAACGCGGGCCTTGGCACGGACCGGATGGAAAGCGCAGGCATTGAAGAGGTCAGCGCACTGACGTCGGACATATACCGCGACGTGGTGCTTCCCGAGATCGAGCGCGAGGTCAACGAAGGCAGGACCTTTGCGAACCTGCGTCAGATCTTCAACTCCATGATCCTGGCGGTGTGGTACAAGCGGAATCTGAGGGAAACGATTTTCGGGCAGGTCTACGCCGATAAGAACAAGATCAGCGGTGTGGATGTCGAGGACAAGAGCGTCAAACAAAAGATTTATGATCAATACCTGGCAGCCCTGAAAAAGGGCGTCTTCAACTATATTAAGGAAGATTATGACCAGTACGCACAGGAACCGGTCCCACGCAAGTATTTTTCCGGGGGTACGGATTTGGCCCGATGGCTGAAGGACAATTTAAAGGAAGTGAAGGACCTCCAAGACCTGTCAGCGGAAGGGGAACGGCGCCTGCTGCCGGTCGGTGAGGCACTGCTGGTCACGGCCGAGATGGCGGGCCGGGAGCCGGTCGGGAAAAACAGTGTTAAGGAATTATTGGAAAATAAAGGGTATGACGATGCCAATGCGGTGCAGGACTGGTGGGACGAGATTCTGGACGTGGCGCATTCAAAAGAGGTCAAGTGGATCAAGGCGTATAAAATAAGAGTGGGCGATCCGGATGATTATGAGTCGATCAAAAAAGATTTGGCAACCGGCATCGGCGACGATGTACCGGGCGCGGAAAGATTGCGCGCGGAGCTATTCAGGAATATAGTCAACACGCGGGAACGTTTGATACGGATGCATAGGGCAGGTTTGGACGGTGCGCAGACCCTGCTGGAGGACTTCAAAAGACAATTAAGGGGAGAGACGGTCAGTGGGGTCAAAAGAGAGGTCAGCTATATTCATATATCCGATGAACAAGCCTTAAGAGAAGCCCTGCAGCAGGCCTTAGCGTCTATCGGAATATATAAGCACTTGAATGATATCGTCATTCCCCGGGGCCATGCCAGCGACACGCACGGCATCAATCTGCTGGACCCGGAGGCCCTGTTTCATGAGGTGCTGGCCGGCGCGGGGTTGACCGATGGGGAGGCCGATAAGGTCGAAGAAGGCAGGATCTCGGCTGACCAGTGGCAGCCCATCGGCAGGAAGATCGCCGGGAATTTCCCTAATGGCGTGCGCCAGGCCGACCTTTTACGCAGCGAGCGCATGCGTTTCAGCCGCGATATCGCCAAGGCCCATCCGGAAAATCCGATGTCGCTGGAGATAGTCAGAAGCATACTCAGGAGGCAGGACTCCGCTGGCGAGGTAACTGATGAGCAGTTTCAAAGAGCATATCAACAGCTTAACGGACGATATCCCGGCGGAGTGACCAAGGCCGTTTATGACGCGTTATATAAGGAAACCAATCTGGATGTTTTTGTCGGTGGTGATATCCGTATCTCGGCCGAGGAAATGGCCAGGGCCATGATTTTATATTATCAGGAGGTGGTCCAAACCCCTGAATTTCTTGAGAACCCCAATAAAAAAGTGAAGCAGGTTTTTTCAACAGGCGACACGCCGTGGAAGGCTTACCGGATTTACGCGGACATTATCCACAGCTGGGACACAGACGAGACCCAGGCCCTCCTTGAGGAATGGGGCCTGGATAGGGCCATTCGGCCCGATCCCCGGCGCATCCTGGCTTTTCCTCTCGATGCTGTTTTTCCGCAGTTACCTGCGGATTATCATTCGTTTTATAACATACTCAACAACATGTTTGAGCGGATCGGGATCCCCGAAGAAAACCGGCGGCTGTTCGAAGGGAATCTGATCTATAATCCGCAAAAGGATAGCTTGCGAAGCATGAGTCCGGCTGAATATGCAGAGCTGCTGAAAGACATTGATGAACACGATATCAACTTCGAAGAGTATGGGAATAAGAATTTGGAGGGAAGATTTCAGCAGGGGCAATTGGATCGGGGCGGCCGCCTGCAATATTTGTTCCTGAAGGCCATGGATCAGCAGGCCAAAGACATGGCTCAGGAGCTGGTTCGTGACGGCGGGCCGCATATTTTTATCTGGGGCATCGGTCCCGGCTACAAAGGCGAAGGTCACGTCGGCTTTATGGAGGGTGGGGTGACCCTGCAGAAGGAGGCCTTTATCGGCAAGGCCGGGCATTTTATCGCGGCCGGCCATGCCAAAGAACACGGCGGTTACGCCAAGACCTCCCGGGGGCATGGATTTGTTACCTTTGGGTTTAAGGAACTGCTTCATCGCCAGGGGGAAAACCCGGTCAAGGTCATCGGCATTGCCACCGGGAACAATAAAAGCCGTTCGGTGCTTAAACATGCGGAGGGGGTATTTAGGTTTAATGAAAATACCAAATTGGAATTTCCGGTTCAGGGCATGCGCAACCAGCAGGGGATCCTGATCACGGATCGCAGTTCTGCCGGCGATCTCCGGGTTGAACAGCATCCCTGGGATTTCAGGCTTTTTAAGGAATCGGACTGGACCGATGGGATGATCAAGGCGCTCTTTGTCCGCGTAGCATTAGAGGCCGGGCAGCCTCTTGAAAAATTAGAGCCTGAAGATTTTTTGAATGGTCCGGGCAAGGAGCATGTCTTTATCAACAAGATCCGTCAAAGAAATTTAAGAACCCTTCAGGCCAAGAAGGCATGGCGGGATATTCAAAAGGACCTCCTTAAGGAATTCAGCCCCGTTGACACAAACGGTAAGGGCAGCCTCGTCTTGCCTGGAGAGATCCATCGGAAACTCGGCTGGCACAAGGGCGATACAAAAGAGATCGTGAAAATCAATCCGCATCTGGACGACGATTATCTGGCCGAGCTTGAGATGGCGCGCCAGTTTATCAAGGGAGGCCATCATGTCTCATTCTTTTATACAGCCAAGGGTTCGACCGCGGTTGATGAAAATTACGTCAAGAACATTTTGGCCCATATCGCCCAATGGGACCAGAAGCGGATCAATGAAATCCTTAAAAGGAATCCGGAAGACATTGCCAAGGCACTGGTCAAGATCCTGGAAAAAAAGGGAAAACCGCAGGATTTGGTGGATTATGATATCTGGAAGAGGATGGGAAAGGGAAAAGATGAGGGAGGGGATTTAAGGGCCCAGGCCCTGCTTTGGGATATCAGCAACAAATTGACAGGGGGCCGTTTGAAAACCAAAGAACAGATCGAGCGATTTGTCGGGTTATGCCGTTATTCCATCGATCATCACGTTGGCTGGGGCCACCGCGACATCACCTTGGTGGCGGAGATCAAGACGTTCCTGCGGGTCACAGAAGGACGCACAGCTATCATGAGCCTGGGCGGGGAGTTTAAAGATATTCATGAGCCTTGGGATACGAGCTGGTACACCCAGGAAGGCCGCGGCGGGACAGCCGGAGAATCGGATGTCGAGATTATTAAGAGTGAAATAAGGGATATGGAAATCAAGCCGGATTTGATCGTTACCAACGGAGAAGGGTTCCCGGATTACGGCGCTCATTCGACCACAGAAACAAGCGTTATCCGGGCGGTCAAGGATTTGCTGGAGGAGGGGATTTTGGATGAGAATACCAAGATCATTACTTACGAGGGCGTGTGGGCCAGAAAAGACGCTGCAAGGGCCAAGATGAGTCTTGTCCTGACCCCCGAGCAGGTAGAGAATTTGGAGATCAAGGCCCCGAACCATTATCCCAGCCAATTTCCACCTCCGATCCCGGATTCGGGATTCGACACGCTCAAGCTTTTTTCAGAGGCTGTTACGGCGAATGCCATGGCATCCAAAGACGAATATTTGAAGCTCATCCCTCTGCCGCAACAGTCTGCAGATTATTCGCCCGCCCAGGAAATCCTGGCCCGGGAAGGCAGCGGCATCCTTAATTATGACATCCTGGATTTATCGGATGAGAGTGTTTTGAAGAAAATGGAAGCAAAGGCCGACGAACTGGAGCGTGTCCGGGGCACTGTGGAGCGGGCCAGCAATCAGGAACTCAATGGGTATGCTCCCATGCCCGATCTTTTCCAAAGTGAAGGCTATACGGTTCGGGGTTTGTTTGACATCCTATCACTCATGGAATGCAGCTGGCCGGTCATAACCGCCTTTTTAAAAGATTATGTCAACGAAGAGGACCCGTTACGGATAATGGACACGCTTGCTGGGATCGCGGAAGAAGACACGACGGGAAAGGCACATCAAGTCTATACTGCGCTTAAAGCAGAACTTGGCAAGACCGCTTATATGAATGAGAAACAGGCCCATGACTGGCAGGAGCATAGAGACGACGTCTTATTGGAAAACGCCTTTGATCCCAAGGTGCGTTTTATCCAGGCTGAGACCATGAGTCTAAAGCGCGTCGAGGAAAACGCCGAAGCAAAGCGGAATTATGAGGATGTTATGGCATTCTTTATGCAACTGCAGAAGCAGAGGCGGCTGGATAGAAAGTTTGCAGATAAAGAAAGACGCACCCGGGAAGTGGGGGTTTCACGACTCGTCCGCGCTTTGGTTACCGGCGCTCTTCCATGGAACCCCGAGGTCAGGGCCCGGCCCCGCTTGAATTTTGTTCGTATTAATGATCCTGTCAGGCTGAGATGGTATTGGAAAGAGAAAAGGCCTCCCCGTTCTCACGCGAGCGACCGGGGCGTGTATTTATATTCCTGGGAGGATTTCATGTATGCGGTGGCGGCCTTTTTCGGCTTAAATCATTATGAGGCCACGGCCCTGGAGATTGTTCAAAAACAATGGTTGGCGTCCAAGGGGGATATTATCTCTGTTGTCCAGGATCCGGGCCTAGACAACAGGTTCCGTCAGCTTATTAAAATAGATGATTATGCTAAGAGATGGCCGGGTAGCCTTCAAGACGCATTTTTTTCAGGCCTTGAAAAATTAACCAAGAACCTTATGACTAAAGATGGGCGATTGCAGCGGCCGCCGGGCCTGTTGACATCTATCAGCAGCGAGCAGGAGAGGGCGAATGAGCGTGCCTACGGCAAGGATGACATGCCGGAAAGCGTAAAAAAGGTTTTTGAGGTCATGAGTGATAAGGACAAGGATGTCTTAAGCATCGGCATGAGCACCGGCGGGGAAACCGAAATGCTTTTTGCCAGGCTGAATCCCGACCGGCACGTTGTGGCCACCACGATTGATAGCAAGGGCCTTGAGCTCACCAGGGAAAAGATCCAACGGGCCGGGCTTTCGGACCGCGTCAAGGCTATCAGGCAGAATGTGCGGAATAAGATGAGGTATGCTGACAATTCCTTTGATTTTGTCTATGCGCGGCTGGTGTTGCATTATTTAGACAGGGAGGGGCTTAAAAAGGCGTTGGAGGAAATCCGTCGTGTGCTTAAGCCGGGAGGGAAGGTTTACATCGTGGCCAAGACAGGCGTTGACGATGAGGAATTGCTTTGGGCCTCCCAGCATCCGGATTTTGGGGAAAATCCCGAGCGCAGGCCTCAATATAATCCTGTTACGGGAATGACACGGTATGGCACTCCTCGGGAATTTTATCCGCACGATTTTGTGGAACCGGAAGGTTCAAGGATCCCTGAAGATGATGAGTGGCTCTATGCCTACAGGCAGTTTCTGCCCCCGGATATATTGACGGGATATTTGAAGGACGCGGATTTTGAGGTTTATTCGCCGCCGTTCACTTTTAAGGAACAAGTGGGAGTAGATTATGCGAGATCGGCATTGGTCCCAGCCAAGAGTGCCTTGGTGTCTATGACGGCCGTTAAATCAAAGAGCCCCGGCGGTATCGACCTGAATCCGGCGCTGTTTTCTATGGAAGTGCGCAGAGACGACAAGGGTGTTCCGCTGCCTCTGCCGCAGCAGCCGGTCTATAATATGGAATTTGAGGGATTTATGCCGGTCATCATTAACATCACGCCGCTGACGGATCTGAATCTGCTCTTGGGTTTGGATATAGAGAAAGACAACTCGGTCGGGAAATTAAGCCGGATAGAAAGTTTAAAAAGTAATATTTAATTTTAAATGGAGCCTTTCGAACAGTCTTTATTTTTTGAGCGCAAGTCCGGTCGTGGGCCACGGGATGTCCGCCCTGCCGCATCCCGGCCCACCGTTCCGGCTTGTCGGGAGACTGAAGTTTAAGGCCGCAAGCCCAAGAAGGCCGCGAACCGAGTTGGAAGGCCGGTCGGTTGAGCCGGCCTTGAAATATCCTGTCGAAATTTATTCCTCGTTCTGGCATAAAGGATTTCAAAGAAATCCGTTTGCCGTGTGGAACGAGGATTTTTTTAAAATGCGTGAAAAAGTCATTTTAGCTGTTGACTAATTAGTGGGCTGGGATAATTATAAATTTAGATATTTCAGATAGATAAAACATCAAGGCCGCTGTATGCCTGTGATAGCACCATAACTTCAGCTAGTGTCGATTGAAGCGGTGTTGGGTATGGGCCGCTGTGTCCGAATCCCAACCGTGGCTGGTGTGATAAGCATCACATCATGGATACAGCGGCCTTCCTTTGCCAACACCGGGTTTGAAAACCCGGTGTTGGTTTTGTAAGTCAAGGAATATTAACTCTATACAAATTAAATCTTTTTGGATATAATATTTCTGTTATAAACCTGCCCTGTTAATCTCGGTTGTTATCTCGGCACCAAATTTCCCTGAATACCCCAATCCCCTGAAGTCCGAATCCCCTGAAGCCCAATCCCCTGAAATTCCGGTATACCCATTTATTTAACCTATTATGACCT
>Ga0272442_10009302_pt1 | contig 12309 bp, 7 predicted proteins | sample SSMForm2O_FD_200262 | JGI IMG/M metagenome (GOLD analysis project Ga0272442, IMG submission 200262) | Marine sediment archaeal communities from Little Sippewissett salt marsh, Falmouth, MA, United States - SSM-Form-2O | ecosystem: Environmental > Aquatic > Marine > Wetlands > Sediment ... | reverse complement strand
GTTCATCGACCTTTATAGTGCCCCATCGTGTAAGTTCCATATCCTGTCCGATACCTGAGGCAACATTCTGACTGACTGCCGAAATAATCGTGTCAATCTCCAGGTCAAACTCGGTCCCAGGAACCTCTTCAGGCCTTCGTCTGCTGGATGCGTCCTCTTCTCCGAGCACGTAGTTCAACAGTCTCAGCTTCTCAACTTTGCCATTACCAAGGACCTCCTGCGGCGAAACAAGATACATAATCTTTACGCCTTCCTCCTCGGCCTCGGCGATCTCCTCTGCCGTTGCAGGCATTTCGTCTTTTGTCCGGCGATAAAGAATAAAGACTTCTTCTGCGCCGAGACGAACTGCCGTACGGGCAGTATCGACAGCGGTAAAGCCTCCGCCGATTACTGCTGCACGTTTGCCAACCTGCGGCCTTTTCCCCACTGCGATATCTTTAAGAAAGTCGACCGCGCTTATAAAACCCTCCAACTCCTCGCCCTTGATACCCATCTTCATACCTTCCTGGGCGCCGATACCAACAAATATCGCATCAAAACCATCGTTTTTGAGACTCTTGACTGTAATATCATCTCCAAAACTAATATTGGTCTTAAATGTTACGCCCAGACCTTTGATTACGTCGATTTCCTTTTGTATTTCCTCTTCGCTCAATCTAAAACGGGGAATGGCGTAACTTAGCATACCGCCGAGCTTCTCAGCAGATTCAAATACCGTTACTTCATAACCCGCCCGTCCAAGGTCATAGGCACAGGCAAGTCCCGCCGGCCCTGAACCGATTATCGCCGCTTTCTCTTTTCTTTTTTCCCCTTTTTCAGAAAGCATTTTCGGTTTCCAGCCTTCCTTCTCAGCCATTTCAAGAACGAACCTCTTGATTTCGCGAATCATTATAGGCTCGTCTTTAAGACCCCTCGTGCATTCAGTCTCACAGGGATGGTCGCATATCTTGCCGCAGATTGACTGAAGCGGAGAGCGGGACATAATAAGCTGATAAGCCTCTTCGAACTCTTCCTCGGCCACCTTGCGGACATAACCCTGCGCCGGCACCGAATTCGGACAGGCGTATGTGCATGGGGCAACCAGATTCGGCTCTTTAATACGTGCGTTGCCGGCGTAAATCGTCAAATCCGGCGCCGAGGTAATCGCCGGTACGAGTATATCACGCATATCACTGGAAGATTTGTAATCCTTCTTCTTCATGTATTGCTTAAACCCGTGTATGAATTCCGGCATAAACCCAAAACCGTAAACCAGTGTAGCCGTGCACATACCTACAAGGTCGGCGCCGCACATAATCATCTCTGCCGCGTCCTCCCAGCTTGATATACCCCCCGTGCCGGTAAGAAATGCTTCCGGACCGCACTTCTTTCTCATTTCGTAAACGTCCCGCAAAGCCAGCGGCTTCAGCCACTCACCGTTCATACAGGCCATCCCGATTTCTTCCTGTAGAAAGTACATTGACTTCGTCGGATTATCGATGTTAATCGGGGGAATAGCCAGACGGTTTGCGTTCCCGCCAGCCCCGTCGGCGCCCGCTTCCAGTGCAACCTTGGCTATGTCCGCCTGCCTGCCTCCTTCCGGAGTGATTTTTACGAAAAGAGGAATACTCGTTTCTTCTTTTATGGCCTTGATGATAGCGGCGATGGCCTGTTCGTTCTGGCCGAGACTGGCGCCTGTCTTCGGGCCGCCGGTGTCCTCGCCGGTCAAATCAACATTGAATGACATATTCGGACAGCACATATTCAACTCATTTATATGCACACCGGCCTCTTCACATTTCTTGGCCACATTCACCCACCCCTCGATGCCTTTGTCGCCCGAATAAGTTATATTCGAAAAGAGTATGAGATTTTTGGCACGTTTGCGTCCCTGCTCAATAAGCTTCAGCAATTCGTAAAGCACCAACCGCGTTTCTGCGGTAAAGCTGATAAATTTCTTTTCAGGATAGTAACCGTAGCGAGGTCGCCTGTTAATATACGGCTCCGGGTCAATCGTCAGCTTAAGTGACGCTCCGCCCCATCCGCATTGGTCGATTCTTTCGAGTTGTTCAATCGTCATCGTTGTCGGACCGGACGATACATAAAATGGATTGCGGAATTTCAAACCCGCAACAGTAATTGGAATATCGAAATCTGTGTACTTTGCCATAATCATTTACCTCTTTTCTATGAAACTTCTACCACGAGCCTTTAATCGTCTTTCCTTCTGTGTTTGACTGATACATTGCCCCGACAACCTCCATACACGTCAGTCCCATCTCACCGCTGGCGCCGTGTATCGGTTTATCGTCATTTATTATACAGTCAACCGCGTAAGCGAGTTCTTGGACATAACCGAGATTGTAAAACTCATCGACCGCCGGTTTGGTCCAGCCGAGCGTATTGTCCGCCTTTTCGATACAGTACGAATATCCCGGCCGGCTGTAAACGCTCAAATTAGAGCCGAAAGTCAGGTCCGCCTTGATAACGCCCTCTGTACCGTAAATCTCGACCTTGTCATCCATACCGCCGACGGTGATATAATTACCCTCCACGAATGCATGCTTGCCGTCGGCAAACTTCATAACCCCAAGCGACCAGTCCTCTCCAGTGTTGTCTTTGTGAACATAGTTGTCACCGCTTCCGCCGTTCGCCTTTCCTGTTACTTCAACAACCTTGTTTTTACCTTCGTTGCCGAGAAAATGCAGCACCCACCCAATCGGATGAATAGCAAGATGTATCAGGCAGCCCCCCCCGCAATATTTTGCGTTTTTGGCAAACGGACTGTGGGTGCCGTTGTGAACCTCTTTCGCCTTGACATAGAGAACTTCGCCGATTGCGCCTTCGTTGACAATCTCGATAACCTTCATCAGCGCCGGTGCAAAACACCAGTCTTCCCCGTAAAAAAGCTTAACCCCTTCTTTCCCGCATACCTCAATCATCTCTTTGGCGTCCTCGACGGTGGTGGCAAGCGGCTTTTCACAAAGAATATGTTTCCCCGCCTTTGCCGCCGCGACTGTCACCTCGTGATGAAGAAAATTCGGAACACACACCGAAATAAGGTCGATTGACTCATCTTTTAACATTTCATTGTAGTCTTCATAGGTCTTGGGGATGTCCCACTTCTCGGAAATCTCTTTTAGATTGTCGATAGCTGCAACTGCAACAATCTCAACCTTGTCATTCCGGGCATAGCTGTCACAGTGAAAATCCGCCGCAAACTTCGAACCGACAATACCAATACGAACTTTATCCATAAGACTTTCCTTTCTTATAAATTGCACGATAAAGAGCACAAGCCATAAGTGCATCCGTTCCTTATGGACTTGTGCTCTTATGTTCTAATCTCTGGTACTATTTAACTGTTAACGCAAGAAGTGCCTTCTTCGAGTAAATTGCGTTATTTGCTTCCTGCTGAATAATCGACCTTTTACCGTCCATGACCTCATTCGTGGCGCAAACGCCTCTGTGGGCCGGGCCCGAATGGCTGTATATCACATCGGGCTTGGCACAATCCAGAACCTCATCGGTCACCGTCCACTTTGGTATATCAACTCTTTTTTCTTCCGGAGACTGCTCACCGGCGAGCATACTCCGCATCAGCGTGCTTGCCTGAACAAAGTCAACGTCTTTCATTGCCTCTTTCAAGTCGGTGCAGACCTCAAGCTGTGTTTTGGCCTTCTCGGCTTTGGCTTTGCCCTCGGCGAGTATCTCCTCATTGATGGTCTCGGCATACGACTCTGGAACCGCCAGGGTAAGGTTGACCCCTAGTACAGGACAAACCCTGATAAATGAATGCAGTATCCCTCTCGCCATTCCCGTGTAAACCAGGTTCAGTCCCTCAAGTTTCCCCTTGGCCTGTTTTATAGCCATCAGTTCACCGATTACGTGTGTTGAATGGTCCAGCGGGGTACAGGCGTTAAGCACCGGTACATGCATATTCTCACAGGCCTGTTCGATGTCCTTGTGTGTCCAGAGTCTTCCGGCGAAAACATCGATATACTGGTCTACAGCCCTTGCCGTATCTACTATTGATTCTCCCCTTCCCATCTGGGTGCTTTTAGCCGCCATATAAACGGTAGAGCCGCCAAGCTGCGCCATCGCCGCAGAAAAACCCAAGCGCGTCCTTGTAGATTCGTAAACAAAAAGCAGACACTGAACCCTGCCCCTCAAAAGTTCCATATAAGTGGGGTCATAACGATTATCTCGAAACCACTCACCAAGTGCAATTACCTCTTCCAGTTCCTCCCGTGAAAGCACTCCTATATGGGGAATCTGTTTTCCCCTCAGGTTTTCGCTTAATTTTGGAGCCGGTGCCCCTGCCAATGATTCTGCCATAATAAACTCCTGAAAAAATTAACCTTCACTTTTTAAACTACCGAATTGGTCTTCCGCCCATCATATAAAAAGAGGCAATTTAGTCAACAGAAAAAAACGCAAACCGCTTTTTTGAGCGGAATTAGTGGGAAAACCCTTGCAAAAACCCCCTAAGCCGAATAAACTTGCTGGCTGCGTCGTCCGCAGACTCACAAAATGCTGCGGGCGAAACTTGAATTGAGAAAAACGTTTTTTATAACACAGGAGACTGATATGTCATACCTGCAAAGTAAATTCGGCCTTCAGGGCAAAACTGCAATTATAACCGGCGGAGGCGGTACGCTCTGCAGCGCTATGGCCGAAGGTTTCGCAAACGCCGGAGCAAACGTCATCCTCTGGGACATCCGTGCTGAAGCTATGGATGCAAAAGCGCAGGGTATCGCCGAAAGCTGCGGCGATGCCTCAAAGGTAGCCTGCGTCAAGGTCGACCTGACCAGCGAAGATTCCATAATAAAAGCCCTTGCTGAATCAACCGGCAAATTTGGCTCTGTTGATATCCTCCTCAACGGTGCCGGCGGCAATAGGGGAAAAGGCCCGTTGGTTGACGTCAATCAAAATGACTTTGACTTCGTCCTCAAACTAAATCTGATGGCCGGCTGTATCCTCCCCACAAAGCACGTCGCCAAGTACTGGCTCGACAACAAGATAAAAGGCGTCATAATCAATATCGCCTCCATGGCCGGTTTCAACCCCCTATCCGGAGTCTGGGCGTATTCTGCCGCAAAGGCCGCCGTGATGAACCAGACTATGGCACACGCAAAGGAGTTCGCCAAATACGGCATAAGAGTTAACGCACTGGCCCCGGGCTTCTTCATAGCCGACCAGAACAGAAGACTGCTGCTAAATGAAGACGGCACTGAAACCCAGAGAGGCAAAGATGTGCTCGCTCATACACCTATGGGCAGATTCGGTGACCCCGATGACCTGATTGCAGCCGCTGTTTTTCTTGCCGCCGACGGCTCGGGATTCGTTTCCGGCATCACGCTGCCGGTCGATGGAGCATATCTTTGCCACAACATTTAATAAAAGGAAAGGCCTGCTGTAATGGCAAAATACAAAGTTTTAATAGCTGACAGCCGCTATCCGGCCTACGACGAGGAAAAGGCTGTACTTGAAAAAATCGACGCCGAAGTCATTGTAAACTCAAGCGATAGCGAAGACCAAATCGCAGAAGCTGTTGCCGACGCCGACGGGCTTATCGTCAATCTCGCTCCCATCACCGAAAAAGTCATCTCGGCCATGAACAAATGCAAATGTGTCTCACGTTACGGCGTCGGATATGACAACGTCGATACTGCCGCCCTGAAGGCAAAAGGAATTTATCTTGCCAACGTCCCGGATTATTGCGAAGAAGATGTCTCCGACCACGCCTTTGCACTCTTCACCGATTGCGTCCGCAAGATTTCACGAAAAGACCGTCTCGTAAGAAGGGGCCAATGGAACCTTACAGGAATACAGGATGTCTTCAGAATATCCGGAAAAATATTCGGCTTTGTCGGCTATGGTATGATAGCCAGATGCCTGCACAGAAAACTTTCCGGCTTCAATCTCTCTCGTGTCCTGATTGCCGACCCCTTCGTCTCCGCCCAGGCAGCAAAAGAAGCCGGTGTTGAACTTGTCGATTTAAATACCCTTTGTGCCCAGTCCGACTACATTTCTGTACACGCACCACTCCTTCCTTCCACAAGGGGCTTAATTGGCACAGAACAGTTCGCTTTGATGAAGAAAACAGCTATAATTATCAACACTTCAAGAGGCCCCTTGCTCGATGAAAATGCGCTGCTCGACGCCTTGAAAAACAAAAAAATCGCCTGTGCCGGCCTTGATGTTTTTCAAACCGAACCTCTTGACCCCGACAGCGAACTGAGAAATCTTGACAACGTTACACTTACCGATCACGCCGGCTGGTTTTCAGTCGAATCTATGGTGGAACTCAAAACCAAGGCCGCTCAGAATATCGCCGACACCCTTACCACCGGCAAACCAAAATATATAGTTAAGATATGATATCGTAGCTTTCATTTTACAATATAATTAAAGCCTGTCAGGCTGATACAGCATTAAAATACGTGATTTTTTCGTCTATCTTAGTGATACAAATATCGCAATTTATGAACTTAAAACAAAGCTGAATCATGAATTATGGCAGTCGTTTCATTATTAAACCGGCGATGAAAATCATTCTTGTCGTCGTTATAATAATTATGACGTTCGTAAATGCATCCCTCGCACAATCTCAAGTTGTCCACACTTTTGAAATCCACGGTGTTTACACACCGAAAAATGACATCGATACCCTTGTTGTGGCCGAATTGCACAAGCGGGGCATTGAGCCGGCCAATTTATGTTCCGACGAAATCTTTGTTCGGCGGCTTTATTTGGATTTGAACGGTACACTCCCCGAACCCAAGCAGGTGCGTACCTTTTTGAATGACAAAAATCCTGACAAGCGTGCTGTGCTAATCGACACGCTGTTGAAGCGTAAAGAGTTCGCAGACTACTGGTCGCTGAAGTGGTGCGATATTCTTCGGGTAAAGGCGGAGTTTCCTATCAACCTGTGGCCCAACGCAGTGCAGGCATACCATCGTTGGATTCACGATGCTATTAAAGAAAATATGCCTTATAATCAATTCGCACGTGAGCTTTTGACCTCCAGCGGCAGCAACTTTCGCGTCCCGCAGGTTAATTTCTATCGTGCCATTCAGGGCCGGCAGCCCGGCGCGATAACAAGGGCGGTGGCCCTGACATTTATGGGTGTCCGGATAGACAAATGGCCTAAGCAGCGAAGCGCAGGTATGGAATCCCTCTTCTCGCGAGTGGCTTACAAAAATACCGCGGAATGGAAAGAGGAAATAGTTTACCCCAACCCCGAACCCGCCGACCCCTTTGAGGCGGTACTGCCCGATGGTGTTACTGTCCGGGTTGGGCCCGGCCGGGACCCTCGTAAGGTTTTTGCTGATTGGCTAATCACTCCGGAAAACCCCTGGTTCGCAAAAAATATTGTCAATCGTATCTGGGCATGGCTATTTGGCCGCGGTATCATCCATGAGCCTGATGACATCCGGGCCGATAACCCCCCCGTCTATCCCCAGGTTCTCGACTACTTGGAAAAGGAACTGGTCAGGGCCGACTTTAACCTGCGCCACATTTATCGCCTCATTCTAAACTCCCGCACTTACCAGCAGTCCTCAATACCACAAAGCACCCATACCGATGCAGTAACTCTGTTTGCCTGTTATCCTCTTCGACAACTCGATGCCGAAGTGCTTATCGATGCATTGAGCTGGTTTTCGGGAATCAGGGAAAGCTATTCGAGCCCTATTCCGGAACCTTTCACCTTCATTCCGGAAGAGAACCGCTCCATCGAGCTTGCAGACGGCAGCATTACAAGTCAGTTTCTCGAAATGTTCGGCCGTCCCCCCCGTGATACAGGCTTGGAATCCGAACGCAGCAACCAGCCAACCGACGCACAGCGGCTGCACTTTCTAAATTCGACCCATATTAAAAATACAATCGAGCGAAGCTGGCGACTGCGAAGACTGGTCAGAACCGCAAAGGACAATAACCGTTTGTTGGCTGAAAATATTTATCTGCACATCCTGTCGCGCTATCCAACGCAGGACGAACTCTCAGCCGTAGAGGAATATTTTCAAGCCGATGGAATAAATAAAAGACAGGCTGCTGACGACCTTGTCTGGGCCTTAATCAATACCAAGGAATTTCTATGCCGTCATTAGAGGCTGTCCCCTTATGCAATAAAAAGTGAGTTAACCGGATTATGAAAAGTCGAAAAACTCCAGCATTGATGACACGCCGGGAAGTTTTAAGACGGGGGCTTATCGGTGCCGCCGGGCTGGCATTTTGCAAGCCTCTGGCTCCGAGAGCCGCTCCTGTGCCTTTACGCCCAAAAGCAAAGTCGGTCATACAGATATGGATGTGGGGAGGCCCTTCCCATCTGGATACATTCGACCCCAAGCCGGACGCCGGCTCCGACTATTGCGGCCCCTTCAACAAGCCTATTGATACCAATGTGGAAGGCATTCGAATCTGCGAAATGCTGCCGCTGCTCGCAAAGCAGGCCGACAAGTATTCCATCATTCGCAGCATGACCCACGGCATTAACTCACACGAAACGGCCTCTTATATGGTGCAGACCGGCCATGAGCCCGGCCGGCTGGTTTACCCCTGTATCGGCGCCGTTGTCTCATTGTTTAAAGGATATGAGCATGGTTATAAAGGACTCGTACCGCCATATATCGTCTTGACCCGCCCGCAGGGGCGTTTTTCTGAAGCTGGTTTTCTCGGCCAGCGATACAAACCCTTCGCTACAGGCGGCGACCCGAACAGAAATCCATTCGTTGTCGAAGGCATAATCACAGAAGGCATTTCAGACCAGCGCCAGAAAAAAAGACGCCGGCTTCTGCATAACGTCGATTCACTCGGCAAAGCCATCCCGCAAAATCCACTCTTCAAGAAACTCGACCGCTGCGAGGAAAATGCCTATCGAATGATGTTCGGCGATGCCAGAAAGCTCTTTGACCTCTCGGCGGAAACAGACAAAATCCGACAACACTATGGACGCAACACTTTTGGCCAGTCCTGCCTGATGGCACGCCGCCTCGTCGAACACGGTGTACCCTATGTTACCATCAACTACAGAGGATGGGATACCCACAAACAGCATTTCCAGACTATGCGCCGAAAGCTGCCGGAAATGGACCGTGGAATGGCTGCGCTGTTGCAGGACCTGGACGACCACGGACTGCTCGACAGCACGATAATATGGTGGAGCGGCGAGTTTGGACGAGGCCCCAAAATACAATGGGAACCTCCCTGGAATGGTGGTCGGTCGCACTACGGAAAATGTTTCTCTGCTGTGGTTGCCGGCGGAGGCTTCAAAGGGGGCCGTGTCGTCGGCGCCTCCAATGAGAATGGCGCCGAAGTTCAGCAGCGTCCCGTCTATCCGCAGGACCTGCTCGCCAGCATGTATGAATTGCTTGGCATCGACCCCGATGGCCCCTTGCCGAATTCGAGGGGATTGAAAGTGCAGGTAATGCCCTCATTGAAGAATAGCGCCGGACGCCTTAAAGAGATTATGTAAATATGTGGATTCGAACTATGTCGTTTTTCAGGCTAAAGTTGGTCGTGGTTTTAATCCTGTCTGTAACGCCTTGCTGGGCTCAGTCGAACAGGCGTCAGCCGCATATCGGCTATCTTTACCCCGCCGGCGGGCAGCGGGCATCCGTAGTTCAGGTTCTGGCCGGCGGCCAGTTCCTTAGAAACGCGACCGACGTATACGTCTCCGGCGCGGGAGTGCACGCCGAAGTTATAAAGTATATGAATCCTCCGAGGAATTTTAACAAAGAACAGCGCCAGTTGCTCAAAATCCGTATGAAGCAGGTGCGGGACAAAAGACTGTCCGAATTGCCACGAAAGGCTCGCAAGCGCCCCATACCGCTCGAAAGAGAGATTCAAAGAATAGCTCCGGGAAACCCCAAAGCCCTAAAAGCCGAAGACACCGCAAAGATAGAGGAAGAAAAACTGCCCGACCATCCGCTGTTATATGACCTGGAGAATAAAACCCTAAGAGAGCTGGCGCATATTACAGATGTTTTTTTGACCTCCGGAAGAAAAAGGCAGTTCAACAGGCAGATTACCGAATCGGTGCTGATAAAAGTTACCATCGACCCCCATGCAAAGCCCGGCAGCAGGGAGCTCAGGATTAAAACCGCTGCCGGCCTGACAAACCCCATGCTCTTCCAGGTGGGCCTGTTTCCGGAAACCCGTGAACTTGAACCCAACAACCAAAAAGCTTATGCCGACTTACCCGGTGTGCCAAAGCCGCAGACTCCTCAACCGCCAATACTGTTCAACGGACAAATCATGCCCGGTGACGTCGACCGTTTCCGTTTCCGTGCCCAAAAGGGCCAACAGCTTGTTATCGAAACACGGGCCAGAAGCCTCATCCCATATCTGGCCGATGCCGTCCCCGGCTGGTTTCAGGCTGTCATTGCCCTCTATGACGACAAAGGCAATGAAGTGGGTTTCGCCGATGATTACCGTTTTAATCCCGACCCCGTCCTTTTCTACAAGATTCCCGAAGATGCAGAATATGAGTTGGAAATCCGTGATTCAATTTATCGCGGCAGGGAGGATTTTGTTTACCGCATCGCCGTCGGACAACAACCCTACATTACGCAGGCATTTCCGCTCGGCGGCAGGGTAGGCGTAAAAACCGTCGCTTCAGTTGACGGCTGGAACCTGTCTGCAAACCGGTTATTATTGGATACCCGTCCCGGCGACGACCCCATTCGCCAGACAACCTATGACGATGGAAAATTACTTTACAATCCCGTTACCTATGCAGTCGATACCCTGCCCGAGTGCAATGAAGTCGAATCCAATAACACTCTGAAGCAATCACAGATGATTAATCTGCCGACAATTATCAACGGCCGCATTGACGAATCAGGCGATATAGATGTTTTCAGCTTTAACGGCCGCAGTGGTGATAAAGTCGCGCTCGAAGTCAATGCCCGTCGCTTAAACTCGCCGCTGGATTCGCTTCTGCGATTGACCGATGCATCGGGCAAGGCCCTTGAGTGGAACGATGATTACATGGTTAAGGATAATCACCTCCACAGGGACACAATCGGTCTGGTGACCCACCATGCCGATTCGTATCTATTGACAGAATTGCCCGCCGACGGAACTTACTATGTGCATCTGGCCGATTCGCAGCGTCACGGGGGCTCCGAATATGCCTATCGTCTCCGCATATCGGCCCCGCAGCCGGACTTCGCAATCCGCATAACACCCTCCAGCCTCAGCACGCGCGCAGGAGGCATCGTTCCGTTCTGCGTACACGCCCTGCGAAAAGACGGCTTCAACGACAGGATTAAAGTGGTGCTCCAAGACGCTCCTGCCGGTTTCGATATTAACGGCGGATGGATTCCCGCTGGAAGCAATACCGTTCGAATGACACTGAAATCGCCGCCGAGACCACCTTCTCGGCCGGTCACACTGTATCTTCGAGGCCTTGCCCGAATCGACGGGCAAATGGTAAGCCGCCCGGCCGTTGCCTCCGAAGATATGATGCAGGCATTCCTTTACCGTCATCTGGTGCCTTCACAGAAACTTATGGTCGCCGTCAAACAGGTCAAATGGCCTACCCCTCCCGTTGAACTGGCAGTCCGCAGTCCCGTCCGCCTTCCCGTGGATGGTTCGGTAGAGGTACGCGTAAAAACTCCGAAGCGTAGAGTGCTTAAGGAAATCCAGCTTGAACTTGACCACCCCCCGGATGGGGTGACACTTCACGATGTGGCCGTTGTCCCTGAAGGCCTCGCATTCCGGCTAAAAGCCGATAAGAAGACAGTAAAGAATAGTCTCACTGACAACCTTATAATAGAGGCCTATAGGGAAGTGACACCCAAAAACAAAAAAGGCAAAGCCGCAAAGAAGAAAAACCGTGTTTCAATGGGCTTCTTCCCGGCTGTCCCCATTGAAATCGTAAAGCAATAAGCACTTTTAAAAGAACAGATTTTACCACGCAATTTCAAAGCCTCAACACGACCCCGCAGTCGATTAACTCTATGATCATTTGGATTCAGGCAGCCTCCCGGCCAGTAAATTCCCGATGGGCTTTAACGTATCGAACTGCATAAGAATAATCCGAACAACCGCTGTCATAGGAACAGCAAGAAACATTCCAGGTATCCCCCACAAAAAACCCCAGAAAGATAAAGCAAGCAGGATGGTTACCGGATGCAAATGTAAGCCCTTGCCCATCAGTTTTGGTTCGATGCCGTTGCCGATGATTATCTGTATCGCCCCGGGGATACTCACAACCAGCGTGATAAGCCAGGGATTTTGAAACTGGGCCACCGCTATCGGAATCGGAAGCAGCGTGGCAACGATTGAACCAATCGAAGGAATAAAATTCAAAAGAAAAGC
>Ga0272442_10009301_pt1 | contig 12309 bp, 10 predicted proteins | sample SSMForm2O_FD_200262 | JGI IMG/M metagenome (GOLD analysis project Ga0272442, IMG submission 200262) | Marine sediment archaeal communities from Little Sippewissett salt marsh, Falmouth, MA, United States - SSM-Form-2O | ecosystem: Environmental > Aquatic > Marine > Wetlands > Sediment ... | reverse complement strand
ACGGTGCAATCAGCGGATTCGACGAGGCGACGGGGAGCCTAACGTACACGCCGGACGCGAACTACAACGGTCCGGACAGCTTTGTGTTCGAGGTATGCGATCCTTCGGGGGCGTGCGACACGGGTGTGGTGGAGATTGAGGTCAGGCCGCAGAACGACCCTCCGGTGGCGAACGATGAGACGGCAACGGTCGCGGAGGACACGACGGTTGAGCTTACGGTGACGGCGACGGACGCGGACGGGGACGCGTTGACGTACGCGATCTTGACGCCGCCGAGCCACGGTGCGATCAGCGGGTTGGATCCGGCGACGGGTGAACTGGCGTACACGCCGGACGCGAACTACAACGGTCCGGACAGCTTTGTGTTCGAGGCATGCGATCCTTCGGGGGCGTGCGACACGGGGACGGTAACGATCACGGTGACGCCGGTGGACGATCAGATCGTGGCCGAGGGTCAGAGTGTGACGACGGCGGAGGACACGGCGGTCGGGATCCGTCTTGTTGGGTACGACGAGGACGGAAACGCGGTGAGGTACGCGGTCGTGAGCGGTCCGAATCACGGTGCGATCAGCGGATTGGATCCGGCGACGGGTGAGCTGGCGTACACGCCGACCGCGGACTACACGGGGACGGATCGGTTTGTGTTCGAGGTGTGTGATCCGTACGAGGACGAGGAATGCGCGCAAGCGACGGTGACGATCACGGTAACACCGGTAAACGATCCGCCGGAAGCGCGGGACCAATCACGGGTGACGGCGGAGGATACGGCGACGGGTTACTTCGCGCTGGCGATCACGGACCCGGATCACACATTGGCGGAGGTGGAGTGCGATTGTCTGGTTCCTCCACAGCACGGGACGGTGGAGCGGGGAGCGAACCACACGGTGAACTACACGCCGGATGCGGATTTCGTGGGGCAGGACCAGTTCTCGTACATCGTGTGCGATCCTTCGGGGGCGTGCGACACGGCGATGGTCACGATCACCGTGACGAGCGAGAACGACAACCCGTCGGTGATCGCAGGATCGGTGGAGACGTGGGAGAACACGTCGGTCGAGGTGACGGTGACGCACTCGGATCCGGACGGCGATGAGCTGACGTGCGTTGTTGGGGACCCGGTGCACGGGACAGTGGAGCCGAGCGGGGGGACGGTGAGCGGACCGTACCCTGCGACGGGGACGCTGACGTACACGCCGGACGCGGGATATGTCGGTACGGATCAGTTCACGGTGACGTGCGATGACGGGAAGGGTGGAACGGACGTTGCGACGGTCGAGGTCACGGTGTTGGCGGTGAACGACCGTCCGACGGCGAACGACGGATCGGTGACGCTGGCGGAGGATACGCAGTTGGATGTGACGTTGACGGCGACGGATCCGGATGAGGATGCGTTGACGTATGCGATTCTGACGCCGCCGAGCCACGGTGCGATCAGTGGGTTTGATGCGGGAACGGGCAGCCTAACGTACACGCCGAACGCGAACTACAACGGTTCGGACGCATTCACGTTCAGCGCGTGCGATCCTTCGGGGGCGTGCGATACGGGAACGTTGAGGATCACGGTGACGCCTGTGGACGACCAGCCGACGGCGGACCCGCAGGCCGTGGTAACGGAGGAGGACACGGCGAAGACGATCGTGGTGACGGGTAGCGACGCAGACGGGGACGCGCTGACGTACGGGATCGTGAGCGGACCGAGCCACGGTGCGATCAGCGGGTTTGACGAAGCGACGGGGGAGCTTACGTACACGCCGGACGAGAACTACAACGGCGTGGACAGCTTTGTGTTCGAAGCGTGCGATCCGCACGACGGGGACGGATGCGCGCAGGCCACTGTGACGATCACCGTGACGCCGGTGAATGATTCGCCGGAGGCACAGGATCAGTCTCGAGTGACGGCGGAGGACACGGAGACGGGGTTCTTCGCGCTGGCGATCTCCGATCCGGACGACGCGCTCGATCTTCTGGCCTGCGACTGCCTCGTGCCACCGGCGCACGGTACGGTGGAGAGAGGGGCGAATCACACGGTGGACTACACGCCGGATCCGGACTTCTCCGGTGTCGACCAGTTCACGTACGTCGTCTGTGATGGAGACGGGCAATGTGACACGGCGACGGTGACCGTGACGGTGACACCGATCAACGATCCCCCGACGGGAAGCGGCGGGCTGTTCGTTACGCTTGAGGATGAGGCGGTTGACATTGCTATCACGGCGTCAGACATCGAGAGTGAATCCCTACGATTCACGCTAGTCGGTCAGCCGCAACACGGCACGATCGCGAGTTTCGATCCAGCGACCGGGCAAGCAACGTATGTCCCGGACGCGGGATTCTCCGGTTTGGATTCGCTGCGCGTTCAGGTGTGCGACGCCTCCGGCGGCTGCACGATCGTCTCGGCCAACGTGCTGGTCGTCGAGTCGAACGATGCGCCGGTCGCCGCCTGCTACAGCACGTCGATTACACAAGCCGCCACAACACCGCTAACGGTGTTGGCTACGGATCCGGACGGCGATCCGCTGACGTACACAATCCAGGACTATCCTGCGCATGGACAGGTTGTATCGTTCGATCCGGAAACGGGCGAGTTGGTGTACGTGTCGGACGATCAGTACACCGGGCCGGACGGGATCGGATTCCTTGTCTGCGACGATCGTGGGTTGTGTGACGTGTGCATGATTCAGCTCTTCGTCGTGCGCAATGCAATCGGCGGCGGCGGCGCTGCCGGTCCCCGAGAAAAGACCGTCGCGATTTCCGAAGTCGCTTGGGCCGGGACGCCAGCCGACGAAGCGCACGAATGGATCGAGTTGCACAACTTGCAGGACCAAGCCATTGACCTAACGGGGTGGACGCTACGCTGGCGGTCAACCGTGTCCATGTCGGATGCAGACATGCTGTGGCGAGCGATTCGGCTGGAGGGCACGGTGGGCGGCGCAGAGCCCGACACCGCGATCGAATGGGCGGCCGATGACAACGTGTCCGGGGCGGCGTGGGTCGTGCGGGACGATGCGCCGCGCAGCGACACATTCCTGTTAGAACGTGGCACCGACGACGCTGTTCTCCTGGTGCAAGCGGATCAGGTGTACGATGACCGTCTGCTCCTCGGGCGCACGGCGGAGTTGCCCGACGACGGTGCCGTCGTCCAGTTGCTCGACCCGACCGGCCATCCGGTGGACACGGTCAACTCGGCGAACATGGGAGCCGACGGATGGCCTGCAGGCGGTGGCGATGAATCGGCGACCATGGAGAGGACGGAACTGTACGATACAGATCCAATCGGGAACTGGCACACCAACCTCGGCCTGCTGCGAGACGGGCTCGACGCCTGGGGAAACCTGATCTGGGGAACGCCGAAACGGGTGAACTCCCCGACCGCGGAGGACCTAGCTGCGTCGTTGACGGCGGATCCGATTGAGGTCGCGTGGGGCGAGGTCGTGGAAATCCCGTTTGCAGAACAAGTTACGTGGCCGGCGGATCAAGCGCTGTGGCGTGTCGTTGCTCTCACGGGGGTAGGAGTAGTCACAGACGTTGCGTGGACCGTCGGAGACGCGGTAGAGGCCGGCGTGGTCGTCACCGTACCGACCGACGTTTTGCCCGTCGGTCCGGCGTCGATCTGGGTGCGAACACCGACGGGCGACGTGCTCGCGCTCTCGATTACGGTATCCCACTAGCATACGTGAAGAAACGCGCGGGCCAGGCTGCGCCTTGTTGTCTTGGCCCGCGTGTCGCTTGCGCCGGTTACTCCACTGGCGCAGTTAACTCGATATGACACTTCTCCACCGTATCGTCGGTGAACGCGAGGCGAAGATCGTAGTAGGCGGGTTCAAGCTGACTCGTGTCGATCGAGAACCGGTATCCCGCTGCGTCTCGATCGTAGTAGACAACGAAGTAAACGACTTGCTCCTCGGCGACCCGGTGTTCGTCGACTGAATAGAGTTCTACAATCCTAGGTCCCGGCCCCGGCCGTATCGGCTCCAGGATTGGGTCTCTACTGCCGGCCTGCGAGGCTGAGTTACCACTTCTCGCGGGAAGCCGATCGGCAGGATCGCTGTGAGTTGGAAGTGCGGCGGCACACTGACGATGTTCCGAACGCTTGCTCCGGACGGGGTGTACGTCAAGCTTGCCAGTCCCTCGCGTGTCGCCTGCAAGAGCATGTAGCCGATGGCTATCCAGACGGAGTGAAGTCCGTAGGGGGCTTTCGGGTTGTAGAACATCAGGATTAGGTTGGGCGACTCCGTTAGGAACGGCTTCTCCGTCGTGATGCCGTGAGTGGTAAGCCACTTGCGGATTTCGGGAGGAGCGTTGTCGTGGAATGTGCGGTCGGCATGCTCACAGAGCTTGCGAATCGCCCGTTTGTGCTCCGGGGAGCTAACGACGAGCATGTGCCACGGCTGCTGGTTCGCCCCCGATGGTGAAAGACATCCGGCATCGAGGATTCGCTGAATGGCGTCCGCTGGTACGGGGGTCGGAAGATACGATCGGCAGCTGTGGCGTAGGCGGATCTCCGGCAGAATGTCTGCGCTCATGCCCCGGAGTATACGGCGCGACCCGTATCCTATCCCCCGCCGACGGGCGGGAATAGGCCGACGCGATCGCCGTCACTCAATGCACGCGATCGATCGTGCACGATGCGACCCTTGACCATCACTAGGTGAACGGCCTGCGGATCGATGCCGAGGAATTCGATCAGTGTGTCGATTGTTGCCCCGTCGAGTAAGGACGTGGGCATGACGTCGCCGGGCCGCACGGCAAACGCATCGGCCAGCGTGGCGAACAGCCGCACGTCAACGTTCACGCCTCATCCTCGTTTTCCGTCGACGTCGGGGCCTCTTCCTCGTCAGGCGACCTCGGCGAAGCGGGGGCAAAATACCACTTGTACAGAAGCTGCATGTCGTCGGGGAAGAGTCCGACGCGCGCGCCGTCGGGAACGGGGCTCTCCAGATCCGCGTACTTGCCGTCGACGAACAGATTGCTTCCGAGTTCGCTGCGTGGGATGCCCAAGCGGTCGATCAAGTGTCCGAGGGTCTCTTCCGGCTCCCACTCGATTTCCATGACGGATTCGGATATGGGATCGGGATTCATTGCGAACCGTCGCAGTTTTCCGTAGACGTGAACGGAGATCACAGCTGCGTCCCCACATTCATTCCTGTCTTGCCCGGGGCGGCGGGCCCGACGCGGCGAGGGAAGAGCGGTGTGCGGCCTCCCCTCGCCGGACCGTGCAGGATCAGTCGAACACCTTGTCGAGCACGTCGTCGGGAATGTCCCACGTCACGTTGTGTGGAGGGACCGACTCGTACGTCATGAACTCAGGGAGTCGATCATCGATCTTCGTGAATCCGGCCTGTCGGTTGAACTCGCGTTCGAGGTCGAGGATCTCCTCGCCGATGCGTGCGACGTCGTCCGCCGTCCAGTTCGTTCCGAGTACGCCGTTGCATTCCTCGACCATCCCTTCGAATCCGCTTGCGATATCCAGAATGGCAAACGCGATGAACAGGCAGTGCCCGGTCGTGTCAATGAACGCGGTGGCGTATTGGAAGTTGCGTGCCAGCTCCGCCTTGTCCGGATTGAGGGGATCGAGCTTCCCGGACACTCCGAGGATCTCCGGGGCGATGGTGTACCCCGACGTGTGGTCGGCTCCCATTGTCGAGATGGCGTACGTCATTCCGATGCCCTTGATCGCCCTCGGTTCGTACGCCGGCATGTTCTGTCGCTTCACGTGGGGGACGCGCGCGACGCCCAACGCTTGGCCGGTTACGTACGCGCCGCTCCCGAGCATCCGTCCCAACGGGGTCCCGCTTCCGACCTCGTGCAAGAGCTCGATGGCACGCTTCCCATCGCCGAACTCGGCGATCCCGCCTTCCATCGCGACGGCGAGCGTTCCCCCCATCTCGATCGTATCGAGTCCGTATTCGTTACATAGCAGATTCAGTTCCGCTACGTGATCGAGGTTGTCGATTCCGCAGTTAGCGCCCAGCGCCCACGCGGATTCGTACTCGATGCACGATGTATGCTCGCTTCCATCTTCGCGGTGCCACGTGTTCGAGCAGCGAATGATGCACCCCGGGGAGCACGCGTGGTTGTACAACGTACCTCCGGTACGCTGCTTGTTGCCTTCGAAGATTGCCTCACCGGCGATCTTCGCTGCTCCGTCGAACCGGCCAGTGCGGAAATTGCGGGTCGGCAGGCCGCCGACTTCGTTGATGATGTTGACGAGAACGGCTGTTCCGTAGCTGTTGAGCGCACCCTCCGGTTTCGTGATGGCGTGTTCGAGCAGTGCGTCGGTCATCTTCTTGCGGCCGGAATCAAACTCCTCCGGATTGGCAATTGGGACATCATCGGCGCCGGAGTCGTCGACGATGAGAACCTTGAGCCCCTTGCTCCCCATGAGAGCACCGAGTCCGCCGCGTCCGGCGTAGCGGCTCGGCCGTCCCTCTTGATCGTTGAAGCAAACACCTGCGGCGGCCATGCGGTATTCCCCGGCCACACCGATGGCACAGACGTCGATGGACTCCGGGCCGCCGTACCGGTCGAACACGGCCGGATAGACATCTGACAGTTTCTTCCCTATCCACTCATCCGCCGAATCGAACGATACGCCGTTCACGGCGATCCTAACGCTCCACCACTCCGTCGTCTGTCCTTCGACGACGATTGCACGGATGCCAAGACGTGCCAGGCGGCGTCCCCAGCCGGTACCGGCGTTTGCCTCCTTGATACCGCCGGTGAGCGGGCTCTTGCCTCCGACCGAGATACGGGAGGATGTCGGTGAACTGGTGCCGGTGACGATACCCGGCGAGAAAACGAGTTTGTTGTGCGGTCCCAGTGGGTGGCACGTAGCCGGGACCTCATCGTGTACGATCGTTGACGTGAGCCAACGTCCGGCGCGATGCGCGTACTGCGCCGGCAGCTCCTCGAACGCGGCCGTACGATGCGTCATGTCTATGCGCAACAGTCGGTTCATGCTCATCCCCCTTGCTAGTGTGGAGCGTCAGCAGTCCTATGACCCACTATAGCTTGGAGGCATCGATGCGGGCAATCACTTGGATCTACCGCGTCACGAGGCTCGCGAACGTCTCTCGATCCGACTGCGCGCTACTCGCCGTTACAGCCGCAGTTGCAGGCACAGGCCGGTACGTTTTCGAGGTCACTGTAGAACTCTACGTCGCCGATCTGCACACGATGCTTCAGTTCATACTGATTCCAAAACGCGAATCGGATGTCGTAGAACGCCGGTTCGAGACCGGTTGTATCGAGCGAGAAGCGGTATGTCTTCGTGAGGAGATCGTAGCTCACGCGAACCTTGGACACGGTCTCGTAGCAGGCGTGATTCCCGCCGTAGAAGAAGATCTGCATCAGCTCAACGGTCACGAGTTGGCCGCGGATCGGATCGCTGTCCTCGTCGACGATGGCCACGGCTCCCGTGATTCGCTCGCCGACGGCGTAGATGGCGTACAGCGGCTGCGTGTTGATGATCGGCCGGCTCTCTCCCTCTTCCAGGTGAAGATCTCGATCGAGGTACAGCCCCTCGCCGCCGTAGCCGGCGGGCAGGAACAGCGCGGGTTCACCGTCGATCAGAAGGTTCTGGCCGACCAAGGCAAACGATGAAACGGCGAGAATCAACGACAGTGCGGCGATTGTGCGGAATCTGTGAGCGAGCAAATGCATGAGGACCTCCTATATGGTCAATGAGCCTACGAGCCTCCGTACACGGTAGCGAGCACGGGACGATTCGTCAACCGGCGTGGTATTTCTCTCGCGTTCTGCGATTGCGGCGCGGGATCTTGCCGGCGAGTACAATGTGCTACGAACACGAAAAGGAGACGGAGGGAACTATGAGTGCAGTGATCAAGCATGTCGTAGCTCGAGAGATCCTCGATTCGCGAGGCAATCCAACGGTCGAAGCCGATCTTGTCACGGAGGAGGGGCTGTTCCGAGCGGCGGTCCCGTCTGGAGCGTCGACCGGAACATTCGAGGCGGTCGAGAAGCGAGACGGCGGTGAACGGTTCGGCGGCAAGGGCGTACTGCAGGCGGTTGAGGCCGTCAACGGTGTGGTCGCCAAAGGGGTTGCGGGCATGTCGGTAACCGATCAAGAAGCGCTTGACCGCAGACTGATTGAGTTGGATGGGACGGAGAACAAGGGCAAGCTGGGCGCAAACGCGCTGCTGTCGGTTTCGCTCGCCGGAGCGAAGGCGGGAGCGGCGGCGCACGGCGTGCCGTTGTACGAACACCTTGCGAAGCTGTCCGGGCGAGACGGCGTGACGCTGCCGGTTCCGCAGATGAACGTGATCAACGGAGGAAAGCATGCGGGGCACGAGGACGATCCGCAGGAGTTCATGTTCCTTCCGATTGGTGCGAAGTCATTTGCCGAGGCCGTTCGCATGGCATCGGAGATCTACCAGACGCTGAAGCGTGTCATCAAGAAAGAGTGCGGCATTGCGGGAACCCATCTCGGAGACGAAGGCGGATTTGTGCCGCCGATCGACTCGGTCGAGCGGCGGTTGGAGCTTATCCTGTCGGCCATCGACGATGCAGGCTACACCGGAAAGGTCTTCCTCGGCCTGGACTGCGCGTCATCGGAGTTCTTCCACGACGGAACGTACAAGATCGGGAAGCAGCCGTACACGGCAGCGGAACTCACCGAGTACTACGCCGAACTTGTGTCGAAGTACAAGATCGTCTCGATCGAAGACGGGATGGCCGAAGAGGACTGGGATGGGTGGCGGATGATGGTTGAGCGTCTCGGCTCGACCCTCCAGATCGTCGGAGACGACCTTCTGGTGACGAACACGACGCGCGTGCAGAAGGCAATCGAAACGAAGGCGGCGAATTCGCTGCTGCTGAAAGTGAATCAAATCGGGACAATCACGGAATCGATCCGCGCAGCACAAATGTCGCTGGACGCCGGATGGAGCGTCGTCGTCTCGCACCGCAGCGGCGAGACGGAGGACGCATTCATCGCCGATCTCGTTGTCGGGCTGGCGACCGGACAATCGAAGTTCGGGGCACCGGCGCGGACGGACCGGACGGCGAAATACAACCAGCTTCTGCGTATCGAAGAGCAATTGGGAGACCGGGCGCGCTACGGCACGTTCCCATTCTCTACCCCGTAGCACGGGTAGCGCGAAGCGCTGATCTAGGGAAGCCGTCGGTAGCAGCCAAGATCTCATGCCAACGGCTTCCTCATTCGGCGGTCGCTCGTCATGGAATCGGCACGGCGACGAGGCGGATCGTGCCGAAGTGCGAGAAATCTTCGCGAGCGGCGGGGAGCTCGTGTCGCTCGAGGAATCCGGTCAGCGACCTGCCGGCGACGAACTCCTGAAAGCCTTGGCGATGCTCGGGCCCTGCGGTGTGCTCGATGAAGCGAATGACCTGCCACGCCGGGCTTGCGGCGCTACGTTCCGGGCGTTCGAAGTCCGCAATCACAAGGTATCGACGTGCAACGCGGACGGCCTCGGACAGCATGCGGATGCGGTCTGGCTCCGCGTGTTCGTGCAGTGCCAGAATTAATAGGCAGGCGTCGAACGATTTGGCCTCGAACGGGAGGTCGTACGCCGAACCGGCGGCATATCGAACATTTCGTCCGCCGCGCCACGTTGCAGCGCGTACCATGTCTTCTGATAGATCGACGCCGGCTGCTGCGATGCCTGTCCGACTCAGTGCGCGGCACTGCGCGCCGGTGCCCGAAGCGATGTCGAGTGCATCGGAGACTCCAAGCTCACGACAGAGGCGCACTACCTTCGGACGTAGCGGCCAGATCATCGGGTCGATGAGAATCTGATATGTGGTCACGGCGAACCGAGCGTACCGCTTCTTGAAAGCCATGCTACGCAGCATAGACGGCGCCTGCTTCTCCGGCAACCGCACTTGATGTATCCTGGGGACGCTGATTCCCCCTGCGGGAGAAAGGACCCACAGTATGGGCCGAGAAGAGAAGCGACAGCGGCAGCGGACGATCCGGCAGCTGAAGCGGCGGCTAGGGCGGGAGCCGACCGAGCAGGAAGTCGATCAAGCTCTCGATGTGTTGCGACAGACGCAGGAGAAACTGTCGGGAACGGGGCCGGGGCGGTTGAGTCGACGGTAGATGGCCGAGACGTACGGCCGCTAACCGCGATTGGCGGATGCTGCGTCGCCGGCCACCTTCCCGGTTACGAACGCCCAGAGGAAGTTCGTTCCACCGATTGGCCCGAATGCGTCGAGCATCTCGCCGCAGAAGTGGAGTCCCGGGACCACGTGGCTTTCCAGTGTTTTCGGGTTGACTTCGCTGAGCGGTATTCCGCCGCCGGTCACCTCCGCCTGCCGGAATCCATCCGTATCGGTCCACGGAATCTCATACGCCGTGAGTGCTTCGAGTAGTGTGCGGCGTCTCGCCCTGCTGAGTTCGCTGTACTTCGCGCCTTCGAGGCCCAGCTCATCGAGGAGGCAGACGACGAGTCGATCCGGGAGGACCTCACGGACAATCCGACGGATCCCGTAAGAGCCGGGCTGTGACAGACGATCGATCCACTCTTCTTCCGTCTTTCCGCCCCACGATACGGCAATCGACAGCGGGCGATTCTCCCGCTTCGCACGTGCCGCACGGTGTGATGTGTTGAGAATCGCCGGACCGCTGTACCCGTGATGCGTGAACAGCAGACTGCCGATCAAGCGCGTCCGGCCGCCTTCGTCCGACACCGTGAGCGCCACGTTCACGGAGAGGCCGGCTAGGTCGTGATGCGCACTGGATCCGCCGCGAAGCGGAACGAGCGCGGGGTATGGGTCGACGATTGTGTGTCCGAGCTCCTGTGCGATATCCCAGCCGGACCCGTCGCTCCCGGTTCCAGGATACGACTGACCGCCGGTTGCCAGGACCACACGGTGTGCGTGTACCGGATCGCTGTCCCGAAGCTGTACGGAGAACGGATTTCCAACGTCGATCTGCGTAACGAGCGCGTCGGTCCACAGCGTGCCGCCGGCATTCCGGACGCTCGCGACGAGGCGCTGGCGCACGCTCTCGCCGCCGTCCACGGGAAACACCTTCCCGGTTCCATCTGGTTCTTGCAGCGATAGTCCCACGTTCTGCTCAAGGTGTGCCGTGAGTTCGCGGAGCGGCCAGGAGAGCAAGATCTTGCGTAGCGTATTCTTCGAGGAATCGGTCACGTATGTCGTCGGCTCGACCGTCTGAGGCAGGATGTTGCAGCGCCCCCCGCCGGACAGCGCAATCTTCTGACCGGGTTGTCTCTTTCGGTCAAGAAGCAGCGTCCGCGCTCCTGCAGTTACTGCACGATACGCGGCCGTCAGACCGGCCGGCCCGGCTCCCACAACGACAACGTCGAATATATCCTGCTGTTCCATGGCACGAAGATACATGATTTCCGAAGGTTCTACTCGTCGATACGCGGCCGGCGACGTAACAGCTTCCGCGTACTGCGGCGTCGCTTCTCCTCGCGGCCGCGAGCCCTCGCAGCGCGCGGAGGGCGCGTCGGGATGCGCTTTGGCTGTTCGTGGTACAGCGCTTCAAGTTTGCGGCGAAGCTCGTGCAAAGCGTGTCGCTTGTTGCGTAGCTGGCTTCGTTCGCGCTGGCTGGTGATGACGAGGCCGGATGGGCGGTGACGTAGTCGGACCGCGGTGTTGCGCGTGTTTACGTTCTGTCCGCCCGGACCGCGAGAGCGGTACGTCTCGACCTCACACTGAGCGAGCAGTTCGTCGTCGGACTCGGGAATCTTCACTGTCACTGCCTCCCCGACCAGCATACTTGGTGAACGGCTCGGGGAGGAGTTCGAGCCGAGACGGTGATTGAGCTAGGATGAATCCATCGTCTGCCGACGATGGAAGCGAGGGAGTGAATGGAAAACCAGGTCGTTGCGCGAATCCTGTACGAAGTGGCCGAGTTCCTAGCGCTCGACGGCGTACCGTTCAAGCCGCAGGCGTACCGACGCGCGGCGCAGGTCGTCGAGTTACTGGATGAACCGATCGAGGATCTCGTGGCCGCGGGAACGCAGGGGGAGCTTCCCGGCATCGGCGATGCGATCGCAAAGAAGATTACCGAGATCGTTGAAACGGGACGCCTTACCTATCACGAGAAGCTCAAAGCCGAGTTGCCGATTGACCTGTATGCGTTGATGCAGGTTGACGGCGTCGGGCCGAGAACGGCTAAGCGGCTTTTCGAGGAGCTTGACGTCCGCAGCCTTGGCGATCTGGAGCGAGCTGCGCGGGCGGGCCGGGTCCGGGCGGTCAAGGGCCTGGGGACGAAGACGGAAGAGAAGATCCTGCGCGGACTTGCCGAGACGAACCGTGCAGAAGGGCGGATGCTGCTCGGGACGGCATTGGAGTTGG
>Ga0272442_10009300_pt1 | contig 12312 bp, 8 predicted proteins | sample SSMForm2O_FD_200262 | JGI IMG/M metagenome (GOLD analysis project Ga0272442, IMG submission 200262) | Marine sediment archaeal communities from Little Sippewissett salt marsh, Falmouth, MA, United States - SSM-Form-2O | ecosystem: Environmental > Aquatic > Marine > Wetlands > Sediment ... | reverse complement strand
CCAGCCTTCGTCCCCGGCACTCTCAGGTCCCGCATCCTTTACGCCGACATACAAGACCTGGGGATCCTTCGGGTCGCTGTCCACCAGATAAAAGAACGGCGATGGGAATTTGTTACCGAACTCCGGTTCAAGATAGCCCAATCCGCCGGTTTTGCACTCCCGGTGCCTGCCGTCCTTAAGGACATAATAATCCTTCTCGACCGAGGCATCCTGCTCTCCGCCGATGGGGCCTTCGTAAAGGAATGCGTATTTTTTGTTTGCCTTCAGGACCTTTATCGCGGCGTGGGTTGGGAAGAAGTGGTATTCCAGCTCGTAATCTGAATTGGCGGACCTCATGATTAAGTGATCCCCTTCGAGCTTGTCTGTGAACGTAACATCATTGCCGTGCGTGTCCACCCAGCGTGTCTTGGTACCGCTGCTCCTTTGAGGATGGTCAAAATTGCCCTCCCCGAAATTCGGCCAGCCACGGTACTCGTGTCTCCCGCCGGTATTAGGAGACTTGTTGTAGCCCCTGTCCGCGTCATTTCCAATCCAGTCGTTGCCGGCCTGGTCGAAAGCGCTGCTGAAGCCCGACTTTCCACCGGTCTCGCCGTTTTCGAAGTACCAGGTGCCTCCTGCTGCGGCAATTTTCCAACACATGTTATCGAAGTGCCTGACTTTGGTCACCACAACCTTATCCGGATGGGGTGAATACGGCGCACCACTCACAGGTTCCTCACTGGATTGAGATATTTGTACCAGGAATAACAGGAAACATACGCATAAATAACAACACTTCTTAGTCATAGCTTTTCCTTTCTTTAGGTTTTTTGGGGTTCAATATTCCCTTTCCTGAACTGTAGCGGCCGGACCTATGAAAGGATAGCCAAAGATAATCCAGGAATATTCCGCATCTCTCGGGCAGGTGCTGGCCAGTGTTAAAAAACGTGCCTGGGCCGGAATCGGCACATCTACCTTGTTAACCACGTGTTGCTCCAAAGGATAGTGCAGTTGCATAGTCACAACGCCATCCACAAGAATCCAGACATCCGCCGAACTGGACCGGATTTGAGGCAGGTCTTTGGGGATACCGCATAACGCAGTAAAACGTTCAATCCGGATATTCGGGTGGTCCCGCCGAATTTCATCCAGGTCGAAGGAAATACCGGCGTTGGGGTGAATACTTAGGGCGGGATCTCGGGAAGTGCCAAAAGTGACACCATTGAGTCGGGCCGTAAAGGTCTGCTGATTGACAATTTCAAGGAACTTCCCACTATTGGCTGGGCCACCAAAACAGGTTCCGCTCGTTTTTGGACATTTGGAGAAAATCAATCCCGTTGAACTGATCACATTCGGCCTATAGGATCCGTTAGGTATGAATACACCATCAATCCCACGGATTTGCGGACACGGCTGGAAAGGATGTCCAGAAGTATAAAAAATACCGGTTGCGGGAAACCTAAATGCCTGGCCGTTCTTCAAGGAGATTCCCCAGTTTAGTTTTCCGGTACCCTTTCCATTGCCTCCTCCAACGATATCTGCCAGGTTCAATTGTTTCGTCGGGCTGGAGGGCTGTCTGGCTGGTGGCAACTGGAGGAGGAAAAGACCTTGCCGGGCAGACACCTCCCCTTGAATAGTCCGTCCGGAGGGTTCCACCACTGCAGCAAATCCCTCATTGACAATCTGCGATGTCGAACGGTCCGCTTTGCTCGGGTCAAGCTCTATATTGACGCGACCTTTTAGAACATGGGTCTCGGTGCTTCCGTTGGGATGTACCATTACCCCGAATTCCGTACCCAAGTCCGTGATTAGGGCTGTGCTTGTTCGCACGCGAAATCCCTTCGCCTGCGGAGATACCATAACGGTCAGTCTACCGCTTCTCAGGTTAACTTCGCCTATGCTCGTCAGTTCAACTTCGCAAGGTGCTTCGAGAAGGAGGCTTGTCCCCTGGTTCAGTTCCATCTTTGCTATGCCCTGGCTCAGATTGTAAGAGCCGATGAAAAGGGATTCGCCTGCACGCAGCCGAGATCCACGCCATTGAGTTTTATAAGCTCCTGCGAGTGTCCCAATTGCAGGGCCTTTCATCCACTGTCGGAAAAGGTTTGTAGATATTAATATCAAGGCTCCAATGAGCAAGAACGCTGCTATTGAATAGAGATTTCGAGTAATCCGTCTGGAACCGACCCGGCTCTTGCCGTCTGAGAGTGATTGAAGAAGATCTGACTCGGACAACGGGTCTGTCATTTGTCTGTAGCGTCGTATTACCGTATTAGTGAATATGCTATCGATGTAATAATCCCGCACTCGAGGATCTTCGAGCATCGCTTCCTGAAGACGCTTCATCTCGTCGGGTCGAATCTGATCATCCAGCAGTCGCTGCAATAACTCATCCATGTCCGGAAAAGGCGGTTTCATATCGGTTGGCTCCCTTCTGCTAATGTCCTGCGCATGCATCGTAGCAACACCCCGGTGATTTGACCGAAAACGTGATAGACATGACGGCTCGATAGGTTCAGGAGCGAAGCGATCTCTTCCATCGGGATGTTGAGTTCGTAGCGCATTTTGATGATTCGCTTAGCACGATCGTCCAGACGGGCCATGCATTTGCGCAGGGCTTCAATGCGCGTGGTCGCTGTATCCTGAATTTCGGGTATCCGGTCCATTAGCGTCTCGAACAATGAATCGTCCATCAAGACTCGTTTGCTGCGAGCCTGGTTTCGACGATAGGTCAAAATCTCGTAACGCATGATTTGGATACCCCAGGCTGCAAAGTTTGTACCTAGCTTGAACTGATCGAACTTCTGCCACATCACGGTCATTCCATTCTGAAACAAATCGTCCGCGTCCGGCACGTGAGGCACCAAAACGAGAATATAGGCATATATCTCGTGTTGATGTCGCACGAAAAGCCTCAGAAAGTCCAGAGTGCGTTTATCCTGTTCCATTACTAATCCATGCTGTTTTTTATTACTTCCTTCTTAGTAAACTTTCGCACTTTTTAAGCGACTAATTTTAATGTATTATCAACAAAAACATATCGACCAGCAGATGTCTTTATTGGATATAAAAATAAGACATGGAGGTCGATATGTACATAATTACTTCGGTATGGAAAGAGCTGCTTCAACAGTTTTTTCCGATTTTCACAACCCCGTCTGCCGAAGTTTTCCTTCGGCTGCTCACAGGATGGATTCTGTGCACGACTCGAAGAACCGTAACCGGTATTATGCAGTTCGCCGACCCGCTGGGTCTGCGTGCTCACGACGCCTATCATCGCTTTTTTCCCGATGCCGGATGGAGTATGGCGAAACTGTGGCAGCTTTTGATGAAAATACTTGTCCGGAGATTCTGTCAAAATGGAATTATCATACTGGCTCTGGACGATACTTTGTTTCACCACAGCGGCAGAAAAGTCAGCGGTGCCGGATATTGGAGAGATGCCGTTCGTTCGACCAAAAAGAACATTGTTTACGCCTGGGGTCTGAATCTGGTGGTTCTGACTTTGCAGATACAGACGCCCTGGGGCGGCGAACCTCTGGGCTTGCCTGTAAACATGAGACTGCATCGAAAGAATGGCCCGACGTTGATAGAGCTTGCCATGGAGATGATCAAAGAAATAGAACAATGGTTTCCGGAAAGATCGTTTCGGGTTGTTGGGGATGGTTTTTACGCAACTTTGGCCGGGAAGAGTTTGGATGGAATCACGATTATTTCCAGAATCAGACGCGATGCCAATCTGTACGAACTGCCGCCAAAGCGAAAAAGAAAAGGCCGTGGACGTCCCCGCACCAAAGGCAAAAAACTTGCCAGGCTGGAAAAGATAGCCGCCCATATTCAGAATTGGGAAACGATTACATTTCGTCAGCGAAGCAAGACTGTAAAGCGTATGGTTTATACTCGCGTGGTTCTCTGGTACAAGGTCAGCCGCAAACCGATACTGTTGGTTATAAGCCGAGACCCCAACAGCAAAGAAAAGGACGACTTCTTTTTTACAACCGATTTGACGATGACCGCCGCACAGGTTCTGGAATGTTACAACGATCGATGGGCAATAGAAGATACCTTCAAAAATACAAAGCAGCTTCTCGGCGGACAACAGCCGCAGACCTTCAAAACCAGAGGCCCGGAACGTGCGGCTGGTTTGAGTCTTTGGCTGTACTCGGTGGTATGGCTGTGGTATCTGAGCCAAAAAACGAACAACAGATACTTTATAGTGCAGCCGTGGAATCCATTGAAAGCCGCACCGAGCTTTGTCGATGCGATAGCGTGCCTTCGCCGCGAGCTTTGGATGGAAAGAATAAATTGTATGTTCGGTAAATCTGCCGTACATGATAAAAAATTCGAGTTTCTGCTGGAAGCGTTAGCTCCAGCCGCTTAAAACATTATTAAAAAAGCGAAAGTTTACACTTACTTACTTACCGGCGAAAATAATAAATTCAGATATGAAAAATGTAAAAAAAGTGAAAAAATTACACCTGGTCCTGTTTTAATTGCTTTTTTTCAATTCTCAAAAGGAAACCCATATAGTAGCTAATCATAGTAAATACACGTTTTTATGCCAACAAGCAACCGTTTTGCAGATTTTATCCGCGCATATAACCGCCGGTGAGAAAAAAATTTTCGGTTTTTCTTTTTTTTATCTCACTTCTGATGCTTTTGAGCAGTTTTATATGAGCGTGGAATATTTATTTGGTGATGAGGTTCTGCACTTTAGATACCTCAGAAAGGAGAAATTGGGCCACATCATCGTTTGCATGTATGGTAATACACTCAGGAAAAAGGCGATTTGCCTATTGTGTTAGACTGATTTTGTGTAGATAGCAGGTTTTTTCAAAGGTACAGGATAAATCGTTCGAGGAGATTTGATTATATTTCCGGGAAGGAGGTGAAATATTTAATCTAAAGTTTGCAGATTTCCTTTCTAATAGTAAGTTGTTAGAAAAGCAGGATAAATAAAGCGACATCTAACCTTACAAATCTAAACCTGGGCATGTTGTATGTAAATTCGATTACTATCTGTCGTTTTGTTCGAAGTTAAAGTTGTTGTTCGAGGTGGGCATATTTAATAAGGGAATTGTGGTGCTCATCAAAGACGGCAGGTGTTTTGGTGTGTGGCCAAAACATATTTATTTACTATGGATTTTTATCGAAGGAGTATTAATATGTGCAAGAAATTAATAGTTTTAGTATTATCTCTTTGTGTGATCTCATCGGCCGGTGCGGGTACGGTTTCCTTCGACTTTGAGAACGGAAATGACCATGACTTTACTTTTTTGAGTGCATTTACTGCCTGGCCTGCTGCTGATGATCCTAACCTTGCAGGTGACGAGGAGATAACAGGTGCAGGCGGGGCCGTAGGCCTGCCGGATTTCGGTGTGGCCTGGACAGTTGGAGCACCCAACCAGTTTGAGGGGCAAGCCCCTGCAGTTGAAGAGGGTTGTCATGTCGTCAACGGCGTGCTCGAATATGGCCCGTGCAACGATCCTTTCGGTGTTTTTGATACTGATCCGCCTTCCTACGTAAACAGTCGCGGCCAGAGCGGTTACCTCAATACTTATAACCTGAACCAGTGGGGTGACAATCTCCATACTGCAATTAACGACCAGATTGCCACTTCACCGGCGGTTTTGTTAGGTGAAGGTTCTGTACTGACGGTTTGGACCCAGGGTGGCGGCAGTGGTACCCATGCACCCGAATATGATAATGATCCGGTCCAGTTATATACAGACGGTTCTTCCGGTATTGCCGTCCTTTCAGCCGAATCGGATGACTTGTATGCGTTACTTGCCACCGTCCATACTCAGGGCCAGTCAACGTTGACAGAGTACACACTCGATCTTTCCGCATTCGCCGGCAAAAGTGTTTTTATCGAAGTGGTCGATGCCTTTGCTGGTAGCTGGGGCTGGCTTGTCGTTGACGAAATCCGGATAACTAACGCAGCCGTTCTTGGGATTAACTGGGACTTCGAAAACGGAAACGACCATGGCTTTGTCTTAAGCTGTCTTAATCCGGCGACTCCTGCCGCCGATAATCCGGATATCGCCGGCGACGAAGCATTAACCGGTGTAGTCGATATTGATGCTCCCGTAGATACGGGTCTGCCGAATGCCGGTTTGGCCTGGACTATTGGAGAGATCGGCGAGTTTGAGGGTTTATTGCCTGCGATGAAAGAGGGGTGTCACATCGAAGACACTCCCGGCGGTGTCATGCAATACGGCCCGTGCAACGATCCGTTTAGCGCTGCGGCCGGCGATCCGCCATACGACTTCACGAACAACCGTGGTCAGTCTGGTTACCTCAATACCTATGCTCTAAGCCAATGGGGAGATGAACTCCATAGCGCAGAGAATGACCAGATTGCCACATCTCCTGTGGTCGCGTTATACGGGGATGCCGAGTTGACGGTTTGGGCTTATGGTAATACCAGCGCAGACTGGGCCGGCGACCGCAGAGCCCCCGAGCTTGATCCGGACCCGGCAGCAGGCTACGCCTCGAACACTGGAGGTATAGCGGTACTATCGGCGGAGGATGGTTCGCTGCTAACCGGTCTGTTTATGCCTGCCGAAGGCGGCGATTGGGGAGGTACACCAGGTGAGTTCACCCTTGATCTCTCGGAATTTGCAGGTCAACAGGTTATCATCGAGGTCGTGGATGCCTTTGCCGGTGGCTGGGGCTGGGTTGCGATTGACGAGATTCAGATTGCCAATGCAGCACTTGTCGGGCCCGAGATACCCGAACCGGTAGCACACTATCCCATGGATGAAGGAAGCGGCCTTGTTGTTGCTGATGTCTCCGGCAATGGTCACGATGGTATCATTTTGGGTGAACCGAACAACTGCTGGGTAGAGGGTGTTTTTGGAACTGCTTTGCAGTTTGGTGTCGGTGTGTGCGATGGAGTCGATTGCAATATGTGGAATCCCTCGGCCGATACCAACGAGCTGACCGTTAGCTGCTGGACTAAATTTGCCCTCGGTGGAGCACACACATATACAGGAATCGTGGCCAATCGAACGGGTTATGATCATGCCACCAATCACTGGGCGCTCGAGTGCAATGGTACTAGCGGCGAATTTTATTTTGGGAGCAGAAACGGATCGGCATACGGTCTCGGAACACTGCCCGAAGGCGAGTGGGCGCATTTAGCTATTACCTTCGACGGTGAAACCGTTGTGGCTTATCTCGACGGAGAAGAGGTTAATTCCTCCACAAGCGCCAAATTTGGCGACGATAAGAATTCTACCGTCAGAATTGGTGCTTCTGAGGCTTCCGGTAATATCTTCAATGGCGCTATCGATGACCTTCGCATCTTTAACGCGGTGTTGACCGAGGAACAGATCGGCGCGATCTATTAAGAGATCCTTTAGTCTCGATGTTATATAGTTAATTCAGGGCCTGTACCGCACGGCACAGGCCCTTTCTGGAAACCTCGGATGAGTTCTCTGAGGTTGATAACAATGATATGATAGTTTTATTGTTTTGTTTAAATAACATAGGCATAATTGATAATCAAGTTGATAGCGCTAATGAAAAATAACGATTATTTTGGCATGTGGCCAGAATATATTGATTTATTATAAATCATTATCAAGGAGTCGTATTATGTGTAAAAAAATGTTGTATATTTTATGTTCGATTATGGTATTGAGCCTTGCGAGTACCTCTATGGCTGAACTCGTGGCTTATTACCCTATGGATGAAGGTTCAGGTAATATTGTTGCCGATGCTTCCGGAAACGGTTATGACGGTACGACGGATGGAACCCCGACCTGGGTAGATGGCCCTCCAGGATTTGGCGGTGCGTTAAGATTCGTCGGCGCCTCCGATGGGGTCTCATGCGGAACCTGGGATCCCGCGGCAGGGACCGGTCAGCTGAGCCTTGCCTGCTGGGTTTATTTTGAAGGCGGCGGAGCACAATACCAGGGATTCATGGCCAAACGAGATAATATGGATACCGCTACATTTTGTACTGAGTTAATGCGCGACAGCGGTACCTTCTATTGGAATACCAGGGGCGGACAAGATTACAACCTCGCGCATATTGATACAGGTGTGTGGACGCATGTAGCCCTTACACACGATGGAGCAAACACTGATGTTTATATCAACGGAGTGCACCAAAAGACCTCCACTACTGCCCTAATGGATACCGATACCGGAGCTGGAGTAAGATTCGGTTGTGCCGACCCCGGCGGTAATGTCTTCGAAGGCGTTATGGATGAAGTGTATTTTTTTAGCACAGTGTTAACACCTCAGGAAGTAATTGATGTGATGGAAGGTGGATTCGCAAAATCTGCCGGATCTGCTACAGGACCTTATCCGGCAAATGATGCAAATGATGTATCAAGAGATGTGCTGTTAAGCTGGAAACCGGGAACTGATAACGGTAAGAGCGATGTGTATTTTGGAACCACTTTCGAGGATGTAAATGACGGTGTTGCCGTCAGTCCGACCCAGGATGCCAACTCGTATAATCCCGGCCGGCTTGAATTCGACAAAACCTATTTCTGGCGAATCGATGATGTAAACTCGTCAGACTCCACAGTAACCTCTGGTGCCGTATGGAGTTTTACTACAGAGCCCTATGCCAGGCCGATTCCCGCCCAGGCCATTTCCGCAACGGCATCCAGCTATATGCCCGGTCAGGGACCGGAAAAGACCGTCGACCTCTCCGGATATGATGATGTCAATGACTTCCACTCGACCGAACTAACGGACATGTGGCTCAGTGAAGCGAGTGAGCCTAACGAAGCCTGGATTGAATATCAATTCGCTTCACCGTACAAGCTCCACGAGATGCTGGTATGGAATTATAACGGGCCGTCCAATCTCTGGGGATACGGGCTGAAGGATGTGAACATTACGTATTCAATGGACGGCGAAAAATGGGATCAAATCAGTGACGTATTTGAAAAGGCTACCGGCACGGCAGACTATTTGCCTAATACAACCGTTGAGTTCGGTGAAGTTGCGGCGAAGATGGTCAGGATAACCGCCAATAGTCTTAACTGGTATGGCTTCGGCCCCCCATTTAACCAGTACGGTTTGAGCGAGGTGCGCTTCATGCAACTACCTGTGAACGCAAGAAAACCCGACCCGGAAGATGGGGATACGGATGTTTCTATAAATAAGGTCCTTGGCTGGATGGCCGGCAGGGAAGCGGCTGAGCATAAAGTGTATTTCAGTGACGACGAGCAATCTGTTATTGACGGTACGGCTCCCGCCGAAACCGTTTCAGATACGAGCTACAGTCCCCTGACCCTCGATTTAGGCAGTACGTACTACTGGCGGGTCGATGAGGTCAATAACGCCAATGCCATCCCGGTCTGGGAAGGTGCAACATGGAGCTTCACAACAATCGAATATCTTGTTGCGGATGGTTTCGAGTCCTACAATGAGATTCTAACCGGAGATGATAGCAACCTTGTTTATGGTACCTGGATAGATGGTTATGTTGATCCCCCTGCAATCCGCACCAACGGATCCACGATTGGTTATACTAGTGGAGCCTCTCTTGAGACAGCGATTGTTCATGGCGGCAGACAATCGGCTCCGGTAATGTACGATAATACCAGTGTAAGTTTATCAGAGGTTACCGTCAGTTTATCAGACCTGCCCATCGGTCGAAACTGGACCGATGGTTCTCCAGCAACGTTGTCGCTGTGGGTCTATGGCGATCCTAATAATGCCGCCACCGACCGGATATATGTAGAGGTCAATGGAGTCAAGAGGAGCTTTGACGGCGATCTGAGCCGGGCACAATGGCAGGAGTTTTCGATTGACCTGGCTTCTCTGGGTATAAACCTGAGTAATGTCACGAGTTTGACGATTGGTTTTGAATCCAGCGCTTCCGGCATGGTCTTTATCGATGATATTCGGCTATATAGTCCGAGTGCGATCGGCGGCTTAGGATATGGTGCTTAACGATGATATTCGGCTCTATGCTGCTCAATAATTGCTGTAACTGAAATAACCGGGTTTTTTGAAGAATGTTACGGCAGATTTACAGCATATAAAACGTTGGAATTTGAGGCCCGTACCTTTTTGGTGCGGGCCGTTTTTTTTAAAGCCGGTCAAATAATTTGACTAACAGATGACAACATCGTGAAAACATATTAAGATATTGCCGGGAACAGTAAATCTATAGAATCGTTTAATTGAAATAGAGGATTCGATGATAAAACAACCAACATCCAGAACATGTTTCATGTGCGGTCGTGAAAATAGTCACGGACTGAAAATGGTATGGTATAACAATCCTCAATTGAACCGTGTCGAAGCAGATGTTACCATACCCGAACATTTCAACGGATATCCGGGGATTGCACACGGTGGGATTGTCGCCGCCATTCTGGATGAGACCGCAGGAAGAGCGGTTATGCTGGACGGCGATTTTAATAACCTGTTTGTTACCATAAGACTGAACGTCACTTATAGAAGGCCGACACCAACAAACACATCGCTGAAGGCGGTTGGCCGGCTTGAGCATAGAGGGCATAGAGGCATGAAAGTCGCGGCGGAATTATTGTTACCGGACGGGACGATCACGACGGAATGTAAAGCTGTTGTGATAAAACCGACCGGGGAGATATCCAGGAGCTGGGAGCATGAAAAGAAGTTCTGGCAGGTAGAAGAGGATTAACTGCAGGAGTACATTCCTTTGTCAGCACGAAAGCCACTTTCATAATCCGAATTCGGAAGGATTCAGCGTTTTCCGAAATCCTCGAAATCCTGACTAATATCATACTCAGGTTCGAAATCTTCTTTAAGTGGAGGTATTATATCGTTAATTGTTGAGCTATAATAAATTTTCTTGTTATAAAGCAGGCATATCCGTCCTTTATCTCCATAATACTCAATTTGTTTAGCCATTTTCATTAAAGCATCAGGCTCGAGTGCCTGCATTTGAAGTTCCTCAGCGTTTTTCTGAGAAATATATTGTGCATCATCTAAATCAATAATCTCCTGACCATTATCTAACTTCCAGATTTCTCTTTCGAGAAGCCCTTTCTGATTAAAATGCCTTTCCTGAATGTAATTACTATCCGGCCTATCCTCGTGTTTGGCAATAAAGATCCTTTTCTTTCTTGCGTAAGGAGGCTGGATGTCTATACTATCTTTTATCATAACATATCAATTAAGAATTATTCTTTATCTGATATTTCCCACTTACAGGATGAAAACAGCATACATTTCTCTATACCACTCCAATAAATTTAACAAATTATCTTTATCAATCAAGATTTTTCGGCCTCGATGCGATTTTTCGTCCGAAAATAAGGCTTTGCCGGGCAAAAATACGTAGTTCCCACAATAGACGAACTACGTTTTTTTTATATAATGATTCATCATAAGATAGCAGCAAGAATCGGATATTTTGATTCAGGGCGGTTTTATTGATGAGCATTAACGGAGAAAGGATGATGGAACAGAGAACGAAATTCATTTCAAGTATGACTGCAACGCCTTGACTTATTTCACCTGAAGGTTGTTTGTTGGATGTGTTTCCCTAAAGCATGTTTTTTTACGCATCTACGGTCGGTAAGCATCATTCGAATAAACAGACCGGCAACCTGCAACAGTTTGTCAAGACGGTCACATCATTTTTTCATAGCCGACTCATATATAACTTTATGGAGGATATGTGAAACATACAGGAGGAGTAATTTTGAAAAATAAAAATAACATCGATATCGCAGAAGTGAAATGGTCGCATCCTATGGGGCTGAAGGAATTGTCGCAAATTTTCGAAGTTCATCGAAATACTATGGCAAAATGGCTCAAAGACCAGGTGGTCCTTAACCGGCAATTGTCTCCCCGGCGATGGGAAATTGCCATGTTTGAGTTGCCCTATAATATTGTGGAGGAAAAAATCTCCGATATTGCCTGATATGATACTATATTATAGATTAATGTTGTTTACCGCATACCGGTGAGTTTCAACAGTGCATAAACAGTTATAATATTCGCCCATGGTTTCGGTGATCCCGCTATTGATGTCAGCATGGTATTGAGGTCCTTGGAATGTGGCGAACACAGAACGGCGAACGAACGCTAAATGGTGCCGAAGCAATCTTATTTTCAGAAGCGTTATTATCTTTGCTCGATGAAGCGGCGGAGGATGAACCTGGCTTCTATGATTTGGGCGTAGAGTGTTTTGACAATCTGACTTTCGGGCAGAAGGTTTCTGTTTTATCAATCATCGGAAAGGGGCTTCTATGTGAAGACGTACCTCTCATTAACCTGTCCGCCGTTCTGGAAGGTGCTATTGCCGCTGTTTTTGAGTATATAAAAGACGAGATCACTTTCGAGATTGATAGACCGGAGTGCTATTGG